>Ga0209718_1000222_pt1 | contig 81391 bp, 55 predicted proteins | sample AD_JPNAS1_MetaG_FD_184420 | JGI IMG/M metagenome (GOLD analysis project Ga0209718, IMG submission 184420) | Active sludge microbial communities of municipal wastewater-treating anaerobic digesters from Japan - AD_JPNAS1_MetaG (SPAdes) (version 2) | ecosystem: Engineered > Bioreactor > Anaerobic...
GCGAGTTTGAGCACGGGGATAAGGCCTTTTATTTGAAGATGGAGTCCAACACGTTGGGGCAACAACTGGCCCGGCTCTTACGTGTGACGCCTCCGGCGAATGTGACCCCGAAAGAAAACTGGAAATTATGAAGGGTTAGCAGGCGAAGGCTTAATCGATAAAAACCAATCAAAAAGCGAGCAGTGGCAATATGTCAAGGCTCGCTTTTTCTTTTTCGCTGTTTATACCGTTTTGAGGGTGTTCCCGTGACAAAGTCAGGATGAACTCGTATCAGTTTAAGGACTATCTGCATACGCATTTCTCGTGAAGCCATACACCAGATGGTCTCGAACAAGTAGAAATTCCTTGGGCACGGAAAGAAAGCGGATTCATGCTACACTCTCCAAAGATGAAGTGACACAGGGGAGAGGGGTATGTTTACCTCCTATGCCAACAATCGTAAGTAACTGGAATGCTAAAAACGACCCTAGTGACTTTAGTCCACCTGAAAGACGTTATGCCCGATTTTTTACCTACCCGTGATTACCGTCTTAGATGATCTCTTAGTCTTCCGGGAACTCAAGTACGATGATCGAACGTTGATATAACTGTGTTCCTACCCATTTTTCTTGGAAGAGCAACTGTTTTTTTTGATTCTTAGCGTCTTTGGCACTGTCAGTCCACGTTCTCCGTAACCGCCACGCTAAAAACAGAACAAAGCGGCGCTTTCACACGCCCGTGTTGATGGCGTTGCTATGCGTTCATCTGCTTTTTATAAGCCTCACGGATTTTTTCAAGCAGTTCACGAGGTTTAACCTCATAAGCTGAAAAGTCGTCAATGTTGTCGTTCTTTAAGTGGAGTTGTCCCTCGCCCGTATTCCCTCGGTGTTGACCCGTTGAGAAGTACTTATTGCTGGCCACTTCGTTTGACGATAAAACCCAATATCGAATGACATCCAGCCACACACCGACCCATACGAACACATCACAACATTCAGGCTTGACTTGCTGAAAATTCATGTCAAAACGCTTATTTGAGCTCGAAGAAAGCGCTTTTGCGTAGAGCGCTTCTCGGCTATCAAAATCGACGGCTCTAGATGCTTTCACTTCGATGCGAATTTTCTCGTCAAGGAAGAAGTCATATTGTCCCGAATAATCGCGATCTAGTTTATGGGTCGGCTTCACCAGCTCAGGCACAATTCCCTTTAAATGGCCTTGTGCCCACGCTTCGCCGAAGCTCCTTGGGGCACTAATCTCAAATACGTACATATAGAGATTTCTAGCTATATAATCGTCCCTTAGCTCGTAATACTCATCAAGGGATATCTTGCCATAACCCATCAATGATGAAATCCGGAACTCGTACTCATTGAACGGATAAACAGAAACCAAATCATCTAGCCTCTGCATTACTTGGTCATAACTTACTTTCTCAAGCTCCTCAAATAAGTTCATCAACTTCTCTTTTAATTGTTCCATTTGTCACCCCTGGATCGCATCTGTAATTAATGCCCTGTCTTCCGAATCGAGATTGAATACGTCGAAAATAATTTCTTGTAATTTCTCAGGCGCCCTTCGGTTGATAATCGCGACATCAACAAGATGGCTTATTGCGTCATGCGTACTGCGGCTAAGCCGAGGGAACGGTAATTTCTCAAGGTCACCGCGAAGAACTTTGTGGGTGGCGAATTTCTTGATGAATATATACTGGAAGACATTTGAATTTAGAAAGGCCAAAACGACTTTCATATTCATGTAAGGGATAGCCGGAATCAGAATGTTCGCGCTATTAAGAGAAAGACGCTGTTTATCGTCATAAGCGAATACCAGTTTCTTCGAAATAAACTTATAGAGAAGTTTTTCTGATGCTCTATAATACTTTTCGTTAGCAACCTGTTGATACTGTTCCGGGACAAAACAAATATACGAGTTCGGTTCACCAAGAAAAAACGGATAAACGTCTGAACCTCGAAAAACGGGTTCCGTTCCCGGACTTGGAATATCGAGAACGTGTCTCTTGTTGTTACCTGTAACAATACCGAGTGCCCATTCTGCATTGCCGGCTAAAGTCGAGTGTTCGACTGAATAGATGCGCTCCAATAAATCCTCTTCGTTCGTCTTAATCTGAATATCGAAAGCAGCATTCCCATTTCTGCCAAAACGACTTTGCAACACATTATAGGAAGTCCCGTCTTGTTTTACCGTAATCAACCATTGGTCATTCGGTCGTTTTTTGATTGCATCAAGACGGATAACAGGCGTAAAAACTCCAGTGAATTGTCTACCAAGAAGCTCTATTGTGGTTATGGTAGTTTCGTTCAATAGCAGAGCTCTTATATCAGAATGTGCTCTGATTTTCAAAATTGATTCCGGTAAAATAAACGAAAGCTGCCCACCTTCTCGTAATAGACGGATTGACTTTTCAAGGAACAATGAGAATGTTTCACCCGACCTGATAGCTCCGGTTAGGCGGCCTTTTGCAATAGTATTCTTATAAGCACCCCAAGGAGGATTGGTAGCGATTACATCAATGGAGCTTAAAAGGTCGTTTGTCTCGCAAAAAATCTCTCCCGTTGCAAGCTCGGAAAGAGAATCCATCTGGTAAATTCTTGGTACGAATTCTCGATCGCTAAATGCTAGAAACAGGTTGACCTTGGCTACCCGTATAGCGATACGATCTTTATCGAAGCCAAGAACATTTTCAGGCTCTAAAGAAAATGTTTGTGCTGCATGGATTAGAAACTTGCCAGTACCACAACATGGATCAAGAAATGTTTTCACAGGCGTCGCGATATGCGCGAGCGAATCCCTAACCAATTTAGTGGGTGTAAAATATGAGCCTTGCTCAGATTTGCATCCTTCACTCGACACGCTTTGGTAAAGCAATCCTAAGTAATCTTCTTCTTCGTGTGGAAAAAACAATTTTGTTAGGCGGTGGTAGCTTTTTGTTGATTTTCCAACATCTAGGGAAGCCATCCACCCAAACATACTTTCTTTAACACACTGTCTTCGCCAAGAAGTACGGTTGTTCAAGTCAAAGAGTCTATCACTACCTCTTGGAAACACAACATCACCTTTGTCCGCCAAAAGGTGAAGTGCAGCCAAAAACATGACCATCTCAATATCAAGTTCTTCTTCTTTGATGTATTCGGATATCTTAGTAATGTGCGAAAGTAAAGCGGCATTAGTTGCGTACTCTTCGGGGAAGAAATTGTTAGAAGCGGCCGCTTTATTTGCGCGTTTTGTTAGTCTGCTAAATGTTTCGGAGCCGATTTGTTTTTTTAGGTTTAGTACCGATTCCTCCAAGAATGACAGCGGACGCGTTGAGCTAGGGTTTATATACCCGGCCTTGACCCAGTTTCTTATCGTCGCTGATGAAACGCCTATGATCTGAGCTGCGTTATCTACTGAAATCTGTTTCATTTTTTCAGGATCCCGAGACACTCGATTGTTGGTTGTTATGCATAACGTAAGATTAGGTGTACTCACGAAAAAAGCAAAGGTTGCTCTTCCTGACTACCTAATCTATGTTGAGTGTGAATTTTTATATCTTCACTACTATTACATTTGAACATATTTTCTCCTTATTTTTCTCATGGTTTTTGTCGTTCAACTCACAACCTAAAACCGCCAAGGTTTCTTAATACACTAATACCGCCTTGAATAATCACAAGGGTAGAAATCAAAGTAGCCGCCACATTATTATACTCAATAATCCCTGTTTTGTCCAATATAATGACTTGGGTTGTGAACGTCTATTATCTTATGACCTCTTGCGCTCGAGTAACACCTCCTGGTTTTTATTACTCTTCAAAGTGACTTGAGCAACGCTCAAGTCACTTTGAACTTCCTGTTTTTTTAAAAATGTACAAAAGCGTATCGCGCCGTCGCGAACCGAAGGGGCGCTTACGCCGCGAAGCCCGTAAGAAGTTATTGCGGGGTAAGTGGTTTTACGACTTCACAGAAAATTCGCAAACTTAAAAGTTGGCGATCCCTGGGCGTTAGCAAACACTCCAAACGGCGTTCACAAGGCGCACTCAGTTTGACCCCCAAAACGTCTCACATCGGAAGATGCCTTTTCAGCTCCTCCTCGCTCCGCATATCTATCAGGTCCAAGCCCAAGGTATCGAGTTGGTCTATCGTGAGCGCTTTCAGCTTTTCATAGTACCTTGAAGGAATTTGTGGGAATTTTTTGGTTTTCTGTTTCCAAAGAAGTTCTTCCCGGCCTTCTTCCCGACCTTCTTCTCTGCCTTTTATTAATCCCTTTTCCATTCCTTCTTGCTTTAGCCATTCCGCTATCGTTTGCATCCTTTCACTCCTTTCCACGGATACCGTTCGCGTCAGTTGTATCAGTCTCAAGAAATCCTCTCGTGCGGTCAAATGGTAAATATAGTGAATAAAAGTCCCGTAAAGCCCTTCGCTTATTTCCGTTTCTCCCCGCGTGACAAAAACGGTGGTGATTCTTATGTACGCTTCATTGAACTTTTCGGGGTCCTTGATCGAGGCCATCCTGATCGTCTCCAGATACAGGCGTAGATCGTCCGGCCCTTTGATCTCCTCTCCACTATTTGACGAAAAATCGTATAGGTAATACTCAAAGTGGGGAATAGCTTTTTTCAAAGCCCCTTCCATCGTTTCGACCCCTTCGATCCTATCCGCAAACTGCGTGGACACTCCCCATTTCTCTTTCCCTTGGTACAGTACTATCGGTAAGATCAGCGGTAGTCGTCTGTTCTTTTGTTTCTTTATTTCTTTGTCCCATATCGCAGACATATACCTGAGCAGTTGCACACCTACATTATCGTCGCTATAGCTCTTGTGCTCAAGTAGAATGTAGACGTAGGCTTCTCGGTTTCGTATGTTCGCTCGAAACAATAAATCCGCGTAGAATTCCTTCAGGTCTTGTTCTATGAAGCTGTCCTTTTCCGCCTGTATCGTGCCGACATCGATAGTCTGTAAGACTTCAGGGGGAAGATAGGTCTCTAAGAACGCTTGGGTATTTGCGACATTCCCCAGCACTTCTTTGAAAAACCTATCGTGGGGGTTATAAAACTTCTCCATTATTGTCCTCCCTACGGGAAATCATTTCACAGGTATTATACACTAATAAAGAGTGGGAGTTTGGTTTTCCCGAGAGTGAAAAACGAGAACAGAAGGTTTCGCACAGAGGGCACGGAGAACGCGGAGAGAACGTAGATCGTAGCATAAGCGCCCTTTCTTTTCGAGACGGCGCGGCACGCTTTTATTCGATCTCTGGCCCCGTTTTCGCTACTTGCTAATGTACACTTACTGCTAAAGATAGGATCGCGAGACTTCGTGGGTTTCCGAAGTCAGCCCGCTGGTTACCCCGCGATGAGCCTAAAAGTCAACGTGGCGAAAACGATTATGACTTCACAGAACACCCCCAGAAAGGTGTTTTCAGAAAGGAGTTCCAAGAACCTTCCTGAGCCGCCCCCAGCGCGAACCTACTTCCGTGTTCTCTGTGCCCTCTGTGTGAACCCTGTTTTATTCTTAAGATATGCCAATTTAAAAGTTGGCGTTCCCAGGCATTCCCAGACGCTCCCAAGCGCATCGCGGCGTAGCAGGAAGGGGCTAAGGGCGGATCGCGGGGTCGTAAAAAACCACTTACCCCGCGATAACACGCACGGTCATTGCGGCGTCTTAAAAAAACAAAATTCGTATCGCGAGACTTCGTGGGCTTCCGAAGTCAGCCCGCTGGTTACCCCGCGATGAACCTTTTAGTTATGTCACCTCATAACTTGTCCCACACCTATTTTGGAACACTTCGAAAAACTGTGGTAAAATCGAATCGTTCGAAATAGAGAAGAAAAAACTCCGGTTCAAAATTGCGCGCTGGCTTACAAGCTCTCGTAGGAATAAGGAGGAGCATTTATGAAAGGAATGGTCGTCAGCACTTGGATTGAAACTTGGAAAAAGCTCTTTGGAGAGAAGAACGTTGTGGAAACGGCGAAAAGCGCGAATTTTCCCGTCGATCGCGTTTACTCCCCTTTGGAAGATGTCGATGAAAACGTCCTCATCGCCTTTTCAGCAAAATTAGCGAAAAAGGTGAACCTCACCGAGAATGATCTTTGGAAAAAAACAGGCTTGGAGAACATCCGCACCTTCCACAAATGGTATCCGATGTACTTCAAAAAAGCCAGCTTCCTCTCCTTTTTGGCGGCAATGGACTTGGTGCATCGGCTATTGACAAGACGGATCAAAGGCGCGAAACCTCCGAGGCTGTTTTTTGAACTAGTAGATCCCACAAGGGCTAGGCTCCGTTATGTGTCTTTCAGGGACCTCAGGAGCTATTTCTTAGGACTCTTGCAAGGCGCCTCAACGTATTTCAAAGAAAATATCTCCGTCGAAATCATCGAACAGGGGAAGAAGGATGGAAAGACCTATATAGAAGTCGAAGTCACCGCGCAAACACCGTACTCAGAAAACCCGACCTTCCCGTTCTTGAAAGTGTTTTCGCTCGGATTCATCAAGTCTTTCTTCGTTATCTCGGTCTTTCTGATTCCGGCGATCGTGGGAGTCCTCGCTTGGCTTTTCTTCACGCGCTTTTCTCAACCGTGGCTCGCCGCCCTGCTAACCGGAGCCGCCACCCTCGCGTTAAGCTATTTCCCGTTGAGGGACTTGAAAAAGGGGCTTGGGAGTATAAAGAAGGGGTTGAAATTCTTAGCCGCCAAAGAGCTTGACAAACCGGTCATCATCAAAGACCCCGTCGAATTGGCCGAGATGTCGAAGGCGTACACTGAGGCGTCTCATACCCTGAAAGAGACGATGACTGGGTTTATGGGAGACGTTCAGGAAATCGAGACCTTCACCGAAAAGATCTCAGGCTCAGTAGAAGAGATAAGCGGCTTAATCGATACGATGAGCGACCTCTCACATCAAGTGGCGACTTCTGCCGTTGACATTTCGGAAGATACCGAGTCGATCTCCTCAGCCGTAAATTCCAACGTTTCGGTTTTAAGGGATATCGTAGACCGGGAGACGGAAATGGTCGCTTCTTTGAACAAAGCCGTTCAGGACATTGTCGACGCCTCGCGAAACGTAGAAGACTCCTCAAATGGGATAGGCAAGATGAGCGAAGACTTCGCGAAACTGATGACAGTCGGGAAAGACTTGCAATCGCAGGCGGGAATGATTATGAACATTGCGGAAACGGTCACCAGTATCGCGGGTCAGACGAACTTACTGGCGTTGAACGCCGCGATCGAAGCCGCGCGAAGCGGTGAAGCGGGAAGGGGATTCGCGGTCGTGGCAGAAGAGATCAGGAAATTGGCCGAGGAAAGCGGGACTTCCGCCGAACAGATCGCCGAGAACCTCGGTATCATCAACACGGGGATCAATCGCCTCACTGACGGGCTGTCCTCGCAGTTTGAAGAGATGAAAACGCAATCCGGGAACTTGAAAGCGAATTCCGAACGGAATCGTGACTCGACCACCCGGATCTCGTCAGTCTCTCAAGAGATCAACCACCTCATTGTCAATTTGCAGGAAGAGGCCAAAAAGCTCGAACATATCTCGAGCAGTATCGAAAACTTGTTAGCGATCTCCGAAGAGAGCTCGGCAACGGCCGAGGAGATCAGCGCTTCTACTCAAAAATTCTTGGACGAGGTCAAAGAGATCCTGACAAGTGTCGGCAAGATCAGCGAATTCATTGGCAGCCTCAACGAGAACCTAAGAGGAATAAAACTCTGATTGAGCATCGTAGGGGGTTGAAAAGGTTCGACAGGATACGCCGCTAGTCCTTAAACTTGTCGTAAAGAACCTTGACCTCTTCCTTCCTCTTAAAAAAAGCGTCGACGATGCGCGGGTCGAAATGAGAGCCTTTTCCTTCGGACAAAATCTCGATAGATTTTTCGAAGGAGAAGGCTTTTTTATAGGGGCGCTCGCTCATCAAAGCGTCGAACACGTCCGCGACGGCTAGGATTCTGCCCGCCAGCGGTATCTCTTCCCCTTTCTTCCCCGCTGGGTATCCGGCGCCGTTCCATTTTTCGTGATGCCCGATGATCGCGTCGATGGCGACACCGAGGAATTCCAAATGGGTGAAGCGATGAAGGGTGCGTTGCATCTGTCGTATAACGGACTCCCCGATCGTGACGTGGGTTTTCATGATTTCGAACTCTTCTGGAGTCAATTTTGCCGGCTTGAGCAAGATACTATCGGCTATTCCGACCTTTCCGATATCGTGAAGGGAGGCGAACCAAAATATCTCTCGTATGAACTTCGTGGTGATTTCGGGGAAGGTTTCGGTTAAGTCCTCCGCCAACATACGGGCCAATCGGGACACCCTCACGATATGGTTCCCGGTCTCGAAATCCTTCTTTTCCACCAAGTCTGCGAAGGTTTGAGCTGTCACGGCGATGACCTGTTGGAGGATGTAAGAGTTCAAGATCGTGTATTTGAGAGAGGATACGATTTCTTTGAGAAATTCCGCATCCATGATTCTGAACGCGGCTTTCGAAAAGCTGCTTACGAAGAAGAACCCCAAAATGCGATTGTTCAAACAGATGGGAAAGGTTATGCTGGAGCGCACCCCCTCTTCCAGCAGCAACCGTGTGGGTTCCGATTGATGGACGTGCGCGTAGTGGTATTCAAGATCATAGATGATCCGCGGCGGTGACTCGCAGCCGAGCTTATCGAGTGTCGTGCGGTGGATGTTTAAGGCAAAACCGGCTTTCAACTTGATCTTCCCGGATAGGCTGACGGCGGTCTCTGCAATGACGTTCTCAAGGTTGTCGACGAAGGCGAAGGCGATCCGATCAGCGCCGATTCGCTCCCTAATGATCGGGAACAAGTTTGGGATTAGGTCTTCCAAGGTTTGGAGGTTTTGGGTCTCGATTAATTCCCGATCGAATCGGATACGCTGTTCGAGCTGGACGATCGTTTGGTGAATCCGGTTCTCCTCCTTCCAAACCGGGCGATAAACCTCGACGTTAGGGTTACCGTCCAAGAGCGCTCCAAAGTGGGCGAAAGCTGTTTCGATTCGCCGGGAGAACCCGAAAAAGAGCTTGCTGAGGATGAATAGAGAGATAAAGCTGAGGAATACGGCGATCAGGTTGACCACAAACAGGTTGATCGGAAGGCTTTCGATCTTTTCCTCTAGCTCCTCCCGCCATTTATTTAGGGAACGGATCAAATCGCCGATTTCGTCGACGATGACGGTCGCTTCTCGACCCTCGAACAAAGCGTACGGGTAATTTTCGATGCTCACACGATTCGTAGACCGACGGTTTTTTTCCAAAAAGCCGCTGACGGTGTCAAAATCCTTCTTATAAAGCTCGTAGATGGCTTTGAAATCGTCGGTCTCGGTATACTCGATCGCGGGTTGCTGATCCCAACTGGTCTTTAACAGGTTCAACTGATGGATTTTGGCGATCATTTGGTTCAGGGTTTGGTTGGTCGCGCGTATCTCATTCGCGGTAACCCGGAAAGACCGACGTTCGTTGGAATAGAAAAAGAAAAAACCAATCGTGACCGCGATTCCGGCGAGGATGAGGGCGCTTACCCAAAAGACGAGTCTTCGAAAACTTTTTCTCACCATAAGAACGCCTCCAAAAAACAAGGTTCGATATAAGGAAAACGAACGCCCTGCTTACTCGAAGATTGGGGGGCGAGTTAGAATTATATCACAAAAACACCTCGACAAGCTTCAGAAGTGTAGGTATAATATCAGGGTTCCCCAAAATGGGAGCGCTGAACTTTAGTTCGACACGTTTTTGCTTTTACAGCGTATCGCGCCTTCGCAAAAAGAAGGAGCGCTTACGCCGCGATGCCCGAACGGGGTTATCGCGGGGTAACCAGCGGGCTGACTTCGGAAGCCCACGAAGCCTCGCGCTACTAACGAAATCCAGAGATGTGCTCTCTCCTGTCTTACGCTTTTATGACATGCCAACTTAAAAGTTGGCGTTCCCAGAAACCATGCCAAACTAAAGTTTGGCGTTGCCGGGCGTTCCCAAGAACCTTTACTCTGTGTTCTCTGTGCCCTCCGTGTGAACCCTGCTTCATTTTTAAGACATGCCAACTTAAAAGTTGGCGTTCCAAAGAGTATCGCGCCGTCGCGAAAAGAAAATGCGCTTACGCCGCGATGCTGCGCTCGGGAACACTCCCAGTGAAAAGATAGAACTATGCCAAACAAAAGTTTGGCGTTCCCAGGGTGTTCCCAACTTGACACACACCACATAAAAGATGTAGTTTATGATAGGCTTCTTCTCAGATTTCTTCAGTTGAGTTCGTTCCTCGAGTGGAAGGGTATCAGTCGAGGAGAGGCTGGCGTGCGTAGAGATGAAAAAACGAAGCGAGAAGAACGAGGGAGGGGAAAGACAGATGGACGAGATAATCCAAACCATCCGAGAAGAATTGGAACGGTTGGCGGATCCGACGGTAAGAGAGCGCGAGCAGCGGTTTTTCAAAGAACCTGTCGAACTCTATGGAGTCAAGGCGAACCTCGTGACGAAAATCGCGAACGCGACGTGGAAGCGGGTGAAAGCGTACGATAAGCCCGAAATTTTCGCGATATGCGAAGAGCTGTACAGTTCCGGAAAATTGGAAGAGGCTTCCATTGCCAGCAAATGGGGACAGGGCTTCGATGCGTTCACGGAGAAGCGAGATATGGAGCGCTATCTTTCGTGGATACACCAATACGTGACGAACTGGGCGACGTGCGACGGGCTCTGCAACCACGCCGTAGGTGACATCCTCATGAAATACCCCGAATTGGTGGCCCATATGTATGAACTTGCCAAGAGCGAAAACCGATGGGCGCGGCGGGCCGGCGCCGTTTCGCTGATACTCCCAGCGCGAAAAGGGTACTTCGAGAAGGAAGCTTTTGAGATCTGCGACATCCTATTACACGATCCGGAAGATTTGGTACAAAAAGGGTACGGTTGGCTCTTGAAGGAAGTGAGCCGGCTACACGGGCGTGAGGTCTTAGACTACGTACAGAAGCGCAAGCGGACGATGCCCCGCACGGCCCTGCGTTATGCGATCGAACTAATGCCGGAAGCGGACCGGAAAGCCGCGATGGCAAAGGAACCGGTCGAGAAAAGCCGGTAGGGTAGTATTCGGACACCCCGTGCGGGTGATCGATTGCGACGAGCGAGGCCGAAAATCCCCTCCTGGCGACGGGCGGAATCCCATAGAGGTATCATTCATTATTGAGGATCCGAAGCGCGCGTACCTTGATGTTTTTCCTCGCGCTCGATTTCGCATAAAATCATCAGGATCAAGTTCTCCCATTGAGTACCGAAAGACAACAAAGCCAGTCGATAGATATCGTCCTTAGACAAACCCAGTCCTTGTTTCGACAGAACGAACTCGCGCAGGGTCCCATTTTCCACCGACACTGCCTCCTCTTCGGGCGCAAAAGCGATAACCTTACGTACTTAAGTGTACCACATCAACCCGATAGCGCCCTTCGAAAGCCGTCGGAGCGCCGGACTTCTGGGCACGCCTTTCTGGGAGCGCCTTGGGAACGCTGAGCTTTGTGGGTCATCGCAGGGTAAGTGATTTTTACGACCCCGCGATACGCTCTTTCTTCTTCTCAAAATCGTATCGCGCCGACGCGAGAAGAAGGGTCGCTTACGCCGCGATGCCACCCACGCGGGCGCGCGCCTGGGAACACTTGGAAACGCCGCACCTTAGTGCGGCATGTTTTCTGAGCACGCCCTTTTGGGAGCTCCCTGGGAGCGACGCACTTTAGTACATCCAGATAAGGCGGAAATGTTCAGCAGGAAGAAAGCAAGCCTGCCGGGGAAAAAGTCAGAACCCCGTAGCTTGGACAGCAGACAGGGAGGAAACGAACTGTCTGGAGTCTGTTGACAAAGTCACTGTAAGGGTGGTGAGCGAGTAACCGGGCCGTAACAACCGTGAACGCATAGTAGCCTCGAAAGGCGTGGATTTGGAAGTCGAGCTGTTTGGAGTGCAGCGAAGACAGCAGGAAGTCTTGAAGACTGACTGAAACGGGACTTTCTTCCGGCGGGGTGCAAGCGACAGCACGGTTACAAGGACATTTCAGGCAACTGGAGAGACCCTCCTCGCCCGAATATTACACGCGCCAACGGGGATGACCGGCAGAGGTGGAGTAGGGAGGCACCTCGCCGACCGAAAGCGCTCACCGGTTAAAGGTCACATAACCCTGTTGACGAAGAAGTTTGGAAGCCGTATGCGGGAAATCCGCACGTACGGTTTGAGGAGGCAGGAGAAGGAAACCGGGAGAGGGTAAGCTGCCAGGTGGTGTGAAGGACACTCACACACAGAAATCGAGAGCGGCACATCTCCGACTCCACGGCGCTTTCTCTTGACCCTACGTGTGGCAAGGGTTGTGTCTTTTCTTCATTTTAAAAACCGTAAACCCTGCCAACTTGAAAGTTGGCGTTCTCAGAGTGGCAAGCCGACAAGAAGGCGACCCCATGAATTTTCTTCGGTCTTTTCTCTGTGCCCTCTGTGCGAACCCTGGTTTTCAAGACAAATATAAATTCGTATCGCACCGTCGCGAGAAGAAGGGTCGCTTACGCCGCGATGTCTGTTTACTTCGTGCCCTCTGTGCGAAACTTCCTTTTCTCGTTTTTCACTCCCGGAAATACGAGCTTCCCCTCTTTATTAGTGTATAATACCCGTGAAATGATTTCCCGTAGGGAGGAAAACGATGGATAGACTGAATAACCCCCACGATAGGTTTTTCAAAGAAGTGCTGGGGAATGTCGCAAATACTCAAGCGTTTTTAGAGACCTTTCTCCCCTCTGATGTCTTACAGACTATCGATGTCGGCACGATACAAGCGGAAAAGGACAGCTTCATAGAACAAGACCTGAAGGAGTTCTACGCGGATTTATTGTTTCGGGCGAACATACGAAACCGAGAAGCCTATGTCTACATTCTACTGGAACACAAGAGCTATAGCGACTATAACGTAGGTGTGCAGCTGCTCAGGTATATGTCTGCGATATGGGACAAAGAAATAAAGAAACGAAAGAACAGGCGACTACCGCTGATCTTACCGATAGTGCTGTACCAAGGGAAAGAGAAGTGGGGAGTGTCCACGCAGTTTGCGGACAGGATCGAAGGGGTCGAAACGATGGAAGGGTCTTTGAAAAAAGCTATTCCCCACTTTGAGTATTACCTATACGATTTTTCGTCAAATAGTGGAGAGGAGATCAAAGGGCCGGACGATCTACGCCTGTATCTGGAGACGATCAGGATGGCCTCGATCAAGGATCCGGAAAAGTTCAATGAAGCGTACATAAGAATTACCACCGTCTTCGTCACGCGGGGAGAAACGGAGATAAGCGATCAGCTTTATGAGACCTTTATTCACTATATCTTCTATTTGACTGCGCGAGAGGATTTCTTGAGACTGATACAACTGACGAAAACGGTATCGGTAGAAAGGAGTGAAAGGATGCAAACGATAGCGGAATGGCTTAAGCAAGAAGGAATGGAAAAAGGTATGGAAAAGGGATTAATAAAAGGCCGAGAAGAAGGCCGAGAAGAAGGACGGGAAGAACTTCTTTGGAAAATGATCGCCAAAAAATTCCCACAAATCCCTTCAAGGTACTACGAAAATTTGAAAGCACTCACGATAGACCAACTCGATACCTTGGGCTTGGATCTGATAGATATGCAAAGCGAGGAGGAGCTGAAAAGACATCTTCCGATGTGAGACGTTTTCTGGTCAAACTGAGAGCGCCTGGGAACGTCGCACTTCGTGGGTCATCGCGGGGTAAGTGGTTTTTACGACCCCGCGATCCGCTCTTTCTTCTTCCCAAAATCGTATCGCACCGTCGCGAGAAGAAGGGTCGCTTACGCCGCGATGTCTGTTTACTTCGTGCCCTCTGTGCGAAACTTCCTTTTCTCGTTTTTCACTCCCGGAAATACGAGCTTCCCCTCTTTATTAGTGTATAATACCCGTGAAATGATTTCCCGTAGGGAGGAAAACGATGGATAGACTGAATAACCCCCACGATAGGTTTTTCAAAGAAGTGCTGGGGAATGTCGCAAATACTCAAGCGTTTTTAGAGACCTTTCTCCCCTCTGATGTCTTACAGACTATCGATGTCGGCACGATACAAGCGGAAAAGGACAGCTTCATAGAACAAGACCTGAAGGAGTTCTACGCGGATTTATTGTTTCGGGCGAACATACGAAACCGAGAAGCCTATGTCTACATTCTACTGGAACACAAGAGCTATAGCGACTATAACGTAGGTGTGCAGCTGCTCAGGTATATGTCTGCGATATGGGACAAAGAAATAAAGAAACGAAAGAACAGGCGACTACCGCTGATCTTACCGATAGTGCTGTACCAAGGGAAAGAGAAGTGGGGAGTGTCCACGCAGTTTGCGGACAGGATCGAAGGGGTCGAAACGATGGAAGGGTCTTTGAAAAAAGCTATTCCCCACTTTGAGTATTACCTATACGATTTTTCGTCAAATAGTGGAGAGGAGATCAAAGGGCCGGACGATCTACGCCTGTATCTGGAGACGATCAGGATGGCCTCGATCAAGGATCCGGAAAAGTTCAATGAAGCGTACATAAGAATTACCACCGTCTTCGTCACGCGGGGAGAAACGGAGATAAGCGATCAGCTTTATGAGACCTTTATTCACTATATCTTCTATTTGACTGCGCGAGAGGATTTCTTGAGACTGATACAACTGACGAAAACGGTATCGGTAGAAAGGAGTGAAAGGATGCAAACGATAGCGGAATGGCTTAAGCAAGAAGGAATGGAAAAAGGTATGGAAAAGGGATTAATAAAAGGCCGAGAAGAAGGCCGAGAAGAAGGACGGGAAGAACTTCTTTGGAAAATGATCGCCAAAAAATTCCCACAAATCCCTTCAAGGTACTACGAAAATTTGAAAGCACTCACGATAGACCAACTCGATACCTTGGGCTTGGATCTGATAGATATGCAAAGCGAGGAGGAGCTGAAAAGACATCTTCCGATGTGAGACGTTTTCTGGTCAAACTGAGAGCGCCTGGGAACGTCGCACTTCGTGGGTCATCGCGGGGTAAGTGGTTTTTACGACCCCGCGATCCGCTTTTTGTCTTTTTCAAAAATCGTGCCGAACTAAAGTTCGGCGTTCCCAGCCTTCCAAGCCCCGCGATCAGCTCGTACAAAACCGTATCGCCCCGCCGCAGAAGAAGTTGTAGAAGAAGAAGCGATTACGCCGCGATGCCGCCCACGCAGGAACGCTTGGGAACGCCAACTTTTAAGTTGGCATATTTCTGGAAACACCGCAATTTATTGCGGCAAGTCTTTGAGGATATAACACGGGTTCACACGGAGGGCACAGAGAACACAGAGAAAATTCGTGGGTTTCCTAGCGAAAGCTAACAACATGCCGAACTAAAGTTCGGCGTTCCCAGGCGTTCTCAGAAAACCTGGCGACCGTAATTTGGCGTTCCCAGAGTGATCCCGACGCGGTCTAAGGGTTTTTTCAAAATTCTGTCCGACGAAACAATCAGAGGGAGATTGATATGAATATCATCATCGCGACGATCAAAGAATGGCATATCGAGAATGCGAAACGTTTTCAAGAAACCTATGCCGGTAGCTATAACGTCGAGCTCATTACGAACCCAAAAGAGCTCACAGAACAGTGGGTGATGAAGACGAACCCGGATTGGGTTTTTTTCCCGCATTGGTCTTGGAAAATCCCGGCGTCCATTTACCTCGCTTATCGGTGTGTCGTATTTCACATAACCGACCTCCCCTATGGCCGTGGCGGGAGTCCGTTGCAGAACCTAATCGTCAGAGGCCGCCAGGAAACGAAAATTAGCGCGATCCGCGTCGTGGAAGAGATGGACGCGGGTCCTATCTATTTAAAGAAACCCCTCTCACTCCTGGGCACCGCTGAGGAGATTTTTAGAAGGGCTTCGTATATCATTTTCCAGGAAATGATCCCGATGATTATACAGAACCCCATTATCCCGAAAGAGCAGGAAGGCGAACCGACATACTTCAAGCGGCGCACACAAGCCCAAAGCTCGATAGAGGAATGCCAAACGCTCGATAAGCTTTACGATCACATACGTATGCTCGACGGAGAAGGCTATCCGCCGGCCTTCCTAGAGACCGAGGAATTCATCTTTGAATTTACGCGGGCTTCGTTAAAAACCGGATTTATCCAAGCGGATGTCAAGATAAAGAAAAAAACCGAGCAAGAGGGGGAAAGAATGTGAGACGGATTATGTCCATCGCCGCCCATCCTGACGACGAAATGTTGGGGTGTGGCGGAACCTTGGCGCTTTTCACGGAAAAGGGAAATCTAGTGAAGTCGGTGATTTTAGGCGAGGGAATGCTTTCTCGAAAAGATCCGCAAACCACGCTCTCTTCTCTTCAGAACGATGCGCGGAACGCGAACCGCTCTCTCGGTATTCACAACGTGGTGTTTTATGAGTTGCCCGATAACGCGTTCGACACGGTTTCCCTGCTTTCTATCGTACAAATCCTCGAAAAAGAAATCCTCCTCTTCAAACCGGACATCGTTTTCACCCATTACGGAAATGACTTGAACATAGACCACCGCCGCACTTTCGAGGCCGTTATGACCGCTTGCCGACCGCAGCCGGGGTTTATAAACCCAGATATCTATTCCTTTTTCATACCTTCCTCGACCGATTGGATAGACGGGGTGGCCTTTCCGCCTTTTTCCCCGAATTTTTACGTCGATATCTCTACTACAATCGAACGGAAACTGTCAGCCTTAAGTAAATACGAAACGGAAATGAAGGAATACCCTCATTCTAGATCGATAGAGGCTCTACGCGTCTTTTCGAAATACTGGGGTGCCGTGTCGGTAGGGAGTATGCCGATCTCTTCATCCTCGTACGGAGCGTGAAAAATGATATATAACGAAAATATCAAACTCTTGCCTATAAAAACCGACGATACGGACTTTGTTCTTTCGCTCAGAAACGATTTGGAAATCGCCAGGCGGTTCTTTTCCGACCCCCCCGTTTACGAGAGCGTGCACACGAAGTGGCTTTCCCAAAGGGATGAGAAAGACCTCGATTTCATCATTTGGTATGAGGGGAGCCGATCCGGAAGGATATCCATAACGCACGTGAATTATCGCCACTCGAAAGCCGAATATGGCATCGTGATACATCCGGATTATCGTGGGAGGAATATCGCCTTTCGCGCGAGCCAGCTCTTGATCAACTACGTGTTCAAAGAACTGCCCATCAGGAAACTGTCCCTTCAAGTGTTTGCGGACAACAATATCGCCATAAGGCTATACGAAAAGCTCGGGTTCAGTCGCGAAGGCCTTCTGAAACAGGAGTATTTGAGGAGCGGCGTGTATCAAGATGTTTTACTCATGGCGCTATTTAAGGAAAACTGGGGATAAGGGCAGAACTGTAAACAGAAGGCCGAGAAAAATCCGAGGAACCACGTAGAGAATTGCCGACGCCGGTAGCGCCTTCCCGCACGCGCCTTAAGTAATCTCCCTTCCATTCCGATAAATGAACGTGCGGTAAAATCCAGAAGGTAGGTGCCGAAGATGTTTGAAAATAAAAATATCTTGATCATCGGTGGAACCGGAAGCGTGGGGCGAGCGCTCCTCGACAAATTGCTCACCTGTAATCCCAATGTCATTCGCGTCTTTTCCCGAGATGAATTCAAGCAGTTCGAAATCGAACACGAGCTGCAGCTTTTCAACCTGTATGAAAACGGGCACTCTATCCCCGCCGTCGACAAAGTCCGCTTTCTCATCGGGGATGTGCGCGACAAAGACCGCGTTTCCCGGGCGATGGAGGGGATCGATGTCGTCTTCAACGTCGCCGCGATGAAGCACGTGCCCGCCTGCGAATACAACCCCTTCGAAGCCGTTAAAACCAACGTCATCGGCGTGCAGAACGTGATCGAGTGCGCGCTGAAGGTGGGGGTTCAAACGGTCGTCTACACCAGCACAGATAAGGCCGCTTCTCCAACCAACACCATGGGCGCCACAAAACTGCTCGCCGAGCGGATTATGAGCGCGGCGCAGTTCACACGGGGCCCCGCGAAAACCAAATTCGCCACGGTACGGTTTGGGAACATCCTGATGAGCCGTGGGAGCGTCCTACCCCTCTTCATCGAGCAGAGCAGGAAAGGCAAACCGCTGACTCTGACCGACCCATCGATGACGCGATTCGTGATGTCAAAGGAACGCGCCGTCGAGTTGATCCTCCAGGCGGCCCGTATCTCCTTAGGCGGCGAAACATTCGTCCTGAAGATGCCGGTCGTGAAGATCGGCGACCTCGCGCAAGCCGTCGCGGAGTTCTATGCAAACGACCATATCGAAGTGATCGGAAAGCGCCCCGGAGAAAAACTGTACGAGGAATTGATGACCGAAGAGGAAAGTGTGCGCGCGTTGGAGTTCGACGAGATGTTCGGAATCTTGCCCTTCTTCGGAGAAAAAGCGAAATACGAGAGTTTCTATAAAGGGTTGGCTGCCTCCGCCGCGATCCGGCAGTATTCCACCGAAGACGAGCCGGTATTGCCCTACCCGGAGGTCAAAGAGATGATATGGCACATTTTACGTCAAGAGGAGGCGGCGTATGAAAACCCTAATAACGGGCGGGGCAGGCTTCATCGGCCGATGGCTGACACAGCGGCTTCTCGAGGATAGCGAACGGCTGACCATCGTCGACGATCTTTCCAATGGCCGCGTGGAGAACATCGCCGAGTTCTTCGGTAACCCGCGGCTGACCTTCATCGAGGGGGATATACGCCGACACGATGTTCTCGCGGAAGTCTTCAAAACGCCCTACGACATCGTCTATCACCTCGCGGCGGAGATCAACGTCCAGAATTCAATCGACGACCCGCGACAAACCTTCGAGCGCGATGTGATGGGTACTTTCAACATACTCGAAACCTGTCGCCAAACCAGAACCCCTCTGATCTTTATGTCCACCTGTATGGTCTACGAGCGAAGCCAGTCCGAAACCGGGATTGACGAATCGCACCCCACGAAACCCGCCTCCCCGTACGCGGCGGCGAAGCTCAGCGGCGAGGCGCTCGTGCTTTCATACTATTACGCCTATCAAATGCCAACCACCGTCATCCGCCCCTTCAACACCTACGGGCCTTTCCAGAAGACGAATGGAGAGGGTGGCGTGGTCGCCATCTTTATAAAAAACCAGTTGCGAGGATTGCCTTTACGTATCTATGGCGACGGAACCCAAACCCGGGACCTTTTGTACGTAAAAGACTGCGTCGATTTCATCGTGAAAGCGGGAACGAGCTCGAGCGCCCTCGGGCAGATCATCAACGCGGGCACGGGCGAGGACATCGCGATCAACGACCTTGCCAAAGCGATTGCCAACGGAACCGGTCAGATCGTTCACGTGCCGCACATCCACCCGCAGGCGGAGATACAAAAGCTGAAATGCGACGCCCGTAAGGCGAAGCGACTACTCGATTGGGAACCGAAATACACGTTGAAACAGGGGTTGGCCGAGACGACCGAATGGATACGCGAAAACCCGGATTTGTAAGGGCAAGCGTCCCCCTGGGCGAACCGCGTGGAAGAGGGCCGAACCCTGTCTGAACCCGAATCGGGCTCAAAACGAAGGAGAGAAGAGAATGATGAATATTCCATACGCCAGACAATGGATAGAGGAAGAGGATATCGAGAGGGTGGCGAAAGTTCTCAGAGGGGACTGGCTGACGCAAGGACCCGCGGTGGACGCCTTCGAGCAAGCCGTCGCGAGTTACGTGAACGCGAAGTATTGCGTGGCGTTCAATTCTGGAACCGCCGCCCTGCACGCGGCGATGTACGCAACGGGAGTACAACCCGGGGACGAGGTCCTGACGACCCCCATTACCTTCGTCGCTACATCGAATTCCGCCCTCTATTTAGGCGGGAAACCGTTATTCGTCGATATCGACCCAAAAACTTACTGCTTGGACATCACGAAAATCGAACGGGCGATCACGCCCGCGACGAAGGTCATCGCGCCGGTCGACTACGCTGGCTATCCCATAGACATCGACCCGATCCTGAAAATGGCGAGGGAGAAGGGTCTCGTGGTGATCGAAGACGCTGCCCACGCTTTGGGCGCGGATCGAAACGGCGAAAAGGTGGGCCCCCAAGCGGATATGACGATGTTCAGCTTCCATCCGGTGAAGCACATCACGACGGGAGAGGGCGGGGTGATCGTCACAAACGACGAGACCTACTATGAACGTATGCGCCTCTTCCGCACGCACGGGATCACGAAAGAACCGGCCGCCTTCCTCCACGAAGCGGAAGGCCCTTGGTACTACGAGATGCAGGCCTTGGGATTCAACTACCGAATCACCGATTTCCAATGCGCGCTCGGCAGCTCCCAACTCGAAAAGCTCCCCCGCTCGCTGGCCAGACGGCGACAAATCGCGGAAAAGTACTATGCGGGGCTGAAAGACGTGGAGGGTGTCCTCCTACCGCCAATACCAGAGAACCCTCATACCACCCACGCCTATCACCTGTTCCCGGTGCAGTTTATGCGTAAAGACCGGAAAGAGGTCTTTTTGTCCCTGAAAGAGAAAGGAATCTTCGGACAGGTCCACTACATCCCGGCGCATCTGCAGCCGTACTACCGAGAGAGCTATGGCTTCAAACCCGGAGATTATCCCCGCTCCGAAGCTTTCTACCAAAGGGAAATCAGCATCCCAATGTTCCCAAAGATGACCGACGAGGAAGTGGATTACGTGATCTCCACTATCCGCGAGATCTGCCTCTAAAGGATGAAACGCGTCCTCATCCGGACACACGGCGGCGAACGTATCGGCTTAGGCCATCTGATGCGCTGCCTTTCCATCGCGAAAGGGCTAAAGCGTTACGCGAAAACCGTTCGATTCGAAGTGGAATGGATCGTCAACAGGGAGGCGATACCGCTCCTCGAAGCCGAAGGATTCCGCGCGAAGGCCGCGGAGAGGTTTTCTAATCAAGAGGAAGGGCTGTTCGAAGGTGAAAAACCCGATGTCATCCTCCTTGACGCCTATGGCGCTGGAAACCCATATCTCTCTTTCCTCAAAACGCGCGCCAAGACCCTGATCCTCATCGACGACAACAACGACCAATACGCTTCCGCGGACGTGGACGCCGTGATCAACGGCAATATCCACGCGCCGGGACTGTCATACGGCGACACCTTCCCCCGAGCGGAGCGTTGGGTCGGCCCCGAGTTTTTAGCGATGAAAGAAGAGTATTGGGAAATGGAAGATAACGACGCGCCCGTGCCCGGAAACGTCTTGGTCACCGTCGGTGGCGCCGATCCCCTCCGCTTGATGGAGCCCCTAGCGAGAGCGCTGGAACCCTATCCCGGCCAAAAAACGCTCATCATCGGTCCCGCGTTTGGGCAGCCTGAAACCGAGCGGTTGACGGCGCTATTTTCCCGAGGCTACGAACTCGTCATCGCGCCTCGGTCGCTCAAGCCGTACATCCTACGCGCGGAGGTGGCGCTGACCGCCGCCGGTTCCACCATCTACGAGGTGTTGAGGTTGGGGCGTATACCCGTCCTCTTCGAGCTGGCGGAAAACCAAAGGCAGATCGCGCGGGTGTTAGAAGGAGCGGGAATACCGAATCTGGGATGGCACGCGCAGCTGACTGCCGAACGGGTTTTTGAAACGGTCTCACAAACCGTCGCGCGAAGAGCGCAGGCGTACGAGCGGTGCCAGCCCCTATTCTCGCTCTACGACGGCCAAGGCGTTCGCCGACTCGTGAACGCCATAGAGACACTCCTGTCTGAGACCGCCACTGGGAACGCCAACTTTTAAGTTGGCATGTTTCCTGAGAACGCCGCGTCTTTTGTTTTTCTGAGATCACACAGGGAACGCTCTGGGAACGCCGCACTTCAGTGTGGTATGTCTTCTATGTTTTCATCCTCTCTCTGTGCCCTCTGTGTTCTCTGTGCGCAACCTTTTTCGCATTCTAAAAAGCACCTGGGAACGCCGAACTTTAGTTTGGCCTGTTTTAGTTTTTTTCTGGAAGCACCTGGGAACGCCGCACTTTAGTGCGGCATGTTCTTGTTTTTCCGGGAGCGCCTGGGAACGCCGAACTTTAGTTCGGCATGTCTTTGGTTTTTCTTGTCTGGGTACACTCAGCGTCAAAAAGGAGGAAAGCAAGATGGACAAAGAAATGCGCCGCCCCTCGAAACTCACCTTAGGCGCCGTGCAGTTGGGCTTGCGTTACGGTATCGCAAACCGCGACGGGATGCCGGATGAAAGCGCGGCCCAGGAAATACTCGAAGAGGCTTGGCAGCGCGGCATCACCTCCTTCGATACGGCGGCGGCCTACGGTGAAAGCGAGAGACGCATCGGCGCCTTCGTGAAAAGACATCCGGAGTTGGCGGCTCATCTATTCATCGCAACGAAAGGAGCGTTAGAGCCGACCGTGACGCTCGACGACGAAGCCTACAAAAGCGCCTTGTTCGAGCGCTTAGAAATTTCTAAAACCGCCTTAAACGTCCCGGAAGTGCCGCTCTATATGGCGCACCGTTACGAAGACTACCGCCGCCGCCTCAACGCCTACACATCATTCTTCGGCCAAGCGAAAGATCAAGGACACATCCGATTGGCGGGCATCTCTCTGTATACCCCGGAAGAGGCCGAAGAGGTGCTCAGGCTATCGCGGAAAGCGCCCCTTCTCGATGCCTTACAGATCCCGTTCAACCTCTTCGATCGGCGGTTTTTAGAAAACGAACTACTCGACAAACTCAAAGCTGCGGGATTTATGCTATTTATACGCAGCGTCTACCTCCAAGGGCTACTCTTTTTATCCCCCGATACCCTGCCCAGCGCATTACGAGAGGCGGCTCCATTGCTACGACGATTGCAATCCTTATCCTCAGAAACCGGAGTTGGGCTACGCGAAATGGCTCTCGGTTACGCTCACGAACGCGCCGCCCCCGACAGTATCCTCATCGGCGTAGAAACCGTCACACAACTACGCGAAAACCTGGATGCGTACGAAAAGAGGTTACCAAGCGGACTAATAGAAGAAATAGACCACACCTTCTCAAAAGTCCCCACACCCGTCCTCGACCCCCGCAAGTGGTAACTCTCCCCACAGCGCCTTGGGAACGCCCTTCTGGGAGCGTCTGGGAACGCCACACTTTAGTGCGGCATGTCTTAAAAAACTTGGGTTCACACAGAGGGCGCAGAGAGCACAGAGAGGACACAAAGATAAAATGCCTGGATTTAAAGCAAAAGATCTAGCTCGCACAGAGGGCGCAGAGAACACAGAGAGAACACAAAGATAAAATGCCTGGATTAAAAACATAAGATCGAGTTCGCACAGTGGGCACAAGGGGCACGGAGAGGACACAGAGGAAAAATGTCTAAATTAAAAACACAAGATCGAGTTTGCATAGAGAGTACAGAGGGCGCGGAGGAAAGAAGGGGTAGATTCAAACGAAAACCTGTTTGGCATAGAACGAACGGAGAGAAAAGGCTTCTAAAGATTCATTGTTTATTTCTCTAAGCTAAACTTTTCTCTTCTTTCTTCGTGTTTTCTCTGTGTTCTCCGTGTTCTCTGTGCGAAACTTTCTTTTCTCTTCAAAAAGACATGCCAACTTGAAAGTTGGCGTTCCCAAGAAGCTTCCTCCGTGCCCTCTGCGCTCTCTGTGCGAAACCCGGTTTATTTTAGACACACCAACTCAAAAGGTGACGTTCCCAGAAAAACAGTCGCAAATACCAAAGAACACACGAGACGAGAACTACGTCCGAAAAAGTGGTATGATTAACTCAAACAGTCACTATGGAGGTTTCCCCAATGGAGAAAAAGTACCTGAACCCACTGCTCGACTATACCTTCAAGAAGATTTTCGGAAATGAAAAGCACAAAGAGATCCTGATCCATTTCTTAAACTCTTTGGGGATTGAAAGCCAAGGGCATAAGATCGTCGACCTACGCATACTCGACCATACGAACGAAAAACGGTTCAAGCTGGACAAGTATTCGGTAATGGACATCAAGGCGACGTTAAACAACGGGGAACTCGTCAACATCGAGGTACAGATACTCCCGTACGAACATATGCTCCAGAGGACGATATACTATTTGACAAAAATGTATTCGGACCAGCTGACGCAAGGCGACGATTACGGCAAGTTATGCAACACGATCGCAGTGAATGTTTTGGGGTACAATCAATTCGAGCACGACAGGATCCACTCTGTCTATCATATACGGGACGCAGAAACGTGTGAAAAGCTGGGAGACTTTCTGGAGATACACTTTATAGAGACGCGAAAGATTGAGAAGAGCCCCCAAGAATTAGGAGAAGACCTCAAGGGTTGGCTATTGTTCTTGAGTAACCCTGAAAATCAAAGGATAAAGGAGCTCGGGAAGGAGGTAGGAGAAGTGGGACAAGCGATCAACCTGTTAGAAGAACTGAGTCGGAGTCGAGAAGAACGAGCGATAGCGGAAGAGCGTGAGAAAGCGATTCGCGATGAACGTTCCTTTCGGAAAGCGGAATTGGAAAAAGGATTAAAGTTAGGCCGAGAGGAAGGCCGAGAGGAAGGCCGAGAGGAAGGGCTAAAAGAAGGCCGAGAAGCAGAGAAATACCAAATCGCTAAAAAGCTCATACACAAGGGGATGGATTTGCCAGAGGTCTCAGAGATCACCGGGCTATCTCTCAAGGACTTAATGAATATCGATAACCTCACGTAAGTCAAGGATAAGTCGCTTTCCGGAAAGGCCGCCTGAGCTCGCAGGCCACTTCTTGGGTCTATCAGGGATATTCTCTGTGTTCTCTCCGTGCTCTCAGTGTGCTCTGTGCGAAACATGTTTCATTTTTTTAGACCTGCCAACTGAAAAGTCGGCGTTCCCATGGATCCCTGGGCGTTTCTCTGTGTTCTCTCTGTGCTCTCTGCGTACTCTGTGCGAAACCTTTTTTGGGTTTTGAAAAGACTTACGAACCAAAAAAGTTGGTGTTCCCAGAAATTATGCTGAACTAAAGTTTGGCGTTCCCATCCATCTCTTGGCGGAGCTCTTTCCGGATATCTGGGATGCAGTTATCGATCTCTTCTTGAAAGAGGCGTCGGAAGACGAGTTCGTAGGTTTTGTCTTTCTCGATCTTGTAATCGAAGTTCGTTTCCCCCTGAGAAATCAGGTCAGCTTTAATCAACTTTTGCAGCTTCGTTTCCAGTTCGTCGTCGGTCATATCAAGCTTGAGGTCTTTGATTATTTGCGCTCGAGTGCGTTCTTCGCCAGCCTGAAACAGGTACAGCATAATCCGTTTCGCATCCCTTTCGTTCGCTTCCAAGAAAAATGCCGCAATGTATTCGCCCCAGATGCCGTATATCTCCCCTCGCGTGATCTCTTGTGTGTACGTCGCGACGATGTTGTCTTCGTTTGTGTAGTCTTGTGTATCGTTATAGCGGGTCAAGAATAACGCCTTGAGATACAACGGATCCCCTTGGGTCAGGTTCCATATCTTCTCAACAGCATGTTCATCGATGCGTGTGTCTGTTGCCTGCGCGTACTTCCACACGGCCTCTTTCGCCTCTTCTTCAGGGAGATTTTCCAGGACGTTCTCTGCGAACCCAGCCGTGAGCCTACATAAGATCTCCAACAACCTGTGGACTTCACTACCAGAAACGATGAGTGGCGCCTCTTTCCTCTCGGCTAGGTCCCGGTAAGCCCCGCTCATCGAGTCGATAGTCTTTCCTCGCTCATTTACAATGTACGCGTTGATGTTTTGAAATTCGTCTATGATTTGGACGACTTTAACCCCTGTCGAAACAGCGATATCAAATGGAGTCCGTCTCGCGACCGACCACATCAAATCCCAGTTGCCCGTTTTTTCAAATTCGTCAATCGATATGCTTTTTTTATAGAGATCAGGGTATTGGGTAATGTATTTTTTCATTTCCATGTAATTGAGAGGGGATAAGACCCAGTCTTTGTTCCGAGTGAGGAATGAAAGGTAGTGGCTTACGAACGTCGCGAAGAAATCTTTCGCGAAGCTGGCAAGCGTGATCTGGCGCTCTTGCATCACATAGAAAAAAGGAATCACCTTGCTTTCCGAGCAGCTCCACAGGATATTGAACAGTCGCTCCAGGAAGGCCGTTTTCCCTTTCCTCCGTCTGGCGACAATCGCTTGGCTTCGAGCCATATTATTGACGAGGTAATAGTACCAATCTCCCAGATAGTAGTCGAACTCCTTCTTTCTCCCGACGAAGAGGTCAGTGTTCCCGATTCGCTCCGGCAAGGCGTAGGTTATCGTTTCCGGCATCTCGAACATCGCTTTCACCCGCTTTTTCCCGTTTGATAAGATTATAACATAGAACGTTGCCGGGCTACCAAGGAAAAAAGATCTAGTTCGCACTGAGAACACAGAGCCAAAAAAGACTAGTTCGCACAGAGGGCACGGAGAGTACACAGAGGAAAAATGCCTAGTTTAAAAACAGAAGATCGAGTTCGCACGGAGGGTACAGAGAAAGAATGCCTGGATTTAAAGCAATAGATCTAGCTCGCACAGAGGGCACAGAGGACTCGGAGGAAAGTACGGGTAGATTCAAACGAAAACCTGTTTGGCATAGTGGGAACGGTGAGAAAAGAGTTTTCAAGATTCATTGTGTACTTCTCTAAGCTAAACTTTTCTCTTCTTTCTTCGTGCTCTCTCTGTGTTCTCCGTGTTCTCTGTGCGAAACTTTCTTTATTTTTTGGTTTTTACCTTCTCCGCGCTCTCTGTGCGAAACTCTGTTTTTCGAGACATGTACAAAAGCGTATCGCGCCGTCGCGGAAAGAAGAGGCGCTTACGCCGCGGTGCTTGTTTCCTCCGTGCCCTCTGTGTTCTCTGTGCGAAACCCTCTCTTTTCTCTTGTAATAAACTATGCCAACTAAAAATTGGCGTTCCCAGCAACCTTGCCAATTAAAAACAAGCGTTCCCAGAAACAGCGCGAACTAAAGTTCGGCGAACCCAAGCGCTTCCAGTAAAACCCACCGTGCGAACCCCCTTTCCTCTTTTCCACATCCGGGAAAACAGATGACAAAACACGCTTACGCGCCCCGCCTATCAAAGAATCCCACAATGAAATGCATTAAAGGTGATATAATATAAAACCGCGGCTATACAGCAAACCCTGTCGCCGGCCCGGGTTCATAAAGGAAAGACGGCGAAGGGTCGATAATCAATAGACGATAGCGCCCAAAGACCTGAAGAGCAGGTGAACTCATGACCCCTTACGAACTCCTGAAGAAACTGTATCCAATAAACAGAAGCATCACGGGCAAAGGAGTGGAGATGACGCTCCGGATCATCCAAGAAACCCTGAACGGCCTACAAATCTTGAAAATCCCCTCGGGTACCCAATGCTTCGACTGGGTCGTTCCCGACGAATGGAATGTTCAAACTGCCTTTCTCGAAAATGATAGAGGAGAAAGGGTGCTCGATTTCCAAAAAAATAACCTTCACCTGGTCGGATATTCGATTCCGGTCGACGCCACACTCTCTCTCGAAGAGCTCCAAGAGCACCTCTATTCTTTGGAAGAAATGCCCGACGCGATCCCCTACGTGACCTCATACTACCGGAAAAGATGGGGGTTCTGTTTGTCGGACAGGCAAAGAAAAACTCTAAAACCCGGGAATTACCGCGCCTACATAGACAGCGAGCTAAAACCGGGCTTTCTCACTTACGGCGAGCTCGTGATCCCGGGCGAAGAGAAAGATGAGGTCCTGCTCTCCACCTATATCTGCCACCCTTCTCTGGCCAACGACAACCTATCCGGGCCCGTGGTGCTCACGTTCTTATCCGAGTGGCTGCTCTCCTTACCGAAGCGGAAGTACACGTACAGGGTCGTCTTCATCCCCGAAACGATCGGCGCGATCGGATATATCCACAAGAACCTCGAACAGTTGAAACGGCGAGTGATCGCCGGGTTCATCTTCACGTGCTTGGGAGACGACCGGGCGTGGTCCTATTTACCCAGTAGAAACGGAAACACGCTATCTGACCGCGTGGCAAAATACGTTCTCGAGCGCGAGGTTCCTTCTTACACAGCATACTCGTTCTTAGAGCGGGGCAGCGACGAAAGGCAGTACTGCAGTCCCGGAATCGATTTACCGATCGCATCCATTATGCGCTCGAAATACGGAACCTATCCCGAATACCATACCTCGTTGGACAACCTTGACTTCGTCACGGCTGAAGCGCTCGACGAAAGCCTCGGCATTTACAAGAAAGCCATCCGGATCATCGAACGGAATGAGAGGTATAAGGTCACCTGCCTTTGTGAGCCCCAGCTGGGCAAGCGAGGACTGTATCCAACGATCAGTTCAAAACAGACGATGGGATCCACGAGGGATTTGATGAACCTGATCGCCTACGCCGACGGGACCCGGGATTTACTGGATATCTGTCAGATCATCGATGCCGACTTCGACATCTGCGTCGACAGCGCCGACCGCCTGCGGGATGCGGGCTTGTTTAAACCGTGCAAAGCGCGTGAAGAGAATAATTGATGAGGGAGGGAATGTCGTGAACTGTCCTTACTGTTCTTCAACGAACACCGCCGTGTTTCTGGAAATGAAAACCCCGAATTTTTTAGCCGCATATGAGAAGAAACACGCGAATCTGATCAAGCCCTTTCCGTTTGAGGCCAGTTTGTGTTTGGACTGCCTTTTAGGGTTTAACTCAAAACCCCTTCCAAACGAAGAGCTTGATTTGATTTATGATAATTACAAATATATCAACCCCAATCGCGGCATCGGGACTACCAAATATGAAGGGATGAAGCGATTACTACGGAAGGCTTTAGGTCCAAGCGAATACATTGTCGATATTGGGTGTTCCGATGGCTATTTACTCTCTTACCTGTATGATCACGGATACCGAAACCTCGAAGGTATTGATCCGTCGCCGGTACCATTAAGTCCCGGCTATAATATAAAAATGCGCCGTGAGTACTTTGGCGAAAATACCCGTTTCGATAAGAAAGTCGATTCATTTCTCCTTATCCACGTTTGGGAACACTTCCCCACCCCGTTGCGAGTGCTCGAAATGATGAGAAGTCATCTTGACGCAGAAGGCAAGGTTGTTATGGAATTCCCGAATTTTTCTGGGTTTTGTCATCAGCATCTGCTCTATTACAATAAATATTTCCTGCGCAGGCTTTGCATAGACCAAGATATCTCGATAGAACACTATGAAGAAGAGCGCGATGCGATCAGATTGATTATGAAATTTGGAGAGAAAAAAACAACCCCTGATTTTCATAAAAGTGAAAAGGAAGCATTCCGCCAAAGCGTCTTCAAAATCCGTGACAAATCGCAAACAGCGAAAAAATCGTTGATCTCGTTCATCCAATCTCGGCAGAACTCCCCTATCATCTGGTGGGGAAGCGGTTCAGTTTCGGTAATCGCTCTGAGTCAAATCCCTGAAGAAATACTGAGAACGGCAAACATCACTGTGGTCGACTCGGATACAACCCGAAAAGGATTATTTCTTCCCGGGTTCCAAGGTCAAATACAATACGCTGATGAAACGCTGAGGGGTAGCCACATAGAAACATTGGTGATCGCCACTTCTTTCCGAAAAGAAATCCTCGAAAAAATCGCATCGCTTGGATGCACGGTGGGGAGTGAGTATCAGATTGAATACATATGAACGAAAATACTTGACGCTACTGGAGGCGCTCGAAATAATCAATCGGAAGAAAGAGGAGACTCAAAGAGAGTTTCCCGTATTCTACGCGGCAGGCTACACTCCGTTGCACCTCCTATCCTTTACCCAAGCGTACCTTCAAACGTCTATTCCACACGAAAGAGTGATCATCAAGAGCGGCCTTTTCAATGATCTCATAGGAAATATCTCGATGTCGAAAAGAGAAGAATACAGACATTTACTGATACATATCGAGTGGCCGGATTTGGATCCCAGGCTGGGATTACGTTCCAGTTCCGGATGGGACCTATCGATGTTGACAGACGTCATAGAGACGATAGAAAAAAAGACTCACGCGCTAATCGCCGAGGTCGAAAGCGCGGCGGCCAGCGTCCCCATCACGCTATGTTTTCCGACCCTGCCCATATTCCCGATGTCCTACCAACCGCCCCACTTGCAACAGGCGTTACGCCTGAAAATGGACGGACTCATGCATCGTATCCAGCAGAGGTTTATAGACTCCTCAAGAGTGCAAATGATCGACCCGTATTGGTTGGACCTTCATTATACGGGATACGACCGGTATGACGCCGAATCCGAAATCTCCTTCGGGTTTCCGTTTACGTTGCCCTTCGCGTCGTTTCTGGGCGCCCTATTCGCGGATACGATACGGGTTCCGGCTCCAAAAAAAGGATTGATCACCGACTTGGACGGGACATTGTGGTCCGGAATCCTCGGAGACGTGGGCGAGGAGGGGATTCAATGGTCACTTGACCACCACGCGATGCACCACGGTCTATACCAGCGGCTACTCCTCTCCTTATCCGAAACGGGCGCCTTGATCGCGGTGGCGAGTAAAAACGATATGCCCAATGTGGAAAAGGCCTTCCAACGCCAAGACCTGATCTTTACGAAAGACAAAGCCTTTCCGATGCAAGTGCATTGGAATCCGAAAAGCCTTTCGGTAAGAGAGATATTGAGAACCTGGAATATAGGCGAAGACAGCGTTGTTTTTATCGATGACAGCCCGCTAGAACTGGAGGAAGTGAAACGGCATTTCCCGAAGCTCACCTGTTTACGATTCCCGAAAGAAGAGCCGAAACAAATCTTGCCGTTTCTACACACGCTTCGACAGCTATTTGGAAAACGGCAAGTAACCGAAGAGGACAAATACAGGGCCGAGAGCATACGGGCCTCAAGCGAGGTATTTCAAGTTGACGGGCCCGAGGAGACGGTCGATCAGGAAGCCCTCCTATCATCGATCCAATCGAAAATAGAAATCTATACCAAAGGATTGAAAACCGACACCCGAGCCTTCGAACTGGTCAACAAAACGAATCAGTTCAACCTGAACGGCGAAAGATACAGCCAATCGGCCTGGGATGAGATGTGCGAATCCCCGAACTTCGTAGGCGTGGCGCTTGGTTACAAAGATAAGTTTGGGCCTTTGGGCAAAATCTTGGTGCTCTTGGGAGAGGTAGAAGATGGGGCGCTAAACGTCCGATCCCTCGTGATGAGTTGCAGAGCCTTCAGCCGGAGAGTGGAGCACCGATGTCTGCAATGGCTCTTTGAGAACTATGACCTACGAGAGATGCGCTTCCACTTCCGCCCAACCGAGAAGAACGGGCCGATCCAAACCTTCTTCAAAGAATACGAAATGAACACAGAGGATTCCCTTCTCGTATTAAAGCGGGATGACTTCTACGAAAAGGTACCCGAACTCTATCATGCCGTCGAGGTGAAAGACTAAATGGCTTCCGAATCGGTCGAAAGACTCAACCGGTGTTTTGTGGCTGTTTTCCCGGGAATAGGCCAAAATGAAATTGAAACGGCGTCAACAGACAACACCCAGGAATGGGATTCGATAGCGACGGTGATGTTGTTCAGTTTGATTTCCCAGGAATTCGGCATCAAGATCTTACCCCAACAAATGTTTGAACTCAAATCCTATTCTGCCATCCACGCGTTTCTCACCGAACAGGGGAAGATGATATGAACCTCACGAGAACGCCCGAATCTATTTCCAAGGAGCTAGACCGGATCGCTCAAGCCCTCACCCCGAAAGCATTAACCTTACACACCAATGTGGGAATGCTCGGGGTGTTAGAAGGGCCATTCACCAAAGAATGGCAGCTCTCAGAATACCACCGATTGATCAGGCAAGCATTTGAGGGAACGAGCCTTCTCTATCCGACGTTTAACTACGATTTTCTAAAAAACGGCGTCTACGATGTGCGAAACGATACCTGCAAAGTCGGCTCGTTAAATGAGCACGTGAGGAAAACGCACCCCGAGCGACGCACTCATACACCGGTTTTCAACTTCTGTATTCTCGGGAACCATCCACACCCCATTCAAACTATTAGCGAAAACCCCTTCTCCCGGGAATCGGTCTTTTCGAACATAGCGGAGGGAAACTCGTGGATCGGTTTTTTGGGGGCAGGATTCGACACCAATACATTCGTTCACTATGTGGAAGAAGAAGTGAACATCGGATATCGCTATATAAAAACCTTTAAGGGAAAGGTGATCGCCGGGGACACCCAACGCGCTGTGACGTTCCGCTACCGTGTGAGACCACTGCAGCAAGGCGCCGTAGATTACGATTGGGTTCGGCTCGAACGAGACCTCCTCCATAACGGGCTTATGAAGGTATTCTCGGTGGGGCTGGGGGAACTAAAGGTAGTCGAAGGCAAGGGTCTTTACGACTACTGGTTAGCAAATTTGAAAAGAGACGAGTGGTTTCTCTTGACGGAAGAATCGAAAATGATACTTCGAGAATTATCGAAGCGGCATCGGTATCCTTTCGCTTACGAAGAGATGGAAGCCGCAGCGATAAAGAAAGAAGGGGGATAGAGCCGACTTGCGTTTTCATCACATTGGATATCTGGTTTCTTCGCTTGAAGAATCAGAAAAGCCATTGGGTCTTTTAAACGCAACTCCTATTTCGGGAGTGATCGCGGATACCGACAGAGGTGTCCTCATCCAATTTTACGGGGCTAAACCAGGCGAAACTAACGCAGAAGTAGGACCCTTGATAGAATTGATCCAACCGACAGACGCCGCTTCGCCTATGGCTAACCTACTGCAAAAAAGAAAAGCCGGCCCCTATCACCTTTGCTACAGCGGAAGAGCGCAGGATGAGCGAGATTTGCTTGAAAACGGCTTCATTATGATACAAACCCCGGCGCCAGCCATCGCCTTCGACGGCCGCAAAGTCGGGTTCTATTATTCAAACGCTATCGGATTGATCGAATTGTTGTTTGATGCTGAGGAATAAGCTAGCCAACCTGGAAACAAACGCGCTTGGGAACGGCGCGTTTTTGTGCGGCGTCTATTGGTTTCTTGGAGCACCCTTGGAAGCCTTAATCGTTAACGCAGGGTTGGTTACACTTGTTTCTGGAAAAACAGCGTCCTCCCACTTTCCTCTATCGATTGGAACAGTTCGCTGCTCCTTACCCGGTTTAACCGGAGTTGATGGAACGGGTTCGTTTCTTGTAGGGTCTGGTCGCGATGATTTCCCCCGTTGCGGGGTCCACTTTCCCGATGAGTTTCCTTCTCGCTCTCGACTGCTTTTTCTCTTTGTCCCAGTACGCTTCGTTTTCATACGCGTATGTGATTCCGGTTTGTTTGTTCTTCTGGTAGACAATGCTCATAGGTATCCATTATCGTCATATATTATAATATATAACGAGGTAATTATCGCTACCCTTTCTTCGCACTCCCCTTCCTGTCTTCCTTCTATTCCTTTCTCATCGTTAGACTTTCCGGGAATATAAGCTCTTGTCTTCCTACTAATCCTTCTCCTTCGCTCGACTTTCCGGAAATCTAGGATTGATAGGCTCTTTGGCGATGCGAATAAGCGGACTGAAAAAGGCCGAGAGCAGGAGTGGTGTACTTTGTAAGGGCGTGATTGTAATGTTGCTTTACCGCCACCTTGTAACAACTAAGGTCTTTGGCTTCTTGGTTCTTACATCTTTTACACGATTCGGATACTTGATAAATTCAAGTTTTGAGGTTCAGTTGACCCGATAAAGATAAGTTATGAGCGATCAAGGACAGTTCATCTGTTGGTGTATAATCTGTACCTTTATTCGTTTCGCGCCCGGTTTCGCTAAACAAGTATAAGTTTTTCTTTGCTCTTGAGCAGAGAACATAGAGCAACTTCAATGTTTCTGTTTTTCGAAGAGGCTTTTTTTCTGGCTTCATGATGAAATCCCAGTTCGGCAAATAACCATTGAGTAAGCCAACAGCAATAACCGTAGTGTATTCTTCGCCTTTAACCCCGTGGATAGTTGAGATAACAACGCCTTGCTTATCCCTAAAATATCTGCTGATCGAATCATAGTCCGTAGATAGTGAATATTGTTTTACACGCGAATCGATTTTTTCAAAAAAGCGCTCAGTCAAGCTGGGAAGTGCTTTCCCCTTGTTTATATCGATTCTCAGCAGGGCAAAAACCCGTTCAATGACGGCTTTCAAGCAGACGATACCGTCGGCGTCCAGTGTACGGCAATGATTGACAGCGGATAGAATGTCAAAGTTCTGAATCTTGTCTGGCAACATAATTTTTAGGCCATCGCGTACAATCGACATGAACTCAGTAGCAATTCGTTTTCTTATGGAAACGTTTTCTCCGGAAGGCATAAATAACAACCTTGCTAACAGAAACAAAGGGTTCAAGGGATCGTATTTAATGGGCGAAATATCAGGCGCGTCAAACAACACGTCTGGCAGCTTCGAACGCAGATTCCTCGACAGGCTGAAAAGTATTTGCCATTGCGGGGCAAGAACACAAATCTCCTCCGCTTTCGTGCCGGACACCAATTCGGAACATATTATCGCTGCTATTTCGGCTGTTAAGTTTTCCTTTGAGACCGACCTGCAGTAGTTTATCGTTCCGGTAGCATCTTTGATATCCGCTACCGAGCAGACACCCGTTTGTGAAACCTCGAAATTCTTGTATAGGTTTACCACACGCTGAGTTGAACGATAACATCCCGTCAGCCGCAATTCCTTGAATGTCGTTTCATAAAGCGTGTCCAGTTCCGCCTTGCACTTCGCGACCCCGCCGAGAGAGCCGTATATTGCCTGATTCACGTCACCCGCAAACATGAGTTTGATCGATTTGTTCGCTTTAAAGATATTTGCAAGGATAGAATATTGAAGCTCGTTTGTATCTTGAAATTCGTCGATCAGAATGCTGCTTATCACAGAGGCAATATTCGCACAAACAAAAGGGCAGCGAGTTGAAAGCTCCTCCGAAAAACGAAGAATCATTTCAAAATCAATTTCTTTGTTGGCCGCAAGCAGAGTCTCATATGCAGTAACAACCGCCGGGGTTTGGAAAGGGTCGTCAAAGATGCCCAGTTTTATCCCCAAGTCTTTAGCAATACTTTTCCCATATTCCCCCTGCGTATATTCGTCAATAATGGAATAACCCTCGCACAGTCTGCCTGAATACATGGCATAAGGGCGAATGATAAACTGCATACAGAACTGGTGAATTGTACCCGCCCAAATATTCGACAAATCGATGCCCATATCGTCGAGCCGACTGGTGATCTCTTCAGCGGCTCGATTTGTAAACGTTAACGCTATGTTCCATTTTTTTGATACTGGCTCTTGCGCCGCCTGATACGCCAAGCAACGAGTAAGCGTACGTGTTTTTCCGCTGCCGGGGCAAGCGGTAAGCAGGACATTTTCAAGAGCTTTGCAAACAGCTTCCTGCTCGGGGGAAAGTCCTCTCAATATATCGGAAAAATCAGGCACTTAATCCACCACCTTAGCGATGAACGCACTAAACAAGTCTTTAGGAAACTCGCGGCAGAAATCTGAAATCAAAGCAGTTCTCTGTTCAGGTGTTGCGGCTTCGTCGAATTTTTTTTTCATGTAATCATAATCGTTGCCCAAATCATTGTTTGCTCCAAATGAATACTTAGCCATTTTCCATAACAGCTTGGGGGATACAACATCCTTTGCTGCAAAAGCAATCGCATCAAGAATATAAGCCGGTATGACCGCGTTTGCCCTAATTTCAGAAGCGAGTAAGGTGGCATACCATCCCTTCTGGATGTTTCGCGCTATAGTAAGAACAGCGTCGTAACGTTCGGCTTCAGTGCCGGATTTGATTGCCGCGATAAGCTTGTCTTTCGTAGCCTTTTGTGTGTATGCATGCTTTATAACTGCGTATATGAACTCTCTATTTTGAGCGATATTAGCAAAATCAACCTCAAGCGTATGTGGAGCGTAAAAGGCTTCGACATAATGATTTGCCCCAAACAGGGTTGTCAGCCGTTCTTTTCTTGCAGCTCCAAAATTCATCGCCTCCTGACTGCCTTTTGTTGCACCGGCGACAATTGCATCCAAATCCGTTATTATGGCGCATCGCCTTTGCAAGCGGGTTGCATCAAAAATGCAAGCGACATTTTCAAACGCAACGCTTCCAACATTAATGAGCCCAATGCCCATTTCATCCAGCGAAACGCCAAGCACATTCTTAACCAAAGCAGGAATCAGGATTTCCTCGCCGTCACCTTCTACGAGGATAACACCTTTTGAGAATAACAGCACACTCCGTTTTGCGTCCAAATATCTGGAAAGAATCTGCGTAAACGCCATACCCTTGTGCTTCAGGATGCCGGCTCCAAATTGGTCAAGCCCATTTGTTGGTTTCATTACAAACGACAGCTGCTCATTTACTTTCTTCATAATGTTTACTTTTTCAATATCCGCAACCTCAGAAATATGCGTCGAGTGCGTGGACATCACGACTTGCGTATAGGTGTGCGCGACTTGTAGGTTGTCAAACAACGTTTTCTGAATGTGTGTATGTATATGGGCTTCCGGTTCTTCGATGATCATAATATTGAGAAGCTCCCGGTTGCGGTTGGCTTCGAACTCGACAAGCTTCAAGGCAATATACAAAATGTTAAGATGGCCCAATCCGAGCAGTTCAATATCGTTCTGGTCGGAAGTAGTCACTGTCAGATATCTGGCAAGTACCGCGAAATTTTCTTTCATGCGGGATTCGAGCTTGATGTCAGGAGAATAAACCGTTCCGATCATTTCAAGCAGTTTTCGATTTACTTGATTCCCAATATCTGTAATCTGAGGGATACTGGCGATTTTTAAGTTGAGTGCATTAATTTTGCTTTTGATATCATCGATATCTGTTACAGCAATTTCACCTTCAATGGTATCAATGATTTGCCGTATTGGGTTTTTTGGTTTTCGAAGTTCATTTTCAACATCTCGCAAAGCATCAATGAAAACTGTTGAAATGTGTTGCCGGACACTTATAATGTCAATTTTCGTGCCAAGCACGGAACTGCTATCGTTTTCGGGGTTAGCGTATTCGCCAGCTGCGATATCGCCTACGATAGACTTATATACGGCTTCGTCGGTAAAGTCAGCTTGAGATCGTGACGTATAAAAAAACTCATAGTCACTGAGCTTTATTTGAGCGCGAATTGTTTCGAATCTGCAGCTATGAGAAGCTTCCGCCAACTCCAATCTTTTAGAGTTGCATGGACGGATGAACAAAGTGACTGTTCCGTAACCTTTGTCTGCACAACGGATATATGATCTTAAAAAACTAGCGTTTTCTTCGTCGGGAGTCAGTTCAACACAGAATTCGTTATTCTTGTCCTCATCAGATATCTCATCAAAAAACGCAGAGATTATTATCCAATGCCCTTTCCAATCTCCGAGGGTATAAGAAAAATCCGTTTCCTTCAGTCGTTTTGTGTTGTAGTAGTAGCTGTCATCTAAAAGTATCCGCATGGCGGTTAGGGCATTTGACTTTCCAGAATCGTTTTCGCCAATAATCGTATTGGCACCCTTCGCGAACTCAAAACGCGCAGACTTCAGATTTTTGAAATTGATGATTTGGATGTATTTCAAGTACATATCTTCTACTCTTTCCCCTTTCTTTTGCAACTCAACATGTGCGTGGCCATTACAAAAAACAGACAAGCGAAAAACTGAATGAAATCGGTTTTTGAAAAGAAAGTGAACACGGAATAAGGAAAATCGATACCCCATATCTAATTATGGCTCGTTCCAAGTCCATAAAACTGGTCAGGTAAGCAAGCGCTTTTTTACGCGCCATTTCATCTATGGAGTGTGTGGTAACCGGTTCTTCTGAGAAATCCAAAAATTTAATTTCTTTCTCTATGTAGTGCTTTAACACTCTCCAAATGCGGTTATCACTTACGTCGTACAACTGATGAACCTGCGCTACACTGGTTATTTGAGCCAAAGAAAGGAGCAGCGCTTCGAAGAAAAGCGTGAATCCGCTTCCTTTCCGAGCCCAGGGTACTTGTACTTGTTTGACACCCTCCGGTGTATAGATTCTCGGGATACGCGCGTGCAGATAGGTCTTATGCTGAAACAGGTTTATATGCCGCCACTCTCGGTTGACCGTATCGTGGACACTGCACAGCTTGCTTTGATCAATGAATTTCGCTCCTCGTTTGGAATCAACGTGTATGTGTATTTCTAACCCTTTTTGTTCTATATCGCTGATGTACCACGGTTCCACTAACCCTAGCAGTTGTTCGAAAAAACCTGCAGCCTATCTTCTATCTTTGCTCCTCCCAATTGGCATTTTTCATTGGGAATTCTATCATAACCGTTCAGTTTCGAATTCTTCATCGCTAAAACTTTGTTCTTGCACATACAAAGTGCGGGAGAACCATATTTCTTTAGACCACCGACCGTTAAGCGCTCTCTCCTTTTGTTATCCCGGCATTCCGTGTCTTTTTAATTTTAATGACCCCCAACCCTATTTTTTTAGGTATGTCAGATTGTAAACGCTTATGGAGCACGGGACTTTAGTTCCATATAGGTTCAGTGATTTTTCCGTGCACTCCGTGTTCTCTGCGTGAACTCTTTTTCTTTTTTGGGCGTTCCCAGGAGCGCACATAGAAGGTCGTAGGCTCGATACGGTATAGGTTGATTTTACTTCACAAAAAACTCAGTAGCTTCCGGTGAAGCTCGACCATCGCCCAGGTGTCGAGTTCGCAGTACTTCTTGAGGTCCTCACGGGTAGGGGTCTGGAGACCTTTTTGGCGAACCTCTTTTTCTCTGCCGAGGACCATATTCGAGAAGACGCAAGAGGCGAGCCTTCCTTTGTTCACCGCCAAACCTGTATACGTCAAACACGGAATCATGACCGGCAATACGCCTTTGATGGAATAGCTCCCTCGGAAGTCAGGGTGGTAATACCCCGCTTTTATCGCGATTTCCAAGTCCACGAGCCGTTCAAGCAAAGGCTCCAGTTGCCGTGCCAGCCCTTCTTCTCCCTGATCGGTGAGCCAATTCATCAACCACCTGATCCTTCCTTCCTCGAAGGCCTGATGATAGGTCATGATGCTCCCTTCTGTTGGAAGGGCATTCACCATAGCCTCCGCGAGACCGATGACGCTGGCGTGGAGGTCCAAAGGGTCGGCCAAGTACTCGTGATGGTTAGACCGGACACTGCAAATCGAATCACCTTCATTTTGGGCGATATGGAGCGAAAACTGGGTGACGATCTGTTCATAGGGCTTCGTGTTTGGTAAAATTGGCACTGCTGGGGCGATCGTTTCGAAATCAAGGTAAGCGATAGGGTATCGCCAAGCGCAAAGCTCCTCTTCCAAAGCGTTGGAGTCTAGGAAAGGTTGCCCGGTGATTATCGACTGCCTTACCCGCTCTTGGTTCGCATTCAAGCCGGTGGGCTCTTCGATCTGTTCCACCCTCGTAATCCCTTCGTCTATCCATCCCTGAAGTACTGCGCTCGTGATCCGTGGGATCTGGAAGATGGTATGGTCGTAAAAATCGGTGAAACATTCCGTATTACGTTCGCACCCTTTACATTCCGCGCGAAGCAACGGGTCCGGTCTAGTATCTAACAAAAATCCCTCGATACGCCCAGAATCGGCTTCATAGGCTTCTATCAACGGTTCAGCGAGCGCAAGGCATTCGATTTCGGCGAACATCGTGTCCTCGCAATCCCCGTACCGGTAGGCGCGAGAAAGGAACCACAAATTCGCGGAAGAAATGGTAATCCCCGCGCTCCGGCATACCCATATGGTGTAGGCAATGTCTTCAAGGTATTCCTTGCCTTGAGCGTTTTCAAGATTTTGTTCCATAGCGGCTTTCACTTCGAGGATCGAGAAGCCGGTTTCGGTGGGAACCAAGATATCCGCCCGCGCGACGAACTGCCGATGTATGAAAGCGGGTTCAAACAAAACGGAATGCGGGTTTGCGCCTATCACGCGCCGCGTTTCATTTTCGGCTACGTAAGGATCCCTATCCGCTATTTCGATACCGTTCTGAAACCGTTTTTTCGCCAGTCCCCCGATTTGATTGCCCTCGAAAAACTCGTACTCCGCCTCAAGGGTGAGAGGCTGCTTAGCCCCGTTCATCGTTTCCCAACCTAGCCTCGGACACTTCTTGGCATTCAGAAAAGCTCTTTTGGTAATCAGTCGATTCGACCCATTTCCATTCATCTTGACCCTCCTCTCTGTTTTTTCATCACGTTAAGGTAAAAAAAGCCAAGCTGTCCGGTGCGAGCCGTTTGGCATACGCAACCAGAATCCTTCCGCGCCTTCGCGTGATTCGGTTCGGTAAATTAGATTTTTCCTCGATTCACCCATCATTTGTGCTTCTTCTAAGATTACGGTTATCTATCGTAAAACCAATAAACGTGTATAATTGATAAGTTTTCGATTATACCAGATTTTGCTGCTATTTCAATAACATTGGATAGAAGTGATGCGGGACAAAGACAAGGAGCGCCATCGGAGTGTTCGCGAATGGCGCACTTTAGTGCGGCATGTTATAAATGAAATAACTTGGGCTCGCACGGAGGGCACAAAGAACGCAGAGGGAAGATTAGCAATGAGAATGCCTGAGAACACCTTGGAACACCAATTTTTAAGTTGGCTGTTTCCTAGGAAATGCGCACTTTAGTGCGACTTATTTTCAAAGAACTGAAAGGGGTTCACACAGAGAACACAGAGGGCAAAGAGAGGACACAGATGAAAAATACCTAGATTAAAAAACAAAAGATCTAGTTCACACAGAGGGCACAGAGAACACAGAGGGGAGATTTATGCTGGGAGCGCCTGGGAACGCCGCACTTTAGTGCAGCATGAGTTATGTCTTTTTTCATTCCAAAAACCGGAGAACATGCCAACTTGAAAGTTGGGGTTCCCAGCCTTCTAAACCCCACGATCCGCCCTATTTCTCAAAAACGTATCGCGCCGTCACATAAAGAAGAGTCGCTTACGCCGCGATTACATCCAAAAATCTAAATTATGCCAACTTGAAAGTGGGCGCCGCTAGGCGTTGGCAAAAATCCTTGTTGCTTCCCAAAAAAATGTACGAGTGCCTTGTCATAACGTCCCGTGATTGTTTGGTGTGTCACGTATGGTATACTTTGTTGGTGGTCAAGCGCGCTTTTTCGGCCATATCCAACAAAAATATCGAACCTTCGAGTGAAAAGGAGTGTTGATTACGCGGAATGTAGCGATAATCCCCGCGCGGGGGGGGAGTAAACGGATTCCTAAAAAAAATATTCTGCCATTCTTGGGCAAACCGATCATCGCTTATTCTATCGAAACGGCGCTCGAAAGTGGTCTGTTCGATGAAGTGATGGTGTCGACGGACGACTCGGCAATTGCGGATATCGCGAGAGAGCACGGCGCGGTGATTCCGTTTATGCGCGATCAGAACACGGCCAACGATCGAGCCGTAATTGCGGAGGTCTGCTCCGAGGTTTTACAGAAGTACCAACTCCAGGGTAAGGAGTTCGATAACGTCTGTATGATTATGGCAACCGCGCCTTTTGTCACAGCCCAAAGATTGAAGGAAGCATATTCCAAATTGTCAGAAGGCAACTACGATTGTATCATGACCGTTACGGAGTACAGTTTTCCTATCCAGCGCTCTTTTAAACTCGAAAACGGGCTTCTTCTAATGAGATGGCCAGAGAACATCCACGTTCGTTCCCAAGATCTGGAAAAAACCTACCACGATGCCGGACAGTTCTGCTTTTTCAAGGTCAATTCTTTCCTTAAACAACGCATACTCTTCATGGAACGAACGGGAATGATCCTTTTAGACGCCATCGAAGTGCAAGATATCGATACACCTATTGATTGGGAGCTCGCCGAACTCAAATACCAATTTCTTCGTTCGAAAAAGCAATGACTTCTTCACCCATTAACTCCCAGGCTCTCATAGAGCCTGCACTCTCTGTTCCCTAAAACCGTGAATCTTACTATGAATCGTTTCTTGCGTGTGTTTAAGCAGATCGACGCAGATCATCGCCGTATCCCCAATCGTTGAAAACCACTTTTGATGTATTCTTACCGATTCGACCGCTGCATCCATCTCATTCTCAAACTGATTCGGTACAGCGTTGCGCTCGATATCGAAGTTGAGGTAAAAAGATTGTATGATGTGCATAAAGAACAGCTGGAAATTTTCTTTCCGCTCGTGGACTTTGGCTTTGTACCCCGTTAAGGTGGATTGAAACAGATTAATCTTTTCTTTTGCCCTTCTTTCATCGAGCAGGCCTTTTTTGATCTCTTCCAACACCTCGTCGATACTCAATAGCCAATCCAAACCAGCTTTACAGGTATCGTACACGTGCTGCATATCGTCGAGGGTCCTGTCTACTAACCCTCCAATTTTCTCTGCATCGCGATCGGCTTCCTCTTTCGAAAATCCCGAAACCAAGGTTTTTATCCGGTCCAACGGTGAGAACGGCTCGGAAATATACTTATCGATCGCCTCCTGAAAGGTCATCACGGTTGTTCCTTTTATGAAAGCGCCGCCTTCGGTGGCGTTGATGCACTGGCCTTTGTATTCGGCGACATCGATTTCATAGGATTTCCTAAACCCATTCCATATCGTGTTCGTGAGTATGGGCTGCCCATCGTTCCCCATAACTTGGAAAGTCCCGACATTATTAGCCGTCTGTTTTTCGCCAAAGGTCGACCCGGATGCGTGTGTCGTCCCTTCACGACTATACGCCAGGTCTTGACCTATCAAAATTATCGGGTCGCAACCCAACGCGTCCAGTATTTTGAAGGCCATATTCCCTGAGGACTGCTTGATGTCGAGTATACCTCGGTCGACTTTCAACCACTTGAAGTGGTCGAAGTTCCTGTATACGATGATCCTCGGGCCGGGGTAGGCTTGATAGGCTTCGTTGAATACCACGGGACAGGCGGCGTAGAATACGTCTTTCACTTCTTCTGCAGTAAAGCCTTCAACAAGTTTCACCAGTAGCAATACCCGCTCAAGTGACGTGATTAAATGGGGTTTAACACCTATGTCTACCAGTATCCTTAAGGAAGCGTCGGGACAGACTATCACCGCCTTGTCTTCCAAACCTTTCAAGAGGTGTTTGTTTTTGTTCAGAGATGGTCCGGTGGAGACGACGATGCCGGGTTTTCCTTTGAATTGATCAAACAGGAGGTTGATCCCCGGGTTGTAGATGATTTCGTTGATGTTTTCGAGCATGTTGCGCACGCCGATCAGCGAGTCTTCGATGCTGTTCCCGAAGTTGTTCAATTGATACGCGCCCGCTTCGCGGAAGGCGCGGAGCGCGCGCAGATAGTATTCCTTTCCTAGTCGCATCGAGCTCGAGTGGAAGATCGGGCGCATCGCTTTCAACAGGACGAGCAGCTTCTGATCCGACGCGAACTTCTCTTGTAGCCTGAGGAAGAGGTCGTCTTCTTTCTCACCCACGACGAAGTGCAGGCTGAAGGCTTTCGCGATCGACGCGTAGTCGAGGGTCTTCAGCGTCATATAGAAGATGTCCATCTCTTTCTCGATGATGATGAGGTGCGTGGTCCCGGCCTTTTTCACGTGGTCGCGCAGGAAGAGGTCGAGCTCGTATCCTAAGCCGATCCCGAGGAAGAGCGCCGCTTGTGTGTTTTTGAGGTTGAGTTTTTCGAGCTCGTTTCGGGTGTCTTGTTCCGGGTCGGAGGCGGCGTAGAAGAAGCTCTTCCCGTCCGGGAGCAAGAGGTTGAGGCGTGGCGGGTTTCCGGTGCTCATCACACGGTATTGCCCGGAAAGGGCGTGGGTCTCCACGCGCTGCGCGAGCGCGGGATCGCGCTGCCTGAGGAAGTTCAGGTTGCTTTCGAAGAAGCCCTTCGCGACTTTCACCGGGGTAACGCTGACGACGGGCCCGTCCTTCTTCGCTGTTGGGTTTTTTATTTTTTTGTATCTGCTCATTTTTACCTCCTGGTTATTGAATGTGTCTCGCTGTGGCGCATTGTGAGTACTTCGGGACTTGGGAACGCCACACTTTAGTGTGGCATGGGTTGTGCTTTTTTCCTTCCAAAGGCCGGTAAAACATGCCAACTTGAAAATTGACGCTCCCAGGCGTTTTGGGAACGCCACACTTCAGTGTGGCATGGGTTGTGTTTTTTTCCTTCCAAAGGCCGGTAAAGCATGCCGAACTAAAGTTCGGCGTTCCCAGGCGTTCCAGGAAACATGCCAACTTGAAAGTTGACGCTCTCTAGCGTTTTGGGAGCGCCACACTTCAGTGTGGCATGGGTTGTGTTTTTTTCCTTCCAAAGGCCGGTAAAGCATGCCGAACTAAAGTTCGGCGTTCCCAGGCGTTCCAGGAAACATGCCAACTTGAAAGTTGACGCTCTCTAGCGTTTTGGGAGCGCCACACTTCAGTGTGGCTTGGGTTGTGTTTTTTTCCTTCCAAAGGCCGGTAAAGCATGCCGAACTAAAGTTCGGCGTTCCCAGGCGTTCCAGGAAACATGCCAACTTGAAAGTTGGCGCTCACAGAAAACGTTCCGAACTAAAGTTCGACGTTTCCGGTAGTAGAGAGCTCTCCATACCACGGCCAATCGCTTATGTCTTTTACCAAGCCCGCCTTTATTGGGTTGTTTTTGATATAACGCTTTGCTCTTTCGAAGTGGGTTTCAGTTCTCATATACCGGTCGTAGTACTCTCTTAGCCAAATCGGTCCTTGCTTGCCGAGACGCGCGTTTATTCGATACGTCGAAACCTGTTTAAGCCGCTTGATGTATTCGGATAGTGTAACCGCGGGGCTTCTCTTCATCAAAAAGTGCACGTGATTCGGCATAATGACCCAGCTGTATATTGTCGCGTCTTGACATAATAAAGTGTCGCGGAATATGATCGCGTTTCCTTCATCTTTTAGCAGGCAGCTTCCATAGCCTTTATCGGCATAGTCTTCGATTATCTGTAAATACTTTCTCAAGCGCTCTTGCTTGTTTTGATTTTTATCGCTTTCATTCAGGATGAGTCGCGCTCTTTTGACAACCTCACGTGGCAAAGAGTCAGCCAATCGCAAGGTAATGAACTGAATGGCGTTGTTTGAGTCGAAATGCGGTAAATATCCTCGGCGTTGCCACTGTGATGAGTCGATGTCGTTCCTCCTTTGACGAAGATTATTAAATTTCGGTGGTGAACGTTTGTCCGCTGAATATTAATACATAAGACACTGGAAAAGTCAAGGACTTGCTTTGGGAATGTTGCTCTTTGGCGTGGCATGGGTTGTGTCTTTTTCATTCCAAAGAGCGGAGAACATGCCAACTTGAAAGTTGGCGTTCCCAGCGTTCTCAAGGGTATCGCGCCGTCGCAAAAAGAAGGAGCGCTTACGCCGCGATGCCTTCCCAAAGACCGTAAGACATGCCAACTTGAAAGTTGGCCTTCCCAGCGTTCTCAAGGGTATCGCGCCGTCGCAAAAAGAAGGAGCGCTTACGCCGCGATGCCCTCCCAAAGGCCAGTGAACATGCCAACTTGAAAGTTGGCGTTCCCAGCGTTCTCAAGGGTATCGCGCCGTCGCAAAAAGAAGGAGCGCTTACGCCGCGATGCCTTCCCAAAGGCCAGTGAACATGCCAACTTGAAAGTTGGCGTTCCCAGCGTTCTCAAGGGTATCGCGCCGTCGCAAAAAGAAGGAGCGCTTACGCCGCGATGCCTTCCCAAAGACCATAAGACATGCCAACTTGAAAGTTGGCGTTCCCAGCGTTCCCGGACGTTTCCGGCGTTCCCAGGTCACGAGCCGATTTTGTGTTTGAACGTCGTGAACGCATGGTCGAAGAGGAGGAGGGCGGTGTCGGCCGTGTAGACGCCGACTTTGACGAAGGGGAGGTCTGCGATTTGTTCCCGTTCGATGAGGCTCTCGGTTTGGGCTGAGAGGGTCGCGTTCGCTTGGGGGTAGCCGAGCGCCGCGAGTGCGGCGAGTAGGAATAACCCCTTATCCGCCACGAACCGGTAGCCTTCGTCGGCAAGGAGTACCGTGCCCGTGATCCGTCCGCCCGGGTACAGCCCCGGCAGGTAGCCGACGGTGCGCACGCTTTCGTATACCCAGACGAGTTTTCGGTATATCGCCTCGCCGTGGCTCACCGGCATAGGTCCGAATTCGTAGAAGGTCGGGCGGTTGAGGTTCGTGACCATCCCAGGCGCGTCGTTCGGAACCCAGGCGTCGTATTGGCGGGTTTGCGCCAGTTCCAGCACCATCCGCGTCACTTCCGCTATGTTCTGTTCGCTCGCGGGCAGGGCTTTGCCGTCGTACCTGAGGAACCCCCGAACGAGTAGGTGGCGCGCGTAGGCTTCCGGGTTCGTCCACGGCATCGGGAATCGCGCATACGGTTTCAAGTCCCAGAAGGGTTTCAACTCCGTTTGCGTGGAAAGTAGAAACGACTGTTGCAGGTTCTCCCGCGGGTAGGATTCGTAGTACCCTTTCAGCGCCGTGTCTTCGTATTTCAGATTGGGATTCGATTCGTATTGCTTCAGCGTCGCCACAAAGGGGTTCCAGTTATCCCCGGAGTCGGAGAGGGGTAGGAAGCGCGGCGTCAGGCAACAGTCAATCTCGACTGTCAGTTCTCCCGCCCTCGAGAGCACCGGCGCCTTCGGGTGGCGGGCTAAGGTGTTTATCATCCGCTCTATGGGCGTCTCGGTTTCCGCTTCCCGGTCCAAGGGTCCCTCACTTTCCAAGGTCTCCCCGTCACGCCAAGGCCCGAAGTACTCGAGGCCACCTTCGGCGCCGTAAAGCTTTCCGAGGCCGTGTCGGACCCCGTTGCGCCATTGCCCGTCATAGGCGACGCGACCGTCCTCGTAATAGGCCTTCCCGTGCCCGTCGGCCTCACCGGCCTTGAACGATCCCTCATACCAAGGCTGACCGTTCGGGTGGTACTTGATCCCTTGACCCTCCGGATGGTTCGCCTTCCAACCGCCATCGTAGGTTATGGCACCGGCGGCGTCGTACTCCTTCCCACGCCCCTCGCGTAACCCGGCCTTCCAGGTGCCCACGTACCAGAGCGAGCCATCGGGAAAAAATAGGTTCCCGTCCCCGTCCGGTAGGTTCTGCCGCCACTCCCCTTGGTAGTGGATAGACTGGCCGTCTCGATAAAAAAGTGTTCCGGTCCCGTTTAGGAAACCGTCCTCCAATTCCCCCTCGTAGGCTTTGCGGCCATCGGGAAAGACGATCGTTGCGGTTTCTTTCATCTGCTGATCCCACCCTTAAACTTGCGATGATGTGACTCGCGCGGGTTTCTCGCACGGGTCGACTATACTATATTATTTGACGTCAAGGGGGTAATTTCCGTGAGGGGGAAATTTACGGGTTCGCACGGAGAACAGGGAGCTAAAAACAAAAAAAATTGTTCGCACGGAGGGCACGGAGAGCACGGAGAGGGCACAGAGGAAAAAGCCTGGATTAAAAAGATCGAGTTCGCACGGAGGGCACAGAGAGCACGGAGAGGACACAAATGAAATATGCCTAGTTTAAAACAGAAGATTTAGTTCGCACAGAGAGCACAGAGGGCACGGAGAGGACACAGAGAGAACAGGCATCGCGGCGTAAGCGCATCTTCTTTTTGCGACGGCGCGATACCGCGGTTTTCGTTTGTACTAAAGATTAAAACACGGCTCGCACAGAGGGCACGGAGAGGACACAGAGGGGAGATTTATGCTGAGACCGCCTGGGAACGCCACACTTTAGTGTGGCATGGGTTGTGTCTTTTTTTATTTCAAAAACTGTAAAACATGCCAACTTAAAAGTTGGCGTTCCCAGCATTTCCAAAGACATCGCGGCGTAAGCGCTTCTTTTTTTCGCGACGGCGCGATACCCTTTTGTACAGGGGGATCGCGGGGTCCCTTCGGTTACCCCGCGATGACCCCATGGCGCGATCAACCGCAAAGTTGGCGTTCCCGGCTGGTCGCGTTCCCAGGGCGCTCCTACTACCCCTTTTCCCCTTTAAGCACATACACCCCGTTCGATACGAGGAGTTCTTTCACGGAAGACGTGTACCCGTTTTGGGAGAACGTTGCGAATAAGGTTTTGGGGCTCTTCTCGCTGGTTGCCTGCTTGATCTCTATCCAACGGTCGGCTTCGCGTTTTCCGTACTTGCCTTTCGTATCTTTCACGTCGATCCACATTTCGACGTTGCCTTTCACAATCAAATCGATCTCTCGGTCCCGCAACCCGACTTTGACCGTTTCTCGCTCTAAGATCGTTTTCGGTTTGATGGTGAGGTCTATTCCGTTTTCCGCGAGGTCTTTCAGGTTGAACGGTTTCTTGATCCGTTCTCGTACGAGGTATTCTCGGAACTTCCCCTTCTCATCGCTCGTCTTTCCCATCTCTTGGCGAAGCTCTTTGCGTATATCTGGGACAAAGTTGTCTATTTCTTTTTGAAAGAGATGTCGAAAGACGAGTTCGTAAGTTTTGTCTTTCCCAATTTTATAATCGAAGTTTGTTTCTCCTTGAGAAATCAGGTCAGCTTTGATCAACTTTTGCAGTTTCGTTTCCAGCTCGGAGTCGGTCATATCAAGCTTTAGATCTTTGATTATCTGCGCTCGGGTGCGCTCTTCGCCCGCTTGAAATAAGTATAGCAAGAGCCTCTTCGCGTTTCTTTTGTTCACTTCCGCGAAGATTTTTGCGATGTATTCGCCCCACGTCTTGAAAATAAGTCCGCTCGTGATCTCTTGCGTGTATACTTCGATGATGTTATCCTCTTGAACGTAATCGTTTTTTGTGTTGGACTTTGACGAGAAGAGCGCTTTGATATACAAAGGGTCTCCGCTGGTGAGGTTCCAAAGCTTGTCTACTCCGGCATCGTCAATCTTTGTTTGAAAGATCTCCGCGTACTTCCAAATCGCTTCTTTCGCCTCTTCTTCAGGGAGGTTTTCCAAGACGTTCTCCTCGAACCGTGCCGTGAGTCTTCTCACAATCTCCAATAGCCCGTGGACTTCACTCCCTGAAATGATGAGCGGCGCCTCTTTCTTCTCCGCAAGGTCCAGATACGTCCCGCTCATCGAGTCGATCGTATTCTTTTGATCATCGACGATGTAGGCGTTTATGTTTTGAAATTCGTCTATGATTTGGACAATTTTGCATTTCTTCGCTATGGCTGTTTCAAACGGCAGCCTTGCCGCCGTTGCCCACATCAGCCCCCAGTTCCCGACTCTTTCAAACTCGTTGATTGAGTCGAAAATCTCTTTAAGCTCATTGTCTTCTATTCGTTCTTTTAGCCGTACGAAATTCAAGGGGTTGGCAATTAGCTCCGGTTTTCTTTCCATATACCCGATCCATTGGCTCACAAAAGTAGAAAAAAAATCTTTTGCGAATTCGGCTAAAGTCGTATATGTTTCTTTCACACTAAAATAGAATGGCACGACACGCTTTTCAGGGCAGCTCCACAGGATATTGAACAGCCGCTGCAGAAACGCTGTCTTCCCTTTCTTTCGCCTGGCGACGATCGCTTGGCTCTGCGCGATATTAGCGATCAAACGGTTGTACCAAATTCCCAGAAAGTAGTCAAACTCTTTCTTTCTCCCGACGAAGAGGTTGGTGTCACCTATTAGCTCCGGTAAGGCGTAGGTTATCGTTTTCGGCATCTCGAACATCGCTTTCACCCGCTTTTTCCTGTTTGGTAAGATTATAACATAGCGCGTTACCGGGACGTTTAGGAACACCTGGGAACGCCACACTTCAGTGTGGCATGTCTTAAATAATTGTTCGCCCAGAGGGCACGGAGAACACAGAGAGAACACATAGAAAAATGCCTGGATTGAAAATAATAAACTCAGTTCGCGCGGAGCACACAAGAGCCAAAAACAAAAAACCTATTTCGCACAGAGGGCACAAAGGGCACAGAGGGTACAGAGAGAACAGGCATCGCGGCGTAAGCGCTTCTTCTTTTCGCGACGGCGCGATACGCTTTTGTACAGGGGGATCGCGGGGTCCCTTAGGTTACCCCGCGATGAAACACAAAATTGGCGTTCCCAGCCAACGTACCAGACTGAAGTCCGGCAGTTGCTTTTTGCTCCTTGGGAACGCCACACTTCAGTGTGGCATGAGCTGTGTCTTTTTTCATTTCAAAAACCGGAGAACATGCCAACTTAAAAGTTGGCGTTCCCAGCATTTCCAAAGGCATCGCGGCGTTAGCGTTTCTTCTTTTCGCGACGGCGCGATACGCTTTTGTACAGGGGGATCGCGGGGTCCCTTAGGTTACCCCGCGATGAACCACAAAGTTGGCGTTCCCAGCATTTCCAGAAAATATGCCGAACTGAAGTTCGGAGTTCTCAGCGTTTTCAAAGGTATCGCGTCGTCGCAAAAAGGAAAAAGGCGAATCCGCTACTTTTTCTATTTTTGTTTCTCCTTGATATTATTCTCACACGCCCACGTTCAGGCCGGGCTGTATCGTGTATAATACCCGTGAAATGATTTCCCGTAGGGAGGCCAATAATGGAGAAATTTTATAATCCCCACGATAGGTTTTTCAAAGAAGTACTAGGGAATGTCGCGAATACCCAAGCGTTCTTAGAGACCTATCTCCCCCCTGATGTCTTACAGACGATCGATGTCGGCGCGATACAGGCGGAAAAGGACAGCTTCATAGAACAAGACCTGAAAGAGTTCTACGCGGATTTGTTGTTTCGGACGAATATTCGAAACCGAGAAGCCTACGTCTACATTCTATTGGAACACAAGAGCTATAGCGACTATAACGTAGGTGTGCAGCTGCTCAGGTATATGTCTGCGATATGGGACAAAGAAATAAAGAAACAAAAGAACAGACGACTGCCACTGATCTTACCGATAGTACTGTACCAAGGGAAAGAGAAGTGGGGAGCTTCCACGCAGTTTGCGGACAGGATCGAAGGGGTCGAAACGATGGAAGGGTCTTTGCGAGAAAGCATCCCGCACTTCAAGTATTACCTATACGATTTTTCGTCAAATAGCGGAGAGGAGATCAAAGGGCCGGACGATCTACGCCTGTATCTGGAAACGATCAGGATGGCCTCGATCAAGGACCCCGAAAAGTTCAATGAAGCGTACGTAAGAATCACCACCGTCTTCGTCACGCGGGAAGAAACGGAAATAAGCGAACAGCTTTACGAGACTTTTATCCACTATATCTACTATTTGACCGTACGAGAGGATTTCTTGAGACTGATACAGCTGACGCGAACGGTATCGGTAGAAAGGAGTGAAAGGATGCAAACGATAGCGGAATGGCTTAAGCAAGAAGGAATGGAAAAAGGTATGAAAGAAGGAATGGAAAAGGGACTAGCAAAAGGGATTATAAAAGGCAGAGAAGAAGGGCGAGAAGAAGGCCGGGCAGAACTTCTTTGGAAGTTGATCTCCAAAAAATTCCCACAAATCCCTTCAAGGTACTACGAAAAGCTGAAAGCGCTCACGATAGACCAACTCGATACCTTGGGCTTGGATTTGATGGATATGCGGAGCGAGGAGGAGTTGAAAAGGCATCTTCCGCTGTGAGACGTTTTGAGGGTCTGACGGGGAGCGCCTTGGGAACGTCGTTGGCGTTCCCAGCGTTCTCAAGGGTATCGCTGCGTAAGCGCTTCTTTTTTTTGCGACGGCACGATACCCTTTTGAACGTGCCCGTCGTGACTTAAAAGGAAGGGACAAAAGGCGAATCGCGGGGTCCCTTTGGTTACCCCGGGATGAACCGCAAAGTTGGCGTTCCCAGCCAACGTACCAGACTGAAGTCCGGCAGTTGCTTTTTGCTCCTTGGGAACGCCACACTTCAGTGTGGCATGAGCTGTGTCTTTTTTCATTTCAAAAACCGGAGAACATGCCAACTTAAAAGTTGGCGTTCCCAGCCAACGTACCAGACTGAAGTCCGGCAGTTGCTTTTTGCTCCTTGGGAACGCCACACTTCAGTGTGGCATGAGCTGTGTCTTTTTTCATTTCAAAAACCGGAGAACTTGCCAACTTAAAAGTTGGCGTTTCCAGCATTTCCAAAGGCATCGCGGCGTAAGCGCATCTTCTTTTTGCGACGGCGCGATACCCTTTAGTACAGGGGGCTCGCGGGGTCCCTTTGGTTACCCCGCGATGACCCCATAGCACGATACCCTTTAGTACAGGGGGATCGCGGGGTCCTGTTAGTTGCCCCGCGATTACCCCATAGCGCGATACCCTTTTGTACAGGGGGATCGCGGGGTCCCTTCGGTTACCCCGCGATTACCCCATAGCGCGATACCCTTTTGTACAGGGGGATCGCGGGGTCCCTTCGGTTACCCCGCGATGACCCCAAGGCGCGATGAACCACAAAGTCGGCGCTCGCAGGGGTCTTACTGCCCCTCTTCCTCTTTAAGCACGTACACCCTGTTCAAAACGAGGAGCTCTTTAGCCGCCGCCGTGTACCCGTTTTGGGAGAACGTTGCGAATAAGGTTTTGGGGCTCTTCTCGCTGGTTGCCTGCTTGATCTCTATCCAACGGTCGGCTTCGCGTTTTCCGTACTTGCCTTTTGTGCCTTTCACATCAATCCATAACTCAACGTTGCCTTTAACGATTAGGTCGATCTCTCGGGCTCGTAACCCTATTTTGACCGTTTCTCGCTCTAAGATCGTTTTCGGTTTGATGGTGAGGTCTATTCCGTTTTCCGAGAGGTCTTTCAGGTTGAATGGCTTTTTGATCCGTTCCCGCACGAGGTATTCTCTGAACTTCCCCTTCTCATAGCTCGCCCGTCCCATCTCTTGGCGGAGCTCTTTGCGGATGTCTGGGACGAAGTTGTCTATTTCTTTTTGAAAGAGATGTCGAAAGACGAGTTCGTAGGTTTTATCTTTCGCTATCTTATAGTCGAAGTATGTTTCACCTCGCGAGATCAGATCCGCTTTCATTAGCTTTTGTAGCTTCGTCTGCAGCTCGAAGTCGGTCATTTCGAGCTTCAGGTCTTTGATTATCTGCGCTCGGGTGCGCTCTTCTCCCGCCTGAAACAGGTATAGTAAGATTCGTTTCGCGTTCCGTTCGTTCACTTCCACAAAGATTTTAGCGATGTATTCCATCCAGGTGTCGTAGATCTCCCCGTGTGTGATCTCTCGAGTGTATGTTTCAACGATGTTGCTTTCCTGGGTGTAGTCTCTCGCCTCGTTGTGTTCGCTCAGCATCAATGCGCGGATATACAATGGGTCCCCTTGCGTTAGGTTCCATATCTTTTCTTCCGCCTGTTCGTTGATTTTGGTCTGAGATACGTACCCGTATCGTCGAATCGCTTCTTTCGCCTCTTCTTCCGGGAGATTCCCGAGCGTTCGTACTTTGAATCGGGCGGTTAGGCTCTGGATAATCCTCATCAACCCGTGGACTTCACTCCCCGAAACGATGAGCGGCGCCTCTTTTTTCTCTGCGAGATCCAGGTACGTTCCGCTCAACGATTCGATCGTATTCCCTCGCTCATCGAGTACATAAGCGTTGATGTTTTGGAATTCGTCTATGATTTGGACTATTTTAAAGTTTTTAGACGCAGCAATCTCGGAAGGTGCGCGACTCGCGACCTTCCACATCAAATTCCAATTGCCCGTTTTTTCAAATTCGTCTATGGATCGGCATCTCATCTGAAGTTCTGGATACGGAGCGACGTGTTCTTTTAATGCTACGTAGTTTAAAGGGGTTATGACCCAGTCTTTGTTCCGTGTAAGGAATGAAAGATAGTGGCCTGCGAACGTCGAGAAGAATTCTTTCGCGAAGCTGGCGCGCGTGATCGGTTCTTCTTGTATCGAGTAGTAGAAAGGAATCACCTTGCTTTCTGGGCAGCTCCACAGGATATTGAACAACCGCTGCAAAAACGCTGTCTTTCCTTTCTTTCGCCTGGCGACGATCGCTTGGCTTTGCGCCATATTTCCGATCAAACGGTTGTACCAAACTCCAAGAAAGTAATCGAACTCTTTCTGTCTCCCGACAAAGAGGTCAGTGTTCCCGATTAGCTCCGGTAAGGCGTAGGTTATCGTTTCCGGCATCTCGAACATCGCTTTCACCCGCTTTTTCCTGTTTGGAAAGATTATAACATAGCGCGTTGTCGGGCCGTTTGGGAATACCTGGGAACGCCACACTTTAGTGTGGCATGTCTTAAATAATTGTTCGCACGGAGGACACAGAGGGCACGGAGAGAACACGGAGAGAACAGGCATCGCGGCGTAAGCGCTTCTTCTTTTTGCGACGGCGCGATACCACGGTTTTCGTTTGTACCAAAGATTAAAACACGGCTCGCACAGAGGACACGGAGAGGACACAGAGGGGAGATTTATGCTGAGACCGCCTGGGAACGCCACACTTTAGTGTGGCATGGGTTGTGTCTTTTTTCATTTCAAAAACTGTAAAACATGCCAACTTAAAAGTTGGCGTTCCCAGCATTTCCAAAGGCATCGCGGCGTAAGCGCTTCTTCTTTTCGCGACGGCTTGATACCCTTTTGTACAGGGGGATCGCGGGGTCGTAAAAATCACTTACCCCGCGATTACCCCAAGGCACGATACCCTTTTGTACAGGGGGATCGCGGGGTCCCTTCGGTTACCCCGCGATGACTCCATAGCGCGATACCTTTTTGTACAGGGGGATCGCGGGGTCCCTTCGGTTACCCCGCGATGACCCCGTGGCGTGATGCCTTCCAAAAAAAGACCCCGAGGGGTTTCGGGGTCTTTTGGTTATGGTGCGTGTGTTGATTATCTGAGCAGTTGCAGGACGTTTTGGGGCAGTTGGTTCGCTTGGCCGAGCATGGCGTTGGCGGATTGTAAGAGGATCTGGAGCTTTGTGAATTCCATGATTTCTTTCGCCATGTCTGCGTCGCGGATTCGGGATTCGGCGGCGGTGAGGTTTTCCATAGACACGCCGAGGTTGTTGATGGTGTGGTCGAGTCTGTTCTGGAGCGCCCCGAGTTTCGCGCGTTCGCTGGAGACGCTGCTGATGGCGTTGTCCAGGACTCCGATCGCCTTGTTCGCCAGGGCGTTGCTGGTGACCTGGATGCCGCGCAGGCCGAGGGCATAGGCGCCGATGTTACCGATGCCGGTCCCGATGTCCTGCTTTTGGTTCGCGCCGATGTGGAGAACCATGGTGCGGTCGGCCAAGTGGACGTAGGTGGACGTGGCGTTCGCGGAGCCGCCTTCGAACCTGAAGTCCTTTCTCGCCGCGTCCCAGGTGACCCGTATCCCTTCTTTGGAGGCAAATTCTACGTCGACATTTCTGTGGACGATCCCGATGAGTTTGTTTTCCGATAGCTTCACGTCTTCGGCGATGACGGTGCCGGAGTGGGCTTCGATGACGTCGACCTCGTAGTAGTTATTGCGCGCCTGTTGGATCACGGTCAAGCTGAGCGCGTTGATCGTCGCGTCGTCTCCGACGAAGTTGATCTTCCCTTCGTTTCCGGCGATGGCGCTGCGGATGACGAAGGTGCCGGCCACGGCTTCGAGCCCGGTCGGGTCTTCTCTGCCCTTTTCCACGTAGGACACGAAGTTATTGGCGTTTGCTTCAGTGAGCGCGTGCACGTCCAGCTGGCCCAAACCCTTGCCGATCGCGACGTTGAGCTTGGCCACGACGTCGTTGATGGTGTCGGCCTCGGAGAGGGTGAAGGTGGCCTTCTTGCCGTCTCCCTGGACGAGGGTGATCGTCTTCGGCGTTTCGAGGATGAAGTTTCCGCTGGAATCCCAGAAGCGGTCGATGTCGTAGAGTTTCGTGTTTCCTGTGGCGAGGTCTCCGATTTCACCGACAGTTTTTTCGAGATTACTCCCGTCCATCACGAGCAGGTTCTGCTCGCGCCCGCCTTGTGTTCCCTGGAAGGTGACCCGCCACGCGCCTTCGTGCATCGCGACGGTTACGTTGCCGGTACCGATGGTGGCGAGAGATTCCAATGCGGATTGCACTTGGGCGGCCGTCGCATTGTAGGCGATCTCATCTGTAGTAGCTTCAGCGTATGCCTGGTCGATCGCCAAAGTGGCGTTACCGCTGACTGTCATTCCGGAGGCACCGATGGATCCGTCGAAGCGGATGCGGAAGACACCTCCAACTTCTTGGACCGTGACATTTCCGGCGCCGACGCCGTTTATGCCTTCCAATGCCGCTTGAATCTGAGTCGCGGTTGCAGTTCGTGAAAGGGTGGCCGAAGCGGTTCCAATCCGCAAAGTTAAGGTACCAGTGGCAGTGCCGATCGTCAAGTTCTGGACTTCGGAGACCCTGTGGGTGATCGTGAAGGTCCCGCCCGTGGCTCGAGTCACCGAGAGGTCCTGAACCTCGTTGACGGCGGTGGACGCGTGCCCGGCCTGGATTTCGTTAGTTCCGGCGGCGTTTGAGGCGCCGGTGACGGCGGCGGATTGATTATCAATTGTGCCATGAAAGCCAATACCAACACCAGTGATAAGCGCAGACACGGTATATTGGCCTGTGCCAAATGCGGAATCGAGGGCGTTTTGAATTATGGTTGCCATAGCGGTTACATCTACCGTATCTGAGGCTGTAACCCCCAAAGAAACATAGACCGTATAGTTTGCGCTGTCAAAATACGCCGATCCCACCCCGGAAATCAACCTCACTCTAACCTGGTGTGTCGTGGCGCCGGCGGAATTGGCGAAAATCCTGATCGCGTTTCCGCCAGCGACGTAGCCGGAGACGTCAACATCTTCTCCGCCAGCGAAAGTTCCATCTCCTGATAGTACAACGGTATATGCGCCGGTCCCAAAGTGCGTTTGTAAAGCCGTTAGAACTGCAGAAGCAGTGTCGGCCGCAGTTGTCGCGGCACTAAGAACAATAACCAACGTGTTCGGGTTTGCCATATAAGAGCTTGCTGCGGTACCCGACATAATCTGTATATGGATGTCTGCTGTTACATCTGAACTTACCGCCTGTATCACGATTCTCGCAGTATCAGTTCCAGTAAGCCGCGCCACCGCTCCCGGCCCGCCAGCGATCGTCAAAAACGCTTCGCCACGGGTCGCGCCGACGTCGAGTGTCCCGCTTACGAGCTGGAAGCTCGTGATCTCGGTGTTCGCGAGCGCTCCATTGAATTCTACGGATAGGGTGCTCAAACTGGTACCGGTGACCGTGAAGGAGGAAGAGAAACCGGGAATGGCTGCCAATCCACTTCGTATAGCGGACCGGAAATTAGCTGTATACCCTCCTGTAAACGCGATATTCCCGGTGGTGTACGTGTGCCCGTTCGCTTCGAACCTGATCCGGAAATTCCCCGTCATACCCGCTTTCGACGACAGGTCGATGCCCCATCGCGCGTTTTGGTTTCCGGTGTCGTAGACGCCGGCTGTCACTTCGTCCACTTGCACGCGGGAACCCTGGTGTTTGATCTTGAAGAGGTCGCTCTTCTGTACTTCGTTCACGCCGGCTTCCGCCGTAATTGCGAGTTTGTAGTTCCCGCCGCCGGGGGCCTTCTGTCCGAATTGGTCCAGCACGCGCAGTCCGTCGCGCATGTATACCCTCGTGGTGAGTTTGTCCGTGGAGACCAACGCGGATGTGGTCCCGTCTAATAGTTTCTTGTTGTTGAATTCCGTCGTCGCCGCTATGCGGTCGACCTCCTCAACGAGTTGGTCGATCTCTTTCTGGATCTCCGCTCGGTCCATCGAGGTGTAGGTGTCGTTCGCGGCTTGTACGGCCAGTTCTCTCATTCTCTGCAGGATCGAGTGGGTTTCGTTCAGCGCGCCTTCCGCAGTCTGGATAAGGGATATCCCGTCCTGCGCGTTCCGAGACGCTTGCTCTAACCCACGGATCTGCGCCCTCATCTTTTCGCTGATCGCTAACCCGGCGGCGTCGTCGGCGGCGCGGTTGATCCTTAAACCGGTCGATAACCGCTCGAGCGAACGCCCCATCAGCGTGCTGATCAACGTGCTGTTTCTCCAGGCGTTTAACGCGGGAATGTTGTGGTAAATACGCATGTTCACTACCTCCTTGTTTTGTGGTTATCCGCCGTTCCTTGGCGGATATCTGAAGTTGTCCTCCCTGGCCAGAGAGTGGTTTCACGGTAATTATCGGAAGCCGCGGGGAAAACTTTAGCGCTTTGCGGGCGGGGGAAAAGGATTCAAAAGACAAAAGATCTAGTTCGCACAGAGAACACGGAGGGCACAGAGAGAACACAGAGGAAAAATGCCTAGATTAAAACCAAAAGATCTAGTTCGCACAGAGAGCACAGAGAACACGGAGAGAACACAAAGGAAAAATACCTGGATTAAAAAGACAACAGATTTAGCTCGCACAGAGAACACGGAGAACACAGAGAGAACACAGAGGAAAAAAGTGTCGGGGTTTTCTTGGGTCATCGCGGGGTAACCAACGGGACCCCGCGATCCGCTCTTTATTCTTCGTACGCCGCGATGCCCGCGTAAGTTATCGCGGGGTAACCAGCGGGCTGACTTCGGAAGCCCACGAAGTCTCGCGATCCGTACTTTTTTTTCTTACGCCGTGATGATGTCGGGGTATCGCGCCGTTGCAAAAAGAAGAAGCGCTTACGCCGCGATGCCGCGTTAGGGTTCGCTTCCAGCGGAAAATTGAGACCATGCCAAACTAAAGTTTGGCGTTCCCAGTGTTCACAACGTTCCCAGGGGCATCGCGCCGTCGCGAAAAGAAGGGGCGCTTACGCCGCGATGCCCGCGCAAGTTATCGCGGGGTAACCAACGGGATCCCGCGATCCGTACTTTTGATTTTTTAAAAACCATGCCAGACTAAAGTCTGGCGTTCCCAGTGTTCCCAACGTTCCCAGGGGTATCGCGCCGTCGCAAGAAGAAGGGGCGCTTACGCCGCGATGCCTGCGATGCCGTGATGATGTCGGGGTATCGCGCCGTCGCAAAAAGAAGAAGCGCTTACGCCGCGATGCCGCGATGCAAAGCTGGCGTTCCCAGAAGACATGCCGAACTGAAGTTCGACGTTTCCAGGCGTTCCCAGCATTCCCAGACGGCCACGCAGGATTTTGTGCGGCAAAGGGTTTTGCACCTTGGGAACGCCAGACTTTAGTCTGGCATGGGGCGTGTCTTTTTTCATTTCAAAAACCGGAGAACATGCCAACTTGAAAGTTGGCGTTCCCAGCGTTCCCGAGGGTATCGCGCCGTCGCAAAAAGAAGAAGCGCTTACGCCGCGATGCCGCGATGCAAAGCTGGCGTTCCCAGAAGACATGCCGAACTGAAGTTCGACGTTTCCAGGCGTTCCCAGCATTCCCAGACGGCCACGCAGGATTTTGTGCGGCAAAGGGTTTTGCACCTTGGGAACGCCAGACTTTAGTCTGGCATGGGGCGTGTCTTTTTTCATTTCAAAAACCGGAGAACATGCCAACTTGAAAGTTGGCGTTCCCAGGCGACCCAAAGACCGGAGAACATGCCAACTTGAAAGTTGGCGTTCCCAGGCAACCCGAAAACCGGAGAACATGCCAGACTAAAGTCCGCCGCTCTGGCGGCGCCCTGAAGGCGCTCCGACAAGTTCGGCGGTCCCAGGCAACCCAAAAGCCGGAAAACATGCCAGACTAAAGTCTGGCGGTCCCAGGCGGCCGCTACATGGGGTAGTGGCAGCGGATGTGGTGGCCGGGGGCGAGTTCGCGGTAGGGGGGTTCGGTTTCTTTGCATTCGGGTTTCGCCAGGGGGCACCGGGGGTGGAAGTGGCAGCCGCTTGGGGGGTTGATCGGGCTCGGTATTTCTCCGCGGGCGACCTGTTTTTCTCTGTTCAGAAATGGGTCCGGGATCGGGTTTGAGCTCATCAATAACCGCGTGTACGGATGCGCCGGATGGTCGAAGATCTCTGCCTTCGACCCCGCCTCAACCACGCGTCCGAGGTACATGACCGCCAAGTGGTTCGCGAAGTAGTCGACGATCGAGAGGTTATGCGTGATAAACAGGTAGGTCAGCGCGTTTTGCGCCCGCGCCTCTTGCAGCATCTTGAGGACCATCGCCTGTACGGAAACGTCGAGCGCGGACGTGGGTTCGTCGAGGACGATGAACTCCGGCTCGAGGACGATCGCGCGCGCGAAGGCGATGCGCTGCCGCTGCCCGCCGGAGAATTCGTGCGGGTATCGGAACATGTGTTCTTCCCGTAGCCCCACTTGTACGAGGACTTCCCGTATCTTGTCGCGGATCTCCATCTCGGAGATGCCTTTGAAGTGGATTTTCAGCCCTTCTCCAATCACGGTCTTGACGAGTTTCCGGGGGTGTAGGGAGTTGTAAGGGTCTTGGAAGACGATTTGCATCTTGCGCCTGTAGGGCATGAATTCCTTTTTGTCCAAGGTGAGAACGTCTTTTCCTTCGATTTTCACAGAGCCGGCCGTCGGCGGTATGAGCCGGAGTATCGTGCGCCCCAAGGTGGTCTTTCCGGACCCCGACTCCCCGACTATCGCGTAGATCGATTCGCGCGGTATCTCGAGGTTGACGTCGTCTACCGCTTTCACGATCTTGTTTTTCGCGAAGAGGTTTTGTTTCAGCAAGAAGTGTTTTTTGAGGTTCGTTATGGTCATTAGCGTCTCTACCACGGTTCTTCCTCTCCCTTTTTCACCGGTTTGCAGCCGCCATCCTGGCAAAGGTAGCAGGAGACGAAATGGCCCGGTTCGATCTCCAGTAGCGGCGGGAGTTCTTTTTTGCAGCCTTCGGTGGCGTAGTCGCACCGCGGGTGGAATCGGCAGCCCTCCGGCGGGTCGACGAGGTCGGGCACCGTTCCCGGGATCGCTTTGAGCTCGCCCGGTCTGCCTACCCTCGGGACCGCGCGCAGCAGCCCTTGGGTGTACGGGTGCGTCGGGTTTCGGAACAGCTCTTTCGTGGCCGCGATCTCTATGGCGTTTCCGGCGTACATCACGACGACGCGGTCGCAAAATTCCGCGACGATACCCATGTCGTGGGTAATCATCATCACCGCGTTCCCCATCTTGTGGGTCAGGTCCGAGAGGAGTTCGAGGATTTGCGCCTGTATCGTCACGTCGAGCGCGGAGGTGGGTTCATCGGCGATGAGGAGTTTCGGCTGCGTCGCCAACGCCATCGCGATCATCACACGCTGGGCCATGCCGCCGCTGAGTTCGTGCGGGTACATGTTCTTCACTCGCGCGGCGTCCATGCCCACGTACCCGAGTATCTTCTCGACCTCCGCCTCCGCGGTGGCGGGCGTCGCCTTTTTCGCGTTGAGAAGAGTTTCTTTGATCTGGAAGCCCGATTTGAACACCGGGTTCAGAGAGGATTTCGGCTCTTGAAAGATCATCGAGATCTCCCGACCGCGCACTTTGGTCATCTCGTCTTCGGAGAGGGCGAGCAGGTTCCGGGTTTCAAACCAGACCTCGCCGTGGGTGATCTTCCCGGGCTCTTCGATCAGCCGCATCACCGATTGGGCGGTCACGGACTTGCCGCACCCGGTCTCTCCCACGATGCCCAGGCGTTCGCGTTTGTCCATCCAGAGGTTCACCCCGTTGAGCGCCTTGATCACGCCGCGGTAGGTGTGGAAGGTGACGCGTAGTTCGCGTATGTCCAATAGGTTCCCGCGTAGGTCCATCGCTTACCTCCTCAGCCTCGGGTCGAGCATGTCGCGTATGCCGTCTCCGAGCAGGTTGAATCCGAGAACGACGAAGACGATCGCGAATCCCGGGAAGGTGGAGATCCACCATTGGTCGACGAGAAAGTTGCGCCCGACGCTCACCATCGCGCCCCATTCCGGCGTCGGGGGTTGGACGCCCAAACCTAAAAATCCCAAGCCGGCGGCCGTCAGGATGATCGTGCCCATCCGGAGCGTCAGCTGCACGATGACCGGGGAGACGCACATCGGGAGGACGTGGAGGAAGAGGATGCGTCCCGTTCCGGCGCCTACGGAGCGGATGGCCTCGATGTAGGGCTGCTCTTTCACCTTCATCGCCTCCGCCCGCGCGAGTCGCGCGTAGGTGGTCCAGTTCACGAGCGAGATCGCGATGATGGTGTTGGTGAAGTTGGGCCCCATCATCGCCGCGAAGGCCATCGCCAGCACGAGGCTGGGGAAGGCGAGGAACATGTCGGTGATGCGCATGATGATGTCGTCGATCAGTCCGCCGAAGTATCCGGCGATGATGCCGACCGTCGTGCCGAGTATGCCGCTGATCGCGGAGACGAGGAAGATGATCCACAAAGCCATTCGTGAACCGTGGATCACACGGCTGAAGATGTCGCGGCCGAACTGGTCGGTGCCGAAGAGGTGTTCTCGCGAGGGCCCCTGGAGTCGCGCGGGGAAGTTTTGCTCGATCGGGTCGTAGGGCGCGAAGAGCGGCCCGAAGAAGGCGACCAGTAGGAAGATGACGATCAGGATGAACCCGACCATCGTCAGCTTGCTCTTTCGGAAGAGAAAGAGCGTGTGTTTGAGGTCGTCTATATAAGGTTTGTTTCTTTCCAAGAAGCTCAATGAGGTTTTTTCCGTTGCCACAGCATCACGTCCTCATCCTGGGGTCTAACAGCGCGTAGAGTATGTCGACCGTGAGGTTCGCCAGCGAGTAGATGAAGGCGATGTAGATCGTGCCGCCCATCACCGCCGGATAGTCTAAGGAGAGTAGCCCGGCCGTGATGTATCGCCCCAGTCCCGGCCAGGAAAAGACCGTTTCGGTGAGCACCGCCCCCTCCAACAAGCCGCCGAAGACGAGCCCGATGATGGTGATCGTCGGGATCAGGGCGTTGCGCAGCGCGTGCCTGTATATCACGAGCCGCTTTTTGAGCCCCTTCGCCTTCGCCGTCCGGATGTATTCTTGCCCGAGTACCTCCAGCATGCTGGAGCGCGTGATCCGAGCGATGGACGCGGTGGAATTGTACCCAAGGACGAAGGCCGGCATGAGGATGTGGATCAGCGCGTCTCGGAAGGCCTCCCAGTTCCCTGTGAACAGCGAGTCGAACAGGTACATCCCGGTGATCCGTCGGGGTGGATCCACGAAGAAGTCGAGCCGACCGCCCCCGGGGAGCCAATCGAGTTTGTAGTAGAAGATGAGGATGAGGATCAGCCCGATCCAGAAGACCGGCATCGAGACGCCGAGTATGGAGAAGACACGGGATACGTTGTCGATCAACCGGTTCCGGTATACAGCGGACAGGATGCCCAGCAGCACCCCCAGTACGATGGAGATGACGATGGCGACCAGGGCGAGTTCGATCGTTGCCGGGAAGTAGAGGCCGATGTCTTTCATCACCGGATTGTTGGTCTTGATGGAGATGCCGAAGTCTCCCACGACTGCCCCTTTAAGGAAGGAAAAGAACTGTTCGATGAGCGGGCGGTCGTACCCGAGTTGCGCCCGGAGCTTGTCGATTTTTTCGGGAGGAGCGTTCCCCCCCAGAATCGCCCCCACGGGGTCGGCCGGTATGACGTGCGCGATGTAGAAGACGATGCACGCCACGCCAAAGAGGACCAACGCGATGAGGAGGATTCTCTTTATCAGATATTTCCATATGTTCAAAACGGTTCCCCCTGATTGGATGATAAGGTTTCCTTATGTTAGAAAAACCCCCCTTTTCCCAAATAGTGCCTAACGGGTCGAAAGGGGGGTTCCGATAAGGCGATTGAGAACTGTTTCTTATTTGTACAGTTTGGTGAAATCGAAGAGCATTCCGTAGCCGATCGCGGCCTGCTCAAATCCTTTGAGCTCGTTGCGTACCGGCCAGGTCTCTACGGTCTGGTAGAGCATCGCGAAGGGACCATTCAGGAACCAGTAGTCGGTCAGGATCTTGTACATCAGTTCGCGTCGGACGGGATCCTTTTCGAACTGCGCCTCGATGGTGAGATTCGCGGCGAATTCGTCTTCCCAAGCGTTTCTCCAGGCGAGTTGATTCGCCTTGTAGTTCGCGTGGGCGTGGGCGAGGTTGTCCGCGTCGGGGTAGTCGTTCCCCCAACCGGCGATGACCATCTGCTGGCCGCGTTCGCGGTATTTGGTGTACATCTGAGAAGCCTGGACGATCACGATGTTGGCCTTGATTCCGACTTTCGCGAGGTCGGCTTGGATTTTCTCAGCTTGGGCCGGTCTCGGGTTCGCGGTGCTGGTCATCAGCTCGACCTCGAATCCGTTCGGGTAACCGGCTTCGGCGAGCAGCTTCTTCGCCTTCGGGATGTCTTGGTAGAATGGGTTGTCGGCGACATAGCCGAAGTATCCCTTGCTGACGAACCCTTGCACCTTCAACGCGTTGCCGTCGAGGAGGATGTCGATGATCTCGTCGTAGTTGATCGAGTACTTCACGGCGAGGCGTACCTTCGGGTCTTTTAGCGGACCCCAGGAGGCGTTCATCGCGAGGTATTCGTTCCCGTGGCCGGGGACTCGGACGATCCGGAGCTCTTTGTTCGCGGCCATCTCTTTCAACATCGTGCCGGTGACGTTCCAGGCGACGTCGGCGTCGCCCTTTTCGACCATCAGGCGCTGGTTCGCGGCCTCCGGAACGTCTCGGACGACGATTCTGCGGATCTTCGGTTGGCCCTCCACGTAGTAGGGGTTCGCCACGAGCACGATCTGGTTGTTTCGCTCCCATTTCTGGAGCACGTAGGCGCCCGCGCCGGCGGAGTTGTCGTCCAGCCATTTCTGTCCGAGGTCGTCACCGGACATATGGGGCTCGACTTGCTTCCGGTTGACCACGGAGGCGAATTGGTTCGTCAGGATGCCGAGGATGATGTTGGACGCGTAGGGCTTGTCAAATTTCATCGTGAAGGTGTAGTCGTCGATCAGTTTTACGGTTTGATCCACATTGTCTTCGGTGATCCCGACGCTCTCGATGAGCCACTTCGAAGAAGAGGTCAATTTCATCGAGCGCTTGATGGACCAGACGGCGTCGTTCGCGTTCAACGGGTCTCCGTTGGCGAACTTGAGTCCTTTGCGCATCGTGAAGGTGTAGGTCATAGCGTCTTCGGAGATCTCCCACTTTTCGGCCAGGCGCGGGACGGGGACGAGCGTGTCGCCGTGAGCTTCCAGCTCGACGATCTTCGCGTACAGGGCGTCGACGATCTTGCCCGGGAGCACTTCATAGACCATGCCGGGGTCCATCGTGATGAAAATCCCGGTGTCGGCCGCGATCACGACGGTGTCATTGGGTACGTTCGTCTTCGCGAAGCCGAAAGAGAATAGCAGTAACCCAAGGCAGAGAATGGCGAAAAACTTGGTGAACCTTCTGTTCATACGTGCACCTCCCAATAATCTCTGGTTCGATGGAGACTGGTAGTGTTAAAGACGGCGAATAGAAAAGAAGAGACGAATACCCGCCTCTTCACACATAGAAAAGAAATGACAAGAAACCAAGATGAACCGGTGTTGCTTGGTGGAAAACGTGGTTCTGTAAACTTCTGACGATGGTACTGGCGTCTGACTTATACAGACTCGTACTGGCGTGACTCTAACGATGGCGTTTGGCGACGCTCGGTGTACGGCGTGCGGCAGGGCGAGAATCACACTACGGCGTTTACGCCCGGAACACGCTGTCTGGTGGCCTTTGACGGTTGCATTCTGCGGCGTTCGGGTGAAACGGCTGTTACGAGGACTCGTATCACTCTACGACGTTCGTGCCCGAAAGGCGCCCTCTGGTACAAGCTGTTAACGGGGTTATAGGACCTTTTCTTTCAGTTCTTTACCGGGAACGAACTTCGGCGTTTTCTTCGCGGGGATTTTCATTTTTTTCATAGTCTTCGGATTCACGCCAGTGCGCGCCTTGCGTTGCGAGACTTTGAAGGTCCCAAACCCGATGAGTTTGACCTCACCGCCCTGAGCCAATTCGTCTTCGACGACCTTAACGAAAGCGTTGACCATCTTTTCGGACACTTTTTGCGTTTCCCCTGTTCTTTCGGCTAATTTCGCAACGAGCTCTTTCTTGTTCATAGGCTCCCCCTCCTAGTAATGAAGTTGTGTTATTTATCGCGATATTTGGGCTTATCCTACGTAGGGTGAATCGGCTCTGGGTTAGACGGTATCAGTTATTATAGCACATCCTTTTGCAAAAAAAAGCCCCTTCAACTGAGGGGCTAACTTTCTGGGAGCGACTGGGAACGCTGAACTTTTAAGTTGGCATAGCTTTACAAAACCAAAAGATGGTTTCGCACAGAGAACACAGAGAGCACGGAGTAAACAGGCATCGCGGCGTAAGCGCCCCTTCTTCTCGCGACGGCGCGATACGCATTTGTACACGTCTTAAAAAACAGGGTTCGCACAGAGAACACAGAGGACACAGAGAGAACACAAAGGAAAAAAAGCTTGGATTAAAAACAAAAAATCGAGCTCGCACAGAGAGCACGAGTAAACAGGCATCGCGGCGTAAGCGCCCCTTCTTCCTGCGACGGCGCGATACGCATTTGTACACGTCTTAAAAAACAGGGTTCGCACAGAGAACACAGAGAACACAGAGGACACAGAGAGAACACAAAGGAAAAAAAGCTTGGATTAAAAACAAAAAATCGAGCTCGCACGGAGAGCACGGAGTAAACAGGCATCGCGGCGTAAGCGCCCCTTCTTCCTGCGACGGCGCGATACGCATTTGTACACGTCTTAAAAAACAGGGTTCGCACAGAGAACACAGAGAACACAGAGGACACAGAGAGAACACAAAGGAAAAAAAGCTTGGATTAAAAACAAAAAATCGAGCTCGCACAGAGAGCACGGAGTAAACAGGCATCGGGGCGTAAGCGCCCCTTCTTCCTGCGACGGCGCGATACCCGGACAGCATCGCGACTTAAAATTAAGATCGAATCGCAGAGCTTCGTCAGTATCGCGGGGTCCCTTCGGTTACCCCGCGATTACCCCTTGGCGCGATACCCCGGTTTTAGTTCGTTCCAAAGATTAAAAACAGGGTTCGCACAGAGAACACAGAGGACACAGAGAGAACACAAAGGAAAAAAAGCTGGATTAAAAACAAAAAATCGAGTTCGCACAGAGAGCAGGGAAAAAGATGAAAACATAAAAGGCATGCCAAACTAAAGTTTGGCGTTCCCAAGCGCAGATCGTGGAGCTTCATCAGTATCGCGGGGTCCCGTTGGTTACCCCGCGATAGCACACGAGCATCGCGGCGTAGAAGGAAAGGACTAAAAGCGGGTCGCGAGTCTTCGTGGGTTTCAGAAGTCAGCCCGCTGGTTACCCCGCGATGAGCCTAAAAGTCAACGCGGCGTAAACGATTAAGACTTCACTAGGCGCTCTCTGTTTGACCCTCAAAACGTCTCACATTGGAAGATGCCTTTTCAGTTCCTCCTCGCTCCGCATAGCCATCAGTTCTAAGCCCAGGTTGTCAAGCTGGTCTATCGTGAGCGCTTTCAGCTTTTCGTAGTACGTCCGCGAGATTAGTGGGAATTTTTTGATGATCAGTTTCCAAAGAAGCTCTTCCCGGCCTTCTTCCCTACCTTCTTCTCTGCCTTTTATAATCCCTTTTGCAAATCCCTTTTCCATACCTTCTTTCATACCTTTTTCCATACCTTTTTCCATTCCTTCTTGCTTAAGCCATTCCGCTATCGTTTGCATCCTTTCACTCCTTTCTACCGATACCGTTCGCGTCAGTTGTATCAGTCTCAAGAAATCCTCTCGCGCAGTCAAATAGAAGATATAGTGAATAAAGGTCTCATAAAGCTGATCGCTTATTTCCGTTTCTCCCTGCGTGACGAAGAAGGTGGTAATTCTGATGTACGCTTCATTGAACTTTTCGGGGTCCTTGATCGAGGCCATCCTGATCGTCTCCAGATACAGGCGTAGATCGTCCGGCCCTTTGATCTCCTCTCCACTATTTGACGAAAAATCGTATAGGTAATACTCAAAGTGGGGAATGGCTTTTTTCAAAGGTCCTTCCATCGTTTCGACCCCTTCGATCCTGTCCGCAAACTGCGTGGACACTCCCCACTTCTCTTTCCCTTGGTACAGCACTATCGGTAAGATCAGCGGTAGTCGTCTGTTCTTTTGTTTCTTTATTTCTTTGTCCCATATCGCAGACATATACCTGAGCAGCTGTACACCTACGTTATAGTCGCTATAGCTCTTGTGTTCCAGTAGAATGTAGACATAGGCTTCTCGGTTTCGTATGTTCGCCCGAAACAATAAATCCGCGTAGAATTCCTTCAGGTCTTGTTCTATGAAGCTGTCCTTTTCCGCCTGTATCGTGCCGACATCGATAGTCTGTAAGACATCAGGGGGAAGATAGGTCTCTAAGAACGCTTGGGTATTTGCGACATCCCCCAGCACTTCTTTGAAAAACCTATCGTGGGGGTTATATAACTTCTCCATTATTGGCCTCCCTACGGGAAATCATTTCAGGGGTATTATACACTAATAAAGAGGGGGAATGCGGATCGTGGGCTTACGAAGTCAGCCCGTTGGTTACCCCGCAATAACACACACGAGCTTCGCGGCGTAAGCGCTCCTTCTTTTCGCGACGGCGCGATACCCCGATATCCTTGCGGTGTAAAAAAACAAAAGGGGGATCGCGGGGTCCCTTCGGTTACCCCGCGATTACCCCTTAGCGCGATACCCCTACACGGGCATCGCGGCGTAAGCGCTTCTTCTTTCCGCGACGGCCCGATGCCCCGGTTTTCGTTCCAAAGATTAAAAACAGGGTTCGCACAGAGGACAGGAAGAGCCCTTCTGGGAACGCCAACTTTTAAGTTGGCATGGCTTTACAAAACCAAAAGATGGGTTCGCACAGAGAACACGGAGAACACTGAGGAAAAACTGGCAAGGGACAGGGCTTCCCTGGAAAAAAACGTGCCGAACTGAAGTTCGGCGTTCCCAGAAAAGCAAGTTTTGGCATATTAGCGCACCCTTTATATTTGTTATGCTTTCACATAAAAACGCTGTGTAGTCACTTTTGAACCATCGCTTGAAAGTGGTTTTTGATGATTTGCGGTTCGTCAGCAAGTTGCCAGCAAATTAGAATTTTTCTATATATGGTGCAGTAGAGTTTCAAAAGCGAGTATATATAGTGTTTTCTCGTAGCTTTGCGCCGCATCGCGATTGCTATAGCAAGTTACCGGCAAATTAAATCAAGCCCAGATGGGAATGTATTTCATGTATCTTGGTGCAGTTGCCGGATCAAGAGGCTTAATGAACTTGCGCGCAACAGCTTCTTTTATCAATTGCGATATGCTGGCAGCCGATGATTCTTTTAGTCCGAACCGTTCTCTTAAGGAGCTATTCGTTAATTGCTCACCTTGCACTTGCTTGATACAGGCGTGAAGATAACACGCCCAAAGTTTGTCTTCTAAAGCAATATTGGTAAACGGCACCTCAGAAAAAAGAGTTACTCTCGTGCTATCCTCGAATAGCTCGATTTTTGGCGCCGGTAGTTGCTCCAGTTCACAGGTAATCGCAATTTTGTCCCACCCTGTACCGAGCTCCTCGCACATTTTTAAACGCCTCATAAGCGCTGCAAGTTTTTCGTTTCTGGATTTTGGCGGATTATCTATAATGCGTTTAATATCAACCAACGGTATGCCCGAGTTTGTAATCTCTATCCTGTTTTCAAACATTTCAACGACAGGCCCGGTTCCGGTAATAGAAAAGTCTTGGTGAATCAGGGCATTTGCCACCGCTTCTCTGATAGCTAAAATCGGATACGCAGATTTTTTCTCTCTTAATGCAACGGTTATGAGTTCTTTCGTTGGAATCAAAGCCTCAATGAATTTCATAAGACCCTCAAAGCCGACCACATATCCTTTCCTACCCACATCTTCTTTCAACATGTTCAAACGGTTATTACCACTATATTGAACAACACGGATTGCCTTTCGAGAAATTTTAGGGAAATCAGAGAGCCTCTTGGCTAACAATATTGCGCCTAAATTTGTTATTGCATAAAGGGAGTTGTCCTGTTTTGCAATTATTTCTTCTTCAATCATATAGTGACAAATCCCGGCTGCTTCTGTTGGCTGAGGAATGCCCTTTATGTCAAAATATGTGGAGTAATCTATCATACGTAACGCATCAAACAATTCCATATCTTGCTTCGCGTATCGTTCTTCAAATTTCGAGTTGCGAATCCTGTCCCATAGCTGAGACTGCAACGCCGGAAACTCATTCAATTTTTTCGTGTAGCTCCCAACTCTGATATAGTCAACCTTTTCAAAAGTGACCGTTTGATTGGCTGCTTTATGTATTATGAGCACACCCACGTTATTATCATTCATTGGTACGGTGTGAAATTCAAAATCAGCATTTTTCGACAACAAGGAACGAAGCCAGTTTTCAAGCTCCTGATTGCCTTTCTTTAGGGTTTGCAAATTATAATCCGTTCCAACAATCTCATGAGTGGTGTCGTCAATTCCCCAAAGCATATACGCACAGCTTTTTTCGTGAAGTGCCGCGCTGTTAGCAAGGGCGCTGATGTCCTGCCCAATCATCCTCGGTTCGTAGTTATTATTTTTGAATTCGACCCATTGCGTTTCATTCGGCAGTTTTCGCAGTTCGTTAATCAATCTATCGAGATTTCCCATCATCGTCACCTCACTCCATCGGCTTTATCGTGGCTTCGATAAAGTCAATTTCATCCTAAGTCAAGTCGTACTTCTCGTATAGCTCCGCATCCGTCCAGGGCTTCGAGAAGTTTTGCTTGGGGCACCCTGTGATATTTTACAGGCCGAAACAAGAATACGGAAGAATTCGGTTTTCAAGTAGGTACTGAAATTTTCTGCTTCAGTATGGCTATCAAACGCTGCATAAAGGAATGTTTGCGAGCAGACTGATTTTTAGGGCAATACTCCCGCTTTCCAATTATATGAGGATCAATGCCGGAACCACCAGCTTTCGGAATGAACACCTTATCTCTGCCGATGTCCATAACGTTCTATGTTATTTTACTTCTGTCGATAAATGCGATTTTTCGCTCCATCTTTTCAAGATAGATTAGCTTCGTCTCATGCCCCTTGCCCTCTGTCGGGTATACTGTAATCGGGTTTTTCTTGCTTGATTGCGGGTTCGTCGGAATACCAAAAGGCGTATCCGTCGAAATGAGGGTTGAGACTGTTTCTTCAGAGGGGAAGATAGGTCTCTAAGAACGCTTGGGTATTTGCGACATCCCCCAGCACTTCTTTGAAAAACCTATCGTGGGGGTTATTCAGTCTATCCATCGTTTTCCTCCCTACGGGAAATCATTTCAGGGGTATTATACACTAATAAAGAGGAGGAATGCGGATCGTGGGCTTACGAAGTCAGCCCGCTGGTTACCCCGCGATTACTCGCGCGGGCATCGCGGCGTAAGCGCTCCTTCTTTTCGCGACGGCGCGATACCCCGATATCCTTGCGGCGTAAAAAATAAAAGGGGGATCGCGGGGTCCCTTCGGTTACCCCGCGATTACCCCTTGGCGCGATACCCCGATATCCTTGCGGCGTAAAAAATAAAAGGGGGATCGCGGGGTCCCTTCGGTTACCCCGCGATTACCCCTTGGCGCGATACCCGGACAGCATCGCAACTAAAATTAAGATCGAATCGCAGAGCTTCGTCAGTATCGCGGGGTCCCTTTGGTTACCCCGCGATGACCCCAAGCGGACTTCGCGACGTAACGATTAAGGCTTCACAGGGCACTCTCAACGGCGTTCACAAGGTGCTCTCTGTTTGACCCCCAAAACTTCTCACATCGGAAGATGCCTTTTCAGTTCCTCTTCGCTCCGCATATCTATCAGGTCCAAGCCCAAGGTATCGAGTTGGTCTATCGTGAGCGCTTTAAGCTTTTCGAAGTACCTTGAAGGTATTTGTGGGAATTTTTTGGTGATCTGTTTCCAAAGAAGTTCTTCCCGGCCTTCTTCCCGCCCTTCTTTTCTGCCTTTTACTAATCCCTTTTCCATTCCTTCTTGCTTAAGCCATTCCGCTATCGTTTGCATCCTTTCACTCCTTTCTACCGATACCGTTCGCGTCAGTTGTATCAATCTCAAGAAATCCTCTCGTGCGATCAAATAGTAGATATAGTGAATAAAGGTCTCATAAAGCTCTTCGCTTATCTCCGTTTCTCCCCGCGTGACGAAGACGGTGGTAACTCTTATGTACGCTTCATTGAACTTTTCCGGATCCTTGATCGAGGCCATCCTGATCGTTTCCAGATACAGGCGTAGATCGTCCGGCCCTTTGATCTCCTCTCCACTATTTGACGAAAAATCGTATAGGTAATACTCGAAGTGGGGAATAGCTTTTTTCAAAGACCCTTCCATCGTTTCGACCCCTTCGATCCTGTCCGCAAACTGCGTGGAAGCTCCCCACTTCTCTTTCCCTTGGTACAGTACTATCGGTAAGATCAGCGGTAGTCGCCTGTTCTTTTGTTTCTTTATTTCTTTGTCCCATATCGCGGACATATACCTGAGCAGTTGTACACCTATGTTATAGTCGCTATAGCTCTTGTGCTCAAGTAGAATGTACACGTAAGCTTCTCGGTTTCGTATGTTCGCCCGAAACAATAAATCCGCGTAGAACTCCTTTAGGTCTTGTTCTATGAAGCTGTCCTTTTCCGCTTGTATCGTGCTGACATCGATAGTCTGTAAGACTTCAGGGGGAGATAGGTCTCTAAGAACGCTTGGGTGTTTGCGACATTCCCCAGTACTTCTTTGAAAAACCTGTCGTGGGGGTTATAAAACTTCTCCATCATTGGCCTCCCTACGGGAAATCATTTCAGAGGTATTATACACTAATAAAGAGGGGGAATGTGGTCTTTCGGGAGTGGAAAACAAGAAAAGAAAGTTTCGCACAGAGGACACGGAGGGCCCTTCTGGGAACGCCAGCTTTTAAGTTGGCATGGCTTTACAAAAACAAACGATGGTTTCGCACAGAGAACACGGAGGGCACAGAGAGAACACAAAGAAAAAAAGCTGGATTAAAAACAAAAAATCGAGTTCGCACAGAGAGCAGGGAAAAAGATGAAAACGTAGAAGACATGCCAAACTAAAGTTTGGCGTTCCCAGGCGCGTATCGCGAGACTTCGTGGGTTTCCGAAGTCAGCCCGCTGGTTACCCCGCGATGAGCCTAAAAATCAACGCGGCGTAAACGATTATGGCGTTCACAAAGGACTGCGAGGGTCGGCCCCAGCGCGAATCCCCCTCTGTGTTCTCCGCGCCCTCTGTGCGAACCCATTTTAATAACCTACCAACTTAAAAGTTGGCTCTCACAGCTTTCCGTTCTATGCTATAATCTTTCTAAATCGAAACAAAGCGGGTGAAAGCGATGTTCGCGATGCCGGATAAGATAATCTACGCCTTACCGGAGCAAATAGGAAACACCGAGCTCTTCGTCGGGAGAAAGAAGGAGTTCGACTACTATCTGGGAGATTGGTACTATTACCTCGTCAATAATATGGCCCAAAGCCAAGCGATCGTCGCCAGACGGAAAAAGGGAAAAACGGCGTTTCTGCAGCGGCTGTTTAATATCCTGTGGAGCGGCCCTGAAACAGGAGTGGTCCCGTTCTATTTCAGCGTAAAAGAAATGAACGTGACCCTTGCCGAATTTGCGAAAGTTTTCTTTTCGACCTTTGTCAACCAATGGATAGGCTATATGGAAAGAAAGCCGGAGCTAATTGCCAACCCCTTGAATTTTGTACGACTAAAAGAACTAATCAAGGACAATGAGTTAAAAGAAATTTTCGACTCAATCAAGGAGTTTGAAAGAGTCGGGAACTGGGGACTGATGTGGGAAACGGCGGCAAGACTGCCTTTTGAAACGGCTGTAGCGAAGAAATGCAAAATCGTCCAAATCATGGACGAATTTCAAAATAGCAACACCTATATCGTTGATGAGCGAAGGAATCCGATCGACTCGCTGAGCGGAACGTATCTGGACCTCGCTGAGAAACGAGAGGCGCCACTCATCATTTCGGGGAGTGAAGTCCACGGGTTGTTGGAGATCGTACGCAAACTTACAGCGCGGTTCAAAGTGCGAACGCTCGGGAATCTCCCGGAAGATGAAGCAAAAGAAGCGATCCGGCGGTATGCGAAAGCCTCGCGGACAAAGATCAACGAACAGGCGGAGGAAAAGATATGGAATTTGACGCAAGGGGATCCGCTGTATATCCGGGCGCTGATGCAGAGCGAGCATAACAATACAAAAGACTACACGAACGAAGACAACATCATCGCGACTTACACACAGGAGATTACTCAAGGAGAAATCTACGGCACCTGGGCCGAATACATCGTGAAGGTCTTCTTGGAAGTGAACGAAAGAAACGCGAAACGGATTATGCTGTACCTATTTCAGGCAGGTGAAGAACGCACGCGCGCTCAGATGATCAAAGACCTGAACCTCGATATGACCGACTTTGATCTACAGATGAAACTGCTCCAGTTGATCAAAGCGGACCTGATCTCATTGGGTAGCACTGCATTCAGATATGCCATCGCGCAAGATAAGACCTATGAACTTGTGTTTAGGAGACTGTTTCAGGACGAAATAGACCACTTCATCCCTGACATCCGAAAAGAGCTCTGCCAAGAGATGGGGAGGACGAGCTACAAGAAGGGAAAATTTCGAGAATACCTTGTACGAGAACGGATCAAGAAGCCGTTCAACCTGAAAGACCTCGCGGAAAACGGGATCGATCTCACCATCAAACCGAAAACGATCTTAGAGCGAGAAACGGTCAAAGTCGGCTTACGGGATCGAGAGATCGACCTGATCGTGAAAGGGAACGTCGAAATGTGGATCGACGTGAAAGACACGAAAGGGAAGTACGGGAAACGCGAAGCGGACCGCTGGATAGAGATCAAGCAGGCAATCGAAGAAAAAAGCCCTAAAACTTTATTCGCGACGTACTCACAAAATGGTTACAAGGCCATGGTAAAAGAGCTCCTCGTGTCGAATGGGGTGTACGTGCTTAAGGGGGAAGAGGGGTAGTAGAAGCGCTTAGGGAACGCCTAGGAGCACTGGGAACGCCAACTTTGTGGTTCATCGCGGGGTAACTAACAGGACCCCGCGATTCGCTCCGTGTCTTTCTAAAAATGGTATCGCGCCGTCGCAAAAAGAAGAAGCGCTTACGCCGCGATGCCGCTCTTTAGAGTGCCTCCCTTCTCCGCGTCCTCTGTGCCCTCCACGCGCCCCTTTTTTCAGGAAGTGCCAACTTAAAAGTTGGCATTCCCAGCGTTTAAGCGTTTCCAGGCGTTTCCAGAAAAGCAAGACATACCGCACTAAAGTGCGGCGTTCCCTGGGCGCTCCCGGCCATGCGATTTCTTTGTGTTATAATCCGGGAAACTGAGCAAAGAGGGTGGTCGCGTTGAAAGGGCGAGTGGTGTTGGCGATTTTCCTAACGGTGTTGATGATCCCGGTTTATGGGTTCTTGCAGCTGGTCTTTTATAACGGGTACTTCGATTGGTTCATAGATAGCAAGTATTCGATAGAGTCGGCCCAGATCGAGCAGATCGTTGCCGCTGATGGGTCGGTGGAGGTGCACGAGATGATCCACTATCGGATGCGTAAGCCATTCAAAGGTCTGTACCGCAGTATCCCCGTGGGACGTTATGTGACGCTCGAGAACGTCGAGCTCTGGACCGAAGGCGCCCCCACGAAGAGGGTCGAGTTCTTGCAGAAGAGCAACCAGCACTTCGAGGCCCGGGTGTGGATTTCCGATAGCGATTACACCTCCCTGAATCCGGCGGACTACCGCGACATCACCCTGCACGTCAAGTATACCGCCAAGAACGTTCTGGAGATCGGCCGGGACGCCGACCAGATTTTCCGGCAGTTCTGGGGCACCGGTTGGGACTCTTTCGCCAAGGACGTGACCGGCGTCTTTTTCCTCCCGGACTCTCTTAGGCCCGAACGGGTCTACACCCACCCGAACATGTCACACACCGTGGAGAGGAATGTACACACCTTCCACGTCGATCACATCGCGCCTAATGCCTACGCCGAGGTGCGATTCGTCTTCCAAAACGCGCCGAATTTGCCCTTCGCGGCCGAGAACCCCACTTTGACCCTCTCCGCGATCCAGTCCGAAGAAAGGTCGTACCAGACCGCTTATTGGTTTCACTGGATTCTTCGAGCCGCCCTGTTCCTCGTCTTCTTCTGGCTTCTGTTCTTCCTCTATCGCAAGTACGGGGTGGAACACGAGATCACTTACCAAGGCATCTATGAACGTGAACTCCCGAGCGACGACTCTCCGGACGTGATCAACGCGCTGATCAAAAACCGGGCGGGGAGCGTTGACGACGACGGAATCGCCTCCGCGATGATGAACCTCTATCGCAAGGATTACCTCTCCTTCGACCAATCCAAGAAGGACCTCGTCATCATCCTCAACCCGCAGGCAAATAAAAAAATCTATAAGACCGAAGAGAACCTTTTAGCCTTCCTGAGGAAGTACGCGACAGATGATGTTTTCGATTTCGGCCAGCTGCGGAAGACCCTTAAAAAGTCGCAGAAGCAGGCGATCGACTTCACCAACCGCTTGTCAACCTATAAACGCCTAGTGAATAAAACGGCAGCTCAAAAAGATATCTTCGAACTTAAGGGGGCGACCTATTCGAAGTCGCTCGCCCTGTTGTTTATGGTCCTGTCTGCCGGTATCCTGATTCCATTTCAAACGGTGAAAATCCCGTTCTTTCTGGGGATCAACACCCTTCTCTTCGGTGTGTTGTGGATCATCAGCACCCTGGTCTTGATGCTTCCGAAAGAGGTGTACGGGAGATGGACGAAGACGGGCGCGGAGTATTACCAAAAGTGGCGGAACTTTGGCCGGTATATCTCGGACATCTCCGCAATCAAAGACTATCCGCCCGAGTCGGTCGCGGTTTGGGAGCACTATTTGGTCTACGCGACGGCTCTGGGTATCGCGGATAAGGTGGAGAAGGTTCTGAAGAGCGCGATCCCGAAGGAACTCTGGGACGAGCAGAGCCAACACCGCCAACTCTACAATTTGCACTCTATGGGCCTGTTGACCCAATGGTCCGCCTTGCGGGCGGTTTCGGCCTCCGCGGCCAGCAGCAAAGGGGGTTCTGGCGGTGGCGGCGGCTTCGGCGGCGGCGCAGGCGGGTCCGGCGGCGGGTCCGGCGGCGGAGGCGGTGGCGCTTTCTAAGGCCTCGAGCCGTTTCTCGTTCCGGTCCATTATCCCGATACAAGGCCCCGGCGCACCCATAAATTGCCCCCGGCCCTTCAGGAGGATTGCGATGCGAAGATCGTTCATACGCTGTTTTTTATGCCTGATCCTGATCTTTTCGTGCACGGTGGTCTGGGCGCTGCCCGACTACTACACGTTGTGGGTTCCGGTTGACGTCGAGGCGCAGGACCCGGCGGCGGCCTACCGCCCGATCGCTTCCGATGACCGGTATGAGCCGTTCGAGGACTTGACTTGGGATCACCCCCTGCGGATCGCCGTGTCTTCGGACCCGCACTTCGGGAGAGCCGAAAGCAACGCCGAAGCGACCAAATCGATCATCCGCTCCGTCAATGAAACTGAACCCGCTTTCCATGCGTTTTTTGTGTTGGGGGATATCACCGAGTTCGGATTCGTCGACGCCCACTGGCTGGCCGCCCGAGAAGCTTTCGCGGAGTTTTCGAGAGTCCCAGTCGTCCCGCTTATGGGCAATCACGACGATCTGATGAACGGCCGCTCGAAGTTCCTGCGCTACCTGATTCCGGACGCGACGTCCGAAACCGCAAGGCAAACGCTGTGGCAGCGCATCGATATTGGGCCCGTCCACTTTTTCAAGCTCAACCTCCTGTGGGGCGTGGAGGACTGGGGCCCGGATGTCGAGGCTTGGCTGGAAGAGGAGCTCGCGTCTATCCCGCGCGAAGATTGGGTGGTCGTCCTGTCTCACTGTTTCTTTTATTCCTCAGGTCAATACATTCTCGGAGTACCTTGGTTTGACCATCCGGAAACCACGACGCTGATCGCCCCCATCTTGGAGAGACACAGGATCGACCTATCGATCGCCGGCCACAACCACCATATGGAACTGGCTACCCATCACGGTGTCTTCTATACCGTAGTGGGCGCCTTCGGGGGCGTGTTGTCACAGACCCCCTTCGACCACGTTTCCGAAACTTCGCTCTGGTATCGGGCGGACACCTTCGGGTACGCCGACCTGACCTTCTATCCGGATCAGGTCCTCCTCGTCTTTCGGGATCCGGAAGGCGTGGCGCTCAAACGATTCATTCTTCCCCAGAACCTTGCGCCTTAACGAAAGCTACACGCTTCACCATTGGTCGTTGACGCTCAGATCACACGTCGGCGTTGGATGAGCGCGTTCGATACCAGAAAGAGGGCGCCTACAATCGCGGTGTTCATCCCCGAGAAAGCGGCGCTCTCTCGGTAGTATCGTTGCGCGTCCATCGCATAGTTCACCACGCTGGCCAAGGGCAGGTAGTCGCGAATTTGCATTGTGTAGGGCAGGGTAAATTCTCCGAAGACGATGGCGAACACCTGGAAGAACACGGCCGCGAAGACGGGGAACAACAGCGGTAACTCGATCGACCGAAAGACTTGAAGCCGCGAGGCGCCGTCGATTTTTGCCGATTCCACCCAATGAAGTGGAAAGTTCCGGACCATCGGGCGCATCAACGCGTAGGCAACGGCCAACGTGGACAAGAGATAGCCCAGCGTCAGCAACAGAAAGAGGGGCAGGCGATAGAGGATGTGGAGGTAGAGGAGGGCCATCGCGAGGAAGGCGGAGGATACACCCAGCGTGGGCAAGATGACACGCTGCGCCCAATTACCACGCGCCTTTCCAAAGAGGAAGGCGGCTAAGACGGCCCCGATCGCCGCGAGGCTAGCCACGCCGAAGGTGTTGATCAAAGAGCGGATGACCGGGAACCGACGGTTAAAGTCCGCCGAAAACAACCGGAGGAAGGGCTCGAGGGAGAAGGCACCCAACCGGAAATCGTAACACAGGCCGAGCAACCCGATCAGTACGATCCCATACTCAAATGCAGCGTACAGAGCGCTCGATACGGTCGTGAGTCTGAGCGGGCGCTCGCGGGAGAGCGAAAGCGGCGCGCCGCCCGTGGAAACTTCCGGGATCAGCGAGAGGAGCGCGTTGAGGAGGAAAAGACAGCCGAATTGCGCGATCGCGTAAGTCAGCGCGCGAGAAAAATCGAACTGACCACGGAGGGCGCCGGCGATCGCCACTTCCAGGGTGGAGTATTGCAGACCGCCCAAATTCAGGACGACCGCGAAGCTCATAAAGGAGTAGGCGAAGCACAAAAAGAACGCCTTCGCGGCCGCGGGGAGAACGAGGGGTCCCTCGATCCGCCAGAACCGCGCCCACCGTCCCGCCCCTTCGCACAGCGCGGCCTCTTCCAAGGCGGGAGGAATGGTCCGTAGGGCGGCGCCTATGTATTTGACGAATATAGGCGAGTTGTAGAAGGCGTGGGCGACCAGGATTGCCCACATCGTGTATAGGATAGGGATATGGATGCCCAAACGCGACAGGAGTCCGTTCGTCGAGAACAGGAGCGAAAAGGCGATGACCGTCGAGACCGGTGGCAGGAAAAAGGGGATGAAGATTGCGCTCTCCAATAGAGCGGAGAGTCCGTTGCGTCTTCGATAGAGGTAGTACGCGGGGCATAAGGCAATCCCGAGAGCGAGCGCCGTCGAGCCGGCGGCTTGGGCGAGGGTGAACCCCAGGATCCGGAGGGTCTTCGTGTCGAAAAGGAGTTTGAGGTCCTCTAGGCGCAGGAAGTCCTTCAGAAGTATTACGAACGGGACCGCCCATAATCCGACGAACAGCAGGATGGCGACCCGAAGGCCTAGGCGCTTAATACATGATCTCCTCCCATTCGGCCAACCACTGGTCTAGGTTTTTCGAAACTTCTGCCGCGCTGATCGACACGTGAATGGATGAAGTCACCGCGTGCTCGTAAGCTTCGGGCAACTCGACAGGGGTCGTCGGGAACATCCATTGGTTGAGCGGCACCTCGCTTTGGAAGCGCTCTGAGAGGACGAATTCGACGAACAGGCGCGCTTGCTCGGGATTTTCGGTGCCCTTGGTGACGCCTACGTATTCGGTTTGGTAGAAGGCTCCCTCCATCGGTATGAAGGCCTTGTATCGGTCTGAGCCATAGGCGTGGTAAGAGTAAGCGCCGTCGGTGGCGTAACTCACCATCATCGGGGCCTCCCCCGCCTCGAACTTCGCGAATCCTTCGCTCCAGCCGGTGGTGAGCGTCAAGATCGCTGGTCGCAGGGCTTTCCAGTACTCTCGCCAGTCTTCTCGATAGACGGCGACGGTCCACAGGAAAAAGGCGAGCCCGGTGCTCGAGTTTCGCGGGTCCTGAATCAATAAGCTTTTGGGACGGGTCGTGAGTTCTCTGAAGGAAGTGGGAGGGTCCGGAAGCCGGTCGGGATCGTAGATGATGGCGAGCGCGCCGTAGTCGAATGGGTAGAGGTATCCTTCAGGCTCGAAAAACAGGCTTTTGTCGACGATCCGGTCGGCGTTTCGCGGGGCGACGGGCTCGAGAAGCCCCTCGGACAGCGCGCGGTAGGCAAGGCTTTGATCCAAGCCCAAGACCACGTCGGAAAGGGGGCGCCGCTTTTCCAGAATCAGACGCGACAGGATGTTGCCGGCATCGCCTAAGGTCACCAGAGTGACCTCGATGCCGGTTTGTTCCTCGAAAATTGGGATGAGCGTGTCTTTGAGCCAGTTCAAGCTCTCATAGGCATACACGCGAAGGCCCGAAAACCCTATCACACAAAGACAGCCAAGCAGGATGGCCAAACAGTAGCGATAACGGTTCATAGAACCGCCTCCTTTGCAATAAAAAACCCCGTCTGTCGACAGGGTCGGGGTGTTATGCGCGTGATTGTGTCCATTCTCCCTACGCCGGCATTACCCGGATCAGGTTGAAGGGTCGGAATAGAATCCCTCTCAGCCTCACGGCTCCCCTGAACGACAGTTGGTTCTATAGTCCATCTTACCAAACGGATATGTCGTTTATAGCGGGAATGTCGTTAATTTATTATGATATTCGCGAGGGAGGGAGCGGCGGACTTCAGTGAGGCATTTTTTTCTGGGAACGTCTTCGGAGTGGCTCCAGAGCAGCGGGCTGGGAACGCGCTGAGAACGCCGCACTTTTAGTGCGGCATATCTTTTCATTTAAAAAACATTCATAAGGAAAAAGGTTCCGCACAGAGAACACAGAGACCACTGAGGCAGGTTTTCTGGGAACGCCGAACTTTAGTTCGGCATGCCTTTTCAATCAAAAAACGTTTAAAAGGAAATTGGAAGGTCTCGCACAGAGAACACAGAGACCACGGAGGAAGGTTTTCTGGGAACGCCGAACTTTAGTTCGGCATGGTTCCCTAGAAGAAAAAAAGGGTTTACATAGAGGGCACGGAGGAGGTATGAAAACGTAGAAGACATGCCAACATAAAAGTTGGCGTTCCCAGGGCGTTCCCGGGTGCTCCCAAGGTGGTCCGAGGGCGCGCCCGGGTTGCTTTTTCGTTGGTGAGACAAAGTTGGCGTTTCCTGACGTTATCATGGTATTATTGTTTTGTGAATAGAAGGTGGGTCGAGTTATTTGACCGCTAAGCTTTGGGTGAGGAAGTTGTGCCCGGGAATAAACGCGTTGAACTTATGGGAGAGCCAAACTGAAACCAGAGTTATTGTCAAATGTTGTGGAATAAGCGAAATCGAGCGTATCCTCCAGCAAGCAGTTAAACGACGGCGTTTTCCATTCTTGAACCGTCGAGATAGGGCATCCCTTCCAAAACATAGGGAATCTCT
>Ga0209718_1000224_pt1 | contig 81175 bp, 67 predicted proteins | sample AD_JPNAS1_MetaG_FD_184420 | JGI IMG/M metagenome (GOLD analysis project Ga0209718, IMG submission 184420) | Active sludge microbial communities of municipal wastewater-treating anaerobic digesters from Japan - AD_JPNAS1_MetaG (SPAdes) (version 2) | ecosystem: Engineered > Bioreactor > Anaerobic...
GGTATTGCGTACCAGCTACACCAAGCACGTCCTCTTCTCCCATCGTATCCCCACCTTCCCCACCGTGAAAATAGAGATACTGCCTACGAAACCTACATGTGCTATCGTCCATATGATGGCTGCACACTCCAGCATCTACACACGACATAAACGCGTCGTAGGTCACTTCAGTCCTGTCTATCATGAACGCCTCAAGGGTGACCTCATGAGACGGCGGACACACCGAGCGGGTTGAATCAGCGTCACATCCCATCATGAAAGAACCAGCCGGAACCAAGCACATTTCCTCCTCGCACACAGCCCCTCCACAACCAAACTGCACTAACAAAACCATAGCCACTGGTAGTATTCTTGATTTAGACATAGTCCTAACCTCCGTGCTAAAGCCACCCAGAAACGTGTTTACTCAAAAACCATCTCAATGTAGACGGTCTTCTGACAAACAGATCTGCTATTCCATCACCGTCAACATCACCCATTAGATATTCCAAAGCCCATTTGACTCTGGCTAGATCTAGTTCATTAGCAACTTTTACGACCAAAACACTCGTGTGATGTAAACCATAGAAGTTTTCATACTGAAGCAAGAAATCTGTTTTGTGAGGCCTTTCATAATCAGCGTAGTCAGAGTGGTTGAAATACTGGACTCGTTCCCGTACGTTATCTAGCCACGTGTCAGGTAAAGTTGGGGGGTGGGGTAATTAATCCAACGAGCAAAAACAACGTTCCAGCTAAATGTACCTTCACTAAAAAGTCACCTTGACCTATTAGTAGGTGACGACAGCAAAACATGTTTGCGCCTTTTGTAACAAAGCGGCTTAATTGTAGGGTTTTCAAAATAGCAATTCAATTTCGTTTTCCAACAATCCCCGCCTAGTTTTGATAAGTGCGTAAGATATTGCATAGATAAAGGAATCCATCTAAAATGCATAAGTCCGATTAATGAGTTCTTGCGTGTTAAGTCATGCAAAACCGCTGTGCATTTAGAAATTCATAGAGGTGAACGAATGAACGCAAAATATTTGGAAGCCGTTAAGACAATAAAAACGGCGATTTTGAAAAGTCAGAATAGAGCAGCTAAGTACACAAATACTGAAATGCTGTCTTTGTATTATGGTATCGGCAGTTATGTTTCCGCCAATTCCAGACAGGGCACATGGGGGACAGGCGCTATTGAAGAAATAAGTAGCCGTTTGCGTGAAGAGCTGCCCGGACTTCGTGGCTTTTCTGCCGTAAACATCAAGTTTATGCGTCAGTTTTTTGAAGCATGACAGCCATATTTTCAACCAAGTGCAGAATATCCTTCAGAGAACATTTTGGCAGTCACAACTGCCAAATTGGATCAGACGGATAGTGTTGATTTAGATATTCCACAAAAACGATTAACAAATATTAGCGATTTCCCGATGGCGGCATTTACTGAAATCGGTTTCTCGCATCATATGGAAATTCTGCGTAAAACAAGTGAATTGGATGAACGGCTTTTTTATATTCGTGAATGTGCGGCAGGACATTGGAGCAGGTCTATGCTGAAAGCCAGACTAAACGAGGACTTGTATAAGCATAAAGGAGCATTGGCAAGCAACTTTTCAGTGACATTGCCGGATGATACGCAGTATATGAAGGCAATCCGTATGTTCAAGGACGAGTATTTCTTGGACTTTATAAATACAGAAGAATTGGATTTAACCGACCCTGGGGATTTAGATGAGAGGGTTTACCTAGCACACGCCCAACTCAGCTTACCCCTGCCTGAATTGAATGCCGTCTACGTCAGCGTCTGCGATAATTGTGGCGCCTTCCATGAATCGCCCTTGCAGGAGCTCTGATGCAAGTGGATTCAATAGGTGCTTTTCAATGGCCCTCTTCAGGGGGCGAGCCCCGTAGACCGGGTTCCACCCAACGTCCGCTAAATAACTCTTGGCCTGTTCTGTCAGCTGCAGGGTGATGCCTCGTTCAGCCAAGCGCTTGGCCACACGGGACATCTGGATATCTACAATTCGTTTCAAGTCCTCTTTTACAAGACTGTTGAACAGGACTATCTCATCAAGACGATTCAAGAACTCTGGCCTAAAGTGGCTGCGCACCTCATCCATCACCGCTTCGCGAACCGCAGGCGATTGAGCACTTTCGCCATTTGCAGCCGCTGCAGACATTATTGGACTGCCAATATTGCTGGTCATGATCAGCAGCGTGTTCTTGAAATCCACAGTTCTGCCCATACCGTCGGTCAAGCGGCCATCGTCCATCACCTGAAGCAGGGCGTTGAACACATCAGGATGCGCCTTTTCGACTTCATCAAACAGCACAACCGAGTAAGGCCTGCGGCGCACCGCTTCCGTCAATTGACCACCTTCTTCATGGCCCACGTATCCTGGAGGAGCTCCAAGCATCCTAGATACCGAGTGTTTTTCCATGTATTCAGACATGTCCAGGCGAATCATAGCCTGCTCGTCGTCAAACAAAAACTCGGCTAAAGCCCGCACCAACTCGGTTTTTCCAACCCCAGTTGGGCCCAGGAAAAGAAAGGCCCCCATAGGCTTGGTCGCATCAGCCAGTCCAGAACGCGCCCGGCGGACAGCGTCCGATATCACTTGAATGGCCTCTTCTTGGTGGACCACCCTTTGGTCAAGGCGCTCCTCCATCGCCAGCAACTTGCGCTGTTCGCCCTCTAACATCCTTGAAACCGGCACGCCAGTCCAGATGGATACCACCTCGGCGATATCTTCGTCGTCGACTTCTTCCTTCAGCATCCGCTTGTCGGACTGCACCTTTGCCAGCTCTTCAGAATCTGACGCGATCTGCTTTTCAACCTCTGGCCTGCGCCCGTACTTGATCTTGGCCGCAGCCTCCCAATCGCCTCGTCGCTGAGCCATTTCCTCGTCGTGCCGCAGCGTCTCCAACTCCGCCTTCAGCATACGAATCGACCCCAGCAAATCCTTTTCCCTGCGCCAGTGCGCCAAAAGGGAGTCTGCCTCCTCGCTGAGATTCGCGATTTCTTCCTCGATCTTTGCCCTGCGCTCCTTGGCCGCGCCATCATCTTCCCGGCCAAGCCCCTGACGTTCGATCTCTAGCTGTGCGATTCGCCTTTGCACCAAGTCAATTTCGATGGGTACGGAATCAATCTCCATCCTCAGCCTACTAGCGGCCTCATCCACCAAGTCGATTGCCTTGTCAGGCAACTGGCGGTCGGTAATGTAGCGCTTTGACAAAGTAGCAGCTGCTATCAGCGCCGCATCCTTGATCTGGACGCCGTGGTGAATCTCGTAACGCTCCCTTAAACCTCGCAAAATGCTGATTGTGTCTGCAACTGAGGGTTCACCAACCCAAACCGGCTGGAATCGCCTCTCCAACGCGGCATCCTTTTCAATATGCTTGCGGTACTCCTTCGTAGTCGTCGCACCAACGCAATGAAGCGTCCCCCTTGCCAGCGCAGGTTTGAGCAGATTTGAGGCGTCCATCGCCCCTTCAGCAGCCCCAGCTCCAACCACAAGGTGAATCTCGTCGATAAACAGGATTATCCGCCCTTGGGCTTGCTCCAACTCCTTCAAAATCGCCTTCAGCCGGTCCTCAAATTCACCTCGATACTTGGTACCGGCCACCAAGGCGCCCATATCCAAAGACAGCAACTTCTTTTCCTTTAAGGGTTCTGGCACATCCCCTTTTGCGATTCGCTGGGCCAACCCTTCGACGACCGCCGTTTTACCAACTCCGGCCTCACCAATCAGAACCGGATTGTTCTTTTGCCGCCTGGAAAGCACTTGAATAACGCGCCTTATCTCTTCGTCACGCCCTATGACGGGGTCAAGCTTGCCCTGGCGAGCCTGTGCCGTCAGATCCATGGTGAATTTTTCAAGCGATTGGTACCTGGATTCAGCATCAGGGTCAGACACACTTACGCCGCCTCTAACGTCTTTTAACGCCAATAAGAAACGGTCTTTTGAGGCGCCTGCATCGGCCAAAACCCGGCCAAGTTCCTGATCAGCCAGCGCCCCCAAAAACAAATGCTCGGTGCTGACATAATCGTCTTTGAAGCCTTCCGCAGCCTTTTCAGCCGTTGTAAACAGTTGCTGAAGTCGTCTGCCCAACCCTGTCTGGCCACCATGAGCTGAAGGCAACCTGTCCAGCATCCCTTGCAGCGTTTTTATCAATCCTTCTGGCGCTACTTCAATCTTTCTAAGCACATTTGGAACGACGCCACCACCGTCGCTTAAGATCGCCCACACAAGATGCTCCACATCCACTGTCGGATTTGCCCTTCTGTTGGCCTCTTCCATAGCAAGGCTGACAACCTCTTGCGCTTTTGTCGTAAATCTATCAAACCTCATAATTTTTTAACCTCTAATCCGTGACTGACAGTAAAGATGTGCATTGGTTGCTAACTGTGCAAGGGGTAAAGTTGCGAACAGGTGACGAGCAGCAGCAAGGTCCACGAATGACATTGTTACTGGGGTTCAAAAGATCTAAACTGCCTAGGACCATTTTTGGGGTTGTTTTGTGGTTAGATTTCAACTTTTGGCAGTTTCACTAAGCGTATGTTTTCTCGTAGTCTCACTGGGGTGTTCAGACGGCCCTGATGAAGGCCCCTACGTCCCTGATAATGGCTGGAACAATCGTGACTTGGGCACAAATCCTCCCGATACCACGGATGTCCAGCCTGATACCGATAGGGACGCCACCGACACACCCGATGACGCAGAGGAAGACTACGGCGGCTGGATTCCTCCGCCACTTCCGGATTATGGCCATGATACTACGGATCAGACCGAGCCTGATGGCGTTACTGACGACATAGACGCCACCACAGACGACACGACTCCAGCAGACAGCTTTTGCCGCTCATTCGCGGATTGCCTTGCTGATGAAGCCTGCGTCTTTTCAACTGGAGAATGCGAAAAACGGGGCACCTGGACTGAAGCGACTCCGGCACTGTACGGAGTGCATCCAACTGAGGTTGCAGCAGGTGACGTTATCGTTGTGGATGGTTGTCGACTGATGGCTGGCGGGCTCTTTCCAAAACAGCCCACAGCCAGAATCGGTAGTATTAATGCCACTGGCGTATCTGCTGACGAAAACCGGCTGATATTCCGTATTACCAATGGCCAGATTGGCCCTCTATCGGTGTCTGTTTATATCGACAACGCGTACAAAGGCTATACCTACCCAGTACCGATAACGGCTGCGCCCAAAGGGATTATTCAGTGCTCCGATAAAACGCCAATGGCCTCTATGGTGCCTGGAGATCGCCCCGACATATCAGGGCCTTACGCTGCTGGCTACGTAGACTTGGCAGGGCGTGATGACTTGCGGACCAGGCTCTATTATCCGGCCCAATGTGGTTCGATTCGTCGCCCACCCATTCAACAGGACGCTCCGTTTCCATTGGTGGCTATTTTGCACGGCAATGGGGCCATACATCTGCAGTATGAGTACTTGGCCGAACTGCTCGCAACTTGGGGTTTTGTATCCTTCATGCCGGAAACCCAACAAAACATGGCGGGTGGAGACTTTCAGGAAATGTTGGAAGAACTGATGCCAGTCATAGCAAAGCTGCGGGGGCGTTTCCTGGACGACGTTCATGAAGTGCTGGCAGGTGTCCAGACAACACCTGAAATCGCCTTTATCGGCCATTCAAGAGGCACAGGGCGAGCCCAGGAGGCCATAGGGGCAGATGCCGACTTGAAGGCTCATGCAGTTGGCTTCATTTTTTTGGGCCCAGTCGACGACGGTGACACCGTTCCAGGTCAATTTATGGTCTTTGGTGGGGATCTTGACAGCCAGAGCCCGCCTTTAGTGTTCAATAAAGTGTACAAGCAACAAGGCCCACCTCGTTACAAAATCGTTTTACCAGGTGGAAACCATGGCTCGTTTTGTGATCACAAGGTCTATGGGTATCTTGGTACGCTTGCAGGGGATAAAAAGCCCACTATCCCAAGGTCTTTGCAGCTTCAAATCACGCAGCGCTTCTCGTTACCATTACTGCAACGTGCCTTTGGAATGGACGAACCCTTTGCAGATGTGCTAGACAATGCACCAGGTACATCGGATTTCACAATAACTCGTGATCCGTGAAATAATGCTTTTGGAAATAGTGCCCTTGGACCAATGGCTTTGATGATATTGGAAGAAACACTTTGTGGGAGGTAATAGATGAGAACAAGCCTGAACCCTCAAGATCGGATGGACCTGCTGGAACGGTTTTTACGCTATGTAAAAATTGACACACAGTCTGATGAAAACTCCACGACGAGTCCGTCCACTGAAAAGCAAAAGGATTTATCCAGGATCTTGGCGCAAGAACTGTTGGAGCTTGGCTGTGAAGACGCCCACATGAACGAGTGGGGTTACGTCTTTGCGACAGTTGAGGCCAATCCACCAGATTTGGCCGAGATAGTTCCCACAATTGGCTTGATTGCGCACGTGGATACTGCTTTTGGGGCCTCAGGTGCTAATGTTAAGCCTCAGATTATTGAACGCTATTCTGGCGGAGACATCCCGTTACCTAGCGCAGTTGACCAGATTATCACTGTCGCGGAAAACCCCAATCTTTCCAAGTGCATTGGGCACACCTTAATCCACACAGACGGAACGACGTTGCTTGGTGCTGATGACAAGGCTGGCGTGGCGGAAATCATGACTGCGGTTGATTGGATGCGACGTCACCCTGAGTTTAAGCATGGCAGGATCCGGATTGCCTTTACAACTGACGAGGAGATCGGCCGCGGGACTCAGCACTTTGATGTCGAGGCCTTTGGCGCCAAGTACGCCTACACGCTGGATGGTGGCGACCTTGGTGAGATCGAAGACGAAACTTTCTGTGCTGATGCTGCAAAGATAATCGTCGAAGGGGCTGACGTTCATCCTGGTTATGCCAAGGGTAAGATGATTAACGCGGTTCGAGTCGCCAGCCGGATTATCGATAAGCTTCCGACTACCAACCTGCCTGAAACCACTGAGGGGCGCGAATCTTACTTGCACCCCTACGACGTGAAGGGCGATGTTTCCAGGGTCGAAATCAAGTGCCTGATTCGTGCGTTTACCAACGAGGAATTGGCTGAGCGTGCGGCAGATCTTAGAAGGTCTGCGGCTGAAGTCCATTCTGAATTCCCAGGCAGCAAGGTGTCGGTTGAGATCCAAGAACAGTATCGAAACATGGGCTTTGAGATTGCAAACCATCCTGTTGTGATGGACTTGGCGATTGAGGCTGCAAAGCGCATGGGGATTGAGCCGATTCGCAAGGCGATCCGTGGTGGTACTGATGGGGCTAGGCTGACGTACATGGGCCTGCCAACGCCAAATCTTTGGGCTGGTGGTCAGAATTTCCATTCCATCAAGGAGTGGGTATCCCTTGATTGGATGGTCAAATCCGTTGAGTTTACCCTCCAGCTACTTGGACTTTGGGTCGAGCACACCGCCAGAACCGCCAGATAGATACCCGCCGTATTATTGCTGTAATCTCAAGTAGTTATTGTAGTTTAAGGAAGCATGGCTTTGATCGCGTTAAACTCGGCCTCGTCCCATGTATAAGCGCTAGAGTCCCGAGCAATGCCTTCACCAGTTAACTTGGTGGAAATTTTACTGATCCTGTCTACAGTTGGGGGGTGGGTTGAAAACAACTCGCCTATCTGTGACAAGAATTCCAAACCACCGTCGGAAGGCTCCAAAGTGTGTAGGAACTCAAAGAAATCAACCAAACCCCAAGCGTTGTAACCAGCTGCCAAGGTATAGTCGGCCCCAATATCGTCGGCCTCGTTTTCCTGGTCCTTCGAGAAAACCAGAGTCTCAGTGGTCCCCAAAGCTCCTGAAACGATGTCCTTGTATTTGAAATCTCCAAGCAAGCTGGTTAAGCCCGAGATAACCATGTAGGACTCAAGTCTTTTGACTCCATGCCTAGCGTTGATGTGGGCCAATTCATGGCCGATTACACCGGCGATCTCGGCGCCTGATGTGGCGGCTTTCAAAAGGCCCTTCGTGACGTAGACATAGCCTCCCAACACGGCAAAAGCGTTTATTTCATCAGTATCAACGACGGTAAATGTGTAGCCCAAATCCTTGCGATGGGTATGTGGCACAATACTGTTGCCGATCTTTCTGACGTAGTCTTTTACCTCTTTATGACCGCTAAGTTCAGGCATTTCCTCGGCAAGAAGCTGGGCATGAAACTCAGCCCCCAACTCTTTTTCCTGTTTTTCACTGATTAACCATGACTCAGAATCAAGCCCAGCGCAACCAAGGCCAAAAAAGCCCAACGCAACAATTGGAACGAATCTTCTAAGCATCATCACATTCCCTCAAAAAAACCACTTAAACAGGCCAAAAGCCCCAACCGGAGCAGACAGAAAGTATCGTAATCACCACCACAAAGGTCAAGTGCAAGGGACGCCGGCCCTGTCCCTGCCCCTGCCACTGACCCTGTCCCTGTCCCTGTCCCTGCCCCTGTCCCTGTCCCTGCCACTGACCCTGGCCCCGTCCCTGCCCCTGTCCCTGTCCCTGTCCCTGCCCCTGTCCCTGCCCCTGCCACTGACCCTGTCCCTGTCCCTGTCCCTGCCCCTGTCCCCGCCCCTGCCTACCTCGGAGCAAAACCTACGGTGGTGTTTGCCCCGGCATAGCGGTCAAAGTAGACTGGCTTGGCTGGTAGTACTTTTTGGTGGATTATTGGTTTGTTGAACTGTTTTCTGGCTTCTAAACACTGGATGACTACCGAACGATGCGAGTTCCAATACCTTTCGTTGGTTAAGTATTCAGGGGGTAGGTCCGCCAATTCAGGTGGCTCAGGGGTTCCGTTACACATTGGTGCCAGGTAAAAGAATGCTGGTCCCTCACCTGCTTTTTGCAAGCCCTCCTTCCACGACAACCAAGTGATATCTGGCCTGTTTGCCAAGTGTTTAGTGACCTCGTATCCATAGAATCCGGAATCAACATCTGGCTCGGGGTAATAAACCTGTGACTTATCTGGAAGCAAGGGTAAAGTTTTCACCAGATATTGAAACTCCAAGTCGTTGGTCCGTGGCTCCATGACCCTTTTTATAGCTGGCGTGCTATCAATTAAGACGATAACCAACGCCAAATACAATACGACGACCTTTGCGATTTTATTGCGAAAAGGCAACGCCATCGAAGATAAGCCGACACTTGCCAGATATATAAAAGGCAAAAAGGCTAAGGTCCTGAAACGAGCTGTGTAGAGGTCTCCTTCATCCACAATCGCACCTTTAGTGGCTGCTTGAACCAGCAGGAAGGCCAAAAGCCCCCAAAGGACCGTACGGTCACGACGAATGCAGCCGACCACAAAACCGCCTACGGCAAAAAACGCAACTAATGGGCCAGTAAAATAGCAATCAAAAAAAAGCTGTCTGAAACTGGTGAAAACGCTACCTGATGTGGGGGTAACTTCACTTGGAAAGCGCAACAACGTCACGATCACCAAGCCAATTGCGACGCCAGCAACCACATTGGTCTGCTTTTTCCATGCGTGTCCTGGCCACACCAAAAGTCCAGCAATTGGGGCGATTAGGATGGCCTCTGGCCTTGATTCCAATGCTAAAATCGTGGATAAAACGAAGCTAATAAGCGCAAACAAAGATTTTTGGTTGTAGTACCGAACAACCGAAAACAATGACACAGCTGATAAAAACAACACGTAGCTTTGCCGCTCACAATCGGACGAATATCGAATCAACATCGGCTGCAATGCCAAAAGAACCCCAGCTACAAAGGCAATCTTCCAATCCTTCTTCAACTCGAAGACCGCCATCGCAAAAACCATTGCAGCTAGCGAACCCAAGATCCTGGCCACCCAAATGACGACATGATGGCTTAAGGGACCAAAGACCCCGAAAATAGAGAGCAACGCCTGTGGGGCTTGTCCATATTGGTGGTAAAGGATGTTAAACGTTCCAGGACCTATGGTGCCAAAAGACAAACGAATCAATAACGCAACGGCGAACACTATACAAAACCACAGATATACAGGATGTTTGGCGATAAAAACCACCAAAAGCGCAAAGAGACCCAGCCAAACAACAATCAACGGACTGGAGATCTCAAATGGGGTGTCTGGAACATGGCTATAGCGGTCCGAGCCTCCCCTATGTGGCTTTTCTTTTGGGACCGCCCACAAACCTGTTATCGTAGTTGTTTCAAGATGTTTTTCAATCAGGTGCTTAAGCTTCGATGGATTTGGCCCGTCACCGGTGACACTAACAGAAAATGGCAGATGTCTCGCCTCATCCTTAGAATTCGGATGCGTCAGTTGCGCCTCATAAGTCCCGTCGTCAGAAAAGCGGACCAAGATGTGGTCGGACAGAATCTCAATTCCCTCTAGCTTAAAGGGAAGAAAGGGGGATTCTTTTCCTTCAGGGACAATAAAAATTTGGGCAATGGTCGCCTCATGTCCAGGCTCAATGAAGTACTTGGGCGGCTTAGTTCCGGCGTCAGACGACGAATCACCACAGCCCCAAAACAAGGCTGAAATGACGATCATCTGAAGAACTAAGCCTTTAAAACATCTTGATTTCATAAATCTTATGACATCGGGGTTCTTGTTGAGAACTTAATAAAAGCCACGCCTAATTATCCTGAGCGCTTTCCAAAAATTGTCATAGCGTAAACGTTTCACCTGTCTAAGTATCTGCCTGGGTCTCAAATAAAAGGAGCGCATTGCTCTTTTCTGGTAAGAGCGTAGCTGACTGGGTGTCATTCCTTCTGGGGTCCAAATTGGGTCCACATCCTTGAACATGATGTACTGAGCGTAGCGGGTCCAAACAGAGGTATCCACCCTCCCATTTGGGCGAATGCCGGTGTCTAACTCACCGTTGGCCGCAAGTTTGTCGAACAGTGGAGACCCCGGATACGGCGTAAAAATCGAAAACTGGGCAAAATCGATTGGCAGACTGCACGCGAACTTGATGGTTGCCATTATGTCTTGATGAGTCTCCCCGGGTAGCCCCAGAATAAACAGGCCAGAAACACTGATATCTGAATTATCCTTTATGGTTTTAACTGCCTTAATGGCCTGTTCAATTTTGAACCCCTTGTGAATGGAGTCAAGGATTCTTTGTGAACCACTTTCAAGACCAAGACTCAAATCAAAACATCCGGCACTTTTTATTGCGTTAATCAGCTCAGCATCCACATGACGCACATGGGCCTGAGCCCCCCAACGAATGGTCAGGCCGCGTTCGTGGTACAGATCGCAAATATCGAAAATCCTTTGGCGATCAGCCAGGAAGAGGGAGTCCTCAATGTAGGCGTAAGTTGCATTGTATTGCTTTTCCAGCAGTTCTAGCTCATCTACAACCTTCTTTGGTGGGTCATACCTGGGCTTTCGGTTGGCGTGAACTACACAAAAGGCGCATCTATAAGGACATCCCCGACTGGTGACAATCGTTTTCACGTGTTGACGTTTGCCTGGAATGAAAGGTTGGTTGCTGATAGCGCTTAGGCCATACAGGCTTTGATCAACTAGGTCTCTAGCTGGAAACGGCAGTTCACCTAGATCCTGGATGTAACCGTCAGGTAAATTCCGTTTGACCTCGCCATCCTTGGTCAATAGCGAAATCCCAGAAATGTCGTCATATTCTTGGTTATCGGCAAATCTTTCCACTAAAGAGGCTACGACATATTCGCCTTCTCCATGAACAACCACATCACAACAACCAGACAGAAGGTAATACTTCGCAAACACCGAGGCGTGTATGTTCCCAAGGATGACTTTAACATCTGGATAGCGATTTTTAATTTGCTGACCCATGTCAAAGACTTGGGCTCCATTGCAGGTCAAAGTTGAGAAGCCAACAACTGTAAAGTGGCTACCAGCTTGGTCAATTAAAGCTTCAATTCTTTCAAGTATATCCGCAGCTTTCAGATTTTCTGCGTGGGCATCTATGACTACTACGTCGTGACCAGCCTCAATTAGGACCGCAGCAATGAACAAGATTCCAAGGGGTTCGTATTTTTGAATAAACTCGGTACCGACACCCAAGACCTGGTCAAGCTCATCTGGAGGATTTACCAATACTACACGCATTAAAATCAGGCCTTTGAATCAAGGTATGACGATGCCCAGCCTCTTTTAACTTTCACCGCCCCCATTGTCAATTTCATTCTCCTGTCCCTGCCCCTGGCCAAACACAAATGTGGACAATCGAACCCTCGGTATTCTAAACTTGCGGCGGCATTTTTTGATTGCCGGCACATGATTTTAAAACCAAAGGAACTAACATGAAAAAGCATCTGGCGTTCTTTTTAACCAGCAGCCTCCTAGTCGCCTTTGTTGCATGTAACGGGGCGGACGAGCCTCAAGACGTTTTGCAGGACACGAAGGAGCCCTCAGACGAGGCGACAACAGACGACGCGCCCACAGACTCCGACGACGTCACCAAGCCTGATGATGGCACCCAAGACACCCCAGAACTGCCCCCAACGGACACTGACGACGGTGGCGACGCTGACATCGAAGAACCCAATTGGTGGGAGCAGCCTTGTGAAGCCGAGGATTTACCACGCTGCTCAGACGATGCTTACGTAAAGTTCACTTGCACTGATGGAAAGTGGGAACAGTTTGAATGCATGAAGGAAAAGGGGCAGCTTTGCGAAGATGGAGCCTGCATTGACCCATGGCATTATGGAAATCCAACTTATGGCACCTGTCCAAACCCTGAATTTGGGACACAAGAAACATTGGCTCAAAAGGCGGCTTACTATGACGATATCGCCGCCAGATTGCATATACATCCAGATTTGAAATGGGCAGCTGGTGCCACCTTGAAAAAAGTCGAAGTTGCGTGTGCGAACGGCGAAGAAGGCCCCTGCTACGCACCTATTAAATCTGACTTGGAAGCCACTTATGAGGACGTTGAATCTTGGCACACTGGGGAAAACGATGGTCTTTGGAGTGCCTTGTACTTGACTTCCCAAGCTTACAGATATGCCGTGACGAAATCGCCCGAAGCTTTGGCCAACATAAAACTTTTACTGGAAGGCGAAGTTATAAGGATGAAAATCACAGGCGTTCCAGGCTTGTTTACCCGCCAGTATATCCCACCACACGTTCCGGGCATTGCTTGTCCTGATCCTGAAACTCTTAGGCACAGATACACGACTGACGAAGAGAAAGACGACAACCAGTGGGTGCAGATCCGAGAAGATGGCTGTGCTTGGGTGGTTGATCGCGTCACTGACGAGTGGACCACAACCCCTGGAGATATGACCGAGCCGCACTGTGGGCTTGAAGAATTTGCGGGATGGTGCTGGCTGGATAACGTTTCTCAGGACGAATATGCCGGACATATGCTGGCGTTGGGGGCCATATTGAAGTTGGTGGATGACCCCGAAGTTGTGGAAACAGTTAAGGACCTTAACACGCAGGTTGCCCAGCATCTGATAAATAACTGGCTCTATTTCATTGACTGGGACGGCCGAATGACAGAACACGGCAGACTGCAAGCCACCTGTTTTGCTGGTTTTCCTGGGTTTTTGGCGACTTTGGCGCTGAACTACATCCTGCAAGGTGCTGTCAGCAGTGATGACGCGAATATCTGGCACTTTTATAACGAATGCCTGTTGCGAAAAGGCGGAAAGCGGTGTGAGGGTTGGCCCTATCAATCAGAAGAAAAATACCAGAATTACCTTGATTTTAATGGACTTTATCTAGGGGACTACGACTGTCTTAGTAACTGGAACAACATGAACATGATCTTGTGCGCCATGCACAACCTGATTTGGTTTGAGAAGGAACCAACATTTAGAGAGCTGTATCAAAACATAATGGTCGAGCACATTACAGCGGCTCCTGGCCATGAGCGTGCGTTGATTAAGCAAGGAAATGCCTGGTTTAACTTTGCCCACGCCGCCATGAAAAAGCTTGGTCCTAATTCTGATGGCCCAGCTTTCGAAACGGTTGAACAGGGGATCTGCGCACTAAAGGAATTCCCAGCTACAAAGCAACAGACAGCCAAGGATACCGTGTCGATTAGCGAGCACTATTGCAAAACCCGCCTTGACGGATCGGATGCCCAGGAGCCGTTTTCAGTGGCACAGCGTTGCATACAGACCTTCATGTGGTGGGGCGATCCCTACAATCGCCGGGCTTGTTCAGGCAATCAGTACTACTATGAAGTTCCAGGTGACTATCTGATGGCCTATTGGATGGGGCGCTATTACGGGTTCATCCCCGAAGACCTGTGATATAGCTCAAGGAATCACGATGAAACCTACCGAAAGTCAGCTAAGCGAAAGAGCCTTTAAAATTGCTGACGATATTTATCGAATATCAGTCCCTACGCCCTACCCTGTTGGTGATGTAAACATCTATTTCATAGACGGCCAAAAGCCAGTTCTGATTGACAGCGGCGTGGTTGGCGAGCGCAATCTGAGGATTCTTGGCGAGGCGTTAGCGGCTTTTGGACGCAAAATCGAGGTGATCGACACGATTTTGTTGACTCACACGCACCAAGACCATTCAGGAGGGGCTAACGGCATCAGAAGGCTTTCTGGTGCAAAAGTGCATGCTGCCGGTTGGGTTACTACGCATCTGGCGGACATCAAGAAGGCTTTTGAAGGCTACTACCCTGTGATGATGGACTTGCTGAAGCGAGCTGGCTTTGGTGACGAGGCCTTGAATGCTTTTGGCCAGACCTTCCAATCCTTGAAATCAGCCAGCAAGTCGTGCCCTAGTGTCATGCCGCTGAACGAGGGTGACGTGCTGGAAATAGAAGGGGGCCGCCAAATCAAGGTTTATGAACGTCCAGGCCACAGTCGCAGCGACCTTCTTTTTCTGGATGAACCGACACAAATTGCCTTTACTGGAGACCACGTTTTAGAGCACATAACCCCAAACCCGACGCTGGAGCTGTCGGCAGCTTCAGATGGCGTCCCCTACAAGTCGCTTTGGTCTTATCAAAACAGCCTAAGGGCCACGATTGAGCTGCCAATTTTGCTTGCTGCACCTGGACATGGGGCGCCATTTCGCGATCTGCCTAAGCGATGCAACGATATCTTGGCAATGCAAAACAGGCGGATTGAGCGAACCGCTAAGGTACTGGCAGAGCATGGTCCATTAAGCTTAAGAGACCTTGGAAATAGGCTCTTTGGCCATGTAAAAAGCTACGATGTGCTTTTGACCCTGTCTGAATCCCTGGGGGCCGTAGAGGTGCTCGAAAGTCAGGGGCGCGTCACCAAGGAACTTGAGAACGGCGTTGAATACTTCAGGATTTTTGGGAAAGATTGACGTCCATCTTGGGCGTGTAAACCTGGATGCCGTTTTCATCAAGGCTGCGTTTTATCGCTACAATGCTAGCCTCGCTAACATCCAGATACTGATTAGCAACGGCCCATACCCTGACCTTCCAGGTGACATATGGGTTTGCAATCGAATCCAGAATTATCATTGGGTCAAACGCACTATCCCTAAGCAACTCTGAATCGAATTCCTTTCTGACCGATGCGGCAGCGGCCTCCAACACAGCACGCGTTTTATCAATTGAGTTAGACTGGTGCACAGTCACGTCGACCTCGGTCCTGCGCACCCCATGATAGGTCAGATTTTCAATCACCGAGCCATGGACAGAGCCGTTTGGGATAATGATTCGGCGCTTGTCATAAGTATCTATAGTGGTCGAAAAAATCGAGATTTTATCAACAACACCCAAGCGATCTTGGACTTTAATCAGGTCTCCAACTTTGAAAGGCCTGAAAATCAGCAACATGAATCCAGCGGCCAGATGAGACAGGCTCCCTTGCATGGCAAGACCGATCGCCAAACCTGCAGCACCAATGACGGCGGCAAAGCTTGTGGTCTCGATGCCAAAGATCCCAAGACAGGCCACAAACGTAAAGACTAAAATGGCCATCTTGATGATGCTGTTGATGTAGTTGTGAAGCAACGGGTCAATCTTGCTTCGGCGCAAGGCAACCATCGATAGGCGACTTACCCAGCGAAACAGGATGTAGCCGACTATTAGTACTAAGATGACGCCAATAGTCTTTTGGGAATAAGTCACTATCAGTTGCTTGCCTTGTGCAAGCATTTCGGCGACTAGTCCCGAATCGATGTCTTTGATCTCGTTAATGGGAGTTTCCAATTCATCACCTTCTTTAAAGTAGGCTCCAAAAGCAGCAAGCCGGGGCCACACATAAGCCGATGCTCACCGTCCGGATTCTATCCTCAATCTGACCTTTTCACGAAATCGAAGTCATCAAACGGCTATTTTGGGTTGACAATGAGGCTGACTTGTTAGAAGTTTCCTGCTCATGGCGCATATGCGCCTAGCTAGGTTTAAGGGCGTTTTTCACCCTAGGTCACCACCTGACTTTAAGGTCTCGTTTCGACTGGCAATTTTGGTGGAATTTTGGGGTGTGACAACGCCAGCGGTGGAGGATTAACGATGTTCAGACGTGCGCTGACAGTTGGAATGGCGTTATTCATAGCCTGTACTGGCCCAGAGCCAGAAGGGCTCATGCCTACTGAAACAGGGGAAGGCCCATTAATTCGATGGGATACGTTGGCAAAGCCTTTTCCTGACCTTCCGCTGCCAAATAACGTAGCGACCAGGATTGACCCGACCTCGCCCACTGGCAGGCGCATAAATCTGTCCTTGGAGGCATCTACAGTAGCAGAAAGCCTTGTGCGCGCTAAAGCTAATGAAATGGATGGCTTCGGACTTTTTTCGCCAGTTTGGCTTTCCTTTGAAGACCCCCTGGATGTGGCAGATATGTTCGAGCGCCACACTAAAAACCACGATTTCTCGGATGACGCTGTCTACTTGATCAACGTTACGCCAGAATCGCCTGAATTCGGATGGGCTACTCCTTTAGACGTAGGCCAGGGTAACTTTCCGCTAGGACTCGAATGGCCTTGGCAATACTGGGATTTTGACGTACACGCGGACTCTCCGAATCTGTTGTTTGCCACGCATGACGAGGATGTTAACGGCAACGGAATTTTGGATCCCTACGAAGACATTGATTTTGATGGGGTTTTGGACAAGCCTAACACTTGGGATGGTAAGGACCCGGGACCTGACAATATCTCCACTCTTATCACCTTTTATGAAAAGGAAACGAATTCGCTGATTTTATGGCCAGTCGCCCCCCTGATGGAAAAGACAACTTATGCCGTCGTTATAACCAAGCGGCTTAAGGGTGAAAACGGCGAGCCTGTGCGTTCACCATTCCCCTATATCAACCATGCTGCTCAAACTGATGAGCTTACGCCTCTGGCACAGATTCTGCCAAGTCAACCCTACAACACATCCTTGGATGAGGTGGCCTTCGCCTGGACGTTTACAACCCAAAGCATCACAGATGAGTTAATCGGAATTCGCAAGGGGCTTTATGGTGAAGGCAGCCTTGGTTGGCTGGCCGAGGCCTTTCCCCCTGACCTTGAGCCCAAAGTGGTCATGGACAAGGACACACCACCCGAAGGAGGTGTTGTAGACAACGTTTACACTCTGCCTGGCTATGTTGTACTTGATCTACTTGATATGGTTGGTGGAGTGCTATACGACGAGGAGCGGACAAAGACGCTCAAGGCCGACTCCGCTTATGTTGATTACTGGGTTCTGGGGTCGTTTACAGGTCCAAATTTCCTGGCAGACCAAGATGGTTTTGAAGTGACCGAAATGTACCCCCACGACGACAACGAGTCCTTCTTGATTGATTTGCAAAATGGGACGGCCTCTGTTGCGCCAACCAAAGTTACCTTTATGTGTGCAATTCCAAAAACCACCGATGATCATAAGCCCCCCTTCCCCGTCATCACATATGGGCATGGCTATTCAGGCGCTCCATTTGAGGTCTTTGGGTTTGCCGGTCGCTTTGCACAGTTTGGTTATGCGACTTGTGGCCTTGATGCTCCTGGACATGGACTGGCTTTGCCTGTTGAGCCAGGTATGGACTGGCCTGGGTTTGTAGAAGGCCTCCTGAAAAGCATACTTCCCCATCTGACTACGTTTTATAAGGGTTTCGTTAATGGGCGAATCCGAGACCTAGACAACGATGGCGTAGTTTCCTCGGCTGATAACGGCGGAGACTTCTGGTCCTGGGACGTGTTCCACCTGCGAGACATGGTCCGACAGGGTGTTGTTGACCACATGCAGTGGATTCGAGTCCTGCGCTCATTTGGTGAGGGACGCAAATGGAACGCTGATAGCAATGACAATGGTTTGGCTGATGACCTGATGGGCGACTTTAACGGGGATGGAATTCCGGATATGGGAACGCCAGTAAACACCGGTTATCCAGTGTGGGGCCAGTCGATGGGCGCTATCATCAGCCAAGTTTTGACTGCTGTTGAGCCGGCAGTGCCAGCTTCCACACCAATCGCGGGTGGCGGCGGTCTAATCCATGTGGGCTTGCGCTCGACCAATCCAGGTGTTCCTGAGGCAGTTTTAATGTCGATGATGGGACCAATGGTGATTTTTACCCCCATGGATGATGGAACAGTTGAGTTGGCATGGTTGATTAACGACCTGCACGCCGAGTATTTCAGGGTGCCAGATGGCGAAGACCGCGATCCCAATCGAAAGCACTACTATCCCTTTGCCAGAACAGACAAAATCGCCCCTGGAGACACGGTGATCGTCAGAAACTTGGTCAATGGTGAAGAAAGGTACTCCTTTAGGATGCCTTTGCCTGAGGAAGATGATACCCCCCAACCTGACTGTGAAGGCGACAAGGCCTGCAAGCTGGAAAAGGCCAGATGCCAGCTGAACATTGCCAACTGGACCAAGCCAGAGTGCGTTAAATGGCGAGGCTGGAGAATCAGTCTGCCTGCAGATGGTACGTCTGCAATGCAGAAACGGCAGTTGCTGGGGTTGAAAGATGGCGATACGCAGCCAGTTCCAATCACGTGTGCCCCTGGTGCTTGGTCCGTAGAGCTTGACGAGAATGAACAGCCATTGGGTCCTGCAACGTGTGCAGACCCGATTGAGGACCGCGCTTTGCTGTTCGGTGACGCGATTGAAGTCGCCATCTACTCGGGTTGGGTTGAAGGCGAGGATCTGCAAACAGCCGAGCCAAAGGCGGTAATCGATAGGTTCGAGATTCCAATCACTTATCATGGGGCAATTTATCCAGAAGGCGCCCCACTAATCCCAATCGCAACCGGCTATGGACGCGCCAGAAACACCCCGGACTTCAGAAAATTGATATCTGTGGCGGCCTTGATAGTTGAAAAGGCGGACCCCATCGCATACTCACGCTACTACGCAAACCGCGAGGCTCTTGAATGTGGTTGTGGATACGATGAGGGGACTTGCCCCAACGGCGTTTGTAAGTACCCACATGGCAACATGATTATCTATCACGCCATTGGCGACCCAAACGTGTCCATCAGCACAAGCCTTTCTTTGGCCCGCGGTGCTGGGGTGTTGGACTATTATGGGCCTGGGCTTACCAGAAACGACTTACTGCTTAGGGCCTATGTATCTGAGGGCGTTGAGGGCTTCCGTCGTCATTACAGTACAGGCCCCAACAAGCTGACCTTTACTGACTGGGAAAAAGACAAGAAGGCCATCATCAAGGATGCCAGATGGCCTGACGAATTTACCAAAGATTACGAGGAAAATCCTAATGGCGCTCTGCCACTACATGCCGACCCAGATGACACAGACCGCGGTTACAACGAGTTTGGCGAGCCAAGCGTTCCTGGTTACACGCCTCCAACAAGGGTTCTAAAGGCTGATGGAACAAACGTCAGCGGGCATTTGGCCTTGCGCCTCCCATACACATATCCTCTTGGGGCACATGGTGTTGAATTCTCGGACCCCAGATATAAATTCAACATCAAAAACTATGTGGAAAACCAGCTAAGCGTGTTCATGACCACTGAAGGAAAGGTATTGATTGACGATCCTTGCCTTGCATTTAACACATGTGAGATTTTCCCACAGACAATGAAAGATGATTGGGAGATTCACCTGCATCCGAAGGGAACTAGACCTGAGGACTTTCAGTGAGGTACCATCTGAACTCTAGTTTCAGCATTAAGATTCCTTACAATTTTCGTAATCACTAATGCCCTTGTGGAGTAAACGATGAAAATTTTTGATTTTAAATTGGACCCAATTACCGGTGAAGAGTACTACGACGTGTATCTATCTGGCCGACAACTTCAGAGCAGCCACATCCTTAACAAGGGCTCTTCCTTTACCAAACAAGAAAGGATTGACTTTAACCTTGCTGGCTGTTTGCCCTGGGGTTACGAAGACTTGGATGCCCAGGTAAGTAGGGCCCTGGAGATGTATAAGCGCAAGGAAGATGATCTGGAGCGATATATCTTCCTGATGGAGCTTCAAAACCGCAATATAACAGTATTTTATCGCCTAATCTTGGATAACCTCGCTGAGATGGTCCCAATCGTTTACACGCCGACCGTAGGCATGGCCTGCATGCAGTTGAGTCACATTCAGCGGCGCTCCAGGGGGATTTACATCCACCCAGACAACATCGGCATGATTGACCAAATCCTCCAGAATGTAACGTATCCAGAGGTCCGCCTTATAGTTGTCACAGATGGAGAACGAATTTTGGGGCTGGGTGACCTTGGTGCCGATGGTATGGGGATCAGCCTTGGAAAGGTCGCTTTGTACGTCGCCGCTGGGTGCCTGCATCCCGCGGTTTGCCTGCCGATGTGCCTTGATGTTGGTACCAATAATGAAAGGCTTTTAAACGACCCACTTTACTTGGGTTGGAGGCATCCAAGACTTCAAGGTGATGCTTACTACGATTTTGTTGAGCAGTTTGTGGTAGCGATTCGCAGGAACTACCCTAAGGCCTTGTTACAGTGGGAAGATTTCGCTAAGCACCACGCGTTTGAATTGCTGTCACGCTACAGAGAGCGAATTTTGTCCTTTAACGATGATATTCAGGGGACGGGGGCAACAGGCCTAGCCGCATTGATGACTGCCGCTAGAATCAAAGGCGTCGCAATGAAGGACATGAGCTATGCCATCGTTGGAATGGGCGAGGCAGGCAGCGGCATTTCTGACAATATCAAGGCAGCGATGGTGGCCGAAGGTTTATCAGAACACGAGGCCAAGCTGCGGATATTCGCGTTGGACAAGCAGGGACTGTTACTTGAGGATGATCCAAGCCTTGAGCACCAGCAAAGGCCATACGCACTGCCAAGGTCGGTGACAGATGGTTGGAAGCTTGAAAGGCCAAACGAGATTGGCCTGATGGATGTGTTGACAAATGCCAAGCCAAACGTGCTGGTTGGCGTTACTGCGCGCCCTGGGCTTTTTGATGAACGAGTCTTGGCACAGATGGCCAAAAACGATGACAGACCTGTGATAATGCCATTGTCAAACCCCACATCCAAGGCTGAATGCACCCCTGAGCAAGTATCTAGGGCAACCGGTGGGCGGTTTTTGATGGCTACAGGAAGCCCCTTTGACCCAGTTGAAGGCGCGTTTGGGTTGCAAAGCATTGCACAGTGCAACAATCTCTTTATATTCCCGGGAGTTGGGCTCGGCGCAATTATCTCTGGTTCGCCCAAGATAACTGATGCGATGTTTGCTGCCGGCGCCCAGGCTCTGTCCAAGATGGTGACCAAAGAACAGATGGACCAAGGCTATTTGCTGCCAAAGATGGAAGACATCAGGGAGGCTTCAGCTCAAGTTGCGATGGCGGTTGTCAGGAATGCGCGAGACACCGGTTTGGGCCGCATCCTGGATGACGAAGCAATCGAACAGATGGTCAGGAGGGCACAGTGGACCCCACGTTTTTATCCCTACCGTAGATCACAGCCTAGATAAAACCCACACGCACCTTTGTTTTCCAGGAAATCCAGCTGCCCACAATGTGGCTTAATCAATGTCTGAGGCTGGTGTCTGAAAGGAAACTACTTAGGATTGTAGATGATTGGGCTTGGGGCCTTGGGGGTGCCAGAAAATCCACCAAGCAATAGCACGCGCCTGGTGCTATCAAAGAAGGAAATCAGCCCAGCTCTAGCCTCTTCGAGATTGGGAACTGTGTCAGAAACTACTGCTGGTGTACGATAGCAGCTGCTGCCTTCCTCGTTGCAAATGGTGGAAAGCTCAATGAGATCAGTAGTTACAGCAGGGGCGTTACCAGTGTGGCCGCCAGCATAGTAGATGCCTTGTAGATCAATCAAAGCAGCGCTACCACCGCCACGGGCGGTACTTAGGAACATTCCAGGACTCTGATGAAAATGTCCGTCCTTCACACTAAAAACCTCGACGTGACTGGTAGCATTTTGTAATTTAGTGCCCTGGAAACCACCAAGAACAAAAATCATTCCAGTGTTAGGCCAGTACACCGAGGAGTGAAGCGTACGAGCTCCAGCTGGAAGATCAAGATCGCCAGCGTAATCTGGGATTACCCTGATGGTGTTGCCATTGTCCGAAATGGATATAACTTCCGTATTTTTCAGGGCGCCTTCCGAGTTTTCCCCGCCGATTATCAAGGCATGGATATTTTCGAGGCCTTTATAGCCCGGGACCATGGTCATAGTATGGTTGTAGCGAATCTGCGTCAATTTCTGCTCTTCGCCATATTCGCCACGCCAGCCGTGGTCAATTACCCCGCTTGAATTACCGCTGAAACGGTAAAGAAGCCAGTCTGTAGACGTCGGAGCTGGATCGCAATAACCGCCAACGATTAGAATTAGACCCTCGTCCGGTCCTACAAGATTGGCCGTAAACAGTGCGCGTCCGTTCCCAGGCAGTACATTTTCCACAACTTCAAAGGTCTCAGTAACATTATTATAAATCTCAATGGTGTTGGTGACTTTCGTTTTACCGTCATCACGGATATAACCACCCATGATCAAAACGCGGCCGTCCTTATTATTTGGGCCACCAAGCTTCACCGCTTGGTGAAAGGCGCGCCCAACGTTTAAACCACCACCTCTCAATTGAGAAAATTCACCTGTCCTTGGGTCATAAACCTCGGCATCCTTGTATACGGCCTTGATGTCCCCAGGCATATACCAAGTTGTTGCATCTTCGGCCTTGACTGCACCACCAACGATCAAAAGCCGACCATCGTCAAGCTGGGTCACTGTAGCCCCAAGTCTGTTAGCGCTTATAATCTGTGATTCCCTAAGGGAAACGCCATCTTCCGCCCGCTGATGTGGTCGAACCAATGAATTGACAGGGGAAATAAAAATGTCGCGCGCCTTTGCGTCTCCCTTCATCATATCTGTAGGGACAGTCCTACCTCTGGAAACAATATCCCCAGGCACCTCAGCATCGCATTTAATGCTGCATAATTCGGCAGTTACCTGGCGATCATAACCAGTATCAAACCGGGGCAATTCCCCACCATCTTGAGCATGAAACCTGTATGCAAGCGAAGCCGCTTTCATTCCAGGCCCTTCTACCGTGAAATTAATTATTTCAGCCCTTTCCAGCGGCTCCAACGAGGCTCCAGCTATACCCTGGACGGCCTTAACAGGCAAAATCTGAACGTTCAGAGACGCCTTGCCACCATCATCACCACATCCGGCTATTGCAAAAAGGGCGACAAACGCAGAAAGGGAAAGAAACGAAGGTAGCCTTTTAATTCTGTTCAACATTGCAACCCCCTATCGCCAATTTACGGTTCCAGAGACCGTACCAGCACCTGAATCTGACGAACACTTCCCAGCGCCACAAACCCCACCTACCACGGCACCAGCCGCCACAACACCAACCACTGTCCACAGCCACCATTTCTTGTAGATGGGCTGCCCTTCACTGGGGATTTCTTCATATTCCCATGGGAAGTCGTCAGGCATTTCATCAAAACCACCAACCGGTTGAGGTTCACGCTCTGGCAGTTCGTAGCTATAGGTTGGAAATGGAGCTGGGGCCGGAGCTGGAGCAGGGGCCGCCACGACTACAGGATCCGGCACTGGGGCGGGCACAGGACCAGGAACCGGTTCGGGAGCTTGGACCACCACCGGCAAAGGCTGCGCCACAGGTGCCGGCGCCATTGTACGCGCATACAGTTCTGGTTTTGTAACTATAGGGCGGTCGGCAGGAAAATCGACAATAACTTCCGCTACTTTAGAATCAAGATCCAGCAGAGTAATCTGCATATTTCCCAATTCTCTGTCGAATATGACAGGGTCAACCGCAGTGACAACACCGGACTTGGCGTCAAACACAAACAGCCCAAGATGATAGTTATTTCCAGACATTCCCACATATCCCATCAAGATCGCCTGGACAAGGTTCTGACGAGCCTCATCTTTGGCAACCTTTAAGAAGTCGGGACGATAGAACTCACCATTTTCGATGTACCACTCGATTGGTTTACCAGTGCTGCTAGTCGCGGAGGCCACAACTGGAGTTACAGCAGCTCTGGCTCCAGGAATAACCTTGGCGGCCAGCTTGGTTGAAGCAGTCTTGGTAAAGTTTATCTTTCTGGCAGCTGGGATCAAACCAGGACCTGCGACCCTGATAAAGTGAGCCCCGCGATGAAGGTCTGCGACTTCTACTTTGCCACTGCCAACAAGTCTGCCGTCAACGTAAATATCGGCATCAGAGGGGCTTGCTGCGATTGTCAGATTACCAACCGGCTTAGTCTTGCCCTTTGCATCATTAATGGCAGCAGCAGCTCTAGCACCGAAGGTTTCCTCGTACGCTGTAAAGTCGGAAGCGGTGGCTAAAAGCTGGCGAATTGCAGACGAGGCCTCTTCTGAAAACCCGCCCAACACGAAGGAAGCGGCAATCCATGCCAGAACATCAACGTACTCCTCGAAATTATCGAGTGCCGCCATGTTCTTTTCGTACTGGCTACGAGCATTCATTAAGGAAGTCAAAGCTCGCTCATACCTTCCTTTTCGAGCATGGCTAATCCCGGTTTCAGCGGTGCTTTTAGCCTTTTGAATAGCAGGACTTGCCCCAGCTGGCGCGGTCTCTTTGACAGGTTCGGCAACTGGAGCAGCCGCAACAGGCTCAGCCAAAGGAGTAGTTTCTTTGACCCCGCCTTCCTTAACGACCAGTTTCAGATTTGGACGAAAATCCAACAAAGCCGTCAACATCTCTTGGCTTCTGGCTTGAACTGACTCAGGCACTCCAGGTCCAGCAATGATGGGAATTTGAAGCACAGGAATCTTCTGTGCCACCCCCTGAGCACTAGCCACAACTGGAAATCCTATTGACGAAGTTATGAACGTCAGTAGAGCTACCGGTACGACAGCTCCCTTCCCCTTCAACAGGTGGACCAGCATCGTCAACCCCCTTTTAAAAAAATAAAGATGGCAAGCAGGCCCCGATTAGAGCACGGCCAACTTAACCTAAACGCTGTGAACATTAGCACTGTAAGCCCCAAGTAGTCAAACAATATGCGTTCCAACCACTGTCAGGCGGGTATATTTTTGGCAATTGTATGATATTTCCGCCAAACAGCTGTGGATTCCGTTATTTATACAAGGTATGTGGCGTTAATCCTGTGTGCAAAAAACTGTTAAATGGGCGCTGCAAACGCGATGAAATTGGCGGCGCTCAAATTTAAGAGCCTATATGACATTTCACTGTCTTTAAATATGGTTCTAGTGTGCTTCAAAAATGGGCGAGAGAGCCTGAAATATTTCTACAAAAAACAAATACTGCTTGACATGTCGGGGTTTTTGATTAATATACTCTTCGCTTTTGGACCCTAGGCGCGTAGCTCAGTGGGGGAGCACTACCTTGACACGGTAGGGGTCGCTGGTTCAATCCCAGTCGCGCCTACAGACAGCTTTGAACAGAGAACTGTTCGAATTCAAACATGTTTTTGAGAGGTACGCTTGGAGGACAGAGAAGTCCGAATCAACAATCGCATCAGAGCCAGGGAAGTCAGGCTCATTGGTGTGGAAGGAGAGCAGTTAGGCATAGTTCCATTTTTTGAGGCCCTACGAAAGGCTGAGGAGTACGGATTGGATCTGGTTGAAGTTGGATCTAATGCTAATCCTCCTGTGTGCCGAATCATGGACTATGGCAAGTTCAAGTACCAAAGAAAGAAAAAACAGCAGGAAGCACGCAGAAACCAAGTTGTTTCCCAGTTGAAAGAGGTAAAAATTCGTTACAAAACTGACGAGCATGACCTCCAGACTAAGATTCGGCAGGCGCGTGGGTTCCTGATGGATGGTCACAAGGTTAAGTTCTTGATGTATTTCCGAGGTCGTGAAGTGGCGTTCGTAAACCTCGGTCATCAGACCATGGAGAGGGTGGCCGCTGAGATGATGGATGTAGCAACCCTTGATAAACCTCCAAAAATGGAAGGAAGACAATTGGCCATGTACCTCGCCTCTAAGGGCGTGGTTAAGCGCCGACCGGAGGGCACAGATGCCGAAGATGAAGACTAACAGAGCTGCTGCCAAGCGGTTCAAAAGGACTGGAACAGGATTGGTTGTAAGAGCGAAGGCTTACAAAAGCCACATCTTGACCAAAAAGAACAAAAAGCGTAAACGGAATCTTCGCCAGGCTACGCTGGTCCATGCCAATGATATGGGTCGCGTAAATCGCATGCTTCCGGGAAGTTAATGGAATCTGTTGGAGGATCAATAGAATGGCAAGGGTAAAGCGAGGCTTTAAAAGGCGACGCCGAACAAACAAGATTTTGAAGGCGGCTTCAGGTTACCGAGAGCGACGTGGCAACACTTATCGCAGAGCTGTTGAGCAAGTCCACCGCGGTTGGGCGTATGCTTATGCCCATCGCAAGCAAAATAAGCGCAACTTTAGGGCGTTGTGGATTGCAAGAATTAACGCAGCCTGTAGAATGCTCGGTACCAAGTATAGCGTCCTGATAGATGCTATGAATAAGGGCGGGGTTGCGCTCGACCGAAAAATTTTGGCTGATATTGCTGTTCACGACCCAAAGGGTTTTGGCAGAATAGTTCAGGCTGTTGGGGTATTACAGTAAATTAAGTCAAGGGGGGTCAAATGACTAAGGCAGACATCGTAGATGGCGTTTACGAAAGACTAGGTGGCTATTCCAAGAAAGAGGCGGCCGCTATTGTCGAGACAATTCTTGATGTTATCAAGGAAGCACTTGTGGCTGGTGAAAAGGTAAAGATTTCCAGCTTTGGTTCCTTTACTGTCCACTCCAAGGCCAAGCGTATGGGTAGAAACCCTAAGACTGGTAAGCCTCTTGAGATTTCCGCAAGGAAGGTCTTGACCTTCAAGCCAAGCCAGGTTCTTAGAACGGTTTTGAACAATCGCTAAGGTTTGGTAGTTCCAAAATCACCGCCCCTTTGGGGGCTGAGGGGTATTGTCTATGAATGCCCCCCGCGATGACAGCAAGGCGTTTTATCGTCTTGGTGAAGTTGCGCTTTCCATAGGCGTGGCGCCGTCCACCATCAGGTACTGGCAGCGTGAGTTTTATCCTCATGTCCGCCCCAATCGAACCAAATCCAACCACAATGTTTATTCATTTAGAGATCTTGCTGTTTTTGCTGTGATCAAAGATCTGGTTCACGAGCAGGGGCACTCTATCAAGGAGGCCAAGCGACTTTTGGCCTTGAATTTGGCATCGACTGGGGGCGATCCAATGCCTTTGGTGCCTGAAAATGCTTTTTTGGATCAGGGTGGTGAATCCAGTCAAGTTCATGAATCTTCCCATGCAAGCGCCCAGGAGCTTCAATCACTTAGGCAAACGATTGTGGAGCTTAAGACAAGAAATCAACAGCTTTCCAAGGAAATCCGGATCTTCATTGGCAGCCTGCTGGAAATGGTTAATGATTCTTAGGATTATCGGTGGGTGTGCAGCTTCTTGCGCCGACGCTCAGCCTCACGCTGTTTACGCTTCTTGGAAACACTTGGCTTTTCATAGAACTTACGTTTCTTAAGCTCTTTATACAAACCTTCGTTCGCCATCTTACGCTTAAGGGCGGATAAAGCTCTGCCAACGTCGTTATCCTGAACGTTAACGTCCAGTGGATGGAATTCTAGTTGCTTAGGGTTCAAACAATCACCCCCTTCCTGGTAACCCTAAAAGGTGCGGCAGTGTAGTGCAGAATTAAGTTAGTGTCAATAGATTTTTGTTGGAGGGGCCGGAAGAGATGGCGTTTTGACAGGATTGGTGAGTAAGGTTTGGAGCTTGGGTTGGGAATAAAGTTGGGAATAAAGTTGGGGCTGGAGTTGGGAATAAAGTTGGGACTAGGTTGGGAATAAGACAGGGATTTGTGGGCGGTGATTAGGGATGGAAATCAGTGTTTGAGGAGCATATCTCTTTTGTGGCCTTTACATCTGCGGCTATTGCGGTGATTAGGTCGCTTTCATTGTTGAAGTGTTTGATGTCCCTGATTTTTTTCAAGAAATCTAAACGGATCTGCTGGCCAACGAAATCACCATCAAAGTCCAAAATGTGGGCCTCGATGACAGGTCTTTGGACTCCAAATGTTGGAATTGGGCCCAAATGAACGGCTGCACAGAAGGTTCCATGGCTTGTAATGGCTTTGGCTGCATATATTCCTTCAGCAAGTCTTGTGACGATGTCTGGTTTCATGTTTGCGGTTGGGAATCCAAGTCCGCGTCCCCGCCCTGCTCCGCTTACAACAGTTCCAGCAATTCCATATGGTCTGCCCAGGCAATTGGCGGCGGCCTCGACGTTTCCGGCCATTATATGTCTGCGAATCACTGAGGAGGAGATTTTGTCACCGCTGGCGTCAACGGTTGGAATCAGGTTTAGTTGAAATTTGCCGCTGGCGGAAGCTTTGGCCAAGTCACCGATGGAGCCTGCGCGGTCCTTGCCGAATCTGACGTCAGCTCCGACGAAAAGGCATTTGCACTTCAGGCGGTTGACCAGGATTTCATCGATGAAGGTGTTTGGCAATATGGAAGCAAATTCAGGGGTAAATGGGACGACGATTGTATATTCGACGCCTAGGGAGGCGACTAGTTCGAGGCGGCGTTCCAAGGGCATGATCATTGCTGGGGCTCTTTCTGGAGCCAGTACTTGGATGGGATGTGGATGAAAGGTCACCAGGCAGCTGGCTAATCCTTTTGAGCGACTGCATTCGACCAATTCTGTAAGGATTCTTTGGTGGCCAAGGTGGACTCCGTCGTAGTTTCCCATGGCGACGGCGGTGTTGTTGAAATCGTGTGGTAGGCTGTCAAAACCTTGAAAAATCTGCATGTACATAACCTGATAATTTATGGATTTGATTAGAGTTCAAGGTCTATAAAGATGTAGGCTCCGTCTTGGCGATGCAGGTAACCGACTGGGGCTTTTAGGTGTATCGAGACGATGACTGCGCCGTCGCCTTCGCTGGATGTGTCAACGACGACACGGTCGACAGCGCATGGGAAATTTCTGGTTATGAGTTCGTGCATGTCGTTTCTAGTGGAGACGTCGGCGGATGGGATGACGACGTCGATTCGCTTTTCAGTGGGTCTGACGGCTGAGAAGGTGTAGTTGCCAGACATTTGGATGAAGACTCGTGAGTAAGTAGGGAATGGTTGGAAGCCTATCCACTCGACGACGGGTCGTGGGCCTTGTTCTGGCTCGTTTTTGCTGGGAACGTCAGATTTGTCACGGATTCCAGGGACGACGCCTTTGTAGCCGCGGGATGTATAGATTTCGCCGGCTTCATCGGCGACGCGGTCATATGATTCAGGTGGGACGGTGACGATGACGCCGGTTTTGGTGCCCTGAACTGGTTCGGGGGTGCCTACTTGGACAGTGGGCACGGCTTCTTGGGCGTGTAGGTTGAGGGAGACCAAGACAAGGGCGGCAGTCGAAAGCAAGCATGAGATCCGCATATACAGTACCCCGGTTAGAGACACTCTCGGCTAGGATACATCGTGCAAGCCATCAATGCCAAATGAAATGCTACATTACTTTAGAGGATCGAGGGCTAGGCGGTGGTCCTGAACCTGTCCCTGCCCCTGTCCCTGTCCCTGCTAGTAAGTTTGTTCTGACTCCTGATTGTTCGTTCTTTTTGGCGTTTGATCTCTTCGTTACAGTTTGAAAACATGTCCGGGGGCATCCTTCCGGGCCCAAAATCTCCCGTAGCCACCCCGACTGTCTCTTAGTGACATCGTCCGGGCGAAATATACGATTGCTAACGTGTACGTTCATCCTTTTGGCCCGGACGGGCCGCTGCGCGGCCTTCAAGTCACCTAAAAGACGTCGGGTCCCGGCAACTCCCGATAGCGCCCTCCAGGATTGCCCCCGGACCATGTTGCAGGGTGCCCTCTCGACCTTCTTTTAGCTCCAAATCCCGCTTAACAGCACAATCGTCTTCCCGATCCTGTCCCCGCCTCCTGCCGCCTCATCCATTGACGCGCCTGGCCTAGGACGGCTATTCTAGCGGCGTGATTATGACAGGTGAGAACGTGAAGCTTGTTACATCCGCCGCTATGAGAGAGGTCGATAGGGTCACTATTTCGGAATTTGGTTTGCCTGGGGTGGTGTTGATGGAGCACGCCGGCCAGGCGGTCGCTCGGCTTGCTTTGGAGCTGCTGGCTGGGCCAAAGCAGTTCCAACATGTGTTGATCCTTTGTGGGACTGGAAATAATGGCGGGGACGGTTTTGTGGTTGCCCGGGTCCTTGCAAATCTGGGGTTTCCTGTAACTGTCGCGCTTTTTGGTAAGCCTGAGGCGCTTAAGGGTGATGCAGCCACTTTTTGGCGGCCTTTGTCATTGTTAGACGTGAACACTGTGCAGGTCGAAAACCAGATTCCCGATGGGCTGTTTCACCCGCAGCCTAAGGTCATTGTTGATGCTATCTTTGGGACGGGGCTTACTCGCCCGATTGAGGGCGTCATTAAAGAGGCGGTTGAGATTTCTAATAGCCTGCCTGCTTCCAGGATTGCAGTTGATGTGCCTACCGGTATTGGCGCCGATGATGGAAGGGTGACTGGTACCGTTTTTAAGGCCGACCATACCGTTACCTTTGGCTTGGCTAAGGTTGGGCATTTCTGCTATCCAGGAGCCGAGTTCTGTGGGCAGATTCAGGTGGCTGATATTGGGATTCCCAATTTCGTTAGCGATGCTGCGAAGGGAATTACACTGCTTGATGAAGACTGCGTTAGGGCGGCTTTTCCTAAGCGCGATAAGAATGCTTGTAAAAACAGGTTTGGGCACTTGGCGGTTGTTTTGGGACCGCCTGGAAAGACAGGAGCCGCTATTTTGGCTGCTCAAAGCGCGATGCGGGCTGGGGCTGGCTTGGTTACTGTTGCTGGTGATAGCCGCACCGCTGACCTGCTGGAGGGTGGCTTTCCAGACCTGATGATTAGCAGACCTTGGAACTGGCAAGATGGCCAATTGGAGATTGATGCAGGCTGCCCAACCTTGGCTGAAAACTGGCCAAATGCTGACGCCGTTGTCATTGGCCCAGGATTGAACACACGTGGAACTGACCAGATTTTAAAGACTATTTTGGCCTTAAACAAACCAACGGTGCTGGATGCAGATGCCTTGAACCTGCTTGCCATCCACCCCGTCACTTTGAACAAAAATTGCGTGCTGACTCCGCATCCGGGCGAAGCCGCCCGCTTGCTGGGTGTCTCCACACAGGAGATACAGGCTAATCGCTTGAAATCTTTGGTGGACTTGGTTGCAAAATTTGAAGCGACCGTTGTCTTAAAAGGTGCAGGAACCCTAGTCGGCTCCCCGGATGGCACCATCGCTATCTCCAGCGCCGGTGGCCCCATCTTGGCCACTGCCGGATCTGGCGACGTTTTGGCCGGCATCATCGGGGCCCTGATCGCCAAAGGGCTTGACAGCTTTGAAGCAGCATGCGCCGCAGTTGAGCTGCATGGGATGGCTGGCCAACTTGCCCTTGACATTTGTGGTGAACATGGATTGACTGCAACAGGTTTGGTTTCGCTAATCCCCCAGGCCCTGTTGAGATGCCTGACGAATTGAACGGCGGTAAATGAAGACTTTAAAAAAACTTATCATCACAATGCGCCCAGCCCAGTGGGTGAAAAACCTTTTCGTGGCTGCACCAGCGCTCTTCGCCAAGGATCATGCCCTAGTCGACCCTTCGATTTTTCTTAAAGCCGCTTTTGCTACTGGCACCTTCATCCTGCTCGCAAGCTCTGTCTACATCCTGAACGACGTTTTGGACATAGAAAAAGACAGGTTACACCCAGTCAAATCAAAACGCCCAGTCGCTTCTGGCGAGCTTTCCATCCAGGCAGCATTGGCGGGTGGGCTGATTTCATTATCCATTGCGGTTGTCCTTGGATACAGCCTTGGGCCTATTTTTGGGATAATCGCCATCGGCTATCTAGTCCTAAATGTCGCTTATGCAACTTTTTTAAAGAAAATTCCATGGTTAGATGTCCTTAGCATCGCTACAGGCTTTTTACTGCGGATTTTGGCCGGCTCCTATGCAATCGGCCTTGAAAAGCACGAAATTTCCTTTTATTTGCTGCTGTGCACTTTTCTTGTCGCCCTTTTCCTGGCCCTTGGGAAGCGCCGCCAAGAGCTTACTCTCCTTGGAGACAAATCACACTCTCACCGCTCTTCTCTTAAACTGTACACGCTTAAAAGCCTCGACGTAGCCATGTTTACCGTGGCAGCACTTACTTTCGCCGCCTACGTGGCATACACGATATCACCTAGTACTCGTGCTTACTTTGGCACCTCAAAACTAATATTTACATCACCCTTTGTGCTGATCGGCATAGTACGTTTCATCATGATTCTGCGACGTAAGGACGATCCCAGAAGCCCGACAGACGCGATGATTCATGATTGGCCCTTTATTATTAATATTCTGGCATGGATAGCGGTTGTAGTTTGGGCAATTTACGGCTAACGGAGGCTTGTATGCCCCAAAAACATCTGAAACTTTGCACTTTCTTGGCGTTTGCCATCACCTATGGGTGTGTACACGCCCCAGTAAGCCCTGCTGACTATATGAAAAAACAGATGGAGGACTTGGCCACAAAGTACAAGACCGAGCAGACCTTCACCATCAGGCTTAATCGAGCACCATGCGAATGCCCACCATTCGAGATCCTTCTGGATGACGTATGGCACAGGGTTTTCCTGGAACCTGGTGGAACCATCAAGGATATCGAGAACTTCGAGGCAGAGCTTGAGGCCCAGGAAAATGCGGGCATGGATGCCCACAAAGTTGTGACTGGAAACCTGGCAAGTGGAATTCGAATAGCCCCAAACAATTCTGTATGTCTTGTGCTCAAGCTGCTTGATGCTGGTCAAGGCCCAAAACCCTTAACAGGAGAGGAGTAAAAATGACTAGATTGGTCGAGTGTGTCCCTAACTTTTCTGAAGGCAGAAACCCAGACGTTATCAAGGCCATAACAGATGCAATGGAGGCGGCCGGGGCGGTACTTTTAGATGTCGATATGGGAGCTGCCGCAAATCGTACGGTTGTAACAATCGCCGGCACACCAGAAGTCGTGGCTGAGGCCGCTTTTATGGGCATAAAGGTTGCTTCCCAACTGATTGATATGTCTAAACATTCTGGCGAACACCCCAGAATGGGCGCCACCGATGTTTGCCCAATAGTGCCGATTTCAGGGATTTCGATGGAAGAGTGCGCCAAGCTTGCAACCGACCTGGGGCGCAGGGTCGGCGAAGAGCTTGGAATTCCAGTCTATTTATACGAACACTCTGCAACTAGCCCACAAAGACGCAGCTTGGCTGACATCAGACACGGCGAATATGAGGCCTTGCCTACCAAGCAGGCCACTAAGGAATGGGCACCAGATTTTGGCCCCACGGCTTTTAACGCAAAGTCAGGCGCCACAGTTATCGGCGCCCGTGAGTTTTTGATTGCTTACAACATCAATCTGAACACGAAAGAGCGCCTTTTAGCCAGCAGAATGGCAATAAGGATGCGAGAAGGAGGCGGCCCGGCCAGAGGTAGTGATGGAGAAAGGATTCTCAAAGCAGACGGTGAGGTTTTAAGGGTTCCAGGTGCGTTAAAGGCCATCAGAGCGGTTGGTTGGGTCATTGAAGAATATGGAATTGCTCAAGTTTCGGTAAACGTGCTTAACAGTGCGCTCGCCCCACTTTACGTTGTTTATGAAGAGGCCAAACGTCAAGCGGAACTGCTTGGAATTGCAGTAACAGGAAGCGAGATCGTTGGCTTGGTCCCAAAGGCCGCCTTGGTAGAAGCTGGCCGCTACTACCTCGAAAAACAAGGGCTTTCACCTGCAGCACCTGAAGATGAGCTGATACACATCGCAATCAGGTCTCTTGGCCTAAACGACATCAAGCCATTCATCGCCAGTGAAAAAATCGTGGAATTCAAGTTGCAGGCTTCAAGGAAGACGATGGCTGACTGGACACTGCAGTATTTTGTAGACAGGGTCAGCTCTGATGCCCCTGCGCCGGGTGGCGGCTCGGTGGCCGCACTTGCAGGCAGCTTGGGGGCAGCGCTTTCAACCATGGCCGCAAATTTAACGATTCGCAGACCAGAACTGGCGAATATTAAACCAGAAATGCGTGCTTTGGCCTTAAAGGCGCAAGATCTCAAGGCCAGGTTATTGTCCTGTGTCACCGAAGATAGCGAGGCCTTTGAAGCCGTCATGACTGCAAACCGGTTGCCAAGGTCCACTGATGCAGAGATTGCCGCCAGGCAAGCGGCCATTGAAAAGGCAAACGCCTTGGCCATCCAAGTCCCGTTAAAGGTTTTAAGGCTTTGTGATGAGGCCTCGGTTCTGGCCCAACAAGCCGTGGTAGACGGCTACAAAAACAGTCTGTCTGACGCTGCTTCTGGGGCAGCAATGACGCTGGCCGGGGCAGAAGGAGCCGCCCTTAACGTAATGATCAACATGCCATCTGGGGAGCTTCCAAAAGAATTACAGGAAATCGCAGATGAAGCCAAACAGATCCTGGCCCAGGTAAGGACAAGGGTTCAAAAATCCCTAGAGGTAGCCCACTCTCAATTCTGATCCAGCAGTTTGCTTTCGCTCTTGCTCTTGCGCTTGATAATTTCCTGAATTCTCTGAAGCATGTTTTCGTGGTTCTCAGGCTGAACAAGCTGCAGCAAACGCACGATATTCACACGCGTGTACAGCGGCACCACCCACTGACGACGAGTTGGCAGCTTACGGTACACACGACCATGGGGTATAGACAGGACCTTAAGTGCATTGCTGACTTCCCGTCTTTCATTCATATTGCCCACTATAAAGCGCAGCTCCACCCCGCCAAGCCTACCCTTTTCCGGCTGGTCCTGCCTAAATCTGATACACCCATTTCGCTCATAGTAGGACCTTAAAAGGGTCTTGGCAGCTTCAATCGTTTCAGCATTTCTTATGATAGCCATAGTTGCGTCATCCCCCGCTAAGAAAATGAAGTCCCTTTCAGGGAAGTTGCCCAGGAGGCGTATATCCTTGAAAAGTAACTAGATACTAATTTAAGTAATCGAATCGGTAAAGATCGAAAACATAGAGAATTGCACACTTTTTGTTTTTTTGTCAGTCAGTGATAGAAAAAGTTTGGAAGCACGTTTACACCAACATTGGGCGATTCAATCTTGACCCTCAACTGCAATGGGATAGTATGCATGCCTTAAGTTTGGCACCGTGATTATCCGGATTTTGTGTTTGGATGGTCCTGTGGCCAACACTTTATGGCACTGAAACGAGGGGCAAAGATGAGCTGGTTCGTGTCGTACTACCGAACGACTGTTGGTAAAAAAGTCGTGATGGCAGTGACGGGAATTTTGTTATTCCTGTTCGTTTTGGGTCACATGGCAGGCAATCTCCAGATTTTTATAGGCAAAGACCAGCTTAATGCATACGCTGCCGCACTACATTCCCAGTCGTTTGCGCCGATTCTGTGGACTGTGCGAGTGGTCATGGGGCTTTCGTTGATTTTGCATGTAGTTGCATCTATCCAGTTGACCGTTCACAGTTGGAATAGCCGTCCACAAAAGTACGCCAAGATTCGCTATCGTGAAGCAAATATAGCGGCCAGAACGATGATTTTATCCGGTCCCATCATCGCCTTTTTTCTGATTTATCACATTCTTCAGCTGACAACGGGGAACATCCAGCCTAGTGGCGAGTTTGCCCTTCAAGCAAGCGGCGCTCCAGATGCATACACCAATGTTGTCGCAGGGTTTAAGGTGTGGTGGGTATCCTTGGGATACATCGTGGCTGTGATTTTGCTTGGCTTTCACTTTTATCATGGCCTTTGGTCATGGACTCAGACCCTTGGATGGGATCATCCAAAGTGGAACGGCGTGCGTCGAGGCCTGGCCACGTTTTTTTGTGTGGCCATCGTAATTGGAGACATTGCAATCCCACTGGCCGTTTTGGCTGGCTGGATCAAATAAGGGGGCTCATAATGCTGAAACTTGATTCAAGAATTCCATCGGGGCCCATCGAAGGCAAGTGGAGCAAACGCCTTCAAGAAGTCGAACTTGTCAGCCCTGCAAACAAACGCAAACTGTCAATCATCGTGGTTGGCACAGGCCTGGCCGGAGCATCTGCCGCTGCGTCTTTAAGCGAGCTTGGCTATAAAGTCAGTGTTTTCACCTACAACGACAGCGCCAGACGCGCCCACAGCATTGCAGCCCAAGGTGGCATTAACGCCGCCAAGAATTATCAAAACGATAATGACAGCGTGTATCGCTTGTTTTATGAAACGGTGAAAGGCGGCGATTTCAGGGCCAGAGAGGCCAACGTCTACCGTTTGGCCGAGCTTTCAAACGTGATAATCGACCAGTGTGTCGCCCAAGGCGTGCCGTTTGCGCGTGAATATTGTGGACAACTGGCCAATCGCTCGTTTGGCGGTGCCCTTGTCTCTAGGACCTTCTATGCCAGAGGCCAAACTGGGCAGCAGCTTTTACTGGGCGCCTATTCTGCCTTGATGAAAGAGGTGGGCCGAGGCTCATGCAGGATGCACAACAGGATGGAAATGATAGACCTCGTAGTTGTCGATGGACGAGCAAGGGGAATCATCACAAGGGACCTAGTGACTGGGCAGATTGAATCGCACGTGGCAGACGCCGTGCTCTTGTGCACAGGTGGATATGCCAACGTCTTTTTTCTGTCAACTAACGCCAAGCACTGTAACGCCACCGCCATCTGGCGTGCTTACAAGCGTGGGGCTGGCTTTGCAAACCCATGTTTCACCCAAATCCACCCAACCTGCATCCCACAGGCCGGAAATTACCAGTCAAAACTGACGTTGATGTCAGAATCCCTGCGAAACGACGGCAGAATCTGGGTTCCCAAGGCGGTTGGAGACGAAAGAAACGCCGTTGACATTCCGGATAACGAACGAGACTACTATCTGGAGCGAATCTACCCGGCTTTTGGCAACCTTGCCCCAAGGGACATCTCCAGCAGGGCCGCCAAGCGAATGTGCGACGAAGGACGAGGCGTAGGTCCCGGAAAACGTGGCGTGTACCTGGACTTTTCCGACAGCATCGCTCGCCTGGGGCGTAACGTCATTGAAGAGCGTTACGGCAACCTGTTTGAGATGTACAACCGCATCACAGGTGAAGACCCATACAGCTCGCCAATGCGCATCTACCCTGCCCCTCACTACACGATGGGAGGGCTGTGGGTGGATTATGACTTGATGAGTAATATTCCGGGGTTATTTGTCCTTGGCGAGGCAAACTTCAGTGACCATGGAGCAAACCGTTTGGGTGCTTCGGCCTTGATGCAAGGCTTGGCTGATGGTTACTTCGTGATTCCAAACACCATCGGCGATTACTTTGCAAATACAAGGCTTTCCCCTGTGGATGCGAACCACGAAGAGTTTAAGGCAGCCGCAAATCAGGCCCACGTTTTCATTGATAAGCTTTTATCTATCAATGGTTCAAGGACTGTGGACCAGTACCATCGCGACTTGGGAATGACCATGCTTGAACACTGTGGGATGTCTAGGACAAAAGAAAGCCTGATAACTGCAATGAAAACAATAGGTGAGCTGCGTGAGCGCTTTTGGCAGGACGTGAAAGTTTCAGGCGAAGCTTGCGACATCAATCAGGAATTGGAAAAGGCTGTGCGAGTCGCAGACTATTTTGAGCTTGCAGAATTGGTATGCCGAGATGCCTTGGAACGTGAGGAATCGTGTGGAGGACACTTCAGGCTGGAACATCAGACTCCTGAAGGTGAAACTCTTCGAGACGATGAAAATTTTACCCACGTGGCCGTTTGGGAACACCAAGAACAAGGCCCTGCAATCAGAAACGTTGAACCTTTAGTTTTTGAAACAGTTAAGCTCGCACAAAGGAGCTACAAATGAACTTAACGCTCAATATATGGCGCCAAAAGGGCAACAAGGGAAAATTTGTGAAATATCAGGCAAAAGACGTGTCTGAGCACATGTCCTTTCTGGAGATGCTTGACGTGCTGAATCAGGAGCTGATCCTGAAGGGCGAAGAGCCTGTCCACTTTGACCATGACTGTCGTGAAGGCATCTGTGGCACGTGTGGAATGGTGATTAACGGCCTGCCACATGGTCCACTGAAAGGCACCACGGTTTGCCAATTACACATGCGACACTTTAAAGACGGTCAGGAAATCTGGATTGAACCTTGGCGCAGTCGCGGCTTTCCCATCCTGAAGGACTTGATGACTGACAAGTCCGCGTTGGACCGCATCATCCAATCTGGTGGTTTCATTACCGTGCGCACTGGCCAAGCGGCCAAGGCTGAAGCGATTCCAGTTCCCAAAAGTGACGCTGAATTATCCATGGACGCCGCCGAGTGTATCGGATGCGGCGCGTGTGTGGCCTCATGCCCCAACGGTTCGGCGATGCTGTTCGTCGCGGCCAAGATCACCCACCTTGGGTTTTTACCCCAAGGCCAGCCAGAACGCATGCAAAGGGCCATCAACATGATCACGAAGGCCGAGGAAGAAGGGTTTGGATTTTGTTCAAACTACGCGGAATGTGAGGCTGTTTGCCCAAAAAACATCAGCATCAGCACTATCGCCCGTGCAAACAGGGATTTTATTCGGGCCTCCTTTGGTTATGGTGCTGGAAAAGGTGGCAAGGCTTTATGAACAGGCCACTATCTGTTTTGAAGCGAATTAGGATTTAAAAAAGGAAATCTTGAATAGGAATCTTTAAACAGGACAGAAAATTGGCAACACCAATCCAAGATCGTTTAGTAGTTGCAGTTGCCTCGTCTGCCATCTTCGATCTAAGTGAATCAGACAAGGTTTACCGGGATCAGGGCACCGAGGAATATCGAAAGTTCCAGTGGGAAAACCGCAATAAACCGCTGGCTTCCGGCGTGGCCATGCCCTTTGTCAGGCGGCTTTTATCTTTAAACGACAGGTTTGTCGATGACCAACCAGTCGAGGTTGTGCTGATTTCCAAAAACTCGCCTGAAACTGGGCTGCGAGTCTACAAGGCCATAACGGAACACAGGCTTCCCATCACAAGGGCTGGATTTACCAACGGTCAGTCACCATGGCGCTGGCTTAACGGTTTTGGAGCCAGCCTGTTTCTTTCCGCAGAGGCGCAAGACGTGGCCCAGGCCATAAGTGCAGGCCACGCGGCTGGAACGGTTTTATCGTCAGGTTGCGTGGATGACCCAAACGACAAGGAATTAAGGATTGCCTTTGATTTTGATGGCGTTTTGGTTGATGACGAGGCCGAGCGAATCTATAAATCTGGGGGACTTGAGGCATTTCACGCGTTTGAAAGGCAAAGGGCTACACAGCCTTTACAACCTGGTCCACTTGGAGACTTTTTCAAGCGCCTCGGCCACCTTCAAAAGCGCCTACGCTCATTACCACCATCAGATGGGCCAACCTTAAGGCTGGCGTTAATCACTGCACGCAACGCGGCGGCCATCGAGCGGTGCATTTTCACCCTTAAAGAATGGGACGTTGAACTGGATGACACGCTATTCCTGGGAGGCATGGAAAAGGCCCGTTTCCTATCAGAACTACGCCCCCACATCTTTTTCGACGACCAACCAATCCACCTAGAATCAGCAAAATCCATAGCCCCAGCCGTCCACATCCCCTTCGGAATCGCAAACGTGCCCTGACCCCGTCCCTGTCCCTGACCCCGCCCCTGTCCCTGACCCCGCCCCTGTCCCTGACCCCGTCCCTGTCCCTGACCCCGTCCCCCAAATCTTGGGTTATAATACGCGCCGCTTTACTAACCCGTGCGAGGAAACCTTGTTCGACGATACTCCGCGCCGCAAAATGGAAGAACTGTTTTCACGGATTGCAGCACCTGAGTGCGATTCGCTGGAAGCGCTGACCGAGCTAGTCTCTCTGATCCGCCCGATTAGAAAGGGCGACTTTGGTCACGCTGAGGCCATGCTCAAGACCTTGACGCAATTGATCCAGGAAGAGCCTGAATTTGCACGTGTTTTTCGCGAATTCATCCAAGACATTCTTTCGAAAGGAAACCACCTGACGCTGTATGTTGACGCTGGTATTTTTTCAAATACTGGGTTTGTTGGTGAGATTCGCAGCCGCATATCGCACAAGATACTGCCAGAAGTGCCGCGCCCCGATAATCTGCAAGACATCATAGGAATCCTGTTTGAAAAACCAAGTGATGGCGACTGGGTAAATGCTGTTAAGGATGAAACTTTTTTGTCACTTCTAAGTAGCATGATTGATGAAGACTTAAGGAGAAGAGGTAAGTTGCCCCATGCAATTAGCCAGATCCTTGAAGCCTTACAAATCCTGTCCTATCGGATTTCTTCTCTTGGCCTTGAGCCTGAGCTTGTTCGAGTTGATCCCAGCCTTGCCCACTTTGCGTCTCCGTTTTTGGCCCAAAACGTTGAAATGCTGTCCTTTATCGCATCCTACCAACAAACTTGGGGTGATGAAGAAGCAAACTCTGATGACAAGCACATGCACGTCCTTTTGGACCAGTGTCGGTCTGTTATGGCGCGTGTCAAAAAATTGGCGTCTAACAATGGAACAAGCATCAATCTGACCTTTAACTTGGTGCGCCTGAAGCAGCACATTGACAGGGCTGAGATGCTGTTGCACATCTTGGAAGCGATCCACGATGCGCCATCAAAAACTGCGGTTTTCCCGTATATCGTTAAATTGTTTAAACAACTGGTGATGGCAGAGTGCCGCAAAAATGACTTGACTCACTATGTCAGGCAAAACATATCGATCATTGCGCTACGAATCGCGGACCACTCGGGCAAAAAGGGCGAGCACTATATTTCATCCAGTCGTAGTGAGTACTTTGCGATGGCAAAGTCCGCGCTTTTGGGTGGATTAATAATCTGCTTCATGTCGGCTTTTAAAATTCTGCTGTCGTATCTGCATGCACCGCCGCTTACAGAGGCGTTGCTGTTTTGCCTGAACTACGGGCTTGGCTTTGTTTTCATTCATATTATTGGTGGGACTGTAGCATCCAAACAGCCGGCAATGACGGCCAACGCGATTGCTGGCACGATTGGGGATAGTACTGGCAAAGGGCGAGACCTTGAGGCGTTGACAACCTTAGTTGCTAGGACTTCTAGGTCTCAACTTGTCGCAATCATTGGGAATATTGGCGTTGCAATGCCGCTTGCAATGATAATTTCGGCAATATCCTACGCGGTCTTTGGCTTGCATATTGCTACGCCAGCGAAGGCTACTGCTTTGTTGAAAGAGACTCATCCGTTGTTGAGTGGAGCAGTTTTTTATGCTGGTATAGCTGGTTTTTGGCTGTTTTTATCGGGCCTTATAGGTGGCTATTACGATAATGTTGCCGCTTATTCGAACATTTCCCAGCGTATTCAATCAGCAAAGTGGATAAGGCGGGTTTTGGGGGCTAGGTTGCAAAAAGAGGTTGCACAATACATCCATGGGAACCTTGGGGCTTTGATAAGTAACTTTGCCTTTGGATTTATGCTTGGTGGTTCATACGCGATTGGGTCGCTTTTTGGAATTCCTTTTGATATTAGACACATTGCTTTTTCGTCGGCGTTTGTTGGTTTTGGGGTGGCTGGTAAGGGGATGACGCCTGCGTGGGGCGAGTTGCTGCCAGCGTTTGTGGGTGTGGGTCTGATTGGCTTTATGAACGTGGCTGTCAGTTTCACGTTGGCATTGATGGTTGCACTAAGGGCTAGGCAGGTTTCCTTTGCTCAACGTAGGCAGTTGCTTGCTAGCATAGCCAAGAGGCTGAAAGAAAGGCCCCGCGACTTTTTCCTGCCGCCCAAGGTCCAGTAACCACCGCCCCTGCCCCTGTTCCTGATCCTGGCCCTGCTAACAAGCACGTTATGGCTCCTGATTGTTTGTTCTTTTTGGCGTTTTATCTCTTCGTTACAGTTTAAAAACATGTCCGGGGGCATCCTTCCGGGCCCAAAATCTCCCGTAGCCACCCCGACTGTCTCTTAGTGACATCGTCCGGGCGAAATATACGATTGCTAACGTGTACATTCATCCTTTTGGCCCGGACGGAGTGCTGCGCACTCTTCAAGTCAGCTAAGTAGCCCCCAAAATCACCGCCATAATCGCGAGCCGGCCGTCGATGAACCGTTGGAAAGGGGATTTTGCTCATCTGCGGCGTTGCCTTCGCCAATTTGAGACTCGATGTACAGTCAAGTACACCTTCACTCAAATTGGCAAAGGCGCCTTGCATATGAACCTGTCTCGCCAGCCTTCGTCATCGACTAGACGGTGATTTTGGGGGCGACGTCGGGTCCCGGCAACTCCCGATAGCGCCCTCCAGGATTGCCCCCGGACCATGTTGCAGGGTGCCCTCTCGACCTCTTTTTAGCTCCAAATCCAGCAGATCAGTGCAAACGTCTTCCTGCCTCCTACCTCTACCTGCCTCCTGTCCCTGTCCCCTGATCCCGTCCCCGTCCCCGTCCCCGCCCCTGCCTCCTGCACCAAGAAAAACAACAAAAAACCAGTCAATGCTCAAGAAACTGCCTTTTCACATATTGGAGTTTAGGACCTGCATGGCAGAATTAAATTTATGAGAGGGGCTTTCGACATAATCGATGAGCGTCTTTGGGTGGGGCCAGCTCCCTTTACACCAGGCGATTATCGCAAGCTAGTTGACTTGGGAATCACGCACATCCTTTGTTTGCAGCCAATTAATGAATCCGAAAGCATGGGGCTCAGTGACCATGAAATCCGAGACTCTGCTAAACAAGCAGGACTGAGTTTTACCAGGATCCCAATCAAGAACTTTGACCGTTTCTCCATGCTTGAAGAGGTCCCAAAAGCGACCATAAAGGTGCTTGAACTGCTTTCAAGGGGTGAAAGCGTCTACATTCACTGTGGAGCAGGGATCAACAGGGCCCCAACAGTGGCGGCGGCCGTCATTGCCGTCAGGCACTCAATCTCTGTCAAGGCTGCATGTGATTGGATATCGAGATTGCACCCAAGCGCCCCAGACTGCGGCGCTGTGCAGCAGTACATCGAGGCCCCAAAATCATCTATTGATTCAACTAGCTGACGCTTTTTTTGACCTAGTTTTACTTGAACCGGCCTTACTTGTTTTTGATTTCGAGGCCTTAGTAACTTTAACAACAGGGTCAACCACATCGACCTTCAAAGAGCCATCTGGCCCATCTTTAGCGGCATTCTTGTGGGACAAACTGAGATTAAGCTTGACCTCAACATCCAAACCATCCAGGACCTTTTTTACCTCTCCGGCCAAATCCAGATTGTCCAGGAACCTCCCCATTTCTTTTGTGATCACCTCTAGGAAGCCAGTGCGAAAAGCCTCAAGCTCCCTACTGACATATTGGCCAATCTCTTTGGGCACCAAGGCGCCAACAAAGGCCCTTAATCCCTCATCAGTTGAAAGCAAGGTATTAAAGGAAGTTTCCACTGCTTTGCGAGCGAACTCGCGAAGCATACCATCGTAACCACGGCGAGGCTGCGAATCACTCTCGGGGCCAAACCTGTCGTTGTCGTCCATATTTCCCTCCTATGCCAATGGCGATTTTATATTCAACGCGCCTGACGACGCAAGCCAGGAGATTCCCCCTCTCTTGATGGGGAAATCGAGAACAAGGTAGTGATTTTTTTGGGTACCCCCAATCCGGGTTTGCCAATTTGTGTTAAAATATCGCGCCCGCGAGGTCACGACGGAGGACAATGAAGTTTTTTAAGAAATTATTTGGAACCCGCAACGAGCGCGTCCTCAAAAAAATGCGCCCAATTGTTGATAAAATTAACGCACTTGAACCAACGTTTCAGGCAATGTCCGCCGAGGAGCTGGCTGGCACTACCGCCAGATTAAGAGCTCGCGTCGCTGCTGGTGAAACCTTGGACGACATATTGCCCGAGGCCTTTGCCGCTGTCCGAGAGGCTTCAGTACGTACCACAGGCATGCGCCATTACGATGTCCAGTTGATGGGTGGAATGGCCCTGCATCGTGGTGAAATTGCGGAAATGAAGACTGGTGAAGGTAAAACTCTGGTCGCCACCACCGCGCTGTACTTGAACGCGGTAGAACCCGATCCTGAAAACCCCACAAAGGGTATGGGAGCGCACCTAGTTACCGTTAACGACTATCTGGCGCAACGTGACGCTGAGTGGATGGCACCGATTTATCAGTCGCTTGGAATGACCGTTGGAATCATAGTTCATGGCCTGTCGGATCAACAGCGGAAGGCTTCATATGATTGCGACATAACCTATGGAACAAACAACGAATTTGGCTTTGACTATCTTCGAGACAACATGAAATTTAACATCGAAGACATGGTCCATCGCCACTTTCCATTTGGGGTAAAAGACGGCCAAACCAAGACTTTTCACTATGCAATCGTCGACGAAGTTGACTCGATTTTGATTGACGAGGCTAGGACTCCTTTGATCATCAGTGGGCCTGCTGAGGAATCAACTACTGTTTATTACACAGTTAATGCCATTGTTCCATCGTTACGCCGTGATGAAGACTATGTCGTGGACGAAAAGGCACATTCTGTGACGTTGACGGAATCTGGTGTCGACAAGGTCGAGCGCAGGATGAACGTCCGCAATCTGTACGATGCCGAAAACGTGGAGTTGGTCCACCACGTTTATCAGGCGCTAAAGGCTCACACCCTTTTTAAACGAGACGTTAACTATGTCATTGAGGATGGCGAAATCATCATCGTTGACGAATTCACTGGTAGAAAGATGCCGGGACGACGATGGTCTGATGGTCTGCACCAGGCAGTCGAGGCCAAAGAAGGCTTGAAAATCAAGGACGAGAACCAGACTCTGGCCACCATCACGTTCCAGAACTACTTCCGTATGTACAACAAGTTGGCCGGGATGACAGGTACTGCGGACACCGAAGCCGAAGAGTTTGCAAGGATTTACAACCTCGACGTTTTGGTTGTCCCCACCCACCGCCCACTGGCACGAAAGGATTATGAAGACCTGGTCTACAAGGATGAACGCGCCAAGTTCATGGCCACCCTCAAAAGGATCGAGGAGTGTCACGCGAAGGGCCAGCCAGTGCTAGTTGGAACCACCTCGGTTGATAAATCCGAGTTGGTAAGCCGTCTTTTGAAACGAAAAAACATTCCTCACCATGTTCTAAACGCCAAAAATCACATGCTTGAGGCTCAGATTATTGCCCAAGCCGGCAGGAAAGGGGCTGTGACGATCTCTACCAACATGGCCGGGCGAGGAACCGACATAATTTTGGGTGGAAACGCCGAGGCAATGGCCAAAGGTCAGGTGGAATCAGTTGAAAGTGAAAAATACGAAGAGGTGCTTAAAAACTTCCAAAAAATATGCGCTAAGGAGCGCCAGGAAGTCTTGGATGCCGGCGGTTTGATGATTCTTGGAACTGAACGCCATGAATCAAGGCGTGTCGACAACCAGCTGCGAGGGCGAGCCGGTCGTCAAGGTGACCCAGGTGCTAGCCAGTTCTTTTTGTCCCTTGACGACGATCTGATGCGTATTTTTGGTGGCGACTCCATCAAGAAAATCATGGAAAGGCTGGCAATTCCAGATGATGAGCCGATCGTTCATAGGTGGGTCACGCAATCTATCGAAAGTGCTCAAAAACGTGTTGAAGGACGAAACTTCGATATTAGAAAGAACGTTTTGGAGTACGACGACGTCATGAACCAGCAGCGACAGACGATTTATGCTCTGCGCTTGAAGGTTTTGGATGGCTCTGAAATCCGCGAGATGGTCTTGAATGCGATCGAGCAGGTTGGCTACATGCTGTTTGACCAGTACTGTCCGGTTGGGGTCGTGAACGACGAATGGGACTGGCGCGGTTTAAAGACTGACATTGAAGGCAATTTGCGCATTAAATTGGACCTTGAGCCACTGATGGCAGACCCTGACAAGGCTGGGGATCTTTTGATCGAGTTCCTGATCAAAGCTTATGAGCAAAAGGTAGAAAATACTGTAACTAAGGCTGTAAATAATAGGCTGCCTGAGCCTGAACCTGGGCTTGTTGAGGATTTCGACTACGATCAGTGGCAAAAAGACCGGGAAAAGGTCGCAGAAGCGATGCTGGAAGGGTTCAGACTGTATGAACGTGAGCGCTTCTTGCGGGCCATCGACACGCTTTGGAAGAACCACCTTTACGCGATGGACCACCTCAAAGAGGGCGTGCACCTTCAGGCTCATGCTCAAAAGGACCCCAAGGTCATTTATAAACGCGAGGGGTACGAGCTGTTTAAACAGCTGATAGACCTGATAAATCAAAATGTTGTACAGTCAATGTTTAGGGCGGAAGTTCAAGGAGACCGCGATGCTGAAAAGTTAAGAAGACTGCGCAGTAATGTTGCGATGCAGTACGGTCGTGGCGCCCTGCCGACTCCGGATGGACAAAGCGTTGCTGCTAGTGGTGGCGCACCGGGGCCGGTAACCAGAGTTGTGCCCAAGGTGGGGCGCAATGATCCCTGCCCATGTGGCAGTGGAAAAAAGTACAAGAAATGCCATGGAGCACAGGACGCTGCGACACTTTAATTTTTGGTTGCCTGAAAATGGGTTGTGGTAATAGTATTTCCACGATTTGGGCGCCTTTTAGTTAGGAGGATTCATGTACGAAACATCTGACATTCGCAAGGGATTAAAGGTCACGATGGATGGATATCCTTGGATAATCGTGGACTTCCAGTTCGTCAAGCCAGGTAAGGGAACCGCTTTTACCAGGGTCAAGATGAAGAATTTGAAGACTGGTAACGTTCTCGATAGAACCTTTAAAACGGGCGAAAAACTAGAACGAGCCAACTTTGAAGAACGTCGCTGCCAGTATTTGTTCAATGATGGCAACAACTACACCTTCATGGATACCGAAAATTACGAGCAGATTGCGGTGCCAGCCGAGGCTATTGGAACTGACGCCCAGTTCCTGCAAGACCACATGGAAGTCACCGTTTTAATTTATGAAGGGGCGCCCATGAGTATTGAGTTGCCCACTTTTATCGAGGCTGAGATTACCTATTGTGAGCCTGGAATTAAGGGTGACACCGCAACTGGTGCGACGAAACCCGCGACCATCTCGTCAGGCGCCGTGGTTATGGTGCCGCTGTTTGTGAACGATGGCGACTGGCTGAAGATCGACACCCGTGATGGTAGCTACGTCGAGCGGGTAAAGAAGTAGCCGCGTGTCCGATTACGTTAGATTTCATCAAAATCAATCAGCCCTATTTCGACGTTTGGGTCAAAGAGCTAGGCTTATGGATGCCTTGCGAGCTTTTTTTAGAGGCCTAGGTTTTGTCGAGATAGAGACCCCGATAGTGTGCACTTCCCCTGGTGTTGAGACGCATCTTGCGGCGCTTGAGACCAAGGCGTGTGGACATGTGAAGTATCTAACTACAAGCCCGGAATTTCACATGAAACGGCTGTTGGCGGTTGGCTTTGACAAGGTGTTTCAAGTTACCAAAGCGTTTCGTGACGGGGAGCTTGGAGATCGTCACAATCCTGAATTTAGCATGGTGGAATGGTACAGGGTTGATGCTGATTACAACGCCATGATGGACGATACACAGGCGTTGCTTCAGTTTCTGACGAAGACTTTGTGGTCCTCGTACGTTGTTCCTGAGGCCCCTGGGGTGAGGCCTGCCATTGATATGGGTGGAAGGTGGGAAAGGATTCCGTTCAAGGTGGCTTTTGAGCGTGCTGGGTTGGGAGATCCTGCGGCAATGGATTTTGACGAGAGGTGCTTGGCGCTTGTGGATACTGTCGAGGGTTCGATTGGGCGTCATGCTCCTGAGTTTTTGATTGAATATCCGGCTGATATGGCTTCTCTTGCGCTTTTGAAGTCTGGGGATCCTTCAGTTGCAGAGCGTTTTGAGTGCTACGCTGGTGGGCTTGAACTGTGCAATGGATTTTCTGAGTTGCCAGATGCAGACCTGTATGTGGAGCGGTGTGAGGCCGATCTGGCGGCTAGAACAAGCATGGGGCTGCCGCTCTACCCTATCGACCATCGTTATGTGTCAATGCTTAGGGAAGGCCTACCAAGATGCGCAGGCAACGCCCTGGGCTTCGACCGAGTGGTTATGCTGCTGACAGGAGCGGCCAGCCTAAGCGAAGTAATCGCCTTCCCCTTCGACCAGGCATGACGACCTGATCCTGGCCCTGATCCTGTCCCTGGCCCCGCCCCCGCCCCTGCCTCAATTCCGCTTGACATTCAGTCCCCTTCAATGGCACAAGGTCTAGGCCTTAGTTGTGGGGTGTCCTTATGGTGGTTCCTTCTTGGTTGAGACCTTTCAATGTGGATGTTCAAGACGCGATTTTAAAGGTGCTTAAAGACCCTGGAACGGCGCCTTTGGCCTGCTTTGATGCGGATGGTACCTTGTGGTCCATGGATATTGGCGAGGCCTTTTTTAGGTGGTTAATCGCGGGAGACCTGTTGCCAAATTTTCGTGGTGAAAAGGAAATTTATGACCGCTACGAAAAGGAAGTCGAAAAAAGTCGTGCAGATGGCTACTTTTGGGCCGTTTCCACGATGGCAGGGATTCCAGTTGAAGATATCGTTCACTGGTCCAAACAAATGGCGTACGCTTGGCCAAACTATCGCACCGCAATGCATGATTTAGTACTTGGCTTAAAGGCTGCTGGCTTTGAAGTCTGGATTGTTTCAGCCACAAACAAATGGACTGTTACTGAAGGTGGAAAGCTGATTGGATTCGACCCGAATCAAGTGATTGGCATGGCCGCTAAAGTCAAAGACGGTGTAATAACAACAGAACCTGAACTGCCCTTGGTGGCGAACGCAGGAAAAGTGGAAATCATTGACCGTGTCATCGGTCGCAGACCAGATCTAGCATTTGGCGATAGCAAGGGAGACCTGGAGATGCTGGAATACGCCCGCCAAGCGATTGTAGTGGGTGAAAGGTCTGCTCCTACAAGTCTACTTCCAGTCGCCAAGGAAAAAGGCTGGCCAGTGCACGAGTTTTAGGACAGGGGCAGGAGTCAGAGACAGGAGCAGGGACAGGAACAGGATCAGGGACAGGGCCGAGCTAGGTGCCTTTTGGCTTTGCGTTCCAGAGCGACATCATTAATGAGGCTGCAATAACTGACATTATGGCTAGTAGCAGGAATACTAGCGTCCATTGATTGAAATATGAGGCGACCTGCACTTCAGAACCAGCTCCCGATGGAGCAAAACCTAAGTTTCGCAATAACATAGGCAATTCATCGCCTTTAACGGTCTTAGCCCATTCATCAGTGACGCCCTTCAGCCACCCAATTCCAGCACCAGACAAGATTGAACCAGCAGCCCCAGACGCCATGATAAATCCAGTTGCAGCCGCAGCAGCCTTAGGATGGCTGAAATCAACAGACGCCGCCCCACTCATCAGCATGTCAGGACCATAAATCAAAAATCCAGCCAACCCCAACATAGCCGTGGCCGTTAGCACGTCCCCTTGGACTATAAACACAAATCCCACGCACACACCAGCTAGGGCCAACAACATGATCGAACAAACCGGTGCCCTGCGCTTGCCAAACAGGTTGTCAGAAATCCACCCAGCGGACACAGCTCCAACAGCCCCAATCAAAGGCAAAGCAACCGACATAAAAGCAGACTGCTTGATGTTGTTCCCGTGAAACTCCTTCATGTAAGTGACCGTCCAGTTCATAAACGAATAGCGCACGGCGTTGGCACAAAAGAAGCTGATGGACAAAATCCAAAGCACGCGATTTGTTAAAGTAACCCGCAAAACCTCGCCAATACTCAGCTTGGTCGCAGGCTGCATGATCGAACTCGAAGGTTCTTCAGCTAAATCATCCCTGACAGGCGCAAATCCGGCTTCCTGGGGCTCGTCACGAACGCCAAGCCAGAACAAAATGGCCACCGGCAGGATGATAAAAGCTGGAACATAGAAAGTGGCACGCCAGTCATACTTCTCGGCAAGCCAACCAGCCAAAAGCCACGCCAACACGTTACCGACCTGATAACACGTTGAAATCAAACCAATAATCAGGCCGCGCCGTTTAACAGTCGTCCAGTTTGACATGGTTTTAACAACCAAAGACCAGCCAGCTGACTGCGCGTAGCCGTTCATACCCCATAAAACCAACATCAGGGCATATGAGGAAGTCATTGAAAACAGAAGGTTTGATAAAAAGGCGATTATCATCGCGGCAGTCATCATGCGTCTGGCACCTAGGCGCTCACCAATTTGGCCGTTTACAAACTGACCAATGGCATAAACCGCCGCGTAGACAGACGGAATCAGACCAATTTGGGCATCAGACCAGCCGAATTCTTCCAAAATCAAGGGCTGCGCAACTGCAAAATTAAGCCTACACAGGTAGTATGAGGCGTAAGCAGCCCACAAAAGGCTGAAAATCTGAAGCTGCCAGCGAAACAGATTGCGATCAGATTGTCTGTAACCAGTTGCCGCCATAGATGTCTCCGGCATGGGAACTGTCAAGGCGCAAAAACGCCACCAAAGTCCCAAACCGTGTAGCAGGAACGGCGGTTAATGGCAATAAAAACCTTCAGCAATTGTGTACAAAAATAGCGTTCGTCCTATTTAATAGCATCAAGAACCGCAGCATAATCGGGCTCTTGTATGATTTCAGGCACCTGCTGCGTGTAAATCACATTTCCAGCCTTGTCGGCCACAACAACTGCCCGTGATAAAAGGCCAGCCAGTGGGCCATCAACGATCTCTACCCCAAAATCACGCCCAAAGGCACGATCACGAAGCTGAGACAGCGTCACTACGTTGGTAATATCCTCGGCCTTGCAGAAGCGATCCTGAGCAAATGGCAGGTCGTTGGAAACGGTTAAAACGACGGTATCCACCAGTTTTTGAACTTCAGCCTCAAAACGCTTGGCGGAGGCAGCACACACTCCAGTATCAAGGCTTGGAACGATGTTGAAAATCAGCTTTTTACCTGCAAAATCAGCCAGCGAAACGTCAGAAAGATCGCCCTTTGTCAGCTTGAAAGCCGGCAACTTAGAGCCAACCTTGGGTAGTTCGCCGATGGTGTTAATTTCGTTACCTTGAAGAGTTATCTTAGCCATCGTAATTTCCTTTTGTTTCTAAGTGTTATCAAAGCCGACAAGCTAGTGGCCCGTCAGCCGCGACAACATGAGCATTCGAGCCCCTTAAGTCAAGGCTTGAACGCCCCCAAAATCACAACGCTTCATCGACTGCCGGCCTGCGATTAATTGGGGTAAACTAGGGGCCGCTTTTGATGGACCTCACTTTGTCTGATGATAGAAAATGGTCAAGGGCGACAAGGCGCCATGTGCACGCTCCAGAGCATGAATGGTTTGCCGTGTGTTCCCCTGGGGTTGAAGGGATTCTTGCTGCAGAGATGAAAGAAATCGGACTGCACCCTACTGAAATGACGCTGGGTGGGGTCACGTTCATGGGAAAGCTGGCTGACGGCTACTTGGCAAATTTAAGGTTGAGGACTGCTGGCAGAATCTTGGTCAGGCTAGCCACGTTCGCCTGTAGGGCCCCTGAGGATATCGTGAACCATGCCAGAAAAATCCCCTGGGAGGCTTGGATTTCAAGCGACATTCCCTTGAAAATTTCGGCTGTTACAACAGAGTCTCGTATCAATTCTACCGGTCTTGTGGCCAACAAGGTTGTTGATGCGATAGCAGACCGCCTAGCGGGCCTCGGCCAGCCAATGGTTGCCTTGGCTCTAAAGGAAGATTCTGATTTCCAACGACTGCAAATTAGGCTTGAAAGTAACAAGATGACTGTTTCCTTGGACAGCACGGGGGAAAACCTGCATCGCCGTGGTTATCGAGTTGACTCGGTAAAAGCTCCCATCAGGGAGACGCTGGCGGCCAGCATCTTGCTGTTTGCAGGCTACGACGGCACGCAGCCTCTTTGTGACCCAATGTGTGGCTCTGGAACCTTTCCAATTGAGGCGGCGTTGATTGGCGCAAAAATCGCGCCTGGACAATACCGAGACTTTCAGTTCCAGAAGTGGCCATCTTTTAGGCCGGCCACGTGGGACTACCTGTTAAAAAGCGCAAAGTCCAAATTGCCTGCAACGCTGGAAATATACGGATTTGACCGAAATGAAAGAGCAATTCTGGCTGCCAAATCTAACGTGGCCAGAGCTGATTTGGCGACATTCATACAACTGGAAAAGGCTGATTTTATGCGTCTTGAGCCACCATCTGTAAAGCCTGGACTTGTGGTGATGAACCCTCCTTACGGACTACGTCTGCAAAATTCCTCAGATGTTGTAAAAATGCTCAACAAATTTGGTACAAGACTTGCTAACGCTTGGAAAGGATGGCGATATGCAATTGTTTTACCCCCTGGGATCGAAAAACTAAATCTACCTATTGATTCCAGGCTTCTTATTAAACACGGCGGCCTTAATGTCACGGTGGTGGCGGGAGAGATCTGATAACGGCTGTCAATTTCACGTCTAAAACTCTAATTGCCCATTACTAAAGAACTCCTGTGATCCGATTTGCGATTGATTTAAAACCCCATACAATACCTTTCGTGGAAGCGCGTAATGAAAAAAATGGCGAAATGCCCATGCCCGGTGAATCTTTGGTTGGTAATCGACTGCACATCTGCGTTGCGGAAGATTGCAACAACAACTGTATCTTCTGCATGGAAGAAGACAGAGACGCTAGGCGTGACAGGATGGCTGGTCAGACAGATGATGACGTCAGGCGCATGATTGCATCTGTTGACTCGTCGGTAAAAGAAATCATGTTCACGTCGGGTGAACCGACGCTCCACCCTAGCCTTCCCAAGTACATCCAATGGTCATCTGAGGCCGGTTTTGAAACGGTGGGTCTGATTACTAATGGTCGGCGGCTGTCGTATCGTCCTTATGCGCGATTGCTGCTGGAAAATGGCCTGAACCACATTTTGATTTCAATTCATGGGCCGGACGCCAGGACACATGATGCGCTGACCAGGACCAAGGGCGCTTTCATTCAGGCTATGGCTGGCCTTGCAAACTTGACGGTTTTGAAGCGTGAGTTTCCAGCCCTGAAGATTCACACTTCATACGTGGTTACAGCCAGAAATTACAGTAAAGTTATTGAATTTGTTGAAGTTATGCGCCATTTCAGCATCGACCAACACGTTTTTAATGTGATGATGCCGGATGGGCGCGGGCAGACACTATTTGACCAGTTAATGCCACGATATTCAGACGTTGCAGCCCAATTCGCAAAGATGGCAGACATGCTACCTCCCAGAGATCTTGAAAGAATCTTTGTATTAGACATCCCGTATTGCACTACCACGATGCTGCCAGACCGTGTGCGAGGCTATGTTGAGCGCTATTTCCACTATGAGCCTGAAGGAACGGTCCGCATTGCGGAATTAACCGAGCAAGCGAATCGTGGCGACCGCGAGCTGCTGATCGAAGAACGTGCGTTGACTGGTGAAGAACGCGAATACTCTAAGGTTGCAAAGACGGCGCGAGACGACAGCATCAGAATCAAGCGTCCAGAATGCTATACCTGCGGATACGAACAACAATGTCACGGCGTTTTTCGCAGTTATATCGATAAGTTTGGCTGGGATGAATTCCAGCCTGTACAAAAGGAGCTCAAATGAGCCAAACCGAACGTGTTGATATTAAAACTGGATGGAACTGCAACAACCGCTGCCTGTTTTGTGTCCAAGGTGACAAACGGTCGCTGTATGGGAACAAAACTACTGAAGAGGTTAAAAAGCTCCTTGAAGAGGCCGCAACCGACGCAGATAGCATCGTTTTTACCGGCGGCGAGGTCACCATCCGCAAAGACCTGCCAGAATTGGTACGTTACGCTAGGGAACTGGGTTTTAAATCGATTCAGATCCAGACCAACGGCCGGATGCTGGCCTATCGCCAGCTGTGTGAAGACCTGATCGAGGCAGGTGCCAACGAATTCAGCCCTGCCCTACACGGCCACACCCCAGAACTGCACGACTATCTGACCAATGGCAAGGGTTCCTTCGTCCAGACAGTGAAAGCGATTCGCAACCTGAAAGAGCTTGACCAGCTGGTAATCACCAACTCGGTCATCACTAGGTCCAACTATCGTCACCTCCCGGAACTGGCGGCCCTTTTGGTCAGTCTTGGCGTTGACCAATACCAGTTTGCCTTTGTGCATCCTTTGGGGACGGCCGCTGAAAATTTTACATCTATCGTCCCTAGGATGTCGGAAATTGAACCCTTCGTGAAGCGCGGCCTTGACGTTGGAATCAGGGCGCAAAGGCGCGTAATGACTGAGGCTATCCCCTATTGCTTCATGGAAGGTTATGAAGTTTACGTTGCCGAGCGCGTGATTCCAAGGACCAAAATAATGGAAGGGCACCTGACGATTGCGGACTATACCGAGCACCGCCTGACTGAAGGCAAGGCAAAGGGGCCCAGATGCCGCGAATGCGCCTTTAATGCGATGTGTGAAGGTCCTTGGCGTGAATATCCTGAAACTTACGGTTGGGACGAGTTCATCCCCAGAGCAGATTTCAGCAAAGCCCACCCAAACACCTTGAAAGGATAGGCTTTAATGTCAGACAAATTGGATGCCAGGCAAGCGGCGGTTAATCAGATTCGCCATTGGGTCAGACTTACTAGGGCGTGTAACAATCGCTGTGCCTTTTGCCTGGACTCGGCCAGCCATGATGGCCAACCGATTCCTGTTGACATCATCAAGCAGAAGCTGATCGAAGGCCGAAATAAGGGTGCAACGCGCCTGATTTTGTCTGGTGGCGAACCAACCATACATCCACAATACATTGATTTGATACGCATGGGCCGTGAGCTTGGCTATGACTGGGTCCAAACGATTTCCAATGGTCGGATGTTCAGTTACGAGAAATTTACGGTCAAGGCCATCGAGGCAGGACTTAGAGAAGCGACTCTTTCAATGCACGCTCACACCCCTGAGCTTTATGCGCAACTAACCGGAGTCAAAGCCTTTCCCCAGGCCTTGAAGGGGTTGATAAACCTGATTCGAAATAAAGCCGTAGTTTCTGTTGATATAGTTTTAACTCGCCTTAATCTGCCGGTTTTAAAGGAGATTTTGCAGTTTTACATGAACCTGGGCGTGTTTGAATTTGACTTGCTGCACTTGGTGCCATTTGGCCGCGCCTTCGATGAGAATCGCCAGCATCTGTACGCTGATGACGACACCATTCGCGATGGATTGCACAGGGCACTGACCCTGGCTGGCGACCCAAGGCTGTATCTTTGGACTAATCGCCTGCAGATTCAGTACCTTGAAGGTCATGAGGACCTGTTTCAGGACCCTCAAAAGCTGTACGACGAGGTCTTGGGCGAGCGCCAGATCTTTAAAAGGCTGTTTTCCACTGGAGAAATGGTTGACTGCCTAGCGGAAATTGAACAAAGCAATCCCTCAAATGAGCTGCCCTTGGGGCCTAGATGCCCGCATTGCTTCATAAAACCCTTCTGTGTGACGGCCAGGCGATATGCCATGGGACAAGAAACGGCACCACGTCCAAAGGACGAACTGGAACTGGATTTTCAAACTGCCAAAGAACTGCTGGCGCTTGGCAAACCGGAGCTTGAGGCAAAAACAAAAAACGGTCTGCGCGTGGCTACCAGAGTGGATTTTCGTGAGGCTATCGCTGCCGCTCCAGACCTGGAAGACTTGAAAAAACTGGGCCCTAAACTGCAGGTGCCAATCAAAGGCCTGCCTCCGTGTCTGTTTGGGCCGACTACCCCTGAAATGTTGCCGCAGCTTGGCGAGGCCCAGTTGGTTGACGGAAAAATCCAGTTGGCCCCTTTCGTGGATTTTTTCATAAAGGAGCTTTACCTGGTAAAGAGCCTAAGGTGCCGAAAATGTGCTATGAATGACACGTGCGCAGGCCTGCACGTGAATCTGGCCCGACACTGGGGTTTGAAGGTGTTGACCCCCATTAGACAAACTGAAGGTGCCTAAATGGCCAACCTAGGATACATACAGATAACGCGGCTTTGTAATCAGAAGTGTCGCTTTTGCTCTAATCCGGAACGCGAAGCCACGTTGACGTTTGACCAAGCTAAGGTGATGGTTGATGACTTCATTTCCAGAGGTTATGACGGCATTATTTTAACTGGTGGCGAACCAACAATTCATCCGGATCTGCCTAAAATAATTGAATATGCCCACAGCAAGGGCATCCATTCGCGGATTATTTCCAACGGCCAGCGGCTTGCTGATCCGGAATATTTCAACGAGTTGGTCTCGGCTGGATTGGATCATGTACATGTGTCAATCCAGACCTTTGATCCCAAGCTTCAGGCATTTTTGACAGGCAAAGAAGATTCACTAGCTAACATCTTGAAAACCTTGGAATTACTGGGCGAGGCCAAGGTCAACAGCGATATCAACACGACGATTAATCATTATAACGCCAACCATCTGGATTCATTGGTGATATTCTTGGTCCAACGTTTCCCATTCCTGCATCACTTCGTTTGGAACAACCTAGACCCCAGCATGAACAGGGCCACTGAAAACCCAGATGTCGTCCACAAGCTATGGGAATGTGAGCTGTCTTTGCGAAAAGCGATGCAATTTTTGGAAAAAACCGGCCGCTCCTTTCGAGCTGAAAAGGTCCCACTGTGTTACATGACAGAGTACGCCTGGGCGTCGACCGAGACACGCAAAATTATCAAAGGTGAAGAACGAATCGTGCGCTTTTTGGATGAAAAGGGGATGGTCAGGGAGACCTTGTTTCGACACGGAAAAGGGGCCGCCTGCGCAGTGTGCCGCCTGGAACCCATCTGCGCCGGCCTTTATGATATGGACAAAAGTTACAGCTCTTCCGAGCTTTTTCCTGTTTTTGTCGACCCAGAACCGATCCGCAAGAAGGTGTTGTCAGAACCATGACCATCGAATTAATTGCCTCAATAGCAGCCATTTTATTGGCCGGTTACTGTGCGGTAACCGACATGTTGTGGGGCAAGATCTTCAATAAGGCCATTGTCGCTGGACTGCTGTTTGCCACCGTCTGGCTTACAGTCTATGGCCTGTTTTATCACTTTGGAAAGCACACTGCACTGCACGATTACCCTGAATTGGCCATTTGGTACGGCGAAAAAATGCCAGGGCCAAAGACAATCGACTCGAACATCCTGTTTGGCGCCCATTTAGAAGGGAAAAAAGAACAATCAATCATGCCTGGACCAGGTGAAGAGTGGCCTGACGAAAAGACTGAAGAGGTCGAAGAAATCGCCCCCACACCATCTTTCTGGGCGTACTTGGTACGAGTTTTAGCCAACTTCCTTTTATCCTTTGTCATTGGCTTTGTCCTTTGGTGGTTTGGCATGTGGGCTGCCGGTGATGCCAAGTTATTTCCAGTGCTGGCGCTTTTAATTCCATTGGGGACTTACACCAATGCTTTTTGGCCTTTTTTCCCGTCGTATGTCCTGTTATTCAACACGTTTTTGGCTGTTATGGTCATCCTTGCAACCGAGTTGGTAATCCGCTTTATTCGCCAATTGATTCGCCCAACAGCCGAAGAGGCCCAGGCCTGGAAAACCACTTGGGAGTGGGTTAAAACCAATGTACCCACCATGATCATTGGTTTTATTGGAATAGTGTTTTTGTTTCTGATAATTAAGACTCTGCGAATGCTTACTAGGGATCTTTTAGCAGCTTACACCCACATCACAGATTCACCATTGGTTTACCTGTTGCTGTTCTTTGTTTTCTTTCCACTTGCCAAAGCTATGCGTCGCCCATGGATTGGCATCCCAATAGCTGTAATTACCGTTGGTTTCATAGTATGGGTGGCCTTTAATCCGACGCCTGAATATAACCTTGAAGTCATCCTACAGGTTGGCGCACTAATGCTGCTACTGGTTGGCTTTTACATGGTTTACAACCTGTACCTGAATGTCTTTGACTTTCATCCGGTCAAGATTTGGGATTTAAAACCCAAAATGGTTTTGGCCCGTAAGACCATGGAAACATTAAAGGAAGATCAGGATCTACTGAAAACCAAACTAGGACCAGTCGGCCCTGATGGACTGGCCGCTGAACAAGTTGAAATCCTGCGTCGCTGGTGGATAGACAGAAACAAGGGGCCGCACTTGTGGGTTAGCCGCACAATTCCTTTTGGCCCAGCCCTTTTCATTGGTACACTCGCTACAGTAATTTTGGGAGGATACATTTTTAGGACTTACTAGGTTTCTGAGGATCATTTGGCAAACGGCCGAAAAAGGAATAACGGACGCTTATGGTAAGAAGATGAAAGAGAGTTCGACCCCAAATGTCAGTCATCACCCCGAGCCCGCGCAGCTTTTGTACATACACCCCCACGGCCACCTGAACGATCTGATAATTCCTGCCGGTACCATTGCCTGCATGAATTCGATCATAGATGTTCCAAAACTCGGCAGATACCACTTCGAGGTCACCGATCAAGAGATTCTGGATGCGAAAATCATTGTGATGGACCTACATTGGTCCTGTGGAATCGCAGGTTTTGAACCTTTGGTTCAAAAAATACGCTCGGTTAACCCAAAAGCAAACATAGTTGTTGGTGGAATCACAGCGGGCCTAGCTCCCACGGTGATACTAGCCAAGTATCCTGTCGATTTTGTTATTCAGGGGGACTCGGAGGATTCCTTTGCAGCGCTTGTTGGCGCTCTTTTAACCAATAAAGAAACCACCGACATCCCAAATGTACACAGCAGGCAAGGGACATCCCGCACTCTGTCAAGAATGACGCCAGCATCCTATTCCGGCCTGGATTACCTGACCGTCAACTGGTTCCCCACGTACAAAGTATGCAGAGGCTTACAATCCTCGGTCTTTTCGATGGGGCCGCATATTCCAGTAATACGAGGCTGCAAAATGCGATGCCCGCATTGCTATGGCTCGTACTCTTCCAGCTTTGGTAAAGGGGTCCTGGCCATGTCACCCTCGGCATTTGCAGATGCAATGCGCAAGGCAAATGAGGAAAAAAATCTCGAATTTACGTTTAGTTATCGGCAAACCCAGCAGTAAAGCCTTGGCTGGATATTTTGAAGCGCTAGGCTCAGAAAAGTTGTCCGGTTTTCCAACACTAGTTGGAATCTATTTGTGCAGCCCACCAGACATTTCGACCCTGAAGAGGATGGAGGAAGTTCTGCCCAATGGGGTCGCTCTTTCGTTAATTCCGCCAACTGAGCACTATCCACCCTTGCCGGCCAGTGTATTGGCCGCAGAAATGGAAATGTGGCTACAAGCAGCTGAATACATTGGTAATTCTAGGCAGCGAATGCATTTGGACATCTGGACTGATATGGATAGTTCTATCTGCGACTTTCAAGTAAAACTTAAGAACATGGTTGGCGCCAACGGCCAGTTGAGCCGCTCAACGGTATGGCATATGTCTAGGATTACAGACGATCCTGAAGGCTCCAATTGGCGGGAGGTCTCGGATGCCGTAAAGCCGATCTGGACCTTTTATGCAGCAAAACTATTGTCACCCATTTTGTCAGATTTGTTGGAGCCATATCAGTTTTTAGACAACATCGAGGATCCAATGCCGGTAGTCAGCCCTCCGCCAGGCCCACTAAAGGCAATTAATCAAAGAATCGTTGAAAGATGGAACGAGATTAACTTGGCCACCATACCAGATCTGGAATGGTGGGTGCTACCAGTTGAATTAACGGGTAAGCTTGATAGGACAGCGGCTGATTCGACAACCGCATATATTGGTGATTTTGGACTTGGAGACCTTCAAACTCATATCTGCTCGACGTGTTCTCCTCCTGTCCAAATGCCCGCCATCGTCGATTATAAAGGCGTAAGGCTGCGGACCAAGTTGAAAACCGATGCCACAGGGTTGGCCTTGCTCCCTGGATTACAGGACGTTAGCCCCTTACAGGAATCTTGGCGCGAGCAGACACTGAAGCGGGGAGTTCCCGTAATCGATCTGCGCAAAACAAACGCGCAACCAGGTGAACGTCCTAGGGAGTATCGAATCGAGGTCATCCTCAGAGTCCAAAGTGCGCAAGTCACTGTTTTAGATGAGCAAGGTAGCGTACTGGCAGGTGGAAGAGCCGACCTAGGCATAATACGAAAGCCGCCAAGGCAAAAGCGGTGATTATCCCTCATCCGCCGATTACAACAGAGCCCTGACGGCGTCCATCTCGGCTGCATAGTCGGTGTCCCTTTCAACTGGAGTTTCCAAGCACAACGGCAGTTTTGACAAAACTGGATGGGTCACTACAGCTTTGATACCAGCCACCCCGAGTTCACCTTGCCCTATCAAGGCGTGGCGGTCTTTCTTGCTTCCAAGTGGTGTCAAAGAATCATTCAGATGCACACACTTGATACGCCCTACCCCAACTGTTCTATCGAATTGTTCGAGAGTTGCGTCAATGGCTTCCTTAGTGCGCACATCGAAGCCAGCGGCGAACAAATGGCATGTATCTATGCATATTCCAAGGCGTTCATCCCAATTAAGGGCCTCTAAAATTGCGGCCAATTCAGTAGGGTCACTGCCAATTACTGATCCACCGCCTGCCATATGTTCCAGGCAAAGTATGGCGTGGCCATCATAGTGGTTTAAAGCCTCTTTTATGGTTTCGACAATCCGGCCAATGCCAGCCTCAAGGCCGCTATTTACGTGGGAGCCAGGATGAAACACCACAAAATCACCGCCAAAACGGTCTGCATGGCGCAAGTCATCCCTTAGCACTTGCTTGGCGAAGTTCAAAGCTTCTACCCTTGGGCTGGCAGGATTAACAGTGTATGGGATATGGCAAATCAGCGTTTTAAAGCCGTTTTGCTGACGCAGGGCGTTCGCCTGTTCAATTTCAGCATCTTCGATTTCACGGCGCTTTCCACCTCTGGGATTCCTTGTAAAAACTTGGGCACAGCTGGCTTCAAGAAACGCCGCCATCTCGTACATCTTAGGCAGACCCTTTGCGATGGACAGGTGACAGCCAAGATTCAGGCCAAGATTGTTGGTGATATGCAATGTGATACTCCTGTCACAGGCAGTGGCGAATAGTAGCATCAACTTGGAACCCGCGAGCCTGTTCCATATGCTACAACAAGCTGTCACATTATTGGATGTATACCGGAAACTGGTCGATTGGATAGCATTTTTTTGTTACTGGTGTGGTGGAGGTTTCATTCCGGATCAGCGTTTTGCGTTTGAGGCAGCGGTATCAGATTACTGTTTAGTCCTTTGCCAATAGCTGATTGATGATCGAGGTCAGCTTTGAGGGGTCAACTGGCTTTTCCAGTAAAGAAGCCGCTGGCCAATCGCGTCCTAGGACATGCTGAAACGCGTCCATCTTCTCGGCCAAGTGCTCCTGGAACGATGACACAATCACGATTGGAATGTTCTTAGTGGCAGGGTTTTGCCGAAGCGCGTAGGCCAAATCAAAACCTGCGGAGTCAGTCTCCATCATAATGTCCAGAACTATCAGATGTGGTCTGAAGTCTTGAATAGCCTTTTTCCCCTCTTCAGCAGCATATGCTCCACTGACCTCAAAACCTTGAGCCCGCAACAGCGCAGAAGTTGACTCGACCAGGTCATGATCATCATCAATCACCAAAATTCGTTTCACATCGTTTCCCATGATTTCCTCCTCTTCTCGATAAAGATTCAGTCCAAAGGCGTCTTCGCCCAACCGTCGACATTATAGTGTGAAATCTTTCACAATTAAAAGTATGTATTTGAATATATTTGTGCACATTGTATCACTAAAACCACAAGTCTTTTAATTTACAGCAGAATCAACCAACCGCACACGACAAACAATATTATAACACCACCCCAAACCGCAACGCCACCAGTCCAAGTCAGCCTGCACACAACTAGCCCTGGAAGGCAAAATTGACCCACCTGAGAAGCCGAAGGACCATGCAGCACCACTAATAGTCCCATCCCATCCCAAATTCTGTCCCTGTTCTTGCGTCCTTCCCCTGTTCTCCCCCGCTGAAGACCCTGTTCACACTCCTGTTCTTGTCACCGCCCTTGTTCCTGTTTTGGCTCCTGCCCCCACTCCTGCCCAAGTAACTAGAGGTGGACTTATTAACCTTGATGGATTGTTTGAACTACGCCTTGCTAAGAAAGGACAACTTTTCTAACTTCGCAGATAAGTCGACGTTTTCGATGAAAACCCCCGGTGGGGGTATTACTCTACAGGGAACAAAGTTAAGGATCGAACGAATTCCGAGGTCTGCTAATCGAGCGACAATAGCGTCCAGCCCTGATGACCCACAAGCAAGAATCGCCATTTTACATTTAAAGTCGGGCAGTACCGTCTCCAAATCATCGATAGAATAGCACCGTCTTCCAGCATAAACCTTGCCAATCTTTTCACTATCTCTATCAAAGACCGGACCGATATGAAAACCACGCTCTTGAAACCCTCGATAGGTCAACAGTGTTCTACCCAGGTTTCCGAGACCAATCATTGCAAGAGTCTGTAGTTTGTCGGTACCAAGGAGACGCCCAATGGTTCCGTGCAGTTCAACTACGTCGTAACCACGGGCCACGTTTCCAAATGAGCCAAAAATCGACAGATCCCTACGAACCTGAGCTGGCGTTACACCCATCAATTCTGCCAAACGGTGCGAAAACACTGACTCAACGCCATCCTCCTGAAGATCTGCAAGTACTCTGCGGTAGCGGCTTAACCTCTCGACCGTTTGCAAAGGAACTTTAGAAAAATCCATAATAACCGCCTCCTGCGGCCAAAATCTACTGTTAATACATTCACAGTCACACGTCAAGATAAAATCCCAAAGAGGACTACTGCCACTACCCCGCTCTACCAAAACATGTCAAATGACACCAATAACCACAATTACTCAACGCTAGAATCCCCACACGCTCACAACTCATCACGACTTCACCAATACAACCCCTAACTTTTCTCATACTTAGAACAGCTCCAGTCTACACACAACCTCAATCAAATTTGATGATCAACCTGTCTTGACATTATCAACACAAAGCTGCACTATAACGCCGGTTGTGAATTGATTCACAACAGTTTGTCAGAAAGGGGAGACCTATGAGCACAACTGATGTTTCTACTAACGACATAGTTGGAGCGCCCGTAGCTACTACCGTGGAAGACGTGCTTTCCAGGTTCAGTGGCGGAAATCGTGAAGACCTGATTCCGATTTTGCAGGCGGTTCAAAACAGCACTGGGCACCTATCAAGAGAATCGGTACTTGCAGTGGCTCGCCATCTTAACCTACCACCAAGCAAGGTTTATGGCGTTGCAACCTTTTACAATCAATTCCGCTTCCAACCGCTTGGCAAGTACCACATACAAGTCTGCCGCGGAACGGCCTGCCACGTAAAAGGCTCTGCCGCAGTTTTGGAATCCCTGAAACGGATTTTAAAGATTGAAGAAGGACAAACCACCAAAGACAAACTGTTTTCTTTGGAAGTGGTTGCCTGCATTGGAGCCTGTGGACTGGCTCCAGTCATTTCCATAAATGGGGAATTCCACGCCGGAGTTGCCCCTGACAGGGTGGCAGGCATCCTAAACGTTTACCGGCGGAGGGCGAAAAATGGTTGAAATGGAACACGGCTTTTCGCAAATCAGCAGTCAGGACCTGCACGCTTGGTTAGCAAGTGATGCTATTCCTGTTGCAGATAAGCTACGCATTGAATCAGGCCTAACTCAGTTACAACGCTCGGATGTCAAATATCCAGTCATATATATTGGAACAGGAACCTGCGGACTGGGAGCTGGCGCCGACAAGACTCTGAAGGCAATAAAGGAATGGCTGCAGGAAAACCACGTCAAGGCGAATGTTATCGAGGTCGGTTGCATCGGACTTTGTGCGGCGGAACCACTGGTTGACATTCAACTGCCTGGTTGGAACAGGGTCTCCTTCCACCATGTCAGTCCGAGAGACGTTCCAGAGCTTCTAGGCCACATGCTAAACGGAGCTATCAATAGCGGAAATACAGACCCAAGCAAAACTCTGGTTCAATTTCCGGCAAAAGGGCTTGCCCAGTGGCAAGGAGTACCTTTGGACAAAGAACACCCCTTCTTTGGACCACAAGTGCGCTGGGTATTAGAACAGGTCGGTCAGATTGACCCATCCAGAATTGACGAATACATAGCGCGAGGCGGCTACAAAGCATTTGTTGACACCATCCGCACCAAGACGCCAGCTGAAGTCTGTGAGGCCGTAGAATTGTCGGGCCTTCGTGGACGAGGCGGAGGTGGCTTCAAGTCCGGGTTTAAATGGAAATTGGCCCTCGGCCAACGCGCATCCCAAAAGTACCTGATTTGCAACGCTGACGAAGGCGACCCTGGGGCCTTCATGGACAGGGCCGTTATTGAGGGCGACCCCCACCGTCTGATCGAAGGAATGGCGATAGCTGCCTATGCAATCGGCGCTTCCAAGGCTTATGTCTACATCCGTTCAGAATATCCATTGGCGATTGCTAGGTTAAGACAGGCCCTCGAACAGGCCAGACAAGTTGGATTGTTGGGTCATGACATCATGGATGCAGGTGTAGACCTTGACATCGTTATAAAGCAGGGTGCAGGCGCCTTTGTGTGCGGTGAAGAAACTGCATTAATTCACAGTATTGAGGGTAAACGTGGGATGCCACGCCCAAGACCGCCCTACCCTTCGGTGCGAGGTTTGTTTGGCAAACCAACCGTAATCAATAACGTTGAAACCTTTGCAAACGTTCCAAGAATCATGGCCAAGGGTGCAGAGGCATTTTCGTCGCTAGGAACCGAAGACAGCAAGGGAACCAAGGTTTTCGCTTTATCTGGAAAAGTTGAACGAACTGGCCTAGTTGAAGTAGCCATGGGAACACCACTGTCAGACATCGTCTTTAAAATCGGCGGGGGAGTCGGAAAGGATAGAACCTTTAAGGCGGTTCAAGTGGGCGGACCATCAGGCGGTTGCATCCCAATGTCACACATTGATGTAACAGTCGATTATCAATCACTTAAATCGGTTGGCGCCATGATGGGATCAGGCGGTCTGGTTGTCATGGACGACAAGACCTGTATGGTCGATGTTGCCAAGTTCTTCTTGGACTTCATCCAGCGCGAATCATGCGGCAAGTGCATTCCCTGCAGGGAAGGCACTCGCAGGATGCTTGAGGTGTTGACGCGCATGACCAAGAGCCGCAGAAATGAAACCGAGCTTGAGTCACTTCAGCGTTTCCAGGGAGTTTTGTACTTGGAACGACTGGCCGGAGTCATCAAGGACACCAGCCTTTGTGGCTTGGGCCAAACAGCGCCAAACCCAGTTATGTCGACTTTGCACTGGTTTAGAGACGAGTATGAAGAGCACATTTTCGACCGAAAATGTCGTGCCGGAGCGTGTTCTGAACTGCTGCATTACACCATTGATGCAGAGACCTGTATTGGTTGCATGCTGTGCGCCAGAAACTGCCCGACAGAGGCAATCATGGGCGCCGCCAAGGCACCACATTACATAGTGCAAGACAAATGTATTGGTTGTGGTAACTGCGTCATCGAATGCAGACACCATGCCGTTATCGTTAGTTAATGGAGGCCACCGTGAGCACAATTGAAGTAAATGGACGAACGGTTCAGGCAGATGCAGGCGAAATGCTACTGACAGTTTTACGCCGCGAGGGCATTTACGTGCCCACGCTGTGCCATATGGAAGATATGTTGCCCACCGGTGCCTGCAGGCTGTGTGTCGTTGAAGTTGAAGGAATTCCAGGCCTTGTACCCAGCTGCGCCTTTCCGGTCAGCGAAGGTCAAAAAATTCAAACTCACTCGCCAAGGGCGGTTAGGGCACGAAAGACGATTATCGAGCTGCTTCTGGCAAACCACCCAGATGACTGCCTCTACTGTGCCAGAAATGGCGAGTGTGATTTGCAGGACATGTCTAGCGAGCTTGGGGTGCGCCAGCGACGCTATTCTGGCGCCCACTGGGACCCTAAACTGGACCTTTCCAGCGTCTCGATAGTCAGAGACCCTGCCAAGTGCATCCTTTGTGGCCGCTGTGTGCGAGTCTGCGAAGAAGTTCAAAGTGTCGCAGCCATTGATTTCACCGGTCGAGGCACTGATAGCCGTGTTGCACCCGCCTTTGGTGCAGGTTTAAACGTCTCTAACTGTGTTGACTGTGGACAGTGCATCAGGGTGTGCCCAACTGGGGCTTTAACAGAACAAAGCCGCTTCAAAAACATCTTTGATGCGATTCACAACCCAGACAAGGTAGTTGTGGTACAACACGCCCCTGCAGTGTCAGTCACCATAGGCGAGCAGTTTGGTCTAAAAACAGGTACCGACGCAGCTGGGGTTTTGAACGCAACCCTCAGGCGGCTTGGTTTTGACTATGTGTTTGACACCTCATTTTCCGCCGACTTAACGGTGCTGGAAGAAGGCTCAGAGCTGCTAGACAGGATCAAAAACGGTGGTACCCTACCCATGTTTACTTCCTGCTGTCCTGCCTGGGTGGATTTCGTGGAGCTGGAATACCCGGATATGATCGGCCATCTGTCCAGCTGTAAAAGCCCTCAGCAGATGCTGGGAGCCGTTACAAAGCGGTGGTGGTCAAAGAAAATGGGCCTGGAACCTGAAAAAATCTTCATGGTTTCAATAATGCCGTGCACTGCTAAAAAGTATGAATCCCAGTTACCCGAGATGATGCATGAAGGGCTGGTCGACGTCGACGCCGTTATAACCACGCGAGAATTGGCACGAATCATCAGGTTGCGTGGGTTGGACTTGGCAAATATGACTCCTGTGGAGGCTGACAACCCATTTGGTGAAAGGTCATCTTCCGGCAAGCTGTTTGGAGCTTCAGGCGGCGTCATGGAAGCGGCTGTAAGAACTGCCCATTTCATGGTTACTGGTAAAGAGCTGAAAATGCCAAGGCTCCAAGCTGTTAGAGGCCTGGATGGAATCAAGGAAGCCAAAATCGATGTTGGCGGCATAGAAGTCGGCGTTGCAGCTGTAAGTGGGCTTGCAAACGCACGCAAGCTGGTTGAAGACATTAAGGCCGGCAGAAAAGATATCCATTTCATCGAGTTCATGGCGTGTCCCGGAGGCTGTATAAATGGCGGCGGCCAGCCGATTAGAGCTGACCACGACGCGGTAAAGGCGCGAATGCAGGCTCTTTACAACATCGACAAGGACGCCCCTGTACGATACGCCCACGATAACGAGCACTTGAAAAAGCTCTACGACGAATTCCTGGGTGAGCCTTTAAGCGAGCGCAGTCACGAGTTGCTACACACTACTTATGGGAGGCGCCAAGCGGAATATTGACGCGACTTTGCGAATGACGGTCACCCGGTTTTGGCAAAGGCTGAGAGGTTTTTACAATGATTAGTCCCTTGGTCTTCACCATCCGCGAACGATGCAGAGTTTGTTACACCTGCGTCCGTGAATGCCCAGCCAAGGCCATCAGGATAATTGGTGGCCAGGCCGAGGTGATCTCAGAAAGATGCATTGGTTGTGGCAACTGCGTCCAAGTCTGCAGTCAAAAGGCAAAACAAGTCGTAGACAATACTGCCGAGGTAAAAGAACTTTTAAAAAGTGGGCAAAAGGTCGCTGCCATCTTGGCGCCTTCCTTTCCAGCCGAGTTTCCAGGAATTACACACAGGCGCTTGCTTGGAATGCTGGACAAACTGGGCTTTTCAAAGATAACCGAGGTCGGTTTTGGGGCCGATCTAGTTGCAGATCGCTACAAGCAACTGCTTGACTCAAATAAAGATGAAAGACACATAGCAACCACCTGCCCAACGGTTGTTGGATATGTCGAGCGCTATGCCCCACACTTGGTCAAGTCCTTGGCTCCCATTGTTTCTCCTATGGTTGCAACTGCTAGAGTTGTAAAGGAAATATATGGACCAGACTTGGCTGTAGTCTTCATTGGTCCATGCGTCGCCAAAAAGCAGGAAAGGGCCGAGTATGGTGAAGACGACATAGACGTTGTCCTTACATTTCCAGAACTTAGAGCAATGCTGAAAGAAGCTGGCATAAGAACGGATTCGATCATCGCAGAACGCGAGTTTGATCCGCCGTTTGCCAGAATTGGTGGGTTATTTCCAGTGACTGGCGGGCTGCTTAGGACCGCTGATATTGACGACGATCCCATCACAGGCGACGCGGTTGTAGTGGACGGGCGTGCAACCTTTGTCGAGGCCATCCGCGAATTCGACGCAGGTGCCATCAACAGTCCGCTTTTGGAAGTCTTGGCCTGCACTGGCTGTATCATGGGGCCTGCAGTTACAAATCAAGCCCCACTATTTTCCAGGCGTAGGCAGGTAACTGACTACGTTAAACGCAGGATTGACAGCTTTGATGAAGATCAGTGGCGGTCAGATATGGAGCGCTTTGATGACCTTGATTTATCTAAACAATTCAAGGCGTATGATAAACGCCTTCCGCGGCCAACCACCGATGAATTGGATGCCATTTTGAACAAGATGGGTAAACATAGCCCAGATGACGAACTTAACTGTGGGGCCTGCGGTTATGACACCTGCATAGAGCACGCAATCGCTATCCACCAAGGGTTGGCCGAAAGCGAGATGTGCCTACCTTGGACAATTGACCGATTGCGCGACACTGTGGAGGCCTTGAATACGTCACACCGCGACCTGGCCGAGGCGCAAGACGCCCTGATTCAGGCTGAAAAGCTTGCCAGTATGGGCCAATTGGCGGCTGGAATTGCCCACGAGGTCAACAACCCCCTTGGCGTAGTGCTAATGTATGCACATATTCTGGCCGAGGAGACTGGCCCTGAGGGTGAGTATAGCCAGGAATTGGAATTGATCGCGGAACAAGCTAGTCGTTGCAAAAACATAGTCAGCGGGCTTTTGAATTTTGCGCGGCAAAACCAAGTTAACCTACAACCTGTTGATATGATGGACCTATTCGAACACGCCTTAAACAGTGTTCGTCGTCCAGCCGAAATCACAGTAGATATTCAAATTGACGAAGGCACTAAAACTGCTGAACTGGATTTGGACCAGATGGTTCAGGTGCTAACCAATCTGATAGCTAATGCTTACGAAGCCATGGCAAATGGAGGAACTCTTACACTTAGAGCTTTTACCGAAAACGACAGGGCTTTCATAAAGGTGTCAGACACTGGGGTTGGTATTCCCCAAGAAAACATCAGCCGTATCTTCACCCCGTTTTTTACCACCAAACCAATGGGTAAGGGGACTGGGCTGGGATTGGCCGTGACTTACGGAATAATAAAGATGCACCACGGTGACATAAGGGTGGAATCAAACAACGACCCAAATACCGGGCCGACAGGCTCTACATTCACAATTTCGGTCCCACTTCAGGGACGAGCAGATTAAGGGGGTAAGAACGATGCAAGGCAAGACCATTCTTCTTGTTGATGATGATCAGGACTTTTTGGATCAGCTGGAGCCAAGACTTCTGGCCGATGGTTTCCAGGTTGTCAGGGCTGAGGGCCAGGAGGCTGCCGAACAGGTGTTGCTAGCCGGAACTCATTTCGATATGGCCATTGTTGACCTGATGATGGAATACTCGGATAGCGGCTTTGTTTTGTGCCATAGATTAAAGAAGGCTGACACAAACAAACCAGTGATTTTAGTGACTGGGGTAACTGCGGAAACTGGCCTGGAGTTTGATGCGGCCACCTCTGAAGAACGTCGTTGGGTTAAAGCGGATGTGATGCTGGCCAAGCCGATTCGCTATGAGCAGCTAAAACGTGAGATCAGCAGACTGCTTGCTTAGGATTTACTGGGCCTTTAAAGAGATAAACGCCATTAAATTGCTGACCTCCAAAATTTCCGCCTCATTGATGCCCAAATCTGAGATGATAGGCGGCGTTTTTGGCTAAGACAGGTGATTATAAATGGATAGGCTAAAGGTGCTTGTTATTGATGATGAGCCTGGTATCAGAATGGCTATAAATCGGTCATTGCAAAACTACGTTATGCAACTGCCGGATCTGGGAAGTACTTTTGCCTTTGAAGTCATCGAGGCAGGCACTGGCGAGGAAGGGCTTGAGTGCCTGATGTCACAAAAACCGGATATCTTGCTGCTGGATTACAAACTGCCTGGAATATCCGGATTAGATGTGCTCAAGAGCATAGTTGACAACAAAATCGATGTGTTGACTATCATGATCACGGCTTATGCCAGCTTGGACACCGCGATCTTGGCGACTAAACGTGGCGCTTATGATTTTTTGGCCAAACCTTTTACCCCTACTGAATTAAAATCCGCGTTGTACAAAGCTGGCAAACACTTGGTGATTCAACGTGAAGCCGCAAAATTGGCTGCCGAGCGCAAACAAGTGCGTTTTGAATTGCTATCAGTCGTCGCTCACGAGTTAAAGGCCCCAACATCCGCGATTGAGGGCTACCTGATGATGATGCGAGATCGGGTGCTTGGTGATGACCTGTCAAAGTACGACCACTCGATTGAAAGAGCGACTATCAGGCTTCATGGAATGCGAAAGCTGATTTCAGACCTTCTGGACCTGACCCGCATTGAATCAGGTCGAAAGCAGCGCAATTTGGACTCATACGACGTCATGGCCATCGCTGCCAAGGCAGTTGAAAGTGGTAATGAGCTTGCCCCTGACAAGAATGTGACAGTCAAGCTTGCAGAGGGCGACCCAATCTTCATGACATGCGACGCAAACGAAATCGAACTGATCCTAAACAACCTGATATCGAACGCAATCAAGTACAACAAGGATAATGGCCAAGTTTTCGTGGAGTTACACGAGTTCAAATCGTCAGATGCCCACACTATCACCATGGCCGTCCGTGACACTGGAATTGGCATGACTGAAAAAGAGCAAGAAAGGCTGTTTGGTGAGTTTTCCAGGATCAAGAATGAAAAAACCAGGCAGATCGAGGGCAGCGGTCTTGGTCTAGCAATCGTGAAAAAGCTTGTGGATCAGTATGATGGAGTCATCACAGTCAATTCTGTTCCTGATGAGGGCACCACATTTACCATCACTTTTAAATTTCCCACCTCATTTTAAGAATTCCGTGGTTTAATGAGCCCTATGGCGATTGAAGCACACAAAATACGTGAGCTAGCCCAAGGGCTTGGTATTGATGCCATTGGCTGGGCAGATGCTGCGCAAATCCCCGTTGATATCACGATGTTGCAGCATCGAATCGCACAGATGCCGCCAGAATTGGGTTATGTCGGGCGGCGAATTCAGGAACGTTTGAATCCATCCTTGATTCTGCCAGGCGTTAAAACGGTTGTGATGTGCGCCATCTCATACTTTGGTAATGAAAGCGGCATTGAGGATATGCCAGATGGTGCCGGCTTCATCTCCAGATTTGCCTGGTCTAGGGACTACCATTTGACAGTTTTGCCAAAAATCCAAGCTTTAGCCCGCGAAATCGAGGTTCACTTTGGAGCCAAAACAAAATCATATGTTGACACTGGGCCAATCCTGGAAAAAGCATGGGCAGCTGCCTGCGGCCTTGGTTTTATAGGCAAAAATGGCCTTTTGATAACGCCTGAGTTTGGAAGCTTCGTCTTTTTGGGTTCCATCCTAGTCGATTTAGAGGTTGACCACCCTGCTCTTCCAGCTGTGCCTTCAGGTTGTACAAATTGTTTAGCATGTCAGGAAGCGTGCCCAACAGGTGCTTTGGCGACGCCTTGGTGTATTGACTATGAGCGATGCTTGGCCCACCAAACGGTTACCGCTAAACAAAAACCTCCTGCGAATCTGCCTCTTGCTGGCCACCTTTATGGTTGTGACCGCTGCCAAGATGTCTGTCCTTTCAATAGGCGGCTAAAAAACAGGGAATGCAGACAGGAATTCAAGCCCTTACCTGGCCTTAAATATCCAGAACTACGAACAATCCTATCCATGGATGAACAACAGTTTAAAGACACCTTCAAAGACACCCCTGTCATTCGACGCGGTCGGGAGAAAGTGCAGATGATTGCAAGAAGACTGGTGGAACCCTAGGTTGGATTGGCCAAGTTTTTTGTGAATAGATGAAATATGGTAGAGTTTCCAGCCTTTTTGAAGTCTCATGACTCGCAGGAGTAAGGTGAAGGCGCTACCAAAACCAGATTTTGTCAGAAAAGCCTTTGAAGTTCCAGGATTATTTAAGCCCAGGAGCCACCGTTTACTTGACAGAGCCATAGAGGTTTTCGGAGTGTTAACCACACCCGATGGTTTAGCGCCTGTTAGTGTTCACGTGGCTGGTCCTGACACATCCGGTAAGCGGCCTTTTTCCGGGAAACTACATGGGGAGTCACCTGACAAGCATATATTCCTGTCTTGGCGAGTATGGCGCCCAGCTGTGTTCCAACGGGAAATTATCGTTGAGCACGTCATGACGCTGATGAACTCGCTGGCCAAGTCTCTACCAAAAGTGACTTGGCTGGAAGAAGTGCTTGAGCATAAAAGTAAGGCGAAACGCACTTGGGCATATGAGCTATACGGCGAAAAGCGGATTGTTGGGCCAGACCTTTTGGACGCTGTATCAGGAAGCTATGAGATTGAACTTTATGTCCACCTACACTCCACGTGCCTCCAAAAGTGCTTGTTTTGCCCCGCAGCCAGCCATAGCTTTTCAAGGCAACAGCAAGACGCTGACCTTGATTTCATTAATGAATTAATTGAGCGAATAGTACTTCCTGCAGCTGCAAACGGGGTGTACACAACGTTTAGGCTTGATGCGGATGATATTTCTGGTCATCACAGGCTGCCCGAAATCATGCAGGCCATTTCAAACAGCACTGGCAACCCAGTCTCTTTGATTTTGCCAGCTACACGGCTGTCCATTCCTAGTGGGGCGGATGCCATTGCTGACCTTCCAGGATTGATGGGTCTGACTACAACTGTTTTTGGCTCTTCAGCTGAGGTTCATGACAAAATTGCGGGCCGTCCAGGGGCGTTTGTCGAGACTTTACGAGCTTTTAAAAACCTCTCGAACAAGCCTGTTTGGCTTAATGCTCACTTCGTGCTGTCTAACCTATCATGTTCACAGATTGCAGAAGTTGTAGACACTGTGTCACATTTTGGAATGGACCTGAGAATCCAAAATCTTATTGCCGATTGTGATGCACATGAAACAATGCTTCGTCCGCTCCTGCCTCGCATTGATGAGGTCTTAAGCGGATTTGCTGTGGCAAAAGAGCAAATCCTGACAGCAAGTGAAAGAATCGGCATTACATTATCTGACTTTCCAATCTGCTTCATCCCTGAAGAGCTGCGCCACTTGACGAGATCAGACTACAACCGGCAATCGCTGTACCAATACACCTTGTCACCGGTTTGTGAAAAATGCCGTCATAAAGATGACTGTCTTGGAGTGCCGAGCACCTACATTGAGCTATATGGCACCCAGGCCTTTGCTCCGGAGGAGTGAGGCAGGGACAGGGGCGGGGGCGGGGACAGGGGCGGGGACAGGGGCGGGGGCAGGACCGCGGGGAACGGGAGCGGGGGGGGGGTTACTTCATTCTGCCTAGGAGGCGTAGTAGGCCGTCTAGGAAGGTCAGGGGATGGGGTGGGCAGCCTGGGATGTATAGGTCGACTGGGATGTCTGGCATGACCCCATTGCGGCAGTTGGGTAGGTCGGCGAACACGCCCCCTGAAATCGCGCAAGTGCCGGCTGCGACGACAATTCTGGGGGAAGGTACTGCATCGAGGGTGTCTCTGAGCGCCTGTTCCATGTTGGCGCTGACTGGACCTGTTACCACTATCCCGTCGGCATGTCTGGGTGACGCCACAAAGTGAATCCCAAATCGTGACATGTCCCAGACCACGTTTGTTGCAGTCTGCAGCTCGGATTCACAGCCGTTACAGCCTCCAGCAGACACCTGACGCAGCCGCAGGGCCCGCCCTAAAACACGCCTGGTTTCTTTATCTAGGGCTGAAGCCAGCTTTTGGGCATGCCCATCCAAAATCAGGTCCTCACGAGTGGAAGTAGCCAGGCGATGGTCATTGGATATCGTCAAAGCCCCAGTCTGGCAGGCCTTGAAACAATGGTGACAGTACAGACAACGCCCCATATCTAGGCGCAACGGATCTTTGGAAATGGCATTAGTTGGACATGATGTAACACAAGCTAAGCAGTCTTCAGGACACAGCTGAGGTTGCAAGACAGGTCGCCCTCTAAACCAGTTTGGAAGCTGCGACCGTTCAGTTGGCACTCCAAATGACTTGCGCCCTTGTGCAAACCATGTAGCAATTAAACTCGCCATAAAGCTCCCTAAAGGTCGTGTCCCGCGTAAGATAAATCAAAGGATTTATTACACAGCGGAAAATCCGAAATCTGTTGCCCACGCATCGCAAAAGCAAGCCCAGGCCAATTCAACAAACTAGGCTCAACAACACGATAATCAACCAACTCACCATCGCCACCTGTGACCCCAATGTGAGTCGTAGCCCCCCTTGAACCTTCAATAATTCCAACGGCAACGCTATTTGGGGTAGAGCCTGTACACTGGGCCAACTGCGGCCCCTCAGGAAGTTCCTGCAAAAGACCTCTGGCGGCAGCAATAGAATGCTTAATCTCCTCAACCCTGATTCTGGCCCTGGACAGAACATCCCCGTATGGAAAAACAGCCACATCGATGTTGGCGTTTGAGCATCCAGGCGGTGGCAAATCACGTCGGGCATCAATATCAAGCCCTGAAGCCCTTGCAGCTGGGCCTAAGATTCCAAGCATCTTGGCATCAGCAGTCGAAAGCGTGCCAGTTCCCTCAAACCGTAGCAAAACAGACGGCACATCTAGGGCCACTGAAGCCACTTGCAAGAACTCCTTTTCAAAATTCCCAAGAATTAAATCAAGCTCTCGCACGGCGGCGTAGTCAATTTTTACAGCTACCCCGCCTGGGACGACGTAGCCGCGCCCAAAACGATGGCCAGTCAAAACCCCAAGCGCGTTTTGAATATCACCTCGCAGGCGTGGACACCAAGAACCGCCAGGCAAATAGCCAACATCGTGGCAAAGCGCCCCAAAATCGCCAACGTGGTCGCTAATTCGCTCAATTTCCAGCGCAACAGTCCGCAACATCTTTGCCCGCACTGGAACTGAGCACCCGGCAAGCCCTTCAACGATGGTCGTGTATGCTAGTGCATGACTGACGGCACCATCTCCAACCAGTGACTCGACAACAGCCAAGCGAAACTTGGGATCAGCCGCCAAGATCGCAGCAATGGCCCCTCGGTGTTGATAGCCTAGGTGTATTTCCAGAGTATGAACAGTCTCTCCAGAGCACTGAAAGCGAAAATGGCCAGGTTCAATGACACCGGCGTGAACTGGCCCAACCGCAACCTCGTGTATCCCGACACCTTCAGCCTGTAAGAAAGGATGCGGGATAGACGGAGCGTGCGATAGATCCGGATGTCCACGCAAAGCCTTCAGCCAGGGGTGTCCAAGTGGCTTGAGGCCGTGATCCTCATACAGGGCCCTCTCCATTGCTTGCACCGAGGGCAGATATTCTGAAGACGAAGGAAATTCACTATTGTTTCTGACTCTTGTAGAGATCAGCGTCAGGCGCCCCAAGTCGTCGTGCACCTTTAACGCAATAATCAGCTTGTTTTCTGGGCCATCAGGCAAGGCAAACATTTCACAGATTCTGGCGCCATTTTGGCTGCCAGTCACAAGTTCTTCCCTGAACGCCTGAGGTGCAAGCACCGGAATCGAGGATCGGGAAACACATTGCCCGTTTAAAAATGATTTTGCAGAGGCACTCATGGAATAACTCCGATAATAGCTGCCGCCTGTTCAATTACATTGGCAAGCAAAGTTGGCATCCATACCCCTAAAACTAGCAGGATTGCCAACGGCAATATGGTAATGACCCATTGATGCCAAGGAGTTGCAAAAGGACGAATGTCGGAAGTTTCCTTTCGCCAGACCATGCCAAAAAACGGCTTGACCAGGCCAAACGCCAGAATTGCAACTCCCAGAAGCAAAATACCAATAGACACGTAGTGCCCCTTGGAAATACCGAATTTCACCAACCACAATTCAGATTGAAACACAGGCGACGGAGGCATGGCTATGAGGGCCAGTATTGAAGCAATCAATCCAGTGCCAATCACGGGATGAATGCGCAAAAGTCCGCCAATTTCATCAGCTTTTTTGGTGCCTCTATCATGGGCGATAGTACCTGCATAAAAGAAGGCGGCCATCTTGGCCACTGAATGGTTCAAGGTGTGAAACAGCGCTATGGCTGGGGCGCCAAGGCCAACTGCTAGCGCAATAATTCCAATATGTTCCACGCTGCAGTATGCAAGCAAGCGCTTCATATCTTTTTCGCGAAGAACGTGTAAGGCGGCCACGATTACTGACAAGGCGCCAAAGGGCACCAAAATCCCCCACCCTGCCCCATCTGTTGCAATGTTGACGACTGGCACAACTCGGCAGATTGCATAAAGGGCACAGTTCAATAAAACGGCCGACAAAACAGCGGACACTGGTGCTGGCGCCTGGCCATGAGCACCAGGTAACCAAGAGTGCATGGGTGCAAGACCAGCCTTTGTTCCATAGCCGACCAAAAGGAAGACAAAGGCAAGCTTTACAGCATCCGGCCTCATTTCGTGGGCGATTTTCATCAGATCGGTCCACAAAAATGGGCTTGATCCGGCTTCAAGAGCCGCAACTCCCATAACTGCCTTGGCCTCGCCTGCCAGAAGGAATGTTCCAAGCAGGGCCATAGCGATGCCAACAGAGCAGATCATCAGATATGACCACGCCGCACGGATCGAGGCCGCATCAGGTCTGAGGCTGACCAGCAATGCGGATGCCAGGGTCGTAGTCTCCATGGCGACCCACAACAAGCCGATGTTGTTGGACATCAGCACCAAAATCATACTTGCCAGGAATGAAAACCAAGATGCGCCAAAACGCCTCGCAGTTGATTTTCCAAAACTACCCTCGGCAATCTGTGGAACAAAGTGCCCCCAAGCATAAAAAGATGCAAAGGCAAAGACAAGAACAATGATTACAAGATGATACGCTGATAAAACATCCAGTCTTAGATTGTTTTCCCATGCCGCGATTGGACTGGAGATGGCAGAAATGGCAACAAAACCGCCAAAGGCTGCTACAGCTATGCTGCCCAAGGCAGCAAGGACCAAAATCGCCCTTGGACTGCGCAAAACGCCAGCCGCAATTGCAAAAATGCAAGGAAGGCCCAGTAAAATCCATAACATCATCGGGCACCTCCCGATGTGTCATCCACTAGGCTAGGCCGGGAATCCTCAAGGTCTGCAAATTCGGTGACTTCTTGGCCTGAAACCACCAAAACCGCCATCAACATTGCGGCAACCAAAACGTCCAGTAAAACGCCTAGTTCAACAACTAATGGAAATTCCCCAAGCAGCATTTGACCAATGATGAAAACGCCGTTCTCCAGGATCAAATATCCGATAACCTGGCTGAGCGCAGTCTTCGCAGACATGGCCAAGTACAAGCCGACCAGCAAAGTTGAAAGGCCAGCTGGAATTCCCAGGGGGCTGGTACCAGGCAGACGTGGTAGCACTGCTCCACCAATGTAAAACGCAAGGCCAACTAGGCCGGCAGTCAGGAGCAATGAGATGTGCATGCTGACAAAGGGCTCAACTTCCCGTCTAACACCACTACGATACATGGCCCTTGTCAGTGCATAAGGTATGGCACCAGCCTTCAAAACCAGGGTTGCTATAACCGCCAGGGCGACGTGGAGACCTGGACCGTCTGTCAGTACGTTTGCCCCGTCTACCGCTATGGGCAAGGCCGCCAACGCAATCCCCTGCAACGCACAGGCCCTAATCCTGGCCCTTAAGCGACTGGAGGTGGCAACGAACAGGTTTAGGCCTATTACTGCCAATAGCAAAAGGTCGGTACTTGGAGTCATTTAAGCTACCCCCAAAAACTGAACCAAAATACCAATGGCCGCAATAACAGAGGCTGCTATCAAAAACTGGGGAATCCTTGTCATTCGCAAGCGAGCGATAACGGACTCAGTAATCCCGACACCAATTGCAACGATGAACTGGCCAGCCAGCATGGTTCCAACAGCCAACAATGGGGCGCCGGATGGAACAGGAATTAACAGGTGCACAAAAATGGCTGAAAGAATCCACATTCTAAGGGCATAACCCATGGTTACAAAAGCGAGATCTGGGCCAGAATGATCCAGTACCACCACCTCATGGATCATGGTCAGCTCTAGGTGGGTGGTTGGGTCATCAATCGGTATACGAGCTAGGTCTGTCACCAAAAAGGCGCCAAATGCGATCGCCGCCAACAAAAGCCCAGGGTCTCTGGTCAAACCGCCGGTATCCGCCATCTGACTGAAGGCGGTGCTAAAAGAAGCATCACCACAAGGCATGGTCGCAACCAGCAAAACCAAGAACAGGGCTGGTTCGGCCATCGCACCAAAAGCGGCTTCACGACTGGCCCCCATGCCTTCAAAGGCAGACCCAGTGTCCATGGCCGCAAGCAGCATGGCAAAACGGCCCAAGACAAGCAGTCCCGAGAAAAGAAAGATATCGCCGGAGAAAGAGAGCGGGGCCTTGTCTCCAGTCAATGGCACCACGAGAGCGGCAATCGCCGTACAGGCCAGCGCCACCATGGGGCCGGCCTTGAAAAAAATGGTGGTTGTACGGCTGTAAACAGCACCCTTACGCAGGAGCTTTACAACATCGTACCATCGCTGCAGAATTGGCGGACCAGCACGACGTGCAGCCCGGGATTTAACACGGTCAATGAAACCCAATAGAGTCAACGGGCCAAAAATCAGTAAAACAATGTGGATAATTACCTCAACCATTGCTACCTCAAGAAACCCACGCCTGCCAAAGCAACAAGGACACTAACGTAATAAGAACCAAAATCAGATACGAACGAACATCGCTACGCTTAAGCTTTTCTGTGCGTGTGGACAAAGCCAGTATGAAATCAACCGCTGGCTTCCACAAAAGGTTGGTGACACGGTCACCTAAGCGCAATTCATAGGAAATATCCTTTGGAAAGGCGCCCTTTGCAGGTCTGTCATCACGACGCGCATCCAGCAGGAAGTGCGCTGGGCTTAGGGCTGGATCTGCAAACGAGGCGGCTGTGTACTGCATCTTTGGGGAGACGGATTCATATCCACAGGCCCAAGTCTCGCCAGCTCTGACTTCCCGGTTTTGTAACAATCGTCTGCGGATGAAGATCAACAAGGCGAAGATAGCGCCTAAGCCGATGAAAACTAACGGCAATCTGACTAAAAAGTCGAAAAATCGCTGGGGTATTTGGACTTCTGAAACTAAAGGGGTGACGCTAAGTTTGACCAAGGCCACAAAAGGCGCCGGAAAAATTCCAATTATAAAACAAAGAGTTACCCCAATTAACAGGGCAATCTTCATTGTGCCAACTGTATCTTTTGCTTTATAACCACTTCTTGGGGTTCCTAGAAAGGCGGTTCCAAAGATTTTAACGAATGTTACAGCTGTTAAGCCCCCCAAGGTAGCAAGAATGGGCACGACTGCCACTGCCCACAGACTTTGAGAAGCTGGTAACAAGGTGGCCCCATAGAAAGCACCCACAAAAATCAACAGTTCGCTGATAAAACCATTAAGCGTGGGCACCCCAGTGATGGCAGCAGAGCCTGTCAAGAAGACATAGCCTGTGACAGGCATCTGCCGAATCAATCCACCTGTCTGATTAAGGTCTTTTACAGAACCAAGAATGACTCCTGCGCTTTGGAAAAGCAGCCCCTTGTAAAGGCCGTGATTTAGCACATGTAACAAGGCCCCTGCAAAACCTAACGTAGCGACAATATTGTTGTTTGCGGACAAGCCCAAAACCCCTAACCCAAGGCCCAAGGCCACTATGCCAAGGTTTTCCACAGAGCTATATGCCAGGATCCTCTTTAGATCATCTTGTGCCATTGCTTGGATGATACCGCCCATCCCAGACATCGTTCCGATCATTATCAGGACCACTCCCCACCAGTAGTTTGGAGTGCCTAAAAAGGTGAGCATTCTTAAAAGGCCATAAATACCAAGCTTTATCATGACGCCCGACATGACGGCAGAAACTTGGGAAGGCGCTGCAGGATGTGCCAACGGCAACCACACGTGCACCGGCCAAAACCCGGCTTTTGTACCAAATCCCAAAAGGCCCAGCAAAAAGACGACTCCTGCAATCGCAGGCTGGCCAGCAGACCTAATGTCATCAAAATGCAGGCTTCCAGCGCCAGTGGCAAGAATTGCAAACATCGCGAACAGCGCCACTACGCCAAGCTGGCTGGCCAACAAGTAGACCAAGCCAGGTTTTGAAGTTCGCTCGCCATCCGCGGTAACCAACAGGAAAGATGACAAAGTCATCAGCTCCCACGCAAGTAAAAAGGTCATCGCGTCAGATGACACCACAACCAAAGCCATGGAAAACAAAAGGATAGGAAACCATACAAGAACGGTTTTCAGTATCTCAGGGTGGTTTTTAACGTAGCCATACCCATACAAAGCGGCCAGACCGCCTACCAAAAAGACACACAGCAGGAAAAATGAAGACAGCGGGTCTAGTCCGATGGTAAAGGGGCCAAGTGCTGTAGACCAAAGAGTTTCATAGGAATCTTCGAACTTGGAAACAAGTGCCCAGACGGAGGCTGCTGCACCAAGCAAGCTAGCCGTAAGCGTGATGGCCGTACCAGCTTTCAATGCCTTTTGTGGCTGTTTCCTAAGGATGATTGAAGCAACAGAAGCCATCGCCAAGCAAAACACGCATGCAAACGCGAATATGGCGCTCACCAACGACACCTCTCTCACATCCCAAAATATGCCGACTAATAAAGCGGTGATTTCTGGGCTTCCCAACGGAGTGGAATCCAAAACGTACCACCCGGCCATGGGCAAAGCCTCAGGCTCTCCCTTGCTGCGGATTCTAGTGTATGCAAGACCCGCAAACAGTCAATGGCATTTGCCGCAGTTTTGATTGGTTGGAGAGGGGGGGTGGGACGGGGACAGGAGGCAGGGACAGGGACAGGGACGGGGACAGGGGCAGGGACAGGGACGGGGACAGGAGGCAGGGACAGGGACAGGGACGGGGACAGGGGCAGGGACAG
>Ga0209718_1000227_pt1 | contig 80805 bp, 61 predicted proteins | sample AD_JPNAS1_MetaG_FD_184420 | JGI IMG/M metagenome (GOLD analysis project Ga0209718, IMG submission 184420) | Active sludge microbial communities of municipal wastewater-treating anaerobic digesters from Japan - AD_JPNAS1_MetaG (SPAdes) (version 2) | ecosystem: Engineered > Bioreactor > Anaerobic...
AAAGGAGGTAACGCAATGTTCTCGCTCCTGCTCGAACAGTAAAGGAGGTAACGCAATGTTCTCGCTCCTGCTCGAACAGTATGGTAAAATACAAAGTGTACAAAGGAGGTTATTGAGTCCAAACGCGAACCCGAGACGCAGAATTTTCGGTGTAGCCACCCTTGCTATAACCACTTTTTTGCTTGCCTTAATTTGCCTGTGGATAACTTTTTTTTCTGCCCCGCACACAGCAGTTGCACAATACGACCCAAACCAAGCAGTTATTAACCCCGAACTAACCTCCGTTGCCAAAGCCGCCGCGCGCGCCAGTGATTTTTTTCTAATTTCCTTTAACGACGCTGGACAGGCTCTAGGAAACGCACAAATATCTCCTGTTATACGAGCACTTTGGAGAAAAGTTTTTGGCCTTACTCTTACGGTTTATGCAGTAATAGCCATAATTATTGGCTTTGGTTATATTTTACGCCTTAACTGGCTTAACAAATGGCGTCGCTATGTCCCATGGCTTTTTGTTTCCGTAATTTTTGCCGCTCTAAGCTATGTAATTGCAATGGGTTCTATTAGTATTGTAAGCAAATTCATTGAGGGGGTTACGCATTCAGTAACAGGTGTAGGAATTGTAAATCTTAGCGGGCAATACGCAGGGTTTGACAGCCTTAAATCTATGCCCAGTATCGACAGCGCAGAAAGCGTGCAAAACACCATCGCCCTGCTAAAACTACTAACATGGACAAGCTACACACTGGGCGCTGTCTTTTTTATCCGCAATTTTATACTGTGGATTATGATAATTATTATCCCTCTTATTTTTCCCTTAATTGTCTTTCCTGTTACCCAAGCAGTCGGCAAATTGTGGCTTAAAGAATTTGTTCGTTGGCTTTTTTACGGAGCGTTAGTCGCCCTATTTCTTACAATTTCTAATATAATATTCGCACAAATTCAACACCTAATAGCATCACCACTTACTCCACAATCATATCCTCAAGAAACAGAAATTAGCTTATTCCTGCCCGATGCAACAAGTAATAAAATATATGTCGATAACGATCACACCTACTACCTTTATTTAGTAAGCATAATTATGCTCTGGATTTCTGTTGTGCTCCCCTTCTTTTTATTGCACTATGGCATTAAAGGTGTCGAACAAGTAGCGACGGAGTGGTACAACCAAGGCAAACTTAACCCCCGCTTACAAAGCATTATTGGGGCACTCCAGGCGCCAACAGGAAAAGGCACCAGAACCGTTGCCGGGTCACAAACACCACAAGCATCTGCTACAAGCGAAGGAAAAAAAGCCTCTCCTTCGCCCTTAACCTCTTTGCGCTCTCTTATTACCGGTAGTGGCAAAGAAAAAATCATCGCCCCCACCGAAGCCCGTCCCCCCACTGGCATTGCCACCATGGAGCAAAAGGCACCCATTTCTTCCCTTGATCTTGGCATTGCCCCTATACCTAGCACTCCTCCTCCCGGTGGCACCCCTCTTGCCCCACAGCGCCCCCTTAACCTACAACCCGCACTAATACCAGGGGTAAGCGTAGCACCCCTTGCCACAACGCCTACTCCCTCCGCAACACAAAAAACAACAGTTATAAGCAATATTTTAAGGCAAACAGGCTTAAACGAGCTTAGCAGGGTAACAGAAGAAGTTGCGGAAAGCCGTGTGCAAAACAGTCGCCTACAACAAATCGCCCGCCTCGAAACACAGCCAGCACGCTTGGCGCAAGTTGTTGCCCAAGCAAATATGTTAAGTAATCCTGCACAAGCCCCTACCGAGGCACAACGCAGTGCTATTCTTGCAATGAAAAACAATATTTTGTCGCAGGGTTTAAGCAACCAAACTCAAGGCATTATTGCTCTTGCTCGTAAAGACACCGGCAGTATCGCCAGCCAAAACATTACCCGCGAGCTTACAGAACGCAACCTCCAAGCGGTAAAAGAAAAAACAGAAAAGATACTACAAACCAACCAAGTTACCAATTCTAATACCACAAAAGAATTGGAGCAACTGGCGCAAAATATTAGCAAGTACCAAAACACTCCTCCTTATAAAGCAAGCGAAAAAAATGCTCTGGGTAAACAAATAGAACAAGCGATGCGTGGCTTTTCGCAGGGCAAAGAAGCACCCACGGCAACCGACCGCTCTACTGTGGGAGCGCTTCCCGCCCCCGTCTCTGCCAAAGTCAAGCAGGCAAGCGAACTTCCTGCCACCAAAGAGGGCGACGACCTCCTTGGTTCTATGAACATCTTAAACGCCACCGAGGTAGCAGAAGGTGCTGTTGGTAAGGTGGAAGATCTGCTTGCAGGCAGTGAGGATGTTAACAAAATGCTTGCCGACCAAAACGATAAAAACGATTTCGAGAAAACCAAAGCTCACTGGATTGCTTTTTACCGCGATACCCCCGTTCCTGCAAGCGATAAAATTACCAGTCGAGAAGACTGGATCAAAGAACAAATCAAAGAGCAAGAACCTTTACTTGCCGATATCACGCAAGGCGATTACGAAAAGCGCGAAAAAGCATTAAACCGCCTGCAAAAAATACTGCCGTTCCTCTTGTTGGGCAACTACTCCTTACTCGACATTACGCTTTACCTCAAGGCAAAAATTGCCGCCGCCCACACTGTCCTCGACGAACTAAAGCATTCCCAAACCCCCCAAACCCAATCCGCACCAGAGAAAAACGCGCAAAATGCCCCTCCCCACTCGGGCATAACAAAAACTGTAGCGCCAGAACAAAACATGCAAAACACGCCCGCCCATCTCGATTACGAGAAAAACAAAACACACACACCGTCTGACACAGTGGATCTCCTTAGTATTAACAACAAAGCACAATAATATGTTCCGCCTTAAATTAATACTGCTCTTGGGCCTAGTATTTGTTTTTACCGGTTGTAGCAAAGAAGGCCACTTCCTTGGTCGAGACGATGTTTCTGCCGCCTCTGTTTTGGCTCCTCTCGATGGCATTCTTGCCAGCGTGGCTCAGGACCCCAACATACTTTATGCTTCGCCCAACACCAAACAAACCATTGACATTGTTTTTAAGGAGGACGACAAGCCATTTGGGGGCTACAATAGCAACCCTGTTGATATTTTAACAATGCAACAAACTCTTGCCAAACTAGCGCCAAGCAACACAAATCCTGTCTATCGCTATTTTCGTTACGCGGAAGGAGTAAGTATTCCTGCTTACAAACTCTTAGAGGGCACCAACATTACAATCGACAAAACCTACAAAGGGGAGAATAGCAAGCCCCTTAAAACCAATATTGCCCGCACCAACTCTCAAAACGACGATACTTCAAGCCCCACCGGTTTAATGCCCGTTTTTGGTCGGGTGTTAAACCCCAACTTAAAACGATGGTCTTCTAACCCCGAGCTTTTTACCCTGCGCAAAGATTATTTAGCGCCAAACGCCACCACCGAAAAAGAGGACTGGGAGCAAGAAAAAAAATACTTAAGCTCTTATAGTTATAGCGAGCCTGAAAAATTGGTACTCACGCCCACAGACAAAAATGAAAAGCGTCCGCCGGCATTAATTTTTGTTCTTTACAAACCCAGTAACTACTGGCAAACAGACAACCGCTCAAGCAGAGAACAAGAGAACAAGCTTTATTATTTTGACGTTTACTATAGCATCGACCAATGGAATATATTTGTAGATAAACAAAGTGGCACGGCAAAACAAGACAACCACCCCGACGGGCTACGCCTTCCTAATGAGTTTGGTGTCTGCAATTATAACGATACCTCTACGTCATCAAAAACTCCGATCACCATACCCCAGACGCCCCCTAGCCACCCACAAGACGAACAAGGCTGCCATCCTTACCCTACGCTCCATAGAGAATGCAGTCTTTTTGCTGTTAACGGCCACTGTTGCTCGTCTTCTGGCGACTGCCCCCAAGAAACCTCTATTTCACCAAACCCCACCGTCAATGGCGACCTAAAATTCACTTTAATTACTATGCTTACAGACTCTAACTACACAGCGCTTGCGCAACAAGATCAAAAGACGTATAAATACAGCCAGCCCGATGTTAACCTTTGGGTTAAATATGAGTTTATCGAAATGCTCCAAAATGGAGATGCTACCTTTAAGGTTATTAGCGATAAACTTAAACCCCTTAATGAAAAAAACAGATTTTCCCCTAAAAATAATCTCCAGGTTCCTCCTTGGCTTTATAGCGAAGATGCGGTTATAGCAAATATGGCAGCATGCAAACCTGTCAAAGAGCTTCAAAAATGCGTTCTAGATCATGCACGCTACAAGGTGCAATACACTCCCACCGAAACTTTTTACCACAACCGCGTTTTAATTGATAAGGAGGGAAAAACTATATACGAACGCGCCACCTCCGGAGCAAGAGAAGGCGCCCGTAAAGCCGGCGCACCAGATTGGTTTTGGTGCTGGTTTATGCCAGAGTGATATAATAAAGTAGTATGAACGATATAAAAATTAATGTGCGCCCCCGTATCCCCACCGCCACCTGGCGTGAACCGCTTAGTAGTATTATGCTTGATTCCCGTGCCCCTGCCACTAGCCCACGCGGGCGCTTAATAAAAAACCTCCTTCGCCACGCCGCCGCCACCGGCTCTTTTTCCACCATTCTTTCTCCTTTCGAGATGCAAACGTACGGTCGTGAAGCAAAAAGAGAGGGTATGGAGCCCGCCCTTTACCACGCCACAGTCAAGGCGGCCAAAGAAAGACTAGCGCCAGTTTTTAACCGTCCCGGGACATGGCGCCTATTCCTGCGCCTCCCTCCAACAAACGAACATAGCGGGCGCCATATTTTTAATTTCTCTGCTCTCCCCGAAAGGGGTGATAACTGGTCTTTAGCTTTTACCCGCCCCCGCTCAGAGGTCAACAACCTCCACCAAGACACAGCGTTACCCCCAGAAACAAATAATTTACTCGATGGCATTTTCAAAAAAAGAAGAGGTCGCCTCGCAATTTTGGGCTCGTCGCCCGGGCGCGCCCACACTACCCATTTAATTAAAAAATATCTCAATAGTAAAAACATCGGCTACCACAATTTTGTCGAACATCACCACCACGCCCTTCACCCCCACAACACATTAAGCGGTTCGTTGCGCGACGCTATTCCCTTGGTTGGCCTATATCCTGCCACTGTTTTCGACACACTTTCTCTTGCCGATAACCTTTTTCAGCTGCGCCAAATCCCCGGAGTCTCCATTGCCAGCTTTTACGCTCCTAACAAGAACTATTTTGACAAACTAACCTCGCTCCAGCTCCTCCCGCCAAATTTTTTTGATGCCATTGTAGAGTCGTATCTTCTTCCTAAAACGTGCGATAAGTGTATGCCGTCTTATATTCCCGCGGTCCGCTTTGCCCCTATGCGCCGCATTGCCTCCTCCCGAGGTCAGCTACTACACGTGCACCCCCTAAAAACGGAAAACAAAGATTGCCCCCACGAAAAACAATTCCACCTCCTCCACAGCATTTACCGCCCCGGGGCAAAAAAACCCAGCCTTGAAAACCAGCTCTACGACCTCGCACTCGACCACGTTATTAGTGCCAACACCCTTGCCCGCTACACAGCATAGCTTATTCGATCACCGGCTCTTTAAGGTAAGCTAGTTTTTGCGTGAACTTCCCCAAAAGCGGATAGAAGCTATTCATAAAACCTTCCATATCAACAATGTTTTGTGCCGCGCCGTACCACAGTGGAAGGCGAAAATCGGTTTGCGCAAACCTTTTCGCCCACTCGAACTCAACACCCATACTCAAGGCAAAGGGCAGGTATTGTTCGAACTCGTTTTCTAAACTATCTTGGACCGTTGCTTTTTTGTTAAGCGCCAAATAGTTACGAAAAGCAAGCCATTTCCGCGCCTCTGCTTTTCCCTTGACCGTCTTCATAGAGATACGACCGGCAAAAGCAATCGCTAAAAAACCCATACCCACAAGCCCCGCCCACAGGAGCAAAGTGTATTTTGGATCGCGCGCTGTCGCCATGGTAAATATAAAACCTCCACCGCCAGTAAAAATCATAATTAGGCCATAAACACGGTAGCGCCAGTGGACAAGCGCAGGGTTTTTAACAAAAAACTCCATCTTGGTAATTTGCTCGTATATTTGCTCGTAAACACGTGTTACTCTTTTACTAAAGAGGTCGTTGCTCACTCTTACCTCTATTTCTTCGCCAGTGCTCAATGTTTCTCCGTGCTTAAAAAACTCGTCTATTAAGGTTTGCTCATAGGTACGCAAACTCTTCCATTCTAAGGAGCGAAGATTTTTTTTGTAAATTAGCATTTCACCGTCTTTATCTTCGATACCTAAAAAACCTCTGTTTGCTAAATCGAGAATGGTCGATAAAATTTCTTGGCTTCTTATACGACCGTGCAAAAGCACACCTACCAGTGGTGGGGGTAAATTATCGGGCGGCGCTTGTAACACCGCCAGAGGGGGGCGCGCTAGGCTTTCACCAGTTGTACGAGCATAAATGTTGACCAAAACAATAAGACCAACAAGGGGCAAGAATATGCTAAAAATAAGCCAAGAAAAGCCACTAAAGTTGTTGACAATTCTTTTAAGCGCCCCCATTACTCCTAGCTCGAGATAGCCACGAGGAAATTCTAAATAAACCGTAACTTGTGCCGTGGGGGCAATGCTCTCGGCCTCCAAAACAATAGTTTGGTTGTTATTGGTAAAGTAGCTCGCCTTAACAGTGTCCACACCATGGGCGGTAATTAAACGACGCCCCTCTTCGGGTATGGTTTGGGGATCAATTGCTTTGGGAAGATTTACATTAACACGAAGACTGTTGATATAGCCCTGAACCGGATGGCGTGTTTCCCCGTCGAAAATTATAATTCTTAACACATCGCTGCTGACTTGATGTTCTACAACAGGATTGACACGCTGTCCCCCTTGCCTTACTGCACCTCCTTTTGTAATTTCGAGATTAATTGTTTCCGCCCCTACCTCCCCAGCACTGAGCGTTGATTCCGGTATGTTTTCGTCGGGCAACGCCGGTTCTGTAATAAGAGTATCATCGTCGGGCAACGCCGGTTCATCGGCAACAACACGCAAGCCATCTACCCATGCTGTAATTTTTTGCATTGGTTGAAAATATAAGTTCGCCACGCCAAGCGCAATACCGATTGTGGCAAAGAAAAAAAACTTACGCCACAAAAAACTAGTACCTCGTAATAATTCTGCCCAAATACTCCTTCTCACTAGCCTCCTATGTGCAACATTGAACCCTTGTGTCGCCTGCTTAAATTATACACCAATAACTCTATCCCTGCCTCTGGCGCAATAGCCCCTGTTTTAATGTTGATGTCTGTTTGCGCGATAAACTGATAAGTTTTTGCAAGCCACGACCAACTCAAGTTTTTCGCCAAAGGAGTTAACTTACCCACCACAAAAGGCATTATTTTTGCCCGTCGCGCAATTTCCGCATAAGGTGTTTTTGCCTCCAAAAGACCCTTAACATAAACAAGAGCACGATACTGGTAAGCAATCGCCCCTAAAACCAAAACGGGCTCACTTTGTGCCCTTAGGGCGGCGAGATGCCCGACCATCACCTTGTCGTTGCCTGCCTTAAGAGCATCGAGTAAGGCAAAGCTATCCCCTACTGCCTTGCGTGGCAGGAAGAGGTCGATATCCCTGCTTGTTACTGTGCGACCAAGGCAGTAAAGACGCAGTTGTTCTAAGATGTTTTGTAGCTGCCAACCGTTACCCTCTGTCCCCGCCAACAAAAGCCTTTGCGCTTCGCCCTCTATGTCGATATTATTTTTTGCCACCAGTTCAAGGGCGAACTTTTCCCAGCTAACCTTCGAGAGTGTTTGTAATTCTATAAAATAAGAAGATTTAAAAAGGAATTTATAAAGCTTTGTTCTTTTGTCGACGTTATTTTTTTCCAGTATTATCACATTAACCGTTGGCGATTTTTTTTGTATTTTTTTTATAACTACCTCGCTGTCGAGGCCCTTTGTCGTCAAAAGGTTTTTAACGACGAGTGTCTTTTCTTGCGCAAAAAGGCCAGTAGATAAAAGTTCGTTTATTAAACGCTCTTCCTCGAAGTTGTCTTCGCAATCTATAGTAACTACATTTTTTCGCCCTGCATCGAGGCGCGCAATAACCTCTTCTAACTTCGCCTGGCGGCGAAAATCATCGTTGCCAAAAATGAAATACAAACCATCAATCATAATTTTTTTCTGCAGTCCCGCTGGTCATTAGTGCGGCGGCAAGCCACCACAAAATTGCGAGATCGTTTTTGAAAATTGGGGTATCTACTAGCCCATAAAAAAGTATTGCTAAAAAGAAAACCAGGGGCATAAGAGCTTCTTTTGTAGGCGCGCGAAAATGGGGGCGCAAAAGAATAATAACCCACCATATAAAAACTAGAAGTGCAAGCCCACCCATACTCGCCCAAATATGCAAAAATAAATTATGGGCAGATAAGGCAAAGGGGGCAATAAATTCGTCGTAATTAACTCTTCCTTTTGTTAGGGTGGTAAAGTAGTCTTGGTAGTTACCCAACCCCACGCCGAACAATGGCTTTTCTTTGATAACCTCAAGCGTTGTGCGCCAGACCTCCCAACGCACGTTGTTACTTGTAACAACACGCCCCGCATTGGTTGAGGCGTTAAAATCGGGGCGCGCAAAGTAAAAAACAACCATCACCATAGCTAGCGCGAAGACAGCAAATAAAAATGTTTTATGCTTAATTTTTCCCCCAAACGGTAGGTGGTAAAAAAGCATATAGGCGCCACCAAGCGCCAGGGATCCCGCAAGTGCTACCACTGCCCCTCTACTTTGCGCGCCCACAAGAGCGACTGTCATAACAAGTGCCGCCACCACACTGACCACGCGCCATATTTTTTGGTACTTAATAGCTCCTATGACCGCCAAGCTTACAATGGGCGCTAAAAACAAGCTTAAATAATTTGCCGAAGCAGATACGTCGAAACCATACCAGCCGAACCAGCGCCCGTCGTTTGCCCTGTGCCAACCACAAGCAGAAAGCAAACTAACAAGCGCGACTACTCCCCCCGTAAGAATGAGTGTCTTTTTTACAAGAGAATATTGGCGACTTGCCACGACCATAATATAAATAAGTAAACCATCGACAAAAAAGGCGCGCCAGTAGCCGAGACCGGACAAGAGATCGGGGTTTACAAGGGCGCTTATTAAACCCCATACGCTCCAGAGAGCAATAATAAGAGCGTGGCGCGGAGAGAAAACTGTCCAAGGGTGGGTAATAATTTTTCGAAGCCTGCGTTTGCCGTAGAATAAAAGCCAGGCAAGAAAGCCGAGGTAAAGAATTATTTCAAATGCGTTCGTAGGAACACCTAAAAGAGAAAAACGAAAGAGGTAAAGGGGTGTAGAAAAAATTATTGCCGATAAAATATATTTTTCCATTAGGCGTTACTTTTTATTAAGGATTTTTTCTTGGTTGGCAATAAGTAAAGCAAGAAAGACCCAAATATAAACGATGTATATGGTAGAAAATGTTATATATTGCGCGAGTATTGCGATAATACCGAGCGTAAAACCCGCGAGCGTGGCCTTGTCGAAATCGTTGTCGGCAACAAACCAGGCTTGCACCGAACGAACAAGGACAAAGCCGAAAAAAAGTACAAAAAAGATAATCCCCCAAATACCAGTTTCAACCAGTGTTTCTAGATATTGGTTATTGACTATCGGCTGGTAACCCTCTGTTTGTGATTGGAACTTTTCGTCTAATTCTAGTTTGCCGTACCCTCCCAGCCCCACTCCTCGCCAGGGGTAAATACGCCACCACTCCACCGCAAGCTCGGAGGCATCTTTTCTCGAGACAACGGATTCCGCATGGAGCCTCGACACACTTAGGTGGGCAATAATTTCATCGCGCGCCTTTGAGCTCGATGTTGTAAAAAACGCCAAGGCCATCACAAGGGCAAGTGTTAGTATAGAGGCGACAACAACAATATTGTCGCGCGCAAAAAACCTTTTATACTGCCATATTATTAAAAGTAAGCCTCCTACGCCAAGACCCAAGTAAGCACCGCGAGATAAAGTTAAAACGATACTCGATAAAAGCAGTAAACTAATCAAAAGGGCATAATTGCGCGTTATACTTTTTGTTCCCCCGTAAAGAAAATAACAAACGGCAAGGAAAAATGGCACAAGTAAATAATTGCCATAGTAAAGAGGCTCGCCAAGCGTAGAATGGACGCGAGGAAAACCAAAGGTGCTTTTATCGTAGCCCGGCTTTATACCTGTTATTTCGAAGGGGAGACCAACAAGATCACCGAAAATTTGAAAAAAACCAAACAAGGCAACAATGGAGGCAACAATAACAACGGCAATATTGGCTTTTCTTAAAATTGATGTTTCCTCTGTTAATTGTATGGTAAGCCAAAAACCCACAAGGGCAACAAACCAGAACAAAATGACCATTAAAGTTCTGTTCGGATCAATACTTACAGCGTACGACCAGACACCAACGAGCCAGAACAATAGCGCGAGCCAAAGAGCTAAGGGGGTTTTTAAGCTGGCTCTGTTTGAGAGGAAAAGGGCAAGCCAAGCAAACCCCACCACGGCAATAACAAAATGAACCGGTTTAACCGTCATTCCCCCTACACTTACAGTCAGGAGGCGTTCAAAAGGTAGAGTTGCAATAATCAACAAAATACCGAGAGCAGGGTTTTTAATAACTGCGACAAAAAGAATTACTCCCACCGTGGCGGCAAGCAATAAAATAAGACCGGGAGTGCCTAAAACATAAAGAGCACCAGCCATCACCATCGCCAATACGACGTAAAGCAAATTTATAAGATAAACCTTATTTTTCATAGCAAAGCTTGCTCACTATTGCCTCTCCTCTTTTGATATTTTTTTTACTGTCGTAATGCGCGAGTGCATATTTTCTGCCCGCTCTAGAGAGTTCTTTTGCGCGTTTTTTATTGTTAATAATCGTTAAAAGACTTTTTGCCAAGGCACTCGGGTCTTTTTCGGGAACAAGGAGGCCGATTTTCCCGTTGATGATATACTCTGGTATTGCGCCACTTTGGGCGGAAACAACGGGGGTGCCACACGCCAACGCTTGCAGGTTGACTGTTCCTACCTGCTCTTCCCATTTCGGCACGGTGCGAGAAGGATAAACACTTACCGTCGCCGCTCTAAAAAGCGGAGGTAGGTCTGTCTGTTGGCGCAAGCCAAGTAGAGTTATTTTTCCTTTTTTTCTATTGCCGGCACGATATTTTTCGACTTCGCACTCCATAGGACCTGTGCCCACAAAGACCAAGTGTGCCGGCGTAATATCGATAACTTTTTCATAGGCATTAAGGATGTCGGCAATACCCTTTTCCTCCACTAAACGACCGACATATAAAATAACAGGCATCTGCCATTTTGGCTCTTTACCGTTTTTTTGGGGAGAGAAAAGTTCGGTATCTACCCCCCAAACACCCCACAAAGCACGAACTATTTTTTTCTTTTCCACGCCGACATCGAGGAGATTTTTCTGCGCGCCTTTGTTGAGAACAAAAATTAAATCTGTTTTTTTGCAATAAAGCAGGAGAATAAGTTTAACAAGGGGCGACAAAACACCAAAGCGGGTATGGGGAGGGCGATTTTCGAGCATAGGAAAAATAAATTTTGCCCCCACCTTGCGTGCCGCCTTTTGTGCGGCGAAAGAAAAAATAAGTGCTTTTTTTGAGGCATACGGCTCGGCACCCTGAATAACCGCGGGAGCAAGGCGTGTTAGCTTACGGTATAGGTGGCGAGCATTGTCGAATTTAATAGCGCGTACCGCGCCACCCTCGAGTTCTTTGGTACCGATATCACCGTAGGGCGCCTTAAAATAAAAGTGCACTATTTCAAAATCCTTAAAATGACGCAGTGGCTCGTGAATATCGCGCCTTATTGCCTCGGTAACAAACGCCAACACAGGTTTGCTAGCCACGAAGAACCTCCTCGTACACCTCTACCGTTTGGCGAGCAGTTTTGCGCCAACTAAACTTTTTCGCTTGTTTTAGAGAAGCGGTTGTCATTTTTTCGCGCAATGGCTTGTCGCGCAAAATACGCAAAATCGCCTTGACCCAGCTTTCAACATCTTTAGGCGACAAAAGTACACCCGCGTCTCCTACAACTTCGGGAATACTCGATGTGTTACTTGCCACAACAGGTGTACCACAACTCATCGCCTCCAGAGGAGGCAAACCAAAGCCTTCGTATATAGAAGGAAAAGCATAAACATCGGCCCCGTTATACAAATAAGGTGCCTCTTCGTCTTCTATATAGCCAGTAAAGATAACAAACTTCTCGAGCCCTAAGTGGCGCACTGCCTCAAAAAGATTTTCATAATACCATCCCTTTTTACCCGTAATAACGAGTTTTATATCGGGCATCATTTTATGAATACGGTTAAAAACACGAATCAAAAACTCAAGATTTTTACGGGGATTAAGAGTGCCAATATGCAATATATAGCGCCCGTCGATATAGTATTTATCGAGAATCTTATCAATTTTTCGTCGGTCTTTGATGGGCTTAAACCGACTTCCTGCCGCCTCGGGGATAACCACCATTTTTTCCTCTGGCACCCCAAGGTGTTTGATAAGATCCTGCTTTGTATGCTCGGAAACACAAATAATTTTATCGGCAAAACGATAAGAGAAAGGCATCCACCGTGCAAAATATTGCCTTGAGTAAAAGGGAATATCGCTGCCAAACAAAATAGCAATAATATCGTGTACGGTAACTACTGTTTTACCCTTAAAGAAGATAGGGGCAGAAAAAGCTGGTTGATGCAAAAGATCGACGTGCGCGGCACGAGCAAGACGAGGAAGTTTAAACTGGTCCCACAAAAAACGGCGCGGCGCATTAAAATCACGTTCCTCCGCTGGCTTAAAAAAAGCGTATTTGTTTTTTTTATCAATTTTTTTTAGTTGCTCGGTAAGATTAGAAACATAAAAACCAAAACCGGTTTTTTGCCCTAAGGTTGTCTGTATGTCGATACCTATTTTTGCCACCATACCTCTTTTGTTGCTTACTTTTTACTGTATCACGAAAACTTGCTAGTTTGCTAACGGAACGACTTTATTGTACACCGCGGCGGTTTCTTTAACTGTTTTTTTCCAACTAAATTCTTTTGCCCTGCCCAGCCCCTTTACCCTTAAAACGTTGCGACTTGCCTTATCGGTGATGAGCCTTTTTAGACCTGCCGCCCAAGGCACAACATTAGGAGGCATAACCATTGCCGCCCCATGGGCTACTTCCGGCATACTAGATATATTGTTAGTAATTACGGGCAAACCACAGGCCATTGCCTCTATTAAAGGAAGACCAAAACCTTCGTAAAGAGAGGGAAAAGCAAATATCTCTGCATGATTCATAATTTCTACCAGTTTTTTGTCGCTTACATAGCCCCAAAACTTTACTTTTTTGCCCATCTTTTTGGCATGGGAGAAAATCGCCCCATCGTTCCACCCTTTGGCGCCAACCACCCATATTTCATATTCGTCTTGCAACTCTTGTGGCAACCTTAAAAAAGCATCGAAAAGAAGTTTTAGGTTTTTTCTTGGTTCAACTGTTCCCACCGCCAATATTATTTTATCTCTTTTAATGTAGTTAAGAGTACGAAATATAGGGTCTAAACCCAAGTGAACAACAGTAATTTTGTTTTTTGCTTCTGGCAAATATTTGACGATATCGTCTTTCGTTGCTTTGGAGACAGCAATAATATGATCGGCGCGGCGAATTGCTTTTATTGTGCGCCTATTTTGGTTGCCCGACACTTTTTTCCCGCGCAACTGTGGAAACAAAAAAGATGTCATATCGTGGATAGTTAAAACAAGTGGTTTTTTTGTAGCTAAGGGCGCCTCCCAAATACTGGGCGCATGCCAAAGATCAACTTGGGGCATAAATAAATCGGGCCAAGAAATGGGGCCACCCCAGAGTGAGTTTTTGAATTCACCGGGTACTCTTTTGGTGGTAAAAGGACGCGTACCGGTAATGCTTTTAATTTCTTTAAGCTTGCTTTTTCCTCCCCGCATAAAAGTAAAGAAAAAACGGACATCGACGTTGGGATATTGCGCCATATAAGCTACTAGGTTTTTCGTGTAGCGCCCGATACCCGCTTTTTCGTTGATGCCCCTTGTCCCATCTATGCCGATCACCATAATAATTTACTCCAAAATACATTAAGAGGCTTTTGTTTCCCCTTTAATTATTTCTCTTAACATTTCTTTGCTTACCGCTTTTGTTGCAACCACGACCACAAAGTACACAAGGCTACCTACCAGCATAGGCAATACAATGAATGTGTTACGTAGTGGCAGGATTGCCAAAGCCATTATAATACCACCCACTATCGCTTTTGCGCTCGCCGACCCGTTCAAGCGAAAATCGATGAAGTTATGCAAAAGATGGCGGTTAACAAGAAGAACACATAGTTCCGTAATAATAGTTGCCACCGCAGCACCAATGTAGCTAAATCTTGGAATAAGCAAGAGGTTTAAGACAATGTTGAGTAACATAAAACAAAGGTTTGGTAAAAGCAAAGCGCGCTGTTTGCCAGCAGCGATAATCATATTATTAAATATGCTTGTGAGGTAAGTTAAGATTATTGTGACCGCAAGAACCTGCAATGTACTCACCGCTGTCATCGGATAACCTGCGATACTAAATGTACTTGTGCGAATAAATTCGCTGCCGGCAACAATATTGATTATTGGCCTTGCCAAGGTAATAGCACCAACCATTAGTGGCACCGAAAGAAGCATCATAAAATCGAACGATTTTTGCATAGCACCGCAAAATTTTTCGAGCTTTTTTTGCGCGAGGTAACCCGACATTATTGGGAAAATTATTCCAATAAATAATGCGGGGAGAGCCAAAAGGACTTCGTATATTTTGTAGGGCGCACCGTAGATACCAATATCGACCTGTGTTTTCATTACACTTAACATCACCGAATCAATCTTAAAATACACTATCGCTAAAATACTCGCTAATCCCACCGGCCAACTCTGTTGCCAGAGATAGCGCCAATATTGCTTGTCGAACTTAAAGCGAAGCTTGACACATTGATTAGCATAAAAGGTATTAATAACAAGACCGACAAAAGCCCCTACGGGGTAAGCAGAAAGAAGCGCTAAAAGACCGTATTGGAGGCGTGAAAAGAGAATTATTAAACCAAGAGTAGTAAGACGGGAAGCAACATCACCCAGCACCGCTCTGTCGGCCTTAAGATTGGCTTGCAAAACAGCAACGACCGTTCCCTGTATGGTCCCCCATAGCATAGAAAGGGCAATAATGCCGATACCAAGATTAACAACCAGAGGATAATCTAGTAACCAACCCACCGCAAAACATAAAGCATAAACAACAAGGGCAAAAATAGTTCTAATACTTAAAACATTGCCCGCCACCTTTTCTGGTGAAACTTTTTTTGCTCCTAGTTCGCGCAAAAGGATAAGCATAAAGCCAAAATCGGCGAAGGTACTGAAAAGGCCGACAAAGGCAAAAACTGTTGTGTAATTGCCGAAGCCGGCAACACCGAGGTAGCGAGTTAGGATGCCAATTGCCACAATGGAAATAACGGTATTCACAGCGCGGCCGACGATCTGTGCCGCCGTATTGTAAGCAATTTTCCGTTTAAGGCTCATAGATTTATTTATAAAACTACTAAACTATTTTAAAAGGTGGCGTGCCTGGCAGGATTTGAACCTGCGACCTTCAGCTCCGCAAGCTGACGCTCTATCCACTGAGCTACAGGCACACAGAAACGTAAACGCCAATTTAGTATGCCACTGTACGATATTATTGTACCTGTAAAATAGGATTTAATCAATATTTTACACCCGTTACTTTTATGGGCAGACGAGAGAATTGTTTTTATCGTTCGAGGTGCGAAGCGCCGAGAACTACTAGCCGTTGATACTGGAACTGGTGCAAAAGTTCTCACTTCGTTCGAACAGTAATAGGATTATCGTTCGAGGCGTAATCGCCGAGAACTAAAGACCGTAAGTTTTTATCGTTCGAGAGAATTGCGCGTAGCGCCATCTCGAGAACTACTAGCCGTTGAAACTACACCTCGCGTTGTAGTTCTCACTGCGTTCGAACGGTAACAGGTGCCACGGTCGTCGCCCTTATCGTTCGAGGTGTGCCCACCGAGAACTATCAAACGTTGATATTGAAACCGACCCGGTAGTTCTCGCTTCCGCTCGAACAGTAAAGAAGACAACGGTCGTCACCCTTATCGTTCGAGGTGTAATCGCCGAGAACTATCAAACGCTAGTGTCAAGCCTCACGTGATAGTTCTCACTGCGTTCGAACAGTAAAAAGTTCTCGCTTCCGCTCGAACGGTAACAAGATTATCGCCCCGCTCGAATAGCATTATCCTCTCTTTTAATATCTACTACAAATTTATTTTATAAGCTCGGGTAACGACCAATACACAAAGCCTTTTTTGCTTTTATCTGGCCACCACTCTAGGTCTTCTGTGTCGCAAATTAAATAATTTTCTCCTCCGCTGATTTTACAATACGCACTACGGCTTGGCTGTTTAACCTTAGCGCCAGTTTCGTTGTCGATGACATAAAAATCATTGCCACCAGGGTAATCAATCTCGTATCTACGGTGGATACTTAGCGGGCGATCAATCGTATTATAGAGATGCTTGGCATCATTGTAACCTTGTTCATCTATCTCGGTTATTTTTCCACTGATTAGGTCAATCTCTATGTATTGGTTGTAACCCTCTCTCTGGTTGATTGATACTGGCACCTCGACCAGGATTGTATCTTTATCCTTACCGTTTTTAAACCAATCGCGCGAACGCAAGGCATATGAATCGGTTGGCAAAACCGTGTGGCGGTTGCCGTTACTATAATATACCTGAGAAGGTCGCGGTATCACAACTCTTACCGTGCCCTTTCTCTTGTTATTAAAAATAGTATATTCTTCTTGTCCGCCCATCGTATTGGAAGATGCCGTAAAGCGAAATATAAAATAATCACCATAAACCTCTTCCGACACTCCTTTATACGCTTCGTAACTATAAGAGGCTGTACTAATAAAAGTTTTGGTTTTTTGCTTAAAGTCATAGTAGGCAATGTAATCATTTTCGTCAAAATACCAGATGCCGTCACCAGGAAAAACAATTCTATCCATTAAAGAAAGCGGGTGCGTAGAAGAGGTTGGGACAAAAGTCCACAGTTTACTATTTATATAACTTTGATTTTGTCTCTCTAGTATCAGATTGTTTACTGGATTATAAGTTATCGCCGTTACACAGGCAGGCAGCACCAGCAAAAGCAATATAACGCCTGCCAATTTTTTACCTGGGGCGGCGGGAATCTGCCCCGCTAAAGACCTTGCTTTTTTGAAGGCGAAAAACAATAGGATTAAAGAAACAATAACTGCTACCAGTGGTATAAGTATAGCCTCGGGGGGAATACCATAGTCGGCATGTAGCATAAACCATACCCAAAAAGATTCTATTATCGATATACAAATTAAGGAGCTAATTAATATAACAGATAACAACAGTTTGCGAAGGTGGCAAAATAATTCGTTCCTACTAACTACAGTGTAGCGCGTTTGTATCAAATAATAAGCTATGGTCACGAGACAGGTAAATACAACGAGCACAATAGCCCCTATTGCCGAGACTATCGAAACAAGTCTTGCAACATACAAGTACGTTAACAGCGACACCAGCAAAACAGCCAACACATAACATAACCCTGCGTAAACTGTTCGTATGCGCACCTTGTGGGTTGGAACTGTTGATGACGATTGTGCTTGCGATGCTAGCGGACCTTCGCCTTGTGCTACATTATGCACAGGTGGTGAAGCTTTTTCCGACATTACTGACCCCTCTTCTATTATGCCCAAGTGATAAAAAATACCTTAGTATTACCAGCTTCCGCCACCGCCACCGCCAAAGCCACCACCACTAAAACCGCCACCGAAACCAGAGGAATCACTACTTTGGGGGTGCGAGGCTAGCGCTGCTCCCATATTCGCGTTCATTCCCGAAAGGGTGTGAGCAAAGACCATAGTGTCAAAAGGGTGGCTCCCTACATACCAATCTGGCGGGTTGACATCAAGCCCCTTAAAGGCCTTCGCCCATTTTCCTGTAAGACCGAAAACAATTGCATAAGGCAAATATTTTGAAAAAATATTTTTATCTTCTTCAAAGCGGGCACGATACCTTTCGGCGGTATAAATAAACATACGAAACCCCTTTGTTTGCCTTAGCGCCTCCGCCCCCTCTTTAGTTTTACGTGGCATAGAGAAGCCAAACCATAGTGCAAAAGGAGATAAAACAATGCTACAAATTATCGCTGCGGTGATACTGTCTGTTAATAGCCCGAGCAAAAACATCATTCCAATAGGCAACAAAAGGGCAAGTAAGGTATAACGTACCCGGGTGGAGTTGGGGTTTTCCTCAAAATATCCCTTATTCATAATCTCGTTATAAAGGGCACTTTTTAAGGCAGGGATGTGAACGTAAAAATTATTTTTTAGTTCGCTGATTTTTTTAGATTGCGCGTCGCTAAACACAGACGTAAGCAACATTTTTTCAAAGTCGGAGAGGGGTTTAGTAGCACTTGGCACTCTTTTAAGAGTATAGTCTTTTCCTTTTTTTGGTTCGTGGATAGTAATATAGCCACGCGACGCAAGTTGAATGATGCCTGCTGAAATATCGAGCATATCGACACGCTCGTCCTTGAGCACTCCCATCATCGATGGGGTGAGGTCGTCGGGGGGAGCAAATTCAGGCGCCACCGCCTTATTAACAAGCGGATCTCGACCGTGCGCACGCCATGTAAAGTAAAAAATAATCAGTGTAAGAACAAGTATAAAATAACTAATATTGTCGAATAAAAAACCGGTGGTTAGCGCTGCTTTACTAGGAGGATTAAGTGTTCCCTTGGGTGCACCAGCGACAACTGTTAATCCTTCGCCCGGGGTAAGATCTTGCGCCGAGAAGTGTGCCCTTGCTCCTTCTGTTTCGGCAACGCAATTATTTTCTGTAGAGCCACCTAAGCCCGAAAAACACAATGCTTTAAGCGCCTCTCCCTTGCTGGGAAAATTAACCTCTGCTCTCGCACTCTCGACTGGTACCGACCAGTCGTTGCCCGTTACGTTCCAGTAAAGCTCATCATTTTCTAGAAACCTAATTCCTCTTTTGATTTCGTACCTAATAACATAAGTTTGTTTGCCGGAAACAGTGATATCGGGATCACCAATTTTAATAGTTTTTTTACCGAACCAGCCACTTGATTCGTACGGCAGTGGCGAGCCATTAGCGTTAGTTACAGCAATAACTTTCATTTTTAGCTTGTAACTCTGGCCACTATTGTTGTAGTAGTTTAAAGGGATATAGCGATAAATACCGTGCTTTTGCTGTGTGCCAAAATCAACAGATAAGGTTTCTGTAATATCGAGGACTGCGTCTTCGCTAACGTTAATACTGCTCTTAAATTCCTCTATTTTCCAACCACTATCGCCTTCTTGTGCATAGGCGTATTGAAAAAACACACAGAATAGTGCCAAACACAAACTAACCGTGGCAATCCATTTACCAATAATCTTCATAGCTAAAGTTTAACACAAAAAAAACTTTTTAGTCCACTGGTTGTTACAGTCCATACAGAAGGAGAACAAACCTCTCACCACCTTATCTTAAGTTGCATTTACTTCGATACTGGGAGGTATCGAAGTAAATGCAGAAAACGCTATTGTTAAAGGATAACGTTTGGCTACGAGTAGAGCGTGAGAGCGATAACCTGCGTTACCTCCCTTTACTGTTCGAGCGGGAGCGAGAACTACCGGGTAAGGCACAGTATCAACGGTTCAGAGTTCTCGTCGCTCCGCTCCTCGAACAATAAAAAATGACGACCGCTACCTCTTAACTGTTCGAGCGGAAGCGAGAACTTTTTTACTGTTCGAAAAGTATCCGCCGCAGGCGGAACGCTGAGAACTATCACGTTAGTCCTAGCATCAACGGTAGATAGTTCTCGGTGAGTACACCTCGAACGATAATCCTGTTACTGTTCGAGCGGAAGCGAGAACTACCCGTCATACCCTTTACTGTTCGAGCGGGAGCGAGAACCCCACGCCTAAAAGCTCGGGGCAAGCTTTCCGTGGTGCCTATTACTGTTCGAGCGGAAGCGAGAACTACTACGTGAGGTTTGATGCTAACGTTTAATAGTTCTCGAGATGGCGCTACGCGCGTTCTCTCGAACAATAAGAGTGGCGGTCGTGGCACACTTTACTGTTCGAGCGGAAGCGAGAACTACCGGGTCGGTTTCAATATCAACGTTTAGTAGTTCTCGGTGGGTACACCTCGAACAATAAAAAAAGACGGCTGGGAGCTTGCTCCGTCCGTCAGTGGGCGGGGTTCTCTCGAACGATGAAAAAATAACGACCGCTACCTCTTTACTGTTCGAGCGGAAGCGAGAACTATCCCGCAAGGACTGGTATCGACGGTTCAGAGTTCTCGGTGGGTACACCTCGAACGATAATCCTGTTACTGTTCGAGCGGGAGCGAGAACTTACACCTCATCCTGTTACTGTTCGAGCGGAAGCGAGAACTACCCGTCATACCCTTTACTGTTCGAACGCAGTGAGAACTCTTGCACCAGTTCCAGTATCAGCGTCTAGTAGTTCTCGGCGCTCCGCACCTCGAACAATAAAAAATAACGGTCTTTAGTTCTCGGCGATTACACCTCGAACAATAAATTAATATCTTTGTCATTTGTGGGTTCTCACCCAACCCTCAAAACTCCACTACCAACAGAAGTTGGTATTGGTGTTTTGGCGGTGAGGGTGGGATTCGAAGGGGCGAAAGCCCCTTCTCTATCAACACCTTATGTTTTGTTAAACCTTGTGTAGTTATGCTTTTATTAAAGCTAGTTTTTATTTAATATCTTTGTCATTTGTGGGTTCTCACCCAACCCTCCAATAAATTGGCGGTGAGGGTGGGATTCGAAGGGGCGAAAGCCCCTTCTCTATCAACACCTTATGTTTTGTTAAACCTTGTGTAGTTATGCTTTTATTAAAGCTAGTTTTTATTTAATATCTTTGTCATTTGTGGGTTCTCACCCAACCCTCCAATAAATTGGCGGTGAGGGTGGGATTCGAACCCACGGACCCCTTGCGAGGTCAACACATTAGCAGTGTGCTGCTTTCGACCGCTCAGCCACCTCACCTTAACTACAAAATATTATAACCCATCGGGTTTGTTTATCAATACCCGCGTCCCTCTCACGCGAGTGACAAGGCCAAATACGCACGGAAAGAATTACTTCTTTAACTTGAGATCTTTAACTAATTTGGTGTAAACCTTTTCGTCTTTTCTGTGTAAATAGTTCAAAAGGCGTCTTCTTTTACCCACCAAAATCAAAAGTCCACGCTTGGAATCAAAATCGTGAATGTGTTTTGTTAAATGCTTTGCAAGCTGGCTGATTCTTTCTGTTAAAAGAGCAATTTGCACACTCGTTGAGCCGGTATCTTTCGCACTCGCCCGGTACTTTTTGACAAGGTCGGTTTGCTTATTTGCTCCTTCTTTAGTTTTACTTGCCACTTTTTCCGCCATTATTTCTCCTTCTTAACGGTTTTTGCCTTGGCTGTTTTTGTTACCCTTTTAGGAGCCTTGCCCGCCACTTTCGAGGCACCCTTTTTGGCGGCTACTTTTTTAGTTGCCGTTTTTGTCTTTGCCTTGGGAGCAACAGCTTTTGTTGCCTTGGGGGTAACCCCCACACTTTTTGCAAGTTTCGCCTTGAATCTCGCTGCCTTATTGGGGTGGATAATATTATTTTTCGCAGCTTTATCTATTTTGGAAAACGTAGCATTAATATTTTGCGCATTCACCAAACGAAGCGCTTCTTTTAAAAGTTTTTTTTGATTTGCATTTCTTTTTTCTTTTCGCAAACTGGCGCGCAAAGCCTTTTTTGCCGACTTAATAATAGGCATTTTTTCTCTCTATTTGCTTTAATAATAGTAGTAACAACGCTTACTACTCTGCCATTGTACCTCAATCTCTTGTCCTTGACAAGAGGGGCGTCTATGATATGATAGTCAACCAAACAGCAGTTAATTATTTTTTTATTATGGAATTATCGCCAAAACAACAAGCAGTCGAACTAATTCGTGCGAGCCACCGTGTTCTTATTGTTGCCCACGAAAACCCCGATGGCGACGCACTGGGAAGCTCCCTTTCTCTTGCCCTTGCTCTTAGCAAGCTTAAAAAAGATGTAACCACCGCCATTGCCGGCCCCCTCCCCCCTGTTTATAGTTTTTTACCCAACATCGATATGGTTAATAACGAGGTATCGGGCGCAAAAGAATTTACAGTGACAGTAGATGTTAAAGATGTCGAAATAGAAAAGTTGGGCTACAAAACAGACGACAAAAAGAAAAAGTTAAGTATTATTATCTCTACCAGTTCTGGTAATATCGAACCAAAAAACGTTACTCTTGGTGCAAGCACCACTCCTTATGACCTTATTATCGTTTTAGATTCACCCGACCTAGACAGGCTAAGCACAATTTACGACAACAACCCCGACTTGTTTTACGATGTACCGGTTATTAACATCGACCATCACCCCTCTAACGAATACTTTGGTAAAGTAAATTGGATCGATGTAACAGCCGCGAGCACCTCGGAAATCCTTGTTTCCTTAATAGAGGCACTAAGTGCCCCCAATAAAGGAGAGCCCGCGCAAACACTTATGGACCCCGACATCGCCACCCTCCTTTTAACAGGGCTTACAACAGACACAAACAGTTTTCAAAATGCAAATACCACCCCCAAAAGCTTAACCGTTGCGGCGCAGCTGGTGGCAAGCGGGGCGCGCCAGCAAGAGATAATTCGTAATATTTATAAAACCAAACCCCTTACCACGCTTAAACTATGGGGGCGAGCCTTGAGTAACTTGCGCGAAGTTAGTGAGGCACGTTTTGTTTTTGCTACTTTGGCAAGTGCCGATTTTGCTGACCTCGGAGCAGAAGAGCAAGAGGCAAGTGGCGTAATCGATGAGCTTATGAAGTCCACAGGAGGAGTAGATTTTGCCATGCTTATTAGCGAAAGAAATGGTGGTGTTCATGGCTCGTTGCGCTCCATAGACAAGGGGGTCGATGTCTCTACAATTGCGCGCATTTTTGGCGGTGGCGGACACGATACTGCAGCTGCTTTCCACCTCGATAACACCACCCTAGAACGCGAGCTAGAAAGAATTATTACCAAAATTACTTCTTTCCGCCAACGCAACACCAGCGCCGACGAGCGCCCGGCGGCAATGCCCGCCATCGAAATCGAGAAAAAGAGCCAAAACGGCTCCGATAAATGGTAGGATTATCGTTCGAGGTGTAATCGCCACGGTCGCCATTTTTTATCGTTCGAGGTGTACCCACCGAGAACTATCAGATGTTGATACTGAAACTGACGTTGTAGCTTGCCCCGCCTTTTTAGGCGGGGTTCTCGCTTCCGCTCGAACAGTAACAGGATTATCGTTCGAGGTGTACTCACCGAGAACTATCGATCGCTAGTGCTGAAACTGACGTTGTAGCTTGCCCCGCCTTTTTAGGCGGGGTTCTCGCTTCCGCTCGAACAGTAAAGGGGGCAACGATCGTCATTTTTTATTGTTCGAGAGAACGCACGAAGTGCCATCTCGAGAACTACAGACCGCAGGTTTTTGCACTGACGTGATAGTTCTCACTGCGTTCGAACAGTAACAGGATTATCGTTCGAGGCGTAATCGCCACGGTCGTCATTCTTATCGTTCGAGAGAATTGCGCGTAGCGCCATCTCGAGAACTAAAGACCGTTATTTTTTATCGTTCGAGGCGTACTCGCCGAGAACTATCGATCGCTAGTATTAAATCTCGCACAAATAGTTCTCATCGTTCCGCCTACGGCGGATACTCTTCGAACAGTAAAAAGTTCTCGCTCCCGTTCGAACGGCAACACGGCTATTACTGCCCGGGTTGCGAGGGCAAGTTGCTTGGCGCACTACTTAATCCCGCTAACCAGTTACCAATTTGAAACAATTTTTCCGGTACACTTACCCCAGCCATCCCTCTCTCTCCTAAAGAATTGCTGTTAGAGGGCATTCTCCCCATCGTTTGCTCCTCGCCACCAAACCAATAACGCCCTGTCTGGCTATCACCCATAGTAACATCAATTACTCGCGAAGAGTCAATCTCTTCCTCATTTTGTGCCTCTAGGCACTCACGGATTTTCTTTTCCGGGGTTTCGCCAAGACTTTTTTGAAAGGTATCAAACCAAAAGTCGATATCTTCTTTAAGAAATTCTAGCGGTCCTCCATCTTGAGTTAAGGCCTCATATACCTCGATGGGGCCGCTGTTTTCCGCCACACTAATACTAAACGTTTCTCCCACCTTTTGCCAAAAAGCCTTTTCTCCGACATCTTTTGGGCTTTCGAACCGGTTGGGATAATTTTTCATAATAAAACTGTCTAGCTGGAGACCTTTTAGCCTTTCTGCAATAAAGCTATTTTTGTCGCCCTTGGCGCTTTCGTATTCGTGAAATCGCTCGGCAATTACCTCTTGGGCAAAACTCCATTGTTCACTGGGCGATTTGTCACTTGCCAAATATTTTTGCGCCTGACTTACAGTAAAATGACGCTCTAAGCCAACTATTCCTTGGTTGTTTATATATTTCCTTAGGTGGTCTGCAATTCCTTTATCACTCGCCCCACTGACAAGGCTATTACGCAAGCCTTCGAGGTCAACCACTGCTCCAGTGTGCACAATAGCGTGGGAGAGTTCGTGGCCAATTAAATACCCTATTCTTCCTTTTAGTTCTGCTTCATCGGTAATTTCGTTACCTTCTTCGTCCTTAAAAGCGTTTTCAAAAAGGCGAAGTTTTTTTCCTTTTTCTGAGTCCCACACAAAGGCCGCAAGCATTGCCTCTTGTCCCTGGTCGTTTGGCGACATCTCTATTCGTTCGCCCACCAATTCCGCCAAGAGATCAGTGCTTAAACCGAACTTTTCCGCTACTCCTGTAAAAGTTTCTTTAACCAGTTGTTCGTGCTTACTTAATACATCTGTAGCAAACTCTACGTTTATTTCGGCACGAGGTGGTGATAACTGCTCTCCTGTTTCTTCTTGCGTTGCTTCTTCTACTGTTTGTTCCTCGGGCTTAATTACCATTTCTGCTTCTAGGGTTGTCATTGTTATTATTTTTTAGTAAATACTTTCTGGGCTTTCTAGTACCCTAGCATAATACATTTTTTCCGCCACCCGAATAGAAAGCCAATTTTTTTCTTCTGGGGAAAAGATACGCCCACTGTTAAGGAAGCCTATAATCTCCCCGTCTCGCAACGCTTCGAGACAAGGCAAGACTACTTCCGAGGCAATTAGCAAGTCGTCGAGCCAATAGGGGATACTTTCGGGGTTGCGAACAATTCCCGGATAGTACTTGCTTAACAAAAAGTGCGCCTCGTCGAGCTCTTGGTCGCTGTACTGTACCTCATTGCGAATATCGTTAAGCACTTTTCTTACCGGCTCAATACCAGCCACTATTTCTTGCAATGGCAATTTGTAAAGGTGGTTAAAAACTAAATAAAGCGCCGTATTAAACTTATTGTTAGTTGCCGCCTGGCCACACAAAACAAAAAACTGCACTCGTGCCAGGAGGTACTCCTCGACTATTTGTTCTACTTCTTTGGTAGGATTATTATTTACTGTGTTGGCCATTTTTATTCTCCCTATTGTCTAGTAGGTGGTGGTGATGATGGTGGTGGTGGATTGCTCCTTGATGGCTGGACAGGGGGTGGGGTCGGTTTTCTTAGCATTGTCTCCGTTGCTTGCTGCGTTAGCCTTTGCCCTGCTAATTGACCAGCTTGCATTCCTTCTGCCGTCCTCTGAAACGCGGACGCAACCGCCTCCATCCTAGTCATTGCCTGGGTGAAATCGGCGCTATTCACGCCTCCTCCTCCTCTTGAGTCTACAGCGCTTGCAAGTATTCCTTGTATTTTTTTATTTACGTCCATTTCTCTATTATTCCTTATAGCGTCCATAGCGTCCATTTGTTCCGAGGATTTTTTGTCCATGTGCGCACCAAACGCTGCCGCGGTATAAAGTACAGCCTCTTCGTTTACATCTGCGTCCTTAAACGCATCTCTAATTTCTCGCACTGTTCTGTTGCCAAGCTCCACGGCCTCTGGAGAGGCGGCGCCAGTCCTACTTAATACCTCTCCTAGTTCTTGTATTCTAATATTCGGTCCACCATAAGTACCCATAGCAGGCATCAAACCTTCCGCCGGGTTATAGCCAGCAACTGCCTGCTTTCTTTGCTGAATTTCGTAGGCGGGCTGGCCAGTGGTTAACATTTCGCTAAACGTGGCACTCGCCCCATAAGAACGACCGGCGGATTTAAGAAAGTTAGAAGCCATATAGAGCTTAGAGAAATCATCGAGGTTTCCCTTGTAACCAATCTGTCTCGCCATTGGCCACGCCTTGCGCGGCGACTGCTCTATAAGGCGCGCTATTTGGTCGGGCGATAAGTTACGGCTTAACCGCCTTACTTCTTGCAACAGCTCGGGGTACTGCCAGTAACGATATTTTTCCGCATATTCACCCACTACAGTGCTTCCTGCCACCTGCTCGCCTGCGAGCATTTCGAATGCTTTTGTGCCAAGAAACATTTCTCTTCTTAGTTTTTTAAGGTTTGCCTCTCTGTCTCTTGTTGCATCGAGGGCGTTTTCCCCGATGCTCATTAGATTGCCTAGGCTAAGCCACTTCATTAAGGAGTTTACCACAGCCGAGCCTTTCCCTTCCGTTTCGCCAGCGGCAATTTTTTTGGCGGTATCTCTGTAGGTTCCCTTGTCGTCTACTCCTCTATGTACTGCTAGAAGCGCTTCGGCTTCTTCATCCTTACCTTCCCCTAAACCTGCCCATTCTCGCATTGCTGCCAAGTCAGCCCGGTGCCTCTCCCTCTCATCTAGCTGGCCAACTATCTTTCCCGCTCCAGACGCTATCTTAATCTGCTCTATCTCTTTGAGGCGTTCAAGACCTGCGTCTGGATCATACTTTAGACTTATTTGCGCCCTTTCTTTTTCGTGCCTCTCTTTTTCTCGCTCAAGCTCGTACTTTTTCATGGCGTCGCTTTTGTTGCTATTCTCAATTGTTTTGATCTTATTTAAATGCTTTACTCTTTCCTTTTCCTGTTTTTTTGTATGCTCCGTTTGTTGATCTTCTTTCAGTAAATTGGCAGCGATACGAGCCCCTTCCCTCCCAAGACCCCAGCGCGATCCCGAGCCTTGATTTATAATACTAATCAGCGCTTCCCGCCTTGCTTTAGCTTTTTCCTCGTCTCCACCACTAGCCTCTGCCTCTGCTTTTGCTACTTGGGCTTTCACGCCATGACCAAACCACCCCTTAATCCCCCCCTCTACGTACCTCGAGCCCCAGGTGTCAAGCCTGCCCATCACCCGGTCTTTTACCTCTTTACCCCTTTGCAGGGCGGAGCCACCGACGGCAAGACCACCAATACCTAACCCCATAAGCGCCTTAGCGCCGTCTTTTGCACCATTGGCAAGAGCAACAGCGTCTTTACCCAGCATAAAAGGAATGCGAATTGCAAACGCAAAAAGTGCTACACAAACAAAAATAGGGGCCGAGACACCGGCGATCTCCGCGACAGATTGTTTTACTGTTACACCGGGGGTAAGCCACGCAAGCATCGCTTTAAGAATAGTGGCCATAATCTTGCCCACATTGGCAAGACCTATTATTACACTAGCAGCATATAGAATAAGCATTGTAAGTGGCCACATTATTATCCAGTTCACAAGGATCTGTAACCATTTATTAAACGCTTTTTGCGTTTGGGGTAGCACCGCGCACATAATCATTGCCGGAGCAAACATTGCAATTGCGCTTACAATAATTGGTTGAAAGGTTAAAATTAGGCCCAATATTGTCATAACAATAAAAAGACCAAGGAAAATTACTCCTATTACAATTGCTATAAGCGGAGCAATGGGAATTAAAAGAAACAAGGGGGCAATTATTGACATAAGTGACTGGAGCAAGCCATCGATGCCACTAATAATGGCACTATACATTGAGTCAGGAATAACCTGGTTGCTCATACCATAAACCAAGCCAATAAAAAGCCAACTAGTATTGGCAGCAATAAGCGCCCCAATTAAAAGAGGAAGCATACGCTTAACGGCGTAGGTGTTTAGGTTTAAACGCAGAATATTGGCAAAGGCAACAATAATAAGCACGAGCACCCCTAAAATGTTCGCCAACTGCGTTAGTCCCCGCCAGACCACATACGCCCAGCCAGATCGCCCCTTAAGGAATTGGTTGATTTCTGGATTATCACGACTTGCGACAATGTTTTTAATATCAAAGGCGTATTCCAGCATTTTCGCCAGAGCATAGCCAACTTTATCACCAATAAAACAGAAAACCCGACCAAGAAGTGAGCCTACTATCCCCGCTTCTTCCTCGAACTGCTCCCTGCATTTTTTTACAAAAGGGTCTTCGCTGGCGGCACTAGCGGCGGGATCCGCCGAAGCGCCACTAGCTGTTGTGCCCGCGCTTGTTGCGGCAGTAGATGAACCAGTAGTAGATGAACCAGTAGTAGCGGAGGAAACTGGGGAGGAACCAGTCGTGCCGGAAGAGAGGGCAGTAGGCGAAGGGGCGGCAGAGCCAGGATCACTTGCCACACTTGCACCAGTTGCGCTAGGGGTGGGCGCATCGCTTGTTGGTAGAGGGTCGGCGCCTACTGTTTTGGGAAATCCACCACCCAAAATAGCAGAAACGCTATAGGTACCACCGAACAAAACAACAACGGTAATGAGGGAAATTATTATCTTCTTTCCCCTGTTGATTGGCCTATATTTTGCCAACAGACCCTCCTTTGATAGTGTATGCTACTATTATACTAAATATTATAAAAAATATCTCTAGTGTTACGGTCCATAACATATTGCAAAAGTTCACTAACATATTGGACTTTTGAGAGCCTATAAATGTATTGATAATGTATCGCAATAGCGTTTCCTGCATTTACTTCGATACTTCCCAGTATCGAAGTAAATGCACCATAATATAAAGTGGCAAGGGTTTTTATCGTTCGAGACGCGAAGCGCCGCAGTCGTCCCCCTTATCGTTCGAGGTGTAATCGCCGAGAACTACCAGACGCTGATACTGGAACTCGCGCAGGAGTTCTCGCTTCCGCTCGAACAGTAAAGGGGGCAACAGTCGCCATTTTTTATTGTTCGAGAGAATTGCGCGTAGCGCCATCTCGAGAACTAATGACCGCTAGTATCAAATCCCACGTAAATAGTTCTCATCGTTCCGCCTACGGCGGATACTCTTCGAACAGTAAAAAAGTTCTCGCTTCCGCTCGAACAGTAATGGGTCCACGGTCGTCGCCCTTATCGTTCGAGGGCTACTGCCCGAGAACTATCTACCGTTGATGCTAGGACTAACGTGATAGTTCTCACTGCGTTCGAACAGTAAAAGGGGCAACAGTCGCCATTTTTTATTGTTCGAGAGAATTGCGCGTAGCGCCATCTCGAGAACTACTAGAGCCAATATTACACCTGATCCGATAGTTCTCGCTTCCGCTCGAACAGTAAAAAACTCTCACTACGTTCGAACAGTAAAGAGGGCGACGGCCGTCACCCTTATTGTTCGAGGGCTACTGCCCGAGAACTACCAGACGTTGATACTGGAACTCGCGCAGGAGTTCTCGCTTCCGCTCGAACGGTAAAGAACTCTCACTCCGTTCGAACGGTAACAAGTTTCTCGAAAATCTGCTATTTGCTGGTATTGTGCTTTGATCACAAACCGAGTAGAGTAAAAGATAATGAATAAATATTGGGCAAGCCAAATTGCCGACCAAGTTTTAATAGGTCGCCCCGGCACCATTACTCTTGCCACAGGCATCACTCCTAGTGGTCCGTATCATATTGGTCATTTGCGGGAAATGATCATTACCGATGCCTTAAACGACGAACTGGTAAGCCGTGGCGTTAAAACCCGCTTTATTTATTTTATAGACGACCTCGATAACCTCAGAAAGTTATATCCCTTTTTACCCAAAAGTTTTGCGCGTTACGTTCACTACCCTATTTGCAACATTCCCTCCCCCGAAAAATCGGGCGAAACCTACGCGCAATATTTTCTTAAACCCTTTGAAGAGGCGCTAAAAAAACTGGGGATAAGTGTCGAGTTTCACTATGCCCACCAGTACTACCAACAAGGAAAGATGACCAGCTCCATTACAAAAGCTCTAGAAAAAAGAGACGAAATTGCAGAGATTCTTTCTCGTGTTTCTGGCCGCAAGCTTCCTGAGGATTGGCAACCCTTTGAGCCCCTCGATAAAACAACGGGCAAAATTCGTGGAGCACGCATATTAGATGTAGATACAAAAAATACTCGCGTCCGCTATTTAAGCGAGAACGGCAAAAAATACTGGGCTGATTATTCCAAAGGAGAAGGGAAACTACCATGGCGCATCGATTGGCCAGCACGTTGGGCGTTGCTCGATGTTGCCTTTGAGCCTTTTGGCAAAGAACATGCCGCCGCCGGTGGTAGCTACGACGTCGGCGCGGAAATAGCGCAAAAAATCTATGGCAAAACTGCCCCGGAGTACGTTGTCTATGAGCATGTCTATCTTAAAGGTGAGCAGAAAAAAATGAGTGCCTCTCTTGGTAACTTAATTTCGCTAGACGAGTTTTTAAACATAGTACCGCCCGCCGTTGCCCGTTATTTTGTTTTACGCTCGCGCAACGAACGCCACATTGTTTTTGATCCCGGTGAGGGCTTAATGCAATTAACCGACGAATTTGCGCGCTTGGAACAAAAAGTAACGGCGGGGCAAGCAAGTACTGCCGAACAAAGCGTGTACCGCCTGTCGCAGGTTACCGACGAAAAAGTTTCTATCGAGGTTCCCTTTAGCCACCTGGTCAACGTGGTACAGGCCGCGCAAGGCAATATCGACGAAATTCAACGCCTCCTTAAACGCACAGGTCATGTTGCATCCTTAAAAAGCGATGCCGAACTTAAAGAGCAAGTAAAAAGAGTAAAGTTGTGGCTTAAAAAATATGCCCCCGAAAATATTAAATTCGAAATTCTTAGCAACCCCCCTTCGCTTACCCTCGAAAACAAAGAGGAAAAAATGTTGCAAGTCGTAGCGCACACAGTAGAGCGTGGTCTTGTCGGTATTGATTTACACAATGCTATTTACGAGGCAGGGCGCGCAGAGGGCCTTAAGCCAAGAGAGACATTTGCTTTGATTTACAAAATATTTCTTGGAAAAGATTCGGGACCAAAGGCAGGCTTCTTTTTAAGTATGCTCGAAAAAGACTTTGTCTTGCAACGGCTAAGGCATTATACAAAATAAATTGTTGTTAGCCTTTGCTCCGTTATTGTATTTGGTTACTATTCGAACGTAGTGAGGGTTTTTTTACCGTTCGAGCGGAAGCGAGAACTAATGCGACAGTTCCAGTACTAGTGATCGGGAGTTCTCGGATAGTAATCCTCGAACGATAAGATGGCGACCGTTGCCCCCCCCTTACCGTTCGAGCGGAAGCGAGAACTATCCCGCAAGGACTGGTATCGACGGTTCGGAGTTCTCGACGCTCTGCGTCTCGAACGATAAGAAGGACGTCACCCTCTTTACTGTTCGAGCGGGAGCGAGAACTATCAAGCGGGTTCCAGTACTGGTGATAGATAGTTCTCGTCGCTTTGCTCCTCGAACGATAAGGGCGACGGCTGGGGGCTTGCCCCGCCTACTACCCCCTCGGCGGGTTTCTTGGTACTTGTGCAGTATTAATTATTTTTTGTTATAATAATGGCAATGAGTACACGTGCCTGGGTAATATGGGTTGTGGTAATAGTCGCTATTATCGGTGGTGGCTTTTTTGCCTATTGGTATTTTGCGGTACGCGGTGCCGTAAGCGCCGATGTATCCACAGATACCACAAACCTCGCCACTACCGCCACCCCCGCCAACACTACAATTACAATAAAAGAAGGCTGGAACTTCGTTTCTTTCCCCTATAACTCGGTAACCTCGGTACAAGCACTGCAAACAAAACTCGCCACCAGAACAGAACTAAAAGGTATGTACCGCTGGTCTGGCTCGACGTGGTCTGATGTCATTGCAGAAAATGTCTTAAAGCCTGGCACCGGTTATCTTGCCTATTTTAGCAAAGCGGCAACGGTAGATCTCGGCACCACCAAAGAAACAGCCTACAAAAAAGCCGAGGTGCCTCTCGCCAAAGGTTGGCAACTAGTGGGTAAGCCAATCGACAGTACCGTAACTTTTAAGGCAACGGGAAGCACTTCGAGTAGTTTCTTACCCCATAGCGATTTTTCAATAAAACTCACCGATGGCACTACTGGCTCTATGCTAGAGGCAATCAGCAAAGGCTATATTAGCGCCCCCCTCTTTATGCAAAATAATCAATCAAGCTACTCGTATCTTAAACTTTATGACTTATCGGGCAACAGTGTTCCCGATTTCAGCGCCTTTTGGGTTATGCCAAAGTCAAACAATGTAGAAAGTATAATTTTCTCCACGGGCGGAAGCGCCACTGGGACCACCGTAAGTCGTTCTAGCCTAGAAACAGGTGATGCACGCTAAATACAAAGGAGCCGTTACTATTGACAAACCTGTGCAGTTATGATACACTACCTATAAGCTTTTCAGTTCTATTTTCGCTTGCGTTGATAACACTTGGTGTAGCGCTACTTTTGTGAAAATACCTTCCGTCTCGTCTTAACCATAATTAATAAGTTGAACTTAGAAGCAAAGCGACAAAAGAACAAAAATTAAAATCAATTGCCGATACTCTGGCAAAGGATATGAGCCTGCCCCTAAAAGAGGGAGCGACAAACGATGTTCCAGGCACAGGCAGTGCTAACGCCGATGTAGTTTTTATTGGCGAAGCCCCCGGCAAGCACGAAGATGAAAAGGGCGTCCCCTTTTGTGGCGCGGCAGGCAAATTCTTAGACGAATTGCTTGCAAGTATAGACCTTACAAGAGAGGATGTTTTTATTACCAACATTGTAAAACATCGCCCTCCGGAAAATCGCGATCCTAAACCAGAAGAGGCGCAAGCATATTGGCCATATTTAGAACAACAACTAGCGGTTATTGAGCCAAAAGTAATTGTAGTGCTAGGCAGACATTCGTTAGCACGGCTTATGCCCGGCTTAGGTACTATTTCTATGCTCCACGGACGGGCGTTCAAAAAGCAAAATAGAACCTATATGGCACTTTACCACCCCGCAGTCGCTTTATATAACGGCGGTATGCGTAAAGTACTGCTAGAAGATTTTCAAAAGCTCGGCATTTTACTAAAAAAATTAAACATTAAGAAGTAATCATTTATTGGGCATAAAAATCTCTTTTTATGCTTGGTATAAAATAAAAGGAAACAAGAAAGAACTATGGATAACAACCAACCAGCAAAGCCACGCATTACAAGCTGGCACTCCGAAATGACATTTCGTCCCCGTACTACGCAACCAAACGAAAAGCGTGATTTTTCGACGCGCGACGATGTCCTACAGGGTCGCAATCGCGCTTCCAACACCTATAAAACCGAGCATTATACCCATAGCAACCACAAAAACGGTGGCAATGGTACCTCCCATAGTGCAAAACCCGCCCCCACCACCCTTAACATCCCTCCGGTGCGGGGCAAGTTAAGAATTATACCCCTGGGCGGTCTTGGGGAAATAGGGAAAAATATGACAGCGTTGGAGTTTAACGACACTATTGTTATTATCGATGCTGGCACCATGTTTCCCGACTCCTATATGTTTGGTATCGACCACTTGATACCCAATACTTTGTACGTAGAAGACAGAAAAGAAAAAGTAAAAGCAATAATCTGTACGCACGGTCACGAAGATCACATCGGTGCCCTGCCCTACATTGCCAAAAAAATACCAGCGCCCATTTATGCCGCCCCTTTTACCAAGGGCTTAATTAGCCTTAAATTGGAGGAGCACGGTATTAGAAATATTCCCTTAAATTCTATAAAAGATGGTGATGTTTTGAAGTTTGGCGATATAAGAATCGAGCCTTTTGCTGTAACACACTCTATCCCCGATGCGCTTGGTTTTTCTATTCGCACCCCAAGTCAAACCCCCGGGGGGAAAAGCACCCACATTGTGTGGACGGGAGACTGGAAATGGGACCCCACCCCTGTTGCGGGTAAAGCGATCGACGAAGAAAGGCTGACCCGCTGGGGGAAAGAAGGAGTTGATATTCTTTTTGCCGACTCTACCAACGCAGAAAGGGCAGGAAGCACCATTTCCGAAAAAGAAATTGGCAAGAGTTTTAAGGAGATTTTCTCCAAGGCACGCGGACGAGTAATTTTAGCAACCTTTGCTAGCCAAATACATCGCGTTCACCAGGTCATTCGCTCTGCCGTGGAGACCAACCGCAAAATCGCTTTTTCTGGTCGCTCTATGGTGCGTAACGCCGAATTAGCAATTGAAATGGGCTACATCGATGCCCCCAAAGAAAGCATTATCCCTTTAGAAAAGGCAAAAAGTATTCCTCCCGATAAACTTCTAATCGTCTCTACTGGTAGCCAGGGCGAAGAAATGTCTTCTTTGTTTCGTATGGCGCAAGGTTCACACCGCCAGTTCAAGATTAAAGCTGGTGATACCGTAGTCCTTTCCGCCTCTCCCATCCCCGGCAACGAAGCAGCTGTTGGCGATATTATCAACAACTTGTTCCGCCTGGGAGCAAACGTTGTCTATGGTAAAGAAATTGACGTTCATGTTTCTGGCCATGCTTACCGCGACGAAATGGCGAAGCTGATAAACATCCTCAAACCTAAGCATTTTGTCCCTATCCATGGCGAATACCGCCACCTTTCGCTACATAGTGCGTTGGCAAAACAAAACGGGGTAGAAAACACCATCATACTAGAAAATGGCAATATTTTAGAAGTGGCCGAAGGAAAAGTGGAAAAATCGCAGTGGCATATACCCGCCGAGAGTGTATTGGTAGATGGGCTCGGTATTGGTGATGTTGGCAACATTGTATTGCGCGATCGCCAAGCGATGGCGTCGGATGGCATTTTTGTGTGCATTGTAACAGTCGATCGACGTACACACGAAATTATTACCAGTCCCGACATTATCTCTCGCGGTTTTGTTTATATGCGTGCCGCAGAAGAGTTAATCCGCGAAGCGCGCTCCGAGGTGCGCCGCATCTTTTTGGCAGAGGCCGAACGCACAGGGAATGACTGGGCACAGGTAAAAAATGCGCTTCGCGAAAAAATGAATAAGTTTCTCGAAAAAAGGACTAAACGCCGACCGATTGTTATACCGGTTATTATCGAAGTGTAAAACAGATCTTCATTTTATGTTTACACCTTAGCTTTTTTTAGCTATAATTTTGCAATGGTGCGCCGCGTTCGTCTAGTGGCCCAGGACACCGCCCTCTCACGGCGGAAACACGGGTTCAATTCCCGTACGCGGTACCAGATTAATTCCCCTGCGCTTATGGGAATTTTTTAGTATGGTGCCTTAAAATTTGTTATAATTAAAATGTATCGATAAAACCAAGGAGGGAGCAAATGGCTAACCCATCTTCAACACCTGCACCTGCGCCCAGCCAGGAGGCTAGTGGTCGAAGGCAAAACAAAAAAATAAAAGTTTTACTCGGTCTGTTGTTACTTTTTCTTATGGTGGTTATTCTAGCGAGTGCGTACGCTCTTTATAAAAACCGCCAGAAGACACAAACACCCTCACCGCCAACTCCGGCAACCGAAGAAGAAGTTCTTCCTATTTCCTACATAAAAAGAGAAAAAATACTAGAGAGGGTAGAGTCTAGCCCTGATGATTTGGGCTACAATTTTTATGATTTTTACAAGGTGGGAACCATTAACACCGGGCAATATGCCGGTGGCGAGCTGATATTAGCAACAAGAGGCTGGGAAGGACCGTGCAAAGGCACAAACTGTGTCGACTTAGTGCATCTTCGGTATATCAAGCAAAATAATACCGTTACGTTTTTGCCGAAAATTTCCCAAGTGTACGACAGTGAAACTACTTCATTTAATCCGTTCCAAAAATTTGGCTACACTCTAGCAGTAAATAATAACTACACCATTCCTACCCTAGAATACATAAAGGGGATAAACGGTCCGACCGGACGCCAATTATTAATACTGTACAAACCTTTTACCGAAGAAGATGAAGAAAGTGGAACAAGCGAGGAAAGCATAAGAGAAGGAGACGCAGAGCTTGATACCTCCAAGCTTACAAAGGTATTTACACACTCTGTTTATGGCGATATTTATACCACTAGAGCCGATTTAAGCACTACAGAACTGGAGCAATCGGACCCTCCTAATCTTTGTATTAACGAGGCGTGCTTTACAACAAACCAGTTCTTTGCGTTTCGCCCCGATGGGACATTTTTAAGATACGGTTACAAGCCCGATATTAGTGCACACCATATCGACTGGAACGACAACAAGATTACGGGTCAAGAGTATCTCCACTACCGAGCAGACGGCTGTTACTATTGGAAAACGAATGATATTGACGTTGTCCCTCCCTCCTCGATAAGAGAAGAGGAGCTAAAACCTGCAGGCAAGGCATACAACAATGGCGATGTCGTATACGAGCTTAAAGACAACAAGCATAAACTCTATACCGAAATGTATGAACGCTACAAAAAATTCTATTTGAGCGATTCAGTAACAGAAAAAAGGAAAATTATTTCTTTCGAGAACTTTATCAATTCCCGCCCCCTCTTCTTCTGGCGTGACCCTTTCGATCGCCTTATTCAATTTAGTAACAAAGAATTTCTGCCTGTTAATATGTGCGAACCTATTATTTATCTTTATCCCGAAAAAGAACAAAACATCACCGTTACGCTTGATAACGAAGTTGTTAATATTTTCGCTTCCTCGCCAACTTACAATAAAAAATGGGAAGTAACCGCTCACCCAGATGGCAAAATAGTCAACATTGCTGATGGTAAAAAATATCCCTATCTTTTCTGGGAGGGGTGGTCTTACATTTTCCCTATGAAGGAAGAAGGGTTTGTGGTAAAAAAAGCAGAAGTAGAAAGCTTTCTTTATAGCACCTTAGCCAAACTCGGTCTTAATAAAAAAGAAAGCGATGACTTTGTAAAGATCTGGCTTCCTGAGCTCTCCTCTGCTCCCTATTACTTTATTAACTTTTTGGAGCAAAGCTTTATCGATAAAATCGCCCCGCTCCAGGTGAGCCCTAAGCCAGACACTACAATTAGGGTTTTAATGGACTATAGGCCTCTTGACAAACCAATTGCAGTAAAAGAGCAACAGCTAACGCCACCCCTTCAGCGCAAAGGTTTTACCGTGGTAGAATGGGGTGGTCTTAAAAGATAAGTGCCCCCACGCCTGCCATGGGTCTACAAATATTCTTGCCTCGTTGGTCGGTATAGTTTTTATTGTTGTTCGAACGCAGTGAGAACCTTCCGTCACCCCCTTTACTGTTCGAGCGGGAGCGAGAACTATCTGGTAAGGATTAGCACCGACGGCAGATAGTTCTCGGGCAGTAACCCTCGAACAATAAAAAATGACGACCGTGGCACACTTTACTGTTCGAGCGGGAGCGAGAACCCCGCCTAAAAAGGCGGGGCAAGCTTTCCGCCATCTCTTTACTGTTCGAGCGGGAGCGAGAACTTTTTACTGTTCGAAGAGTATCCACCGTAGGCGGAACGATGAGAACTATCACGTTAGTCCTAGTATCAACGGTAGATAGTTCTCGGTGGTACACCTCGAACGATAATCCCTTTACTGTTCGAGCGGGAGCGAGAACTATCACGTCAGTGTAAAAACTTACGGCCTGTAGTTCTCGAGATGGCACTACGTGCGGTCTCTCGAACAATAAAAATTACGGACGGGGTTCTCTCGAACGATAATCTTTTTACTGTTCGAACGAAGTGAGAACTATCGGGTAAGGATTAGCACCGACGGTAGATAGTTCTCGGGCAGTAGCCCTCGAACAATAAAAAGTGGCGGCTGAGAGCTTGCCCCGTCCGATTCTCCGGCGGGGCTTGCCCAGTCCGGTCACGGCGGGGTTCTCGGGTAGTAACCCTCGAACAATAAAAATAGTAACTAGGTGTTATTGCTATACTTACCCTGTCTTAGGTTTCTTTTTATTGTAAAAAGTTCAAGAAAAGTTTGCCTTATTCCACGCGAGGCTCTAAACTTGCTACCCTCTATGTGCGCCCAACTCACAGGTACTTCGACAACAGACAAATTGTTCGCCTGAGCAATAGCAAGTACTTCAAGGTCCCACCCCCACCTTTCTATTTCCGATTTAGGAAAAATTATTCTGGCGGCGCGACGCGAAAAAAGCTTAAAGCCACACTGAGTATCACAAAGATTAATTTTTAGCACGATTCTCGCAAGTAAGTTACCAGCCCTCCCTATAATTCTTCTCACCAAGGGCTGGCGCACTTTAAGCAACGTCCTATCTAAATAACGAGAACCATACACAATCTCTTTACCTCTTCTTCCGTCGATAAGTCTTTGAACATCCTCTATTGGCGTTGCAGAATCTGCATCCATCATCAATATCCAATCTTTTTTTGCTTTAAGTGAGGCAATTTTAATAGTCTTTCCCTTGCCAACATTTTTGCGAAACGTAACAATTTTAAAATTCTTCAGCCTGTGTTTTTTGATAAACTCCTTAACAACTCTTTCTGTTTTGTCCTGTGAACCATCGTTATAAACCATAACTTCAAAATTCGAAAAATTTTTTCTTAAAAACTTTTCTATATCTTTTAACGTCGCAGTGATTCTCTTTTCTTCGTTGTAAGCAGGAATAATAACAGACAGACTGAGTGAATAACTCTTCCCCTTGTCGCTCCCAACGTTCTTTTTACGGTTCATACACTGTTATTAGCCTTAAAATCTTGTGGATAAAAGAGCAAGAAAGTGTGCCCCAAGCGCTCCGCGATATGAGTATTGTGAGAAATACATGGATAACGACCGAAATGACTATTTGCAATATTAACCGAAACAATAAGAACATCACCGTCTTCTAGTTTACTACAAACATCATCGCCCGCCATTTCTGATAGCTTGACGTGCGCCACACTCCTGTAAAGAGAGTCCGCCCTTACAATATAGCCTATAATCAGCCTGCTGTCTGGATGTTCTTTTGCATATTCTGCCAATAAATATGCTTCCTGCCCCCAGTCAGTGTTAGAGTCACTCAGGTACTTATAACCGTTTTTCCAACCACCAGAAAGTTGAGAAAAATAACTTATTCTATTGGGACTATTGCAGGCAAGATCAACAATAAGCCAAATAGAAAAAAGCGCCAATAAACTATATACCATTATCTTACGCGTTGCTATCATCTTCCAGGCTAAATATCCTATCGCTGGGGCCGTAAGTAGGTAAAATGGTAATATATGGCGTATGCCAATATGGATACGACCCAAGGAGGCACAAAATACATAAAGTACAGCAAAAAAGGACATTAACAAAATCACGCCTTGTTTTTTTCTTATTGCAAGGGATAGCCCGCCTGCTAGTAGGACCAATAATGCAGTAGGTGTTTTGTAGTAAATTGCATAAACAAAAAATTGACGAAAGCCGAAATCGCTAAATTCCCCATTAAGATATGACCTATGCCCACCTATATTATGGTGGTAAACAACATTATAACCCTCTGCGTAACGCAAAAAGGGAACTACTAATGTCTTAATAACCGGATTGCTAATCTGTACCATCCTGACTTGAAAGAGGCTTACATCGACTGTCCTTTTTCCCAATAAAGCACGGTGCTCAATTAAAACGTAAGACGACCAAACAAGAAATAAACAAACAAACAGAGAAAGAAAAAATCTCAAAACAAAAGGTAATATTTTCTCTTTTTTTACAACCAAAAAAACAAACAATGAAACCATCGAGAGTGCAACAAAGAAAAAGCCACTAAATTTCGCCAAAAGCACTAGACCACAAGCCGATCCCCACCAAACATATCTTGTCAATTTCTGCGGTTCCTGTGCTAGATTATATGTCGCTATAAACAAAAACCAAACCGCAACCACAAGATGTATATCGTTGGTTGTCAATGCACCATGAGCAATAATATTAGGATTAAGAGCAAGCGCGGCTAAACTACCCACCCCCGCCCATATATGCCACCTGCAAGTCATCCACCTAAAAACAGAATACAACATAGTCAGAGTCAAAATTACTGTAGGAAGGCGACCTAGGAAAACTATTAACTTAGTCGGGTTTCCGCTTTCGTGAAAAAAAATCGTCCCCATTTTCCACTGATTGTTGTCGGGAGCCTCGTTGATGGCCGTGTCGATATTTGGCTTTAAGGGCAAAACAAAAACACCAGAGAGGATTTTGTTTAACGGTGGATGTTCATTGTTAATCACCATATCCCCTCGCAACAACATTCTTACCCCGGCGGGAATATAGACTGTTTCATCACTGACAATAGAAAAGGTTAGCGCATTCCATAAAAGCCAATAAGCACTCCAGGCAAAAATTATTATTGCTAGCAGCCTTGGCAGAAAATACTTACCCTTATTGCTTGCCTTGAGCGTAGCAAGCGATTTCTCCACACTTTTGTCCATAAATACTTTGAGTATATAAAAGTTTTTGAACATTTAACTTTGCGTCGACCACTACACACCAAAGCCATCTCGATTATTTTTAGTATATGCAACTATAAATACCTAGTCAAAACGCAATAATACTTATTCTGTCGCTTAAAAAGGAAAGGCCTTGCAGAAAAGTGAATTCTGCAAGGCCTGTGTGTAAGCCGTCCCCCCTGACGGCTCTATCTTCCAGCCACCTGACTGGTCCTACTCTGGCGCATACTCGGGCCAGACACTGCTGGCCTCCCACGCCGTGACCTTAGGCGGGAAGAGCCTGAGCTCAAGAACAATCTCAGACCGTTTCCCTCGCGCTGGCCAAACGGCGTAGAGCCTGTCGCCCGGACCGCGGGCGATCTTCAGCCCCGCCCGCCTCAGGGCATAGAGTGCCGTGGGGCTCGCTCGCTCCAGCCTACGGTCCTCAATGATGTCCCCGAAGAAGACGAGGGACCCATTGACCGGTTCATCTGGCACAGCCAGACAAACACTGAAGTATTGCTGTGAGCCAGAGACCATCAGTCTCCCCCCCTCGCGGGAGACATCTACCCCAGCCTGTCCCGCGAGCTTCCTTTCAACCTTCTGCAGCATCATCTGCTGCACCTCCGCTTTCAAATCCGCCCTGACCTAAGCAAGACCTCCTCTCTGCTTTGTGTCAATGCACCGGGCGGATAGCGCTCCACACGCAAGCGTTGAGCACTATGGAGAAATGGTACTACTATCATTGCCTACTGTCAAGAACGTGTTACGGTCCATACAAAAGAAGAGCAAACTCCTCGTTACATTCTTTACCGCTCGAGCGGGAGCGAGAACTATCACGTTAGTCCCTTTACTGTTCGAACGCAGTGAGAACTTTTCGTTACTCTTTTTACTGTTCGAGCGGAAGCGAGAACTATTTGCGTAAGTTTTGATACTAGCGGTTGGTAGTTCTCGGGCAGTAGCCCTCGAACGATAAAATAACGACCGCCGCCCCCCTTTACTGTTCGAACGCAGTGAGAACTATCACGTTAGTCCTAGTACCAGCGGTAGATAGTTCTCGGGTAGTAACCCTCGAACAATAAGAACAACGACCGTGGCACCTGTTACTGTTCGAGCGGAAGCGAGAACTCCCCGTTACCCCCTTTACCGTTCGAGCGGAAGCGAGAACTTTTTACTGTTCGAAGAGTATCCGCCGTAGGCGGAATGATGAGAACTATTTGCGTAAGTTTTGATACTAGCGGTTGGTAGTTCTCGGGCAGTAACCCTCGAACGATAAAATAACGACCGCCGCCCCCTTTACTGTTCGAACGCAGTGAGAACTATCACGTTAGTCCTAGTACCAGCGGTAGATAGTTCTCGGGTAGTAACCCTCGAACAATAAAAATGACGACCGCCGCCCCCTTTACTGTTCGAGCGGAAGCGAGAACTTACACTTCATCTTGTTACTGTTCGAGCGGAAGCGAGAACTGCTACGTAAGGACTGGCATCGGCGGTCGGGAGTTCTCGGCGATTACGCCTCGAACGATAATCCTGTTACTGTTCGAACGCAGTGAGAACTACCTCGTAAGGATTGTCATCGACGGTTCAGAGTTCTCGGGCAGTAGCCCTCGAACGATAAGGGTGACGGCCGTCGCCCTCTTTACTGTTAGAACGCAGTGAGAACTATCACGTTAGTCCTAGTACCAGCGGTAGATAGTTCTCGGGTAGTAACCCTCGAACAGTAAGAATAAAAGGCACGGGACGGCAAAAGGCATACATCGGAATTAAATTAACATCTGCAGTTTTATAAAAAAAATTCCCGCTGGTCCGGTGCATCGGACCAGCGGGGTCGCGGAGGAGGCCTGCAAGTCTCATCAGGCAGGCAGATTATATAACAAGACCACCTAAATGTCAAATGCAAAACCGACTGGTTGGCAAACCAGTTTTAGCGAAAAATACTATACCTGTATTTAGCTAAAATCAAACAACCAAAGACTGTCCGTTCATAACAGGCGGTTTTTCGAGCCCCATTAGGCTTAAAGCCGTTGGAGCAATATCACAAAGCCTGCCGTTTTCCCTAAGTTTTTTCCTCTTATCATCTGTTATTAGAAATAATGGCACCCTGTTGCGAGTGTGATCGACAGAAACATCACCTGTGGCAGGAGAAATCATTTCGTCGATATTACCGTGGTCGGCAGTTATAATTAAGTTTGTTCCACTTGCAATTGCCTTGCCGGTGATTTTTTTAATAATACTATCGACAATACGAACAGCCTTTATACTCGCCTCCATATTGCCCGTATGTCCCACCATATCGGCATTAGCCAAGTTTAAAAATATAAACTTATATTGCGGATCGCCAATCGCACGCAAAACTAACGGCTCAAGCTTATAAGCGCTCATTTCCGGCATTGTAACATAGCTCTGAGTTGGCGATGGCACAATCTCATCCTTTTGTCCAGAAAACGGCTCTTTGCGCCCCCCGTTTAAAAAGTATGTAGCATGTGGTCCTTTTTCTGTTTCCGCAATGCGCAACTGTTTAAAACCAGCTAAAGAAATAACCTCCCCTAGTGTTGCGCTAACTGTTGGTGGTGCCATAGCAGATTCCAAGTTGGGAGCCGTTTCTATAGGCACAAAACTCACCATACGTCCCGGCTTTATTGGTTGGCGCGCAAAAGCACTAAAATTATTCTCTGTAAGTGCCGCCTCTATTTGCCAAATTCTATCTGCTCTAAAATTAGTAAAAATTATAAAATCGCCATCTTTGATTCGCGTTTGGGAAACGGTTTGCCTCAACGCCATAGGAGATAAATATTCATCGGTCATACCGCGACGGTATGCATTAGCAATACCCTCTTCCCAGCTACTTACTATTTCCCCTGTCCCGGCCGTCAGGAGAGAGAAAGCCTTTTGCGTTCTATCAAAATTACGCGCTCGGTCCATAGCATAATAACGACCGACAATACTTGCAACAATACCAACTCCAAACTTATTAATTCTCATTGTTAAGCGCTCCAGTAGCAATTGAATACGGTGTGGCTCTGTGTCGCGCCCGTCGCCAAAGAGGTGCAAATAAACTGCCACCGGTCGGTAACGGGCGGCGAGCTCTAAAAGAGCATACATGTGGTCGATGTGGGCGTGAATACCACCATCGCTTAACAGGCCAATAATATGCACGGGCTTTCCTGTTTGCTTTGCGCTTAAAAATATTTCGTTAAGAGTTTTGTTTTTAAAAAATTCGCCGTCGTCTATTTGGTGTTGAATCCAGCTTAGATCTTGGCTCACAACCCTGCCGGCGCCAATATTAACATGACCCGCCTCCGAATTACCAGAGGTCTGTGCTAAAAGACCAACGTCGAGCCCGCTGGCGCCAAGTGTAGTACTTGGTACTGTTTGCCAAAGAGAACCATAAAAAGAAGGTTGGGCATTATATATTGCGTTCCCTCCCCAGCGCTGCCCAACTCCCCACCCATCCATTACCACTAAACAAAGCTGCTTCATAAAACTACTATTCTTGTGTTTTAACACTCTCTTGCGCCCTCTATTATCGCAAACTTGCTCTTATTGTGAGTGTCTTAATGGTCTATTTTCAATAACCCGACTAACTTGACCACCGCTCATATAAACCACTTTGTGTGGGTAGTGGATAAAATTAGGGTTATTGGTGGTAAGAATAATGGCAAGACCCGTCTGCTCGTTAATAAAGCGAATATTTTCCATAACATCGTCTGCCGTTCGCGCATCGAGGTAATCAATCATACTATCGATAAGTAAAATAAGTGGTGAATTAACAAGAGCGCGAGCAAGAGCAACACGAAATTTCTCGCCTGCGGAAATCTCTGAGGGCATTTTGTTTGCCATGTGCGAAAGGTGAAAAACCTCAAGCATTTTAAGCGCCTGCGGACGCCTTCTTTCTTCGGGCATACCGGCTAAGGTCATCGGCATTTCTACGTTCTGAAGCACGCTAAGGGCATCGAGAATATTGGTATCCTGATATACAATACCTAGCGCCGCCATACGATAATGAGAAAGTTCTCTATCGCTCATTTTGACAATATCGCGACCACCAACGATAATCGAGCCGGCACTGGGACGGTCGAGGCCCGCGATGGCGTTAATTAAAGTAGTTTTCCCACTGCCGGAGGTGCCATAAATTATAACATATTCGCCACTCCTTACAGCAAGATTGACGTTATTCATTATATTCAACGGACCCGTTGGCGTATCAACATATTTGGTAAGGTTGATGGTTTGCAATACCGGTTGCTCTGCACTAGCGTTTACTGGGCTCGTTTGTGCACCTGTCATCGCAGGATTTATTGCAGTTCCAGACCCTGGAGCATTTAATAATATAGACATTTGTTTTATTTTTATTTAGTTACTGCTTTCATGCGCACGGCACGGCGGGCAGGAAAAAGACCGGCAACAAGACCAATCACAGCAGTTGTTGTTAGTACCAGTGGCGCCAAATAAAGGGGCATATGGAAAAGAAGGATTCCCTCTGTTCCCTGATCACGAGCAAGCATATAAACTACTCCGTTAATCAACCAGCCTACTGCAAAAGTGGCGATTACACCAATGGCACTGCCCAGCACCACAAAGGAAAGCGCTTCTGCTACATAAAGCCGGTGTACCTGCTTGTCGTCCATTCCCAAGCGCTTCATCACCGCCACCTGGCTTGCGTTTTCTAAAAGAGAAATAGTCATAGTCTCGGCTGCCACAATCGATAAAATCAAGAGTGCTATTGCCCCCATAACGATAAAAGCAATACGGGCGAGGTTGAAGATTGTTTGCGCGTCCGAAAAAGTATCGCCATAAGTAACCGCTTGATAGCCAAGCTCTTCTACACTTAAACGCACACGGGCAACATCGCTTTGGTTTTTGGTTACAAGGCGAATAACGGAATAATATTTATCTTGCAAGCCCAGTATATCCAGGGGGATAAAGGCTAATGAGTACTGTGTTTCGTTGGTAACGCCAACTACCTCGACTTGCTTTTCTATATTGTTGAAAAGTAACTCTGGCACCGCGATACGATCCCCCCCAAGCTGGTTATAATCGGGCACACTAATACTAAAGTCTATTGTTTGCCCAACCGCCTCACCGGGTTCGCTGTAACCAAGTGCCTTAACTAGAGCGGAACTCACAACTACTTCGCTTGCCTCGCCAGAACTAAAAGTGCTGGTGCCCGCCAACATCACAGGTAGTTCGTTAGCGAAAAACTCACCTGTTGCGGCGGTAACGTTGGCATCGGTAGTAGCGGTGCCGAATTTAGCAATCGAAGCATAATCGACACTAGGCGCCACATAAGCAACATTTTCAATAAGCTTTAAACGCTCCACCACCGTATCAGTAAGCGGTGCGCTATCTGGGTTAGGACTCGATACATCAATGGAATTAAGAACGCCCTGTTGCGCCAAGCGACCCAAGGTTGCTTCTGCAAGACCAAAGCCAAGAGTAACTATCATAAGTACCACAAAAACGATAAAGACGACAACGGCTATACTAAGGCGCGCTTTGTTTTTGTTCAAACGCCAACTGGCCCAGACCATCTTAAAAACATCTGCGTTCTTCATCCTTCTCCTTATCTGGTATTATACCACAAAAAATACCTACTAATTTATGAGATAATACGGTTAATGGCTCGTTTTAAGATTAACGAAACCCGTATTATTTTGTTTGTGCTGGTTTTAATTGCCGCCGCAATACGTATATGGCGCATGTGGGAACCAGATTCGTTTGTATTCGACGAGGCGTATTATGCCGATTATGCCAACTCTCTTGTTACAGGAAAAGATTGGACCGACGTGCATCCACCCTTAGCCGAAGGACTCATTTCTTTAATGATTCGCGCCTTTGGCAATTTTGCGTGGGTCTGGCGTTTGCTCCCTGTCTTTTTTGGCATAGCCAACGTTCTCCTAATTTATCTTTTCGCACGCAATATTACTAAAAATCCAAAAATAGGGCTCATTGCGGCATTTCTAGTTACATTTGATGGCTTATTCCTTGTTCACTCCCGAGCCGCCCTCCTTGTTTCTTTTGTAACTTTTTTTGTTTTATGCGCATACACCGCTGGTTCTTATTTTGTTCGTAACTTCAAAATGCGTTGGCTAGTACTAGCAACGCTCTTTATGGGTATGGCAATTTCTACTCAATGGACAGCCATCCCCTTATGGGCAATTCTTGCTCTTTGGTTAATTACTGCTAGTCCTATAAAAAAACACAGAATAGAGGCGCTTATAATGTTATTGCTACCACTTTTAGTATATATGCTTGTGTTACTTATTAATTGCAAGACAAGCTACTGGAACTGGATCCTGCATTGGCATAATTATGCCCTATCTTTTCACCTTAAACTAAAAGGAGACCATGCTTTCGCCTCGCGTTGGTACGATTGGCTTTATCTACGCCAACCTATTACCTACTACCAATCAAAACTAGCGGAAAATTATTATGCAAGCATTGTTCTTTTGGGAAATCCTGTTATTTGGTGGTCATCTATTGTTGCTTTTGGCTACAGCATATATGCTATGCTCTACGGGCGAAACAAAAAGTATTTGTTTTTGCCTTTTATAACTTTCTCTGTTTTCTATTTTGGCTGGAGTGCGATAGGAAGGGAGCAATTTTTGTTTTATGTTTTGCCTGTTGCTCCATTTTTGTTCGTCCTGCTGAGTAATTTACTTTTCGACCTATACAAAAAGAAGGCGACCGTCTTTTTTGGCTGGATAGTGCTTGCGCTGGCTGTATTTTTCTTCTTTTACCCCTTGTGGGTAGGGCGCCCTATTTCTGAAAAGTATTTTCGCGCAACACAGTGGTTGCCCGACTGGAAAAAGATAAACATAATCGACAAAGAAAATTCCTCAACCCCTTAGCGGTTACGCCAAGTGACAATGCTATTGTGGGCAGGTCTGACGAATATCCTCGAGGTCGGGCACCACGCTTCCGACTACCGTTGCCACGCAGCCATCGGCGGGCCCTCCGTTGCCGATGAGTTCAAAATTACTTTCACCGTTTGCAAAAGATATTACGTTGCCAACAAGCTCAAGGTTACGAGGTAATTCTGTGATGTAATCAGGCACCATATCGTCGTAAAGAACGGACACCGCTTCGGGGTGGTCATCGAAGTAAAGATTTGCAGATGTAGCAATTTGGCGCGCGGTGTTTTGTAGCTGGCTTGTTGCGCTTGCCTGGCGACGAGAACTTAAATTAATTATAACGAGCGAGGCCAAAATAGCGATTATCGCGACAACCACCAGTAGCTCGATGAGTGTAAAACCATTCCGGCGTACAATTTTCTTTGCCATACCCCCTCCGGTTGAAATTTTTGCCATTTTATTCCTAATTTGATAGTACCTCGCCCACAACGCTTGTCAAGATATTGTTACGATCCATAACATATTGGACTTCTGTGAGCCTATAAATGTATTAATAATGTATTGCAGCGGTGGTTGCTTGCTAATGCCCTGGCTTGGGTAGCAAAAAAGCTACTTTGTTAGATAGTCGATTATATTACCGAAATATCTCTTAAGCTCTAAGACTGCTTAATCCTATTGTTACTGTTCGAGTGAGAGCGGGAACCCCACACCTGAAGGTGCGGGGCAAGCCCCGCCAGAGAATCGGACGGAGCAAGCTTTCCGCTATACCCTTTACTGTTCGAGCGGAAGCGAGAGCTTACACTCCATAAACTAAAAAAAGAAAGAAAAAGAGTCCAATATGTTAGTGAACTTTTGCAAATATATCCCCCACTCTTGACTTGATTTACAGTATAAGGTAGCATTGTAATTGCTATGAAGATCCCACAACTACCAACGCTCAAGCAAATGCTTGAAGCTGGTGTCCATTTTGGCCACAAAAAACAATATTCCGATGCGCGCGGGCGTGATAGTTTTCACAGTGTGCGCAATAAAGTAGTTATTATCGACCTAGAAAAAACTTTATCTTCACTAGAAGAAGCATTAAGGTTTTTAGCCCATAAGGCAAAAAATGGCGCAACCGTACTTTTTGTTGGCACTAAAACACAAGTGCGCAATCTGGTTAAAGAAGCAGCGGAAGAAATCGCTATGCCTTATGTTACTAACCGTTGGCTTGGAGGAACACTAACCAACTTTGAAACTATTGAGCAAAACCTAAAAAAACTCACTCGCCTTGAGGAAGAGCTCAACAATCCTCAAGTTGTTAAGACAAAAAAAGAAAAAACCGTACTACAAAGAACAATTGAGCGCGCGAAATTCAACCTTGGCGGCGTTTCCACTCTTAAGAAGTTGCCAGAAGTGCTCTTTGTCGTTGACCCCGTAGAGGAAAAACTTGCTGTTAAAGAAGCAATTACTATTGGCATTCCTGTGGTGGCGCTACTCGACACAAACGCCAACCCCCGTGGCATCGACTATCCTATCCCTGCCAATGACGACGCTCTCAAAGCCCTGGAAATGATGGTTGGTTTGGTTAAAGAGACGATTAAGAGCAATTACAAGGCACCTCTTGTGGAAGAAAAGCCCGTGCCAGTAAAGGAGAAATAATGGGTCTTACAGAAAAAATCACCACACTTCGGGCAAAGACAGGTGCGGGAATTATGGCAATCAAAAACGCCCTCGACGAAGCATCGGGCGACGAAAAAAAGGCACTTGATATCTTAAAAAAACAAGGCTTAACGATCGCTAAGAAAAAAGCGGAGAGAGCCACTAGCCAAGGACTAATAGAAACTTATACCCATATGGGAAAGATTGGAGCAATGGTTGAGCTTAACTGCGAAACAGATTTTGTTGCACGCAATCCTGAGTTTAAGGATTTGGCACATGATCTAACTTTGCAAGTAGCATCACTCGAAAGCGAAAAAATCGAAGATTTGCTAAAGATGGAACTAATCAAGGAGCCTGGGAAAACGGTGCAGGAGCTCGTAACCGAGAAAATTGCGAAACTCGGAGAAAATATAAAAATAAAACGCATTGCTCGTTTTGTACTAGGCGACTAGCTAGGGGGCAATTAGCGCTTGCGCCTTTTGCTTACTTTTGGAACAGCAGGAGGCAACTCTTCGGGTATATATTTAGACAGGGCACGGGCAACACTTTTCGGCTTAGTATCACCCAGCGGAATTGCAACTCTGTCGTTAAGAATATTTTTTGTTTTTAAGTAAAGCGTAGCGCGCCTCCCTCTTACAACAATGAGGTAGGCAATTATTTCCGAAAAATATGGGTGAAGCCAGCCCGATACACGTACTCCCTCGGGTTCTACGCGATAATCTATTTCCTCTGGTTTACTGTAGGCGAATTTAATAATTACAATACTAGAAAGTACTACCACCAAAGCGGCTAGTATTTGCCCGAGGTAAACAAACAAAACGGCTAGCACAGCGAAGAAAAAGCCAGTAACAATTCCCCATACAGGACTCTTTTTAACCAAGTAAAACTCTGGCGCGCGCCATACAACAAGAGCCTTGGGCAAAGATGGTTTGTTTGCACTACGCCAAAACACATTTTTAAACTCACTCAGCTGCTCCGTAATCAGCTTTTTTACGTTCATAAATTTATTATATCAAAAATTACTTTGCGTTTTGTATATTTTTGTTCCGTCTTCAAATTCTTTTATTAGCGACAGTTGATTATGTTGCGCATAATTGTTAATTAGTTCTCTTACTCTTTCATCTTGCTCTGCTCTTTCTGGATAGGCAATTGGATTATGCGGTTTCATCGCCATTACATACGACAAATTATAAGAATCGATCTGTTGCTTGATACCCTCTTCGGTGGCAACCCCATCGCTTATGACGATTTTTCCTTCGCCCATAATCTTTAGGTAAGGAGTTGCTTCATTGCTCAGAACCGTCTTTCCCTCTAGGCTACTTAATATATACTCTACTTTCTCCTTGTCTTCCGGCCAAAACCAAACCATACGCGTGAAGTACTCAGGGCGACAATAAAAGCCATTATTGTACTGCACCAAGGATCCGCTAAAAATTAAACATATCATTATTGCTAATAATATTTTATGCCTAAAGCTGGATGCTTTATTCAAAATATCATCAATAGTGATAGCTACCGCTAAGACCAGAGGAATCCCTACCTCTCGAGCAATACGTGCGGGTAGACCCACTATCTCAATACGGCTCAAAACAAAAATCACTACAAACCAAGTCAATATAAGGGTGGCAACCAGCTTGCTTGCATTCTTTTTATTTTGTCCCAACATCATAACAAGATATACAAGGCAAAACAGGCCAATATAAAAAATCATTTGACCGGTAAGATCGGCTGTATCTGTTATTGATATAATTTGTGCATAGTCTTTTGTACCGATTAGTGTACTCTGATTGCGCAAATTACTGACCACGTCTTGAAATAGAGCTTTTTGTGGCAAAAAGGCTACCAGCGCCAAAGCTATTATTGGTACGCTTAATACAATTAAGCTGATCTTTCTTATATGAGGCGAGGGTTTAAGAAATATACTATAGACTAAAAGAACAATGCCGAAGAAAAATGATACTGCCAAGACCAGTGCAGTGGTTAAATGGTGTGTTAATACCATCAAAACAAAAAATATGGTTGCCCCCAAAATATTTCTCGGGGACCGGTCGCGTAATAATTTTAATAAAAATGCCAGCGCTATAGGGGCAAAAAGACCCATCGTTAAAATATTAGGGTAATTTCCATCGCCATAAGCTACTAGCCCATAGTTAGAAGTTAAAAGCATCAACAAAAAACCAATTAAAGCGGCTTTCCTCGACACGCTTAGCCTTAGAAAGACATAGCATCCAATAGCAGGAAGCAGAACCATAGCGGGCGTGAGGTAATTTATTACTGTGATAGGAGAATGGTTACTCACCTTGGAAATAAGGGCAATTGTTCGGTGAAACAAAAGGGGGTAGACGGTCTCAGAATGACCAGCCAAAATGTCCTTTACCATATAAGCATGGTACATCGGGTCCTCGCCTGGAGGGACGATATAACCAAAATTGCGCAAGCCACCGTAAACCAAATAAAGCTTCCATACAACCGCAAGCACAATGACAAGACAAAACAATATAGTAATTATTTTATTTCTCATTTAACTGTTTAAGTAATATCCTTTCTAATCTCGTTACATTCTTCTTTAAGTCGTATTTTTCTTTAACCAAAGCAAGCGAATTTACGGAAAAGGTGCTCTGTCTTTTTTTTGAGGTCAGCAATTTAATTATACCCCTGGCCAAAGCAATAATGTCCCCCTCCTTGACTAGAATACCTGTTTTATTGTTTTTTATAAATTCGCCGATCGAACCGCTGTTATAAGCAACAATAGGCAGACCTGAAGCCATCGCCTCAATCGCCACCATTCCTACCTGCTCTTGGCTCCAGCGCTCACTCTTAGAGGGAAAAACAAATACACTTCCTTTACGATAATATTTTTTCACCTCCTTGTCCCTTACCTCACCAACAAAAGAAACTGCTTTTTGTAAATTATATTTGGCAACTTCTTGCCTGAGATCGGTAAGCGCCGCCCCCACCCCAACTATTACAAGTCGAGCACCGGCCACCTTTCCTGTAACACTGGAAAATGCCTTAATCAAATCAAATACGCCCTTTTGCGCAATTATACGTCCAACAAAAAGAACATTATTTTTCACCTTCTTTTTTGCGGGATAAAATTGTTTTCTATCTACCCCCCAAACCCCCCATAGACCATATTGAGACTTTTTTCCACCGCCCAATCTTAGGATATTCTTTCGAGCCCCTTTGTTGGCATAAAATAATAACATAGCTCTCTCTGTTAAAATACGTGCAAAATAGTACATTATTTTTGAGAAAGGCCAACGATATTTCTTGTCGGGTGGAATGTTTTCAAGAAAATGGAAAAAATACGGGACGTTGTTGCGCCAACAAAAGATATAAACTGTAATCATTATAGGTAACACACGCCACGGTAAACCAAAGCGAGACCAACCATAATAGGGCTCGAGAGGCTGTATTAAATCTGGTTTTGCTTTTTTTAATTTTTCGTAGAGATCAAATATATTTTTATACTGAGTAAAACCGGACATTGTCGCGCTTGTGTCCATATCAGAAAAGGTACTTTTATAAAAATGTGTTACCTTAAAAAGCTTTATCTCGTTTATGCCGTGCTGAAAATGTCCCCGCGTCTTTTCTGAAACTATTACGAGATGTTTCACGGCACCGTTATTTCCCACCATGCAGCTCCGTTTATATCCGGATTATCAAACCAGCTGTAATTATCAGCAACAAGGCGAACATAGAAACGATGTTTGCCTGAAGGCATAGTGTGAGGAACAGCAATATTGAACGTAAATGTTGCGTTTTCTCCGGGAGCGATGTTATTAGCTGAGGTGATCCTGTTTTTAGAGAGCCACCCCTCTCCTTGCCAAGCAGTTTCTGATGCCCAGTATTTATCGATAGCAAGAGATACTGGTGTCAGGGAATCAGCTTTCCATGTTACGCTTGAGGTATTCTTGAAAGTGACCGAGAGCTGAGTTGTCTCTCCTCTGCTTATAGTAGGTCCAGGAGATTGACTAATATGCTGTGCGGTTGGCTTAGGTACGTTAATCTGCCACCAAGCACTGCCATTATTGCCAGGCTCACACCAAGCGAAACCATCTTGCACTAGCCTTACATAAAAGCGATAAGAGCCAGGCGCAAGATCGGTCGGAACCCTTGCTTGAAAGAAGAAGTCCGCAACTTGACCGGGGGCGACAGAGGGTGAGGGTAATGTTTTTATCCTATTAGGAGAGAGCCAGTTATGGCTGAAACGGCTAAGGAAGGCCTCGTTTTGGTATTTGTCGATAGCAAGATTCATAGGTGGACTACCTTGTGTCCATGCTCCGCTACCAGTATTCATAAAGGCCGCAGACATATTAATTACTTCGCCTGGCCATGCATTGATACTATGGGCAGATTGACCAACAAAAGTGGCTTGTGGGCGCGGTACATTGATCTGCCACCAAGCACCACCGTTTATATCGGGGTTATCGAACCAGGTGATACCATCAGCGACAAGGCGAACATAAAATCTGTATTGCCCCGGAGCCAACCCCGGGGGGCAATATATCTGAAAACTATACGTACCAATCTGCCCCGGTGCAATATCGCCCTCACTGGCACGAACTATCCTATTAGACGATAACCAACTAGAATCCTGCCAAACTGTCGATGACGCCCAGTGCCTATCGAGCGCTAGAGACACCGGTGTGCCACCACCTGCATACCACGTTGCTCCCCCTGTGTTAGTAAACTTCACTTCGAGAGTTGCCTTGTTGCCCGGGAAAATATTTACATAGCCACTCTGCCCAGCGTGTGTGCCATAATAATCTACTAGATAAAACCGATAGATATTATGAAAAAGGTTCCAAAAATTGTAGTTGCCGTTATAAACGTGGGGAGTATAGCGATAAAGAGCAGCAGTAGCACGGTTGTCAAAAGTGCCACAATGGGTACCATTCCAATCGTTCCAGCAAAAACCCTGCCCTACCTGATAATCGCTAAACCCTGTTCCTTGCGCTCTTTCGTAGTTATAACGCAATTGCCAACTCGCCCATTCTACTTGCTTAGTAAACCCAGCGTATTTTGGGTTACAACCGCCAGCATCGGGGCAACCATATCCCATAGCTTTTACAAGTACGTTTGCCGTACAACGACCAGGGTCTGAAATTAGGCTTTGTTCTTTTTGCAGTGTCGCAAGAATAACACCGGGGTTAACGGTGCCAGTCGATGTGTTGATATTGATACCATTTATGGAGCCACTTGCCTCGCCGTAGCCATGAGCAGCATCGTAAATAACTTGTGCCGCACTTCGCCCATTTTCAGAAAAGCCAGCTAAACAACTACCGCGACTGTTAAGAAAGTTCTGTACTCGATCCACGCTCATTGCGTTAATATTGACAAAATCGCTATCGCTAATAAGGTTGTTTGCGTTAAAATCAGCGGCACGTAAGGCATTAGGTAACAAAAGAACAAGCAGTGCCACCAAAGCAACAACGAAATATCGCACTTGTTTCATAATGCTATTGTAGCATACTCCACAAGCCGACTCCACCTTTCACGAAACAGATTAATCTTTTTTGTTACTTTGAGATAGAGGACTAGTTGAAAACCCGTAGTCAGTAATCGGCGACGCCAGATTGTAATGCTTCTCCAAAGTGCACGGGACAAGCTCCGCCGGAAAATCGGACGAGGCAAGCCACCGCCATATCTTTACCGTTTAAACGCAGTGAGAACCCTACGCCTAAAGGCGCGGAGTAAGCTTACCGTTACCTACCTTTACTGTTCGAGCGGAAGCGAGAACTTTTTTACTGTTCGAAGAGTATCCGCCGTAGGCGGAACGATGAGAACTACTTGCTAAGTTCTAGTGCTAACGGTCAGGAGTTCTCGGGTAGTAACCCTCGAACGATAATTTTAATACTGTTCGAGCGGAAGCGAGAACTCCTACGTCAGTTTCAGCATCAACAGTCGGGAGTTCTCGGCGATTACGCCTCGAACGATAAAAAGTGGCGGTTGATAGTTCTCGGGCAGTAGCCCTCGAACAATAAGAACGACGGCTGGGGGCTTGCCCCGCCCGACCGGGCGCGGGGTTCTCGGCGATTACGCTTCGAACAATAAAAAGTGACGACCGTTGCCCCCTTTACTGTTCGAACGTAGTGAGAACTATTTACGCAAGTTTTGATACTGGCGGTTGATAGTTCTCGGGCAGTAGCCCTCGAACGATAAGAATGACGGAGCTTGCCCCGCCCTACCGGCGCGGGGTTCTCGGGCAGTAGCCCTCGAACGATAAGAATGAAAACGAAACGGTACAAAAACTATCGATAAACAATATTGCAATCACTTTACAGGTTACTCTTTCTGTAATATAGTGTGTTCAATGAAAATTGCCGTTATTATCCCTGCCTACAACGAAGAAAACGCCATCGGTAAAGTAATTACTAAGGTACCTCAGTATATACCAGATATTGGACCCGTACGGATCTACGTGGTCGACGATGGATCGGCAGACAAAACTGGCGACATTGCCCTTAAAGCTGGTGCTCACGTAGTACGCCACGCAATTAATCTTGGCGTAGGTGCCACAACTATTACCGGAATGCAAGCAGCGCTGCGTGATGGCGCCGATATCTTAGTTACCCTCGATGGCGACGGCCAACACGATCCTACCGAAATAGAAGCCCTTGTCACGCCTATTGCAGAAAATGATGTAGATTTTGTAATAGGTAGTAGATTCTTAAAAAAACCAAACAAACAAACACCAAAAATAAGGATTGTTGGCAATCGCATTATGAATATTATAACATTTCTTTTTTACCGTGTTTGGATTTCCGATACTCAGTCGGGATACAAGGCGTTTTCCGCAAAAACAGCTTCTCGAATGCATTTGTCTTTTTTTGGCTACGAGATTTGCTCCGAAATGATCGGTGAGATTCGTCGCCTTAAACTGACTTACCAGGAAGTACCAATTAAGGCGATATATAGCCAATACTCGCTAAAAAAAGGTCAATCGGCACTTAATGGTGTAAATATTTTATTAAGAATGATCACTCGTTTAATATTAGGCAAATAATATGGCAATTCTACTCAAAATATTAGCGACCCTCCTTGGTGGTATCGCATTAGCAAAAACACTACTCGCCTATCGTGCAAAAGAAGAGTCGTTTGCTGTTTCTTTATTTTGGCTCTTTGTCTGGCTGGCAATTATCGTAGTAGCATGGCGACCCTTAATTATCGATGAACTAGCAGACGCCTTCAGTGGACAAGCAACGAGTATTGGCCAAATCGCGGGAATTGGTTTTACAGTTTTGGTTTTCGCACTTTACCGAATTTATTTAAAAACACAAAGACTTGAGCAAAAAATAACGGCAGTAATTAGAGAGAGAGCCCTGAACAGTATAAAAAGACCGACTAAGTAGAAAAAATTATTTTGCGATAGCTTTTATAGCAACAACGTAAGCAGCCTCTCTCAATGAGCACTTCATATCTTTATGGACTTGCCACACCTTATCGGTTGCTTTATTCATTTTCTCGCAAAGCATATCCAAAACCTTTTTCTCGCCCCATACCTCTTCTTTTTTGTTTTGGAGCCATTCAAAATAAGAAACTGTTACACCACCAGCGTTTGCCAGAATATCGGGCACAACCACAACGCCTCGCTTCTCTAAAATAGCGTCTCCCTCTGGGGTAATAGGATTATTGGCCATTTCAAGGACAATTTTTGCTTTAATTTTTGGCGCGTTCTCTTTTGTAATTTGTCCACCAAGAGCAGCAGGAATTAAAATATCAACGTCGCCTTCTAAAAGTTCTTTGTTGGATAATTTTTTACATTCTCGCGGTAAACAATCGCCTTTTTTGCAAGGACACATAGCCACTAGCTCTTTTTTTGCCTCGTACATATTTTTATAGGTTTGTCTTGCGCTTAATCCACCGCTGTGAACAACCGCTCCGCTAACATCGGAAATTGCTACAATCTTAAAGCCTTCTCTTTCAAGACCCAAAGACAAAAACGAGCCAACATTACCAAAGCCCTGCACGGCAACCGTTAAATTTTCGCGCTCTAGCCCAAGACGATTAACAATGTTTGCCAGCACCGCCACTCCTCCCTCGCCGGTCGCCTTGTTTCGGCCTCGCGAGCCACCATCTTCGAGTGCCTTTCCAGTGACAACAGCAGGCGACGGCTCACCCGAGATTCTCTCAAACTCATCTTTTATCCAGCCCATTTCTCGCGCCCCCGTACCAACATCAGGTGCTGGGACGTCTTTGTCGGGACCAATAATATCGGCAATCGCGCGAACAAAGGCACGAGTTAGCGCCTCTAGCTCAGGTGCCGATAAGGATAGTGGGTCAACCGCCAACCCCCCTTTCGCACCACCAAAGGGCAGACCCAATAAAGCACACTTCCACGTCATTAAGCTTGCCAAGACCTCCGCCTCTTCTAGGTTTACCTCTGGATGAAAACGCAGACCACCTTTGTAGGGGCCAAGGTAATTGTTGTGCTGTACACGGTAGCCTAAAAAGAGCGTGGTTTTTTCCTTTTGCCTAAGAGGAATAGTAACCGTTACCGTTCTATCCATTGCCATTAAGGCATCAACTAAATCATTTGATAGCTTGAGCCTGTGCGCCGCCTTTTCGATATAAACGTTAGTTGATATTTTGCCTTTCATACTTATTATTTTCCCACTAGTTTTTTATCAGTGCAAACTTTACTATTTGACGCAATCCCTCCCCTTTGTTATGGTGGCATTAAATCATCATTTAACGAAAGGAAATAATGAAAGTTTTAGTAGTGGGCGGTGCTGGCTACTTAGGTGGCGCAGTAACTGACCTTCTCGTGCAATCAAATCACGAAACGAGAGTATATGATTCGTTGGTTTATGAAGACAGCTACTTAAAGGCTGTCGATTTTGTCTATGGCGACATTAGAGATCGTGCCAACCTCAAGCGCCATCTTAAATGGGCAGATTGTGTAATATGGCTCGCCGCGCTAGTAGGTGATGGCGCCTGCGCGCTTAACCCCGACATCTCAACAGAACTAAATCACCTAGCGCTTGCATGGATGGCGGAAAATTTTGACGGTCGTATTATTTTTATGTCAACTTGCTCTGTTTATGGTGCACAAGACGGCATCTTAGACGAATCGTCGCCCATCAACCCCTTGTCTATTTATGCGGTGACAAAATTTGCTGCCGAGGCACACCTTAAAAACAAAAATGCCATCATTTTTCGCCTCGGCACCCTTTTCGGCTTAAGTGATCGTTTTTCCCGCATTAGGTTAGACCTAGTAGTCAATACCATGACTGCCAAAGCACATACCGAGGGACGTCTTAGTGTTTTTGGTGGCGCCCAATATCGCCCTCTACTTCACGTGCGCGATGCTGCACAGGCAGTCTTTGATAACATAGAGACAAAAGCGAAAGGTGTTTACAACCTCCACAAGACCAACATCAAAATGAGCGATCTTGCGCAAGAGGTAAAAAAACAATTCCCCAAAATTAAGGTAGAAAAAATAGAGATGAAGTTTGAAGATGCACGTAATTATCGCGTCTCCTCGGATAAGGCAAAGAAAATTGGTTTTTCGCCACGCCTCACTCCGACAGAGGGCATTAAGGAGCTCAAAGAACTACTAGAGTCCGGTCGTATACGCGACCTCAACAGTCCTCGTTATACCAACCACGGATTTCTAGAACAATTTAAAACACACGAGGGGTACAATGGCAAAAAATAATATAAAAACACCAACCATCATAGAGGCTGGAATAGCAGTGGACGACAGGGGGCAGATAGTCTTCGCTAACAGCTTTGATTTTGAGGATGTAAAAAGATTTTATATGGTCAAAAATCATAGCGCAGGCTTTGTCCGTGCCTGGCACGGTCATAAAAAAGAAGGAAAATATGTACTTTGTGTCAATGGGGCGGCAGTAGTGGCTGCAGTAAAAATCGATAACTGGGCTAAGCCGGATGCAAATGCGGAGGTAGATCGCTTTGTCCTTTCGGCAAAAAAACCTTCTATTCTTTTTATTCCACCTGGTTACGCTAACGGCTTTATGTCTCTTGCTCAAAACACACAGTTAATGTTTTTCTCCACCTCTACCCTAGAACAATCAAAAGGAGATGACATTCGTTTTCCTGCCCGCTACTGGGATGTGTGGCAGGTAGAAGAAAGATAGCATTAAGGAGTAATATGGCCAAAACCAAGATTGCAGTTTTAGGAGCAAGCGGAATGCTCGGCTCTATGGTGCTAGATGTATTTGCGCGCGATGAGCACTTTAGCGTGCTTTGCACCTTGAGGAAAAATAAAGACGCACTTGCTATCAAGAAAAAATATAAAAACGCCACCATTAAGATACTCGATGCCGAAAAGGCAAACAAAGAAAAAATTGCGCGAGTAATAAGTGGTTATAAGTGGGTAATTAACGCAATCGGCATTATCAAGCCATATATTCACGACGATAACGCCGCAGAAACTATTCGTGCCCTGCGTGTCAACGCTCTCTTCCCCCATCTTCTTGCAGAGGCCGCTACACAGACTAAAAGCCAGGTATTACAGATTGCCACCGACTGTGTTTATTCTGGCATTAAAGGTAGCTACAAAGAAAAAGACGAGCATGACGCTACTGATGTGTACGGAAAAACAAAAAGTCTTGGCGAGGCATACTATAAAAACATAAACCATATACGCTGCTCGATTATTGGTCCTGAGAAAAAAAGTCACCTCTCCCTCTTAGACTGGTTTTTGGGCCAAGCAAAAGGCGCAACGCTAAACGGCTTTAAGAATCACCTCTGGAACGGAGTTACCACATTACATTTCGCTTATATTTGCCGCGGCATTATAAAAAACAACATCAAAATAGATCACATTCAACACGTTATCCCTAGTGGTCGTATAACAAAAGCAGATTTATTGCGCGAATTCGCAAAAAATTTTAACCGTGCTGATGTTACGATTAATTCTGTAGATGCACCCAGGGTCATCGACCGCACCTTAAGCACAGATAACAGCGCCCTTAACAAGCAAATATGGCAAGCGGCAGGATACAAAAATCCTCCCACCGTCCCCAAAATGGTCAAAGAACTGGCAGAATACAAATAAACGCAACAAAATCGCTATGAAGATATTAACTATTCTTGGCACGAGACCAGAAATAATCCGCCTCTGTCTTATTATCAAAAAATTAGACAAGGCGTGCGAGCAGATCCTTGTGCACACAGGGCAAAATTACGACAATAACTTAAACGATATATTCCTGAGTGAACTCGGAGTAAGAAAAATGAACTATTACCTTGGCGCAACAGGTACTCCTGCAGAACAAATAGGCAAAATATTAGTAGGCCTAGAGAAAATCATAGCCAAAGAGAAACCAGATCGTTTTTTGGTGTTGGGAGATACTAATAGCTCAATGGGTGCCATTGTCGCCAAAAGAATGGCCATCCCCGTATACCACATGGAGGCAGGAAACCGATGCTACGACGACCGCGTTCCCGAAGAAGTTAACCGTCGCATTATAGACCACTCTAGCGATGTTTTAATGCCCTACACCGAAAGAAGTCGGCAAAACTTATTGCGTGAAGGGATTGAGGGAGAGCGAATATACGTTACCGGTAACCCCATCAAGGAAGTCCTTGACAATTTTCACAAGGAGATCGATAACAGTAAGGCAATAAAAAAATTAAAGCTCGAACCCAAAAAGTATTTTTTAGCAACCCTGCATCGCCAAGAGAACGTCGACGAACCAAAACGACTTAAAACTTTTGTTGAGGCTTACTCTAGACTAACCGCTACCTACAAAATGCCACTTATCTGGAGTGTCCACCCCAGAACGCAAAACCGACTCAAGGCAGGCAGGGTAACACTGTCAAATAGAATAAAGACAGTAAAACCTTTAGGTCTCTTCGACTTTGTCCATTTAGAAAAAAATGCTTATTGTGTACTTTCCGACTCGGGGACAGTGCAAGAAGAATGTGCTATTTTCGGTACCGCCAACGTTACCATCCGTGACACCACAGAACGTCCAGAAACTATTGAAGCAGGAAGCAATTTTCTTTCTGGTTGCAACACAAAAACAATTCTTACCGGAGTAAAATTGGCTACCGCTCAAAAAAGTAATTGGCAAGCACCGAGAGAATATTTAACAGACAATGTTAGTGATACGGTACTACGCATTCTCTTGAGCTACCGCTTATAACCTGGTAAGATTAACCTGTGTCTAGCGCAGTTCCTACAATCATCATCAAGCCGGGCAAGGGGACGGTTCATTATTGGCGTGAGCTTTGGCAGTACCGAGAGCTGTTCTATTTTTTAGCGTGGCGCGATATTCTAGTACGCTACAAACAAACAGTTATTGGTATTGCCTGGGCGATCATTCGCCCTGTTTTAACAATGGTGGTTTTTACTATAGTATTCGGTAAAATTGCCAACCTCCCTACGGCCGGCAGTGCCCCTTATGCCATAATGGTTTTCGCCGCGCTCCTACCTTGGCAATTTTTTTCAAGCGGTCTAACAGAGGCAAGTAACTCGTTAATCACAAACGCCAATATGCTTACCAAAATTTTCTTTCCTCGCTTAATTGTGCCGGCAAGCACTATTATTGTTTGTGTGGTTGATTTTTTGATCACTCTGGTCATACTGGCAATATTGATGGCTGCTTATCAATTTGCACCAAGTTGGCAGGCTCTCTTTTTACCACTGTTTTTTCTACTCGCCCTACTACCTACCCTTGGGCTTGGAATATGGGTTGCCGCTGTAAACGTAAAATATCGCGATTTTCGCTATGTTATTCCCTTTGTAGTTCAATTCGGTCTTTACATCACCCCGGTTGGTTTTTCGAGCACCATTGTCCCGGAAAAATGGCGCCTTCTCTATTCGCTCAACCCCATAGTGGGCGTAGTCGATGGTTTTCGCTGGTGTTTGCTACGCGGAGAGCCAGCCCTTGAACCTGCATCGATTGGCATCTCTGTGTTTATTTCTCTTTTAATACTGTTCTGGGGTGTTAAATACTTTAAAAAAGTCGAGCGCAACTTTGCAGATGTAATATGAGTAACACAATAATTTCCGCAAGCAATATCGGGAAAAAATACATTATCCGCCACAACAAAGACGCGTACTTAACGTTGCGCGATCAAATCGCCGAAACGGGTAAGGCGCTAGCGAGAAAGATCGTTAAACCAAAATCGTCGCCTAAAAAAGCAGAGGAAACTTTTTGGGCGCTGAGGGGTCTTTCTTTTGAAATAAAGCAGGGGGAAAGAGTAGGTATTATTGGTCGCAACGGTGCTGGAAAATCGACTTTGCTTAAAATCTTAAGCCGTATCACAGAGCCATCTACCGGGGAAATAAGAATGAGAGGAAGAGTTGCAAGCCTACTTGAAGTGGGCACTGGTTTTCACCCTGAGCTTACCGGGCGCGAAAATATTTACCTAAACGGCGCTATTCTAGGAATGAGCAAAAAAGAGATTGCACGAAAATTTGATGAAATCGTGCAATTCGCCGAAGTGGAAAGATTTCTTGACACACCGGTTAAGCGTTACTCTTCGGGAATGTATGTTCGCCTCGCTTTTGCTGTTGCCGCCCACCTCGAACCAGAAATATTAATCGTCGACGAGGTACTCGCCGTCGGCGATGCACAATTTCAAAAAAAGTGCCTTGGTAAAATGGATGAAGTCGCACGAGGAGGACGAACGGTGCTTTTCGTGAGCCATAATATGAACGCTATTAGCTCTCTCTGTGAGAGATGCATTTTACTTGATGGTGGAAAAATAATAAGCCAAGGAAGAACTAACACTGTTATTAAAAAATATTTGGCCACCCAACAGGTAGCTTCCGATGGCGAGGTAGATCTGCGCCCCCAGAGAATGCGCAAAAACTCCTTAGAAGACAGCCGTTTCAAGTTCACTAATATCTGCATTCTTAATTCAAAACAAAAAATCTCCTCCCATATTTTTATGAATGAACCCTTCACTCTTGTAATCCAAGGTGTAGCAAACGAAGACATCGAGGAAAGCACAATCGGCTACAGCGTTGATTCGTCGCTTGGTTTCCCTCTTTTTAATTCCTTTTCTCCAGAAAAAAGAATAAAAAAAGGGCTAGTTACATACAAAATTAATTTTAACCCCAATATTCTAGCACCCGGAATGTATACCCTGGGATTGGGAGCGAATGGGGCAGGGATTGTAGATTGGATACCAGAGGCAATACATCTAACAGTTGATAACGTCAGTAGCACCGGCAAAAGCAATCACCCCCAATACGGCGGAGTTATTGTCTATCCCTATAAATGGAAAATTTATCACGATAAATACACCTAAAACGCGCAACGAAATGATAGCAAAAACATATAAAATAACCTGTATTTGTCAAATTTATAACGAACTTGAGAAGGGCAATCTCAGGCGGTTTTTCAAGTATATTAAACCATTGGTAGATGAAATAATTGTTTATGACGATGGCAGCACAGACGGAAGCTATGAATACTCTCTTAAGCACGCGCATCACGTTATAAGATCCTCGACAAACAACTTTCAAAATGAAATGTCGCATAGACAGACTATGCTCCATAAGGCAAAAGAAGAAGGTGCAGACTATGTAATCAGTCTCGATACCGACGAAGTGCTAACAGCAAAATCAAAAGCTGAACTGCTATCGTTTTGTAGGTATTGCGATAAAAAAAAACTGGACGGTCTTGAGCTTCGCAGGGTTAATATATGGCGAAGCACCTCTTGGCAGCGAATCGATAGCTTGTTCAATGAGGGCTGGTTTACCACCCTGTGGAAAATAAAGCCAAAAACCACCTTTGGTAAAATCGAAACCGGACTGCATAAAAAACTCTTTCCTAGCTCCATAAAAAAAGTCGAAAGATCAAAAAAATTAATGGTATTACACTTTGGCTTTGCAGACGATCTAAATATCGCCTACAAGTATTTTACTTACAAAAAACATGGGCAACGTGGCTATATAATGCTCGATCGCCTTATAAGCGAGGAAAAGCTTGTAGTCAAACCTGTTTCCCCTGATCTATTCCCCCCAGGGTTGTACAAAAAGGATAATCCTCCAACACAAAAGCCATTTATTGAATCTATTACCGCAATACAAAAATATCGTCCAATCGTGGAAAGACCAAAGTATTCTATTGTTTGCTTAGTCTACAAAAGCACACAGTGGCTACAGTTCGTATATAACCAGATTCTAAAATATACCGATCTTTCCGATAAAGAATTTTACTTTGTTACCAACGACGCCACCCCAGAAGTAGTGCAATATCTAAAAGACAATTATATTCCTCACTATGTTTTTAACAACAACAAAGAGCAAAAAAAAGAATGGTACATAAATAATGTTTACAGAGCCTGGAATTTCGCCGCGAAAAAGGCTCAGGGCGATTATATCGTATTTATTAATTCAGATATGGCGTTCACACCAAAGTGGCTGGAAAACCTTACTAGCGCACTAAACGGGAGCAACTGTGTCGCCTCCCGTCTTGTTGAATCGGGAAAATTAAAAAGTGGGCAATACGGCATAGAAAAAAATTTTGGGCGCACTACGAGTCAATACAAAGAAAGCGCTTTTCAATCTTATGCGGACACTATTCGGGAGAACAATGTGCAAAACGGTGGATTATTTATGCCACTTTTAATAAAGAAAAAAGATTTTCTGAGGGTTGGCGGGTACCCCGAAGGCAACATTAAAAAAGGCTCAGATATTTTTAGCCCCAAAATTGCCAAACAAGGTGATCCCTTAATTTCTGGAGATGCGGTCTTAATGCAAAAACTTGCCACTGTTGGCATTAGGCACCAAACAACATTTTCCTCTTTGGTTTACCATTTCCAATGTGGCGAAATGGACAGCAAGGGCGAGAGCGCCAACAACAAAAAGCGGACAGAGATTGCTGTGTGCAATGACCTAACTACAGGAACTATGGGAGAAAGGGTCCTGTGGGATTTTTTCTTAGAAAGTTTACCGGGGGCGTATGGGTTAGATAAAAGAACTCTGGGACAAAGGGGAAAGTACGAGCTTAAAGCAAAGCGATACATCGATAAGCACCGAGCGAACACGGAGCTTATCATACAAAATGCCACTTTTATTAATAGCATCGATACCGCTAGACCCACGATCGCTTTTTTGCAAGATAATCTTAGAGCAATGGGTAGACCCTCCTTGCAACAAGACACCGTACTGAAATTTGCCGACCAGGTAGTAACCAATTCTTTCCAAACTGCACTCTCGTACCCTAAGTTTGACTGCGAGGTAATACCAGTAGGCGTAGATGAAAAATTATTTAAGCCTAAAAACAAGGTGGTTTTAAGGAAAAAATACGGCTTAAACGCCAAGAGGACAATCGGCATTTTTGTTGGTAGCCTAAGCGACGTTAAAGGCTGGCCAGAGATAAGAAAATGCATTAAAAAGTATCCTAAAATTGACTGGATCGTAGTAACAAAAGATCGTAAATCGTACAAGGCAAAAAATGTTTATATGTATTCGCGCATTAAACAAGATCTTTTATCCGATCTTTACAGTTGCGCAGATTTTTTTATTATCGGGTCTAAAGTAGAAACCCAGTGCCTTGCTGCCATAGAGGCATGCTTGTGTAATACGCCGGTAGTTATGCACAACGTTGGAATATTTAAAGATTTTGATATAGCGAAGAAAGAGCAATGTGGCATTTTTACCAACGACCTAGAACAAGGAGTTAAGCAAGTAATGCGTAAAACATTTAGACCACGCAAGGTAATTATTAGCGAACATCTAACCGTAAAAGATTCAATGCACCGCTGGTACAAGCTCGTTTCGCAGGTTTTACAAAAAGCAAGGCAAGAAAAATTAACAGAGGCACCCTTGAAAAGACCGGGCAGGTTAACAATTATTCGTTTTAGGATAGATTGCTTTGTGCGCAAGAATATTTTTAGACCTATTTTGGGCGAAGACGAATTTCACCCTATCGCGCTTGCAAAAAAGATAAAAAATAGAGTTTTAAAGATAAAGAAAAACTGCTATAAAAAATAATGTCAAAAAAACAGACAGCTTCTCCGTTGATCTCTATTGTTATCCCCGTTTATAACGGCTCTAACTACTTGCGCGAGGCAATTGATAGTGCATTACGGCAAACTTATAAAAACATCGAGGTTCTTGTAATTAACGATGGCTCTAATGATAATGGCGCAACGGCTAGAATTGCAAAAAGCTATGGCAAAAAAATTCGCTATTTCGAAAAACCTAATGGCGGTGTTGCAACCGCTCTCAATATGGGCATACAAAAAATGCGCGGGGAATATTTTTCTTGGCTCAGCCATGACGATCTATACAGAAAAAATAAGATTGCCACGCAGGTAAACTATATGCAAAAGCATCCGCAGTTTTCTGGGACAATTCTCTACAGCGACTTCACAACTATCGATAAAAACAAAAAAATTATTGAGCGGGTGAAAATAAAAAACATAGCTCCAGAGGATGTGTTTTATCAATTATTTGTTACCCATCCCATTCACGGATGCTCTCTGTTAATACCAAAAAATTGCTTTCCTTCTAGAAATCCTTTTAACCCCAAATTACGCGCTACTCAAGACTATGATTTGTGGTTCAGGATGGCGAAGCGTCATCTATTTGTTCGTATTCCGAAAAGTCTTATTTTGTCGAGAATCCATGCAGAACAAGACACCTTAAAGCTAACCAAAATCGTGCTAAAGGAAAACAATCAGCTTTACAAAAAGTACATCAGGCAAATACACAGTGTTTATAACGATAGATCAGTTGAGGAATTAAAAGCTATACTTTTTAAGTGTGTGGCGGGACTTATAAATAAAAACTTTCATTCTGCTGCTCACGCTGCGCTTCAAGAGCTATTAAGTACAAAAACAGTTTCTTCGAAGGAAAAGGTATATTACATAATCAAAACAAAACTATTAAGATTATCTTTTTACCGTAAAGCTATCTTCTCTCGCGCTACTAATTTATTGCGCTTTGGCAATAAATTACGTGCCGGAGGCAAAGGACAGAAAAATATTTTAATGATTTCTCCATGTTTTTACCCTATCCCAGGTGGTCTTGCGGGGCAGACACACTTGCTCGCAAGATGTTTTGTGAAAAAAGGATACAGCGTCGATGTACTAACGGAACAGCTTAAACCATCTTTGTTGTTAAGGGAGGAAATCGATGGAGCCTCTGTTTTTCGCATAAAACATATAAAAAAAAGAGGTGCGCTCGGATTAATCAGACTTGGGTGTGCCATTTTTACGTTTGTCATAAAAAATCGTGACTATAAGTTTTGCATCATTAGAGGGGTTTCTTCGCACGCTATTATTGTAGGACTTTTAAAATCTTTAAAGATTTTTAATGTAAAAACTTTTATCACTGCCGAAACGGGTGATAAAGACAGTGAAATAACCGAGCTAGCGCAAAAAAGATTCGCGCGCTTGTTTTATTATTTTCTTAAAAAACATGACTTTATTAACAGTAATAACCACTACCATTACAAACAATACCAACAGTACGGCTTCGCAAGAAATAAGCTTACAACCATCCATAATGGGGTTGATATTAGTGATTATGCGACTTCAAAATATCCTGCCCATATTGATAAATTTCTTTTCTTGTCAGAACTAAATAAAGAAAAGGGTATTCGAGAACTGCTAAAGGCGTTTAAGATGTTGCACGGGAAATATCCGCAAAAAAAGCTTGTAATTGGAGGGTTCGGCAAAGAATCAAAATACATAGCCGACTATATTAAAAAAAATAATCTCGCCGGTGCGGTTAACTTCGTTGGTTTTGTCAAGAGAGAGGCAAAGAAAGAGTTTTTCGCTTCTGGCGATTGTTTCGTTTTTCCCTCTTACTCAGAGGGGTATGGTATAGTAGTTGCGGAGGCGGCGATTTATAAAAAATGCATTATCAGTACCAATGTCGCAGACATTAATAAAATCTATGGTAAGCGGATTATCTACTGTAATAAAAGGGACTACCTTGATTTGCATAACGCAATGGAGCGAGCAATAAAAACCTATGATTGGAGAAGGCTGAACTATGATCAAATTATAAAAAAAATAGACATAAATAATACCGCCAAGAAAATAGAAAAATTATTCTTCGATTCTTATTCTATATAAAATATCAACGTTGTCACTACTATAATAGTTCTTGTAATAGATGCAGGAGGAGCTATTATATATTGCCTTTTTTTGCTCGCTTCTTTGTGTTTCGTTTTTTTTCTCTTGCTCATAAAACACTTTGTAACCAATATCGCCTGGCAAGGCTTGCTGCGATACACTTGGATCGGCGATAAAATAATTCTCTAGAACAACTACACAAATGTCGCTAGCGCATTTTTCAATATTCTCTACGCTCAAGGGATAAACCGTAATATCTTCAGAGAAAGAGGCAAGTTGGTCGTCGTGCGCAAATACCGCTATTGATTTACTCTGGTATTCATTGGCAAGACGATAGAGTGGCGCATACGTCTCGGTACGATAAGCGCGGTAATAGGTAGGTGGAAAAAATAAAGCAAATACAAGTACCACGGGCAGGATGAGGTATATTTTATTTTTAATATATTGATCGACATACAGATTATAAATCATCGCAACAAGTACCATTGTTAAAAAAATAAATATATAGCCGTTCCTCCCCCTGTAGGTACTCATTTCTCCAAACCCTGTTTGCACCGAAATACCATAAATCAAAAGCAAAACGGCGGCTATAGCCAGAGTATTTTTTCTTTTAATATAAGAGTAAACAATTATCGCGATAGATATGGCAACGACTAAATATCCACCCAGTGCCATTGCACTGTCTAGACCACGTACCCCCTTTACGCTAAGAATATCCACTGCGGTGCCTACAATAGGCGCAATATAGTGCTTGCCAAAAGCGCTTTGAAATAAGTATTCATATTTCAAATTATTGCTTAATATCAAGGAGTCACCAGATCCTTTTACGGATTCAATAACGGGAAAAAGCTCTGCACCACGGCGTAATATCAACGTTTGAACAACCACGTGCAAAAATCCCACCGTCAGACCCGTAAACGCTACGAGTAAGCTGTACAATAAATTCTTTCCACTAACCAAAACTAACCTTCTCTTAAATAAGACGCAAAACAGCCAAAGAAAAAGGGTACCCAATAAGAACATTACAAAGTAATGAGGGGCGGTTACTCCCATTGCCACCGCTTGCAATATTAGGATCCAAAAAGGTATTTCGTATATTTTTTTTAGCAAAAGCAAAACAGTCCAATAAGTAAAAAATATCATCACCAAAGAGATAGAAAAAAAACCCATTGTTTGCAAGAAAAAAATATTGAAGACAGGCAATAGCATTAGGCAGGCTATAACAACCTTCCCACGTTGAGCACTGTCTTTTGAGCATCCTTTCCCTATTAACTCAGTGGCAAAAAAATATGTTTGTATAAAAAAAACAACCCCTAAAGTAGGGCCCACAAAACGATAAATATACTTCCATGCGAAAATCTCACTGAAAGGGAATACCAAAATATGAAACCCGGGAGGATAAATAAAGCCCTTTAAGTAGCCCCACTCGCGCAATTCTTTTACATACCTAAAGTGGCTAAAAGTATCTATTGTACCAGGCGCTAAATTAGTGATGCTGTCAAAAAAACGGTTGTACAGTACCACCCCCAAAACAAGTAATACAACCACAAGCCACCATTTTTCTCTTTTAGAGCGCATGTTTTTTTTAAAAAAATAATTCTTGCGCAAATAAAAAAAAGAAAACGTGTTAACCACGATTAACAAAACATAATAACTTAGGGGAAAATATTTAAAATATGGCGTGCAATAAAAAATATACCCTAGCACAATCAAAAAACTAAAAGAGGTGGGAATGGTCGATATTTTCGCTCGATAAGGGTCTTTTAGTATAACAAGTAGAGGCCAATACAAAGAGAGTGCAAAAAGCGTCATTAGTGCCATCATCAAGCAAATATTTAATGCGTCGAGTGAATTAAATATGCTCATATTAGATAATCTCTTTGTATATGTGTTCTATTTTATCAAGCACCACAGACGGCTCGAAATCTTTTATTACTGTTCTAAATGCCCGCCTGTCGATTTTTTTTGCAATAAGGCCATCTATCGCTTGCGCCACCCGTATATAGTTTTGCACGTTTTTAATTGTTACACCACAGCCCGCTTTATCTATCTTGTGGGCAACGCTTACGACATTCGAGGAAACACAAACAGGCAAGCCACTATAAAGCGCCTCTACCGCATTTACGCCAAACGATTCGTAACTAGACAGACTTACAAACACATCGGCCCCCCTAAGATAATACCTTCTTACCAAAGAGTTTTTCACATAGCCACAAAATTTCATTTTATCTCTGACCCCTGCATTGCGCGCAATAGAGGCCAAGCGCTCTTTTTCTCCACGCTCACTTCCGCCAACAATCATTAGCCTATAATTAGAATCTTGTTTTAACAAATGGACAAACACCGCAATTAAGGCATCGATTTTTTTATATATAGTTAAGCGACTAACACAGATAACTAGCTTGGCTTTTGGCGCAACTAATAACTTGCGCCTTGCTTGCGCTTTTGTCACCATATCCCCACACTCTTCAACTGGATTATAAACTACCTCAACTCGTTCTTTTAACCAAGGCATAGCCTTAACGAGCAAACCCCTCTCACGCTCCGACACCACAATAATTTTTTTTGCGTGGCGCAGAATCTTTTTACCCCATAAAAAATTGAATATTTGCTTTACGGTAGCGCGCCCAAGCGAAGAAGAAGGGATCGGGCTTTCATGTAAATGTACAACATAGGGGATGCTTTTTTTTATGCATACAAGAGCAGATAAAAGAGTAAGTACGGTAAAAAAAGAATGAATGTGCACTATGTCAAAATTACATATATTGTTGCTTAGCCATTTTTTTAACCCCTTGGGCAGATAAATATTTTGTTCTTTTGCTAAATAAGTGCTTAAATTAGGTAAACGACAAACTTTAACGCCATTTATTGTTGTGTTGTTTTTTTTGATCCTGCGCTGTTTGTCAAACGCATCAGTTGTAAGCACGGTTAAGGTGTGACCTCGCTTTACTAATTCTTTTGCGAGAATAGAACATACCACCACAGGTCCCCCAAAACCCCACGCTGGTTCGTAATATGGAATTACTTGGAGTACCCTCATATGAACATCCTTGTCGTACACGAAGCTGAATACATAGAAAAAGTTATTTTTGAATACCAAATTATTCCCGAATTGTGGGCAAGTCGCGGACACAATGTTTTTGTTATCGACTATCCACTGTGGCAGGGGAAACGCCCACTCGGTGTTTCTCCTCTAAGGCCAGCATATATTACTGGTGTAAAAAAAACAAATAAAGAGAGGGGGGTAACACTAATTCGCCCCGCCCTTATTCCTCTTCCCTTTATTGGTCGTCTTTTTGCCTTTATACAATATTTTTTCTTAATAGCTCATGCAATTAAAAAGTATAAAATAGATGTTGTTTTTTTATACGCCGCACCTAACAACGGCCTACAAACTCTTTATGCCGCAAAGCGTTACAATATCCCTATTCATTTTCGTTTGCTTGATGTCTTGCATCAATTAGTACCTATGCGCTACCTAAGTCTGCCAACCTTATGGGCAGAGAGATGGATATATCCTCGCGTCAACGAACTTACCGCTATTACCCCCCGCCTTACAAAATACGCTATTAGAATGGGAGCACACAAAAAAACTACCTCTTATTTGCCCTCGGGCGCAGATAGAGATCTTTTTTTCGCCACCACCAAAAACAAACAACTAATGAACAAGCTTGGTCTTAAATCTACGGATACAGTATTGTTATTCGCCGGCACTCTTTTTAATTTTTCCGGCCTTGATATTTTGACTAGCCACTTAGGGCAAAACCCCCACCTCTACCCCAACTATAAGTTAGTTATCGTTGGTCATGGTGTGCAAGAACAAAAACTCAAAAAGATCATCTCTCGTTACCATCTTGAGAAAAAGGTAATTATGACTGGCTTTGTTGAATACACACAGCTTAATAAGTACATTAACTTGGCGGATGTATGTATTAACCCTTTTCTAATCAACAAGACAACTGACATTATTTTTCCTGGCAAAATATACCAATATCTTGCTTGCGGTAAACCGGTTGTGGCAAGCCCCTTGCGCGGGGTGGTAGATATTTTCCCCCTTAACAACAAGGTGGGTATTTTTTACGCACACGCAACCGAGCCAGAAAAAACAATGAAAACCATAAAAAAGGCACTCAAGACAAAGGTGTGCGATACAAACCCTTACTTGCAAGAAATATCTCTTACATTAGAAAAAAAATTGGCGCGTCTTGTTGCCAAAACACAAAAACTCTAACAGGGGGAGGTTACTCGTCCGTTTTGATGGTGATTTTATGGGTTTTAGTGCGTTCTTGCTTGGGGACAGTGACCGTTAAAATACCGTCTTTAAGGCTCGCGCTCGCGCCAGAAGGATCCACTGCCACAGGCAAAACATAGCTACGCGAAAACGCGCCCCAATAACATTCTTGCACAAAATAATTCCCTTTATCGATAGCGTCGCTTGCTTTACGACTCCCCTTAATGGTGATGACTTCATCGTTGATGTCGATATCTAAATCTTCGGGGCGCACGCCGGCAATCGGGGCTTTTACCACTACCGAATCTGGGGTTTGGTGTACGTCAATAGCAAGTTGCCCCTCGTACTCCTCTAGCCAATCAGTACCAGTTTCAAGTTGGTTTTTGTTTTGGTCGTCCATTTGTCTGTATTATAGCACAAAAAATTATTTTAGTATTGTCTCGCACCCTCTAAATCTAAATGCAACCGTCAAAGTAATAACATATAATGATTCTTGAAAGGAGATTCAAAATATGAATATACATTTAACGGTTACACTTAAAAGCAGAGTAGAAACTCTGCTTCAAGAAAATTATAGCATTTCAGAAACAATAAAGAAACTAATCGTTACGGTCCATAACATATTGGACTTTTGTGAGCCTATAAATGTATTGATAATGTATCACAGTAGCGTTTCCTGCATTTACTTCGATACTGGGAAGTATCGAAGTAAATGCACCGTAATATAAAGTAGCGAGAGGTTTGTTTTTATTGTTCGAGGTGTACCCGCCGAGAACCCCGCCAGAGAATTGGACGGGACAAGCTACGACGTCATTTTCAGTGTCAACGGTTCAGAGTTCTCGGGCAGTAGCCCTCGAACAATAAGGGCGTCGGTCGTTACTCCCTTTACTGTTCGAACGAAGTGAGAACTATTTACGCAAGCTTCGATACTAGCGCTTGATAGTTCTCGAGATGGCGCTACGCGCAATTCTCTCGAACGATAAGGGTAGCGACCGCGGTATTACTTTACTGTTCGAGCGGGAGCGAGAACTACCCGTCATACCCATTACTGTTCGAACGCAGTGAGAACTCACACTCCATAAACTAACATAAACTAAAAAAAAGAAAGAAAAAGAGTCCAATATGTTAGTGAACTTTTATAATCTCTGGTGGGGTAAGAACCATTTAAACACACCGCAAAAAAAGAAAAGGCGCCGAATAGTGCGAATCGGCGCCTTATAAAACTACGCTGTGCTATGTGCACCGGCACTCGGCGGTCGCGCAGGCCACACAGACCGCCACGCAGTCAGTATCCTCCTCCTCTTTTTGTACGAGGAGAGTTCGTATATCCCCCCTTCCCTCCTCCCTGTACTCTAGAGGTAGGGCGTGGTTAATGAACCACTGCCACGCCGGTAGTTCCACCACCAACTCAAGTGGGACCCTGCCGCAGAGGACGAGGTAATCGCCCTTCTTGCACCGACGCTCCACCTCCACCCTGGCCTCCTCCAGACTCTCTTCGTCGTGGATAGAGTCCACCACGACGACGCTTTCGTAACCGGACCGCTGTATGGGCCCGTTGTTACGCAAGTCAATGCAAACCGTGGCCACGTCCAACCTCCCCCTTTCCTTGTCAAAAATTACACGCGCTAGGTTATTGTACTTTTTTAGCCACCTCTTGTCAACCTGTTTGTATGTATTCAGCACATCAATAAAATTTTTACAAAAAAAAGAAAGCGCCGATTGAAGATAACGGGTAGAAACTTATTGTAACTTCTGGCCCTGATCTTTCGACGCTTTCCTAGCCAAACTAGCCCTCCTTGTATCCGAAGGTGGTATATCGCCGCCCTCAGAAATCGTTAGGCCGTTGACCGTTTAAGAAACCTACTCCCTACGCGAATTAATGTACAGTTGCTATTGTGCGTAGAGATCAAGGTAAGCACTTCATTGACCCTCCTTACCTTATGAACCCATTGTAGCACACTTTACTCTAATTGTCAAGAGCAAGGCTTTTGAGGTATTTCTTAAACTCTTCACGTATGTCGCTTCTTTCAAGACCGGCGTCAACTGTTGCCTTGAGAAAACCGATCTTACTACCGGTGTCATAATACTTAGATTTAATCAACTTACCATAAACTGCCCCTTCTCTTACGGCTGTTGCTAGAGCATCTACCAACCATATCTCACCACCCTTGCCCGCTGGTGTCTCTTTTAATATCTCCATTACCCGCGGTGTTAGTATATAACCCCCCAAAGAAAAAAGATTACTTGGTGCGTCTTTAGGGTCTGGTTTTTCTACAATATCCTTAATTTTATAAACACCCGGCTCAACTTCGTCGGCATCAACACAGCCGTATTTAGAACAATAATCTGCGTGCACTTCCGGTGTCGATTTAATTAAGGTAATTACTGGTTGTTGGTATTTGTTGTATATATCGATAAGCTGTTTTACCTGAGGGGGGTTAGCAATATGAAACTCATCACCCCACACCAACGCAAAAGGCTCTTTATTTACTAGTTGCGCCGCCTGCAATACTGCGTGTCCATTACCTTTTGGTTCTTTTTGTCGCACATAGGTAAAGCGTGCCATACGCGCTATTTTTCTTATCTCCTCCGACATCGCTTCTTTACCTGCCTCTTTCAGCTTATATTCCAACTCAAAGTTAAAGTCGAAATGGTCCTCTATAGCGCGCTTGTTACTACCAGTAACTAAAATAATATCCTCTATCCCACTTGCCACCGCATGCTCTGCGATTATCTGTATCACGGGTTTATCAACAATAGGAATCATTTCTTTGGGAGCAGCTTTAGTGTAGGGGAGGAAACGAGTACCATAACCCGCCACAGGAACAATAAGTTTTGATATTTTAGACATTTTCACCTCGCGTTGTTTTACTGTATATTACACCTAATAGGGGGAAAATAAAAGATAAAAACCGCAAATAATGGACAGCATCCACAAATTAACAAAAGATTTCGCCAGCCGTTACGGGTTGGGAAAAACCTTTCCTGCAATAAAAACAATCGATATCGCCAATCGCGTAGCGCAAGGGCGCTACAGGGCAACTATGTACAAAAACGGACGCCTTACCGTTGAGGTACCAATCGGTCCCAGCGTTTACTTTCTTAAAAAACAAGAAAAACAAATACTCGAAGAAATAAACTCCGCTATTGGTAAGGGAGAGCAGGTTGAAAAATTATCAATTCGCGGTGTTTAGATTATTAATACTTTAATTAATTTATTTAATTTAGTGGTAGTAGTAGAGGTGTGAATATTGGGGATAAAATAGGTTCTATAAGCTGTGGATTAAATGTGGATAATCGCGCGTCTTATTGTGGATAGATTGTGGATAAAACAAGGGTAAAAGTTTTCCACATATTTATCCACAGTTTTTATCCACAGGAGCTTCAGGTAAGATATAAAGTTTTCCACAGGTTATCCACAGTCCCCTCCTTGCGCAAGGTTAAATGATGTGTGTTAATAGTGTTAAGGACGGGAGAAAACGGAGGCGCAAAATGAAGATTGAATGCACTCAAAACAACTTACAAAAAGGGCTCGCCCTTGTGAGTCGGTCGGTGGGGACACGTACTACTATGCCTGTCTTGGCGAACGTTCTTCTTAAAACAGAGGGCGGTCGGCTCCGCCTTTCGGCGACCGATTTAGAAATAGGAGTAAGTGTTTTTGTTGGCTCAAAGGTGGATAAAGAGGGGGCGGTTACCCTGCCTGCTCGCCTACTTTCTGAGTTTGTTGCCAATAACAACGACGAAAAGATAGTTATTAATGTAGATGGAGAACAAGCAAGTGTTTCTAGTGCGCATTACAGCGCAAAAATAAAAGGTATTAATGCCTCGGAGTTTCCCAATATTCCAGAAATTTCACCCGATTTCGAGGTAGAGGTGGGAGCTTTAGATTTTAGGGATGCTATTAACCAAACTGTCTTTGCCGCCTCCATCGATGACACCCGCCCTATTTTGTCTGGTGTTTTAATAAAGGCAGAAGAAAATAATTTAAAAATGGTGGCAACAGACAGTTTTCGTCTAGCGGAAAAAACCATATCTTTAGAGAAAAAAGTTACACGTAAAACACAGGTTGTTGTTCCCGCGCGCACTATGGTGGAGTTGGTACGTTTACTCGAGGGAAGCGAAGAAAAGGTGCGTCTAAGAGTGGGAGAAAATCAGGTAGCATTTATTATTGGCGATATTTACCTTGTAAGTCGGGTTATCGAGGGTGCTTTTCCTGACTATGAGCAGATTATTCCTGCCGAAGTGCCAGTGCACAGTAAGGCAAAGCGGCGAGAGCTCATAGATGCTATGAAGGTCTCTACTCTTTTTGCGCGTGACAATGCTAATAATATAAAGATTAAAGTGTCGTCTATGCAAATCGAGATTCTCGCAACTTCCCCCCAGCTTGGAGAAAACACCTCACGCGTGGACGCAAAAACAACTGGCGACGAGCTAGAGATTGCTTTTAACGCAAAATATATTTTAGACACTCTCATGGTAATGAAGGGGGAAGAGGTGGATATGGGGTTTGTGGGTAAAATTAACCCCTGTGTTTTTAAAAGCCCGCACGACAAAACCTTCCTGTGTATCATAATGCCGTTAAGGGTGGAAACCTAAAGGACTAACGAGCAACGGGGGTAGGCGGTGTGTGGAGGAGCGTATTAATTATTAGTTGAGGTACCTGTGCGCGTTAAGCAACTTAAGCTAATTAACTTTCGCAATTTCCGTAGTTTTTCCTTGGTGCCCGGCGATGTAAATCTTTTGCTTGGGCAAAACGGGGTGGGAAAAACTAATATTCTGGAGGCAATATATATTGCCAGTGTAGGGAGAAGTTACCGCACGCGGCGCGACGATGAAACTATAACTTGGGGAGAAAATGCAAACCGCGCAGAGGTAACTACTCTTTCTTCGGAGGGAGAAGAGTTGCAAATTGCTGTTTCGCAGCAAAGCGATAAAAAAATTTGTTTTTTAGAGGGCAAGCCGATGCCTTTGTCCTTATTAGCAGGTCACCTTCCAGTGGTGGTGTTTAGCCCGGAAAATATGGACTTACCAGAGGCCTCTCCCACCAAAAGGCGACGCCTTATCGATGTTTTGCTCGCGCAGGTCGAACCCGGCTACACAAAAAAACTTTTGCGTTATAGCTATGTCTTGAGAGCACGCAATAAGTTGCTCGATAAAATAAAATACCACGGGGCGGGAACAGGAGAGTTGGGGTTTTGGGACGAGCAACTGGCAAAACTAGGGCGGGTAATTATTGATTCAAGAAAAAAGTACGCGCGTATCCTTAATAATCGCCTTGAGCAATGTTTCAAAAAAATCACCAACAACAATGCTAAAGAGCAAAAAATTTCCTTTTACTACCAATCAAATGTACAAGATACAGATAATTTTAAGGAAGAGTTAGAGGGGGTGCGCGAGCGCGAGTTGCGCTACGCCAGAACTATCCTTGGTCCCCACCGCGACGATTGGAGTATAAAAATAAACGGCGCTGATATTAGAGCAACGGCAAGCCGGGGAGAAACTAGGACGGCACTCTTAGCCCTTAAAATGGCGGAAGCAGGCGTTTTAAATAGCGTTAAGGGCGAAGCCCCAGTTTTGCTTTTAGACGACGTCTTTGCGGAGCTAGACAAGCGTCACAGCGAAGCGATTTTGGAACTATTTAATGAAAGCCAGGTTTTTATTACTGCGACCGACGCGGAATATATACCAGAAAAGGTAAGGGCGGTTGCCCAGCTCGAGCAAGTTGGTTGATTTTTCTCTTTTATTAAGGTGCAATAGGGGTACCGGCTTTGAATATTTAGTGTTTAACTTTATACTAAGTTTATGGATCTTGACCAAATATGGAAAGCAGCTCTAGGGGAATTGGAGGTGAGGCTGTCGCCCGCCAACTTCGGAATGTGGTTTAAGGATACGCTTATTTTAGATTTTAAGAACTCTGTTGCTACTATTGCTACTCCTAACGCCTTTAACCGCGAATGGATTCGTGACAAGTACGATAAAGAAATATTTTTAACGCTAAAAAAACACTTGCCCGCTGTAACCTCGGTGCAATACGTTGTGGCAAGCAGAAAAGATGCTTCGCCGCGTGTGGTAGATATTCCCGCTCCTAGAAAAAAAGCATCTACGAGCGAGCGCCCTATTAACAATACACTGAGCGAGCAGTATGTTTTCGATCGCTTTGTGGTGGGGAAGACTAATCGTTTTGCTGCCTCGGCGGCGAAGGCGGTGGCGGAGAAACCTGGTTCTATCCATAACCCTTTGTTTTTATACGGTGGGGTGGGTTTGGGGAAAACTCACTTGGCGCAGGCGGTGGGCAATGAAATCTACAAAAAAGATCGCGATAAAAAGATAGTTTATGTAACCTGTGAAACCTTTACTAACGACTTTGTCTCTTCTATTTCTTCGGGGAAAATGAAGGAATTTAAAAAGAACTACAGAGAAGTCGATGTGCTTATTGTCGACGATATTCAATTTATCGCCAATAAAGAGGGTTCGCAGGAAGAGTTTTTTCACACCTACAATACGCTCCACCAGACAAACCGCCAAATAATTATTACAGCCGACAAACCACCAAAAGATATTACCGCTCTCGAAGATCGCCTAAAGAGCCGTTTTGGGGCAGGCTTGATGGTGGATATTCAACCACCCGACCTAGAAACGCGTATAGCTATTTTGCGTTCTAAGGCGGAGGAAATGGGGGCAAAGTGTTCCGATGATGTTGTTGCCTATATTGCACAGAACGTGCGTGCTAACGTGCGTGACCTCACTGGCGCCCTTAATAAAATTATTGTCCATGCCCAGCTTTACAAAGAGGAGCCGACCACCTCACTTTGTACCGAGCTTCTTAAGGATGTATTTACAAGCAACGAAAGCAAAGCATCGGTCGATAAAATTATGAATGCTATTTCTCGCCATTTTAATATTCCTATTTCTGATATTGTAGGGCACAAACGGCACAAGGCGCTTTCTAATGCGCGACAAATTACAATGTACTTATTGCGCCACGAAACAGGTATGTCTTATCCTTTAATTGGCCGTGAATTGGGCGACCGTGACCATACCACTATTATGCATGGGGAAAAGACGATTATAAAAAACCTTACTAAAAACGCCGAGCTTAAAAGCGAAATTACGGCAATTCGCGAAAGGATCCACGGCACCAACCCTTAGTTTGTTGCTCGAGGCACCTTTTTGATCGTTCGAGGCGCGAAGCGCCGAGAATTACATTTTTACTGTTCGAGAGAACGCACGTAGTGCCATCTCGAGAACTACAGACCGTGAGTTTTTGCACTAACGTGATAGTTCTCGCTTCGGCTCGAACAGTAAAAAGATTATCGTTCGAGGGCTACTGCCCGAGAACTATCTGTCTCTGATATCAGGACTAACGTGATAGTTCTCATCGTTCCGCCTATGGCGGATACTCTTCGAACAGTAAAAAAGTTCTCGCTTCGGCTCGAACAGTAAAAGGTATGGCGGAAAGCTTGCCCCGCCTTTTTAGGCGGGGTTCTCACTGCGTTCGAACAGTAACAGGATTATCATTCAAGAGAATCCTGTCTGGAGGTAGGCGACCCTTTTTTACTATATTTTATTTTGTTATTATAAAAGTATGGAAAATAGAACAGGTATTGATTATGGACCCTATACAGAGGGAGAGCCAGAAGTTACTCCTCCCGAAGAACAAGATGGAGAAGGAGGGTTAGAGACGCCACTAAAAGATCTAACACCTGCGGAGCTAACACAGCGACAAAAAGAAATTACCCAGGTACTACAAGAAACAAGCATTCAAGTACCTGGCTATGCAGAACCAATTACATTTTCACAAGAAGATATCGATACAAATATCGATACAATTATTACCTTTAAGTGTATCTTGTGGTATAGTCCAGAAACATTACGAGAAATAATTCCTCCACGTTTTATTACTAATATTGCCAACTTAGGTGTAAGTCCCAAAGAATGGATGAAGGCCGCCCTCAAACGACCACAGCTATTCTACCAATTACCCGAAACTATCGATAAAAACATCACAGAGGCCGCCGCTCTACTCGGTTTAGAAAAAGAAGATTACGTCAGAGCCGGCCTTAGAAATTCCTCATTATTCTACCGATCGCCCGAAACCATCAACAGAAACATCACAGAGACTGCCACCCTACTCGGTTTAGAAAAAGAAGATTACGTCAAGGCCGCCCTCAAACAACCACAGCTATTCTACCAATTGCCCGAAACTATCGATAAAAACATCACAGAGACCGCTAATTTGCTTGGTATAGAGAATAAAAGAGATTATATCAAGGCCGCCCTCAAACAACCACAGCTATTCTGCCAATTACCCGAAACCATCAACAGAAACATCACAGAGACTGCCATTCTACTCGACTTAAACAAAAAAGATTATATCAAGGCTGCCCTTAGAGCACCTTCGTTATTCTACCAATCGCCAGAAACCATCAACAGAAACATCACAGAGACTGCTAATTTGCTTGGT
>Ga0209718_1000228_pt1 | contig 80403 bp, 68 predicted proteins | sample AD_JPNAS1_MetaG_FD_184420 | JGI IMG/M metagenome (GOLD analysis project Ga0209718, IMG submission 184420) | Active sludge microbial communities of municipal wastewater-treating anaerobic digesters from Japan - AD_JPNAS1_MetaG (SPAdes) (version 2) | ecosystem: Engineered > Bioreactor > Anaerobic...
TTATGAAACTGACATCAACAGATAAGCACAAACACATGAACCTCGAGTTCGCGGATGAAATTTTAACTCCTTATCTGTTTTTCAATATGCTGATATTGTTTAACTTAATAATTATTTACGGATGAAAAGAATAGCCATACTTTTAAGCCTTGCCGTGTTGTTCGGCTGTAATTCGAACCCAAACAGAGAATTGGGTCGGTATAAAATGGATCAGGAGTATTTGGTGGCTTCAACACTCTGGTACCAATATTCTCCAGAGGCCAAAGCGCTTTATTATCAGGGATTTAATATAGCCAAGGAGAGGGTGCTGGAGTATAACAGGGTGCCCGGAGATAAGCCCAAAGCCGTTGTTGTTGACATTGACGAGACCATGGTTGACAATAGCCTTTACCAGGGACATATGATTGAGACAGGCATTGGGTTTACGCCCGAAACATGGAAAGCATGGACAGATAGTGCCATGGCCAAAGCCCTCCCAGGGGCAGTGGAGTTTACCCATTTTTGCGACTCCCTTGGGGTAGAGGTTTTGTATTTGAGTAACCGCACCGTGCATGAAATGGAAGCGACCATGAAAAACATGCAGGCCCTGGACTTTGCATTTATTAGGCCGCAAAACATGTTTTTTAAGGATTCCATAAGCGGGAAAGAACCACGCAGGAGGATGGTGTCTCAACAATACGAAATTGTTCTCCTGCTTGGAGATAACCTTAGCGATTTTGCCGAGATTTTCGAGAACAGGGGCGACGACTGGGGGGAATCATTGGTTGAACAGCAAAAGGAGAAGTTCGGGAAAAGGTTTATCATTTTCCCCAACCCTATGTACGGCGACTGGGAGAAGAATGTTTACGACAAGCAGAAACAGTTAACAAATCAACAAAAGTTTGAAAAACGCAGGGAAAAAGTGCTGAGTTTTTAGAACCATCACCATGGATTTTAGGTTAACCCACGTCCGTTTGCCAATGGTAATATATATCACTGAAAAAAACGTATCTATTATTGTTGGTTTTACTTTTTAAAGAATATTTTTGTAAAAAACGATTTATCTGATAATTAGATTAACATGGCACAAGTATTCGGCGAAATCATACAGGTTATAGGCCCTGTGGTGGACGTTACATTCTTTGGCTCGGAGGGGAACCTCCCCAACATTCACGATGCTTTAACAATCACCCGCGACGACGGAACAAAGCTTGTTGTTGAATGTCAGCAGCATATCGGCGAAAGCACGGTGAGAGCCATTGCAATGGATTCCACAGACGGACTTCACAGGGGCATGAAAGTTGAATCATCGGGAAAATCCATTACTATGCCCACCGGTAATCAAATTAAAGGACGGCTGATGAATGTGATAGGCGAACCCATTGATGGGCTTTCCGACTTAAGTTCTGAAAATGCCTATCAAATTCACAATAAGCCTCCTCAGTACAAGGAGTTAAGTACCGAAACGGAAGTGCTATTCACCGGGATAAAGGTTATTGACCTGCTGGAACCATACTCCAAGGGAGGAAAAATTGGCCTTTTTGGTGGAGCAGGAGTGGGTAAAACGGTGATTATCATGGAACTTATCAACAATATTGCCAAAAACTACGAGGGGATGTCGGTTTTTGCAGGTGTGGGAGAGCGCACCAGGGAGGGTAACGATTTGCTGCGCGAGATGATAGAATCAGACGTGATTCGCTATGGCAAAAAGTTTAAGGATAGCATGGTTAGGGGAGGATGGGATTTGTCGTTGGTCGATTACGATGAACTCAGCAAATCGCAGGCAACGCTGGTATTTGGGCAAATGAATGAGCCCCCCGGAGCAAGGTCAACGGTAGCTCTTTCGGGGCTAACTGTGGCCGAGTCGTTTCGTGATAGCGGCGAAGAGGGAAAAGGGCGCGATATCCTTTTCTTCATCGACAACATTTTTAGGTACACACAGGCGGGGAGCGAAGTGTCGGCCCTGCTGGGCCGAATGCCATCGGCTGTAGGGTACCAGCCCACATTGGCAACTGAAATGGGGCTGATGCAGGAGCGCATTACCTCCACTCGCCAAGGATCCATTACCTCGGTTCAGGCAGTTTACGTACCGGCCGACGACCTTACCGACCCTGCGCCAGCAACAACATTCTCTCACCTTGATGCCACAACTGTTCTCAGTCGGAAAATCTCTGAGTTGGGCATTTACCCGGCAGTGGACCCCCTCGACTCAACATCGAGGATTTTAGCCCCTGAAATTGTGGGAGAGGAGCATTACAGAACAGCGCAAAGGGTAAAAGAGCTGCTGCAGAGGTATAAAGAATTGCAGGATATAATTGCCATACTCGGCATGGATGAGCTGAGCGAAGAGGATAAGCTGGTGGTGCATCGCGCCCGCAGGGTTCAGCGATTCCTTTCACAACCGTTTCACGTGGCCGAGGCATTCACCGGGTTAAAGGGCGTGTTTGTTGACATTGCCGATACAATCAAAGGTTTCAATATGATTATGGATGGTGCCGTTGATAAATACCCCGAAACAGCTTTTAACCTGGTGGGAACCATTGAACAGGCAATTGAAAAAGGCGAGAAGCTATTGGCCGAATCAAAAGAATAGTATGCTATGCTGCTTGAAATTGTAACGCCGGAAAGGGTGTTTTTTAGAGGAAATGTAGACATGGTTAGAGTTCCCGGAACCATGGGGAGTTTTGCCATGAAGCATAATCACGCTCCCATTATTTCTACCCTTGAACCCGGGTTGATAAAAATAAAGCATGAAATGAACGACCGGTACTTCGAACTGTTAGAGCCGGCGATTGTTGAGCATCATGAGAACAGGGTTATAATTTTAGCTGAAAAGATAAAAGAAACCATACCCTTATTCGTACGTTAACGCGTTTGTCATCAGTTTGGTAGAGAAAAAAACGTTGTTGTACCATATCCGTAGTTAAAGAGATGAATCACAGATTGGCTATTCTTTTTGTAATTTGTTTTGTGTTGTCAGTGAGATTATTTGGACAACAAACTGTAACATTTACTTCATCTGATGGAGTAACGGTTACTGCAGATCATTATGTTGCTTCAACACAAAATCCTTACATCATCCTTTTACATCAGGCGGGCTATAGCCGGGGGGAGTATCGAGAGACAGCACCCAAACTTGTGAATTTAGGGTTCAACTGCCTGGCAGTTGACCTTAGATCGGGGAACGAGGTGAATTACGTAAAAAACGCTACTGCTGCGGATGCTGTAAGTAAAGGAAAATCGATTGATTACATCGATGCACAACCCGATATTGTTGCAGCCATTGATTTTGTATCCCAACGCTCGAAGAAACCAATAACCCTTTTGGGGAGTTCCTATTCGGCATCATTAGCCTTGGTTGAGGCAACCAACAACTTTAAAATAAAGTCGGTGGTGGTATTTTCACCGGGGGAATATTTTGGCAATGAGCTTCAGGTGAAGGAAGCCATTCAAAAAATTTATGTACCCATACTTGCCTTGAGCACCCAAACCGAGTACCCATCGATGTGTATGCTTTTAGACCATGTACCCAATAAGCACTTAACCCTTTTTAAACCCAGGAATGGAGAGGGAAGCCATGGTTCAAAGGCACTTTGGGAGAGTAATCCCAATCACAGGGAGTACTGGATGGCTCTGACGCAGTTCTTCAGCGGTTTAAACCAATAAGAATTTTATTATCTCGTTAATTTTCTGACATATCCAACTATAACCCGGGAAAGCCTGAACAAGGCGCGTACATTGTTGTTAAAAAAACTGAATAACAGCCTTCACATATGGCAATGGACAGAAATAGAGACAAGCGTATTGAGGTGATGTCTCCGGCGGGCAACTTTGAATCTTTAATGGCCGCCATACAGGGAGGAGCCAACTCGGTTTACTTTGGTGTTGGCAAGTTGAACATGCGGGCTAAGTCGTCGGTGAATTTTGGCCTTCAGGATTTAAGCGAAATAGCAGAAATATGCAATAAGCATAACGTTAAGACATACCTTACCGTTAATACGGTACTTTACGATGAGGATATTAAGCTAATGAAGCAAACCATTAGCGAAGCTAAAAATGCTGGAATTTCGGCCATTATTGCCAGCGATCAGGCGGCAATAATGTATGCGCGGGAGCATGATGTTGAAGTACACCTTTCTACCCAACTTAATATAAGCAATACCGAGGCCCTTAAATTTTATTCAAAGTGGGCCGATGTGGTTGTCCTTGCCCGTGAGCTAAACCTTGATCAGGTAAAACAAATAGCCAAAAACATTAGAGACCAGAACGTTGCTGGTCCTTCGGGCAATAGGATTAAGCTGGAAATGTTTGTACACGGCGCACTTTGCATGGCCATTTCGGGGAAATGTTACATGAGTCTACATCAGGCCAACCACTCGGCAAACCGTGGAGAATGTTTGCAAATATGTCGTCGTGCCTATACGGTGACGGATAAAGATACCGGCGATCAGCTGGAAATAGATAATGAGTTTATAATGTCGCCGAAAGACCTTTGTACCATTGGGTTCCTTGACAAGATAATTGATGCAGGGGTTGAGGTGCTTAAAATAGAAGGAAGAGCCCGAAGTCCTGAATATACAAAAACTGTCACCCGTTGCTATCGTCAGGCAGTAGATGCCATATCAGATGGTACCTATGGCCCTGAAAAGATTAATGGTTGGATGGAGCAGTTGAAGACCGTTTTTAACAGGGGTTTTTGGGATGGTTATTACCTTGGGCAAAAAATGGGGGAGTGGAGTAGCCATTACGGAAGTGTGGCCAAGGAGCGAAAAATTTACGTAGGTAAAGTAACCAACTATTTATCGAACTTAGGTGTAATTGAAGTAAAAGTTGAAGCCAGTGATTTTTTTAAGGATGATAAGCTGTTGATTATCGGACCATCAACGGGAGTTGTTGAATTAATAGCTCAAGAAATTAGGGTTGACGATTTGCCGGTGGATGCCTGCCAGAAGGGGGCAATGTGCTCTTTCAAAGTGCCGGAGTTAGTCAGGCGAAACGATAAGTTATATCGTGTTATACCAGTTCATTAGAATCTGATTTTAAGGAAAAGAAGGATAATGGGTAAATCATGTTTTAGTAAGTACTTTTAGTCTTAATCCCGCTTCAGGGATTGTGAAACCGGCATTGCCATCCCTTAATCCTCTCCTTTCATGGCGTAACGTGTGCTATTTTTATCTTCAAAAAACTTTTCCATCTTTGCATTTCACCAAACTCCGTTCGAAATGCTATTCAGTAATCTATGCAACAAAATTTTTTCCGATTGCACAGCATACTACCATACCATGGATAGTGTTGATGCAGTGCCAACCGTCCCCTTTTCCGAAGGAACCATTGAGTTTTCGCTCTTTACCAAGAATTGGATTGATGCTGTTCAGTGGCATCTTGAAGATATAATCCGCGATCCTAACATAAATCCCAATGAAGCATTGGCCTTGAAAAGGAGAATTGACAAGTCCAATCAGGATCGCACCGATTTGGTGGAAATGATTGATGGTTACTTTTTAGAGAAGTTTAAGCATGTGAACCCTCGAGAAAATGCATCAATTAATACCGAAAGCCCTGCCTGGGCAATTGATCGCCTGTCTATTCTCACGTTGAAAATTTACCATATGGAGCAAGAGGTTAATCGAAGGGATGTATCACAGGACCACCACAATCTGTGTAAGACAAAGTTAGAAATACTTCTTGAACAAAAAGTTGACTTAAGCACTGCAATAGATCAATTATTTAGTGATTTAGAACAAGGAAATAAGGTCATGAAGGTTTATAAGCAGATGAAGATGTATAATGATCCATCGCTTAATCCGGTTTTATACAATAAAACGGGAAAATGAGAAACCAGCAAACCCTACGGGTTATTGTTTTTCGGCTAAGTGCCCTTGGGGATATGGCAATGACTATCCCCGTTCTGTGGTCATTGGCACGTCAGTATCCTTCGGTAGAGGTGGTTTTGGTGTCACGAAAATTTGCCATGGGGCTTACCAAATTCCTCCCTTCGGTTCGATTTGTTGAGTTTGACCCAGTGGGAAAGCATAAAGGTTTCTTTGGTTTTTACAAACTCTATAGAGAGTTAAAGAGGATGGGCCCATGGGATGGAGTAGTTGATCTTCATGATGTTATAAGGACAAAGTTGATAAGATTCCTTTTTGGCATAGGAAGGACTAAGGTTTCATACATTGACAAAGGGCGCAGGGATAAAAAGCAGTTGACCCGAAGAACCAACAAAGCCCTAAGACCACTTAAACACACAGTAATTCGTTATGCTGAAACGTTTTACAAATTGGGATGCGGATTGAAAATCGATGTGAATTTTAAAGGGTTATTCAATGGTCCGGTTCCTTTGGATTATGATATATTGAAATTAATACAGAGGCCTCTAAGCGAAAAATGGATAGGGATAGCCCCCTTTGCCAAGCATGTTGGGAAAAGTTACCCTTTTGAAAAGATGCAGGAGGTAATTAGGGAGTTGGCAAAAACTCCATCGGTAACCCTAATTCTTTTCGGAGCAAAAGGTTCAGAGCAGGATGCTCTGAACCGGATAGCCGAACAATACACAAATGTAAAATGTTTGGCCGGACTGCTTTCAATAGATAAGGAATTGGAGGTTATGTCGAATTTACAGCTTATGATTTCCATGGATTCGGCCAACATGCATTTGGCATCGCTTGCCGGAGTGCCTGTGATAAGTATATGGGGAGCAACACATCCTTACGTTGGTTTTTACGGATGGGGCCAACCAGTAGACAACGCAGTTCAAATTGATTTGTACTGCCGCCCCTGCTCAGTGTTTGGTGACAAGCCGTGCTATCGTGGTGATTATGCCTGTTTAAATAGCATTGAACCCCGTCGGGTGGTAAAAGAGGTTGTTAGAATCCTTAATCACAACTAGTTGGGCAAGTAAATTAAATATAATTCGGTATAATTCTATCCCTTTTTTGTAATGTAATCATAATACTCATCGGCATCCCTATTTGCCAATTATTATTTTTTTGTTGCTAGTAAAGAATTTTTTTATATATTTATGGTTTGAAATGTAATTGGTAATCTCGTAATCTGATTGTACTATGGAGAAAAGATTCCAGAAACTGATAGTCCCCTGGGACTTTACACCGGTTTCAGAAAATGCGCTGAAATATGCGTTGAAAATCGGAGCTTTTGCTCAACAGTTTACCATTGATCTTATTCATGTAGTAGAATCTGAAGGAATTTTTTCCAAGGGTAAACTCAATGAAAAAGAGGCAACTGATCAGCTTAAAGCAGATGCTGCCAGAATTAAAGAGACTTATGGCGTTGAGGTAAAACCAGTTATCCAAGAGGGCAGCATTTTCCATGCAATTAGGGGATATGCCTTTGATATAGAAGCAGATCTTGTGGTAATGGGAACGCACGGGATTAAAGGAGTTCAAAAAATAACCGGAAGCAAGGCCCTAAAAGTAATAGCAGGTTCAAATGTCCCCTTTCTGGTAGTCCAGGATGAGCCTAAAAAAGAACAGATATTCAAAAATATCATTCTTCCATTGGATTTCAGGTTGGATGAGAAGGAGAGGTTGCGCTGGGCAATCATTGCCGCCACTGAGTTTGGCTCGTGTATCCACATGATTATTCCCCACGTTAATGATGTGGGCATCAGGAAAAAGATAAACAGCAATCTGGCTTTTGCCCAAAAACATTTTACTACTCACAACATCCGCTATGAGGTTCACAGCGCTGGCAAAGGGAGGAGTTTCTCGGATAGTATTATCAAATTGGCAGTTGATATAGAAGTTGATTTAATACTGATAATGACCACTCCCGACCTTATTTTAACCGACTATATGTTTGGGGCACAGGAACAGTATGTAATTGCCAATAGTGCCAAAATTGCTGTTATGTGTATTAACCCTGCAATGGTATAACAGCCGATACTTATCTATCTATACTTCCCCTCGCTGTTGTTCATAATGCTCAGGTAGTTTATGTAGCGCGAGGGGTTAATTATATTTTTCTCTACCGCATCCTTAACGGCACATCCCGGTTCATCTTGGTGAGTGCAGTTGTGGTAAAGGCAGTTTGCGGAAATTTTAAAAATTTCAGGGAAGAAATGGAATATTTCCCGTTTGTCCATATCTACAAGTCCGAATCCTTTAATTCCTGGTGTATCAATAATAAATCCTCCTTCATTTAACGCAAACATTTCACTAAATGTGGTCGTATGCCTTCCCTTGAGATGGTAGTGTGAGATGTCAGCAGTTTTTAAATTGAGGGTAGGATCAAGACGATTTATCAGAGCACTTTTACCCACCCCTGAGTTTCCTGAAAAAAGTGACACCCTGCCCAGTATTATTTTTCGAACCTCTTCTAACCCCTCTCCCGTTTTGGCAGAGACTCTATGGCAAGGGTAAATGGGTTTATAAATAGATTCGAAATGGTTCAGCTTGGCATCAAATTGCGCATCGGAGCGGAGGTCGATTTTGTTGAATAGTAAGATAGCAGGGATTTGATATGCTTCAGCCGTGGCAAGGTACCTATCGATAAAAACAAGATTGGTTTCCGGAAAGTCAACGGTTACAACCAGCATAGCCTGATCGATATTGGCAGCAATGATGTGCGATTCGCGCGACAGGTTTGAGGATTTGCGAATGATGTAGTTTTTGCGTGGCAAAACATTACGTACATTCCCGGTTTGCCCATCGGACTCAATATCGAACTCAACCTTATCGCCAACGGTAATGGGATTGGTGGTACGCGACGATTTTAGCCTAAGTTTTCCCCTCACCGTGCATTTATAGGTTAGCCCATCGTCTCCCAGAATGGTGTACCAGCTACCGGTCGATTTCAAAACTCTGCCCTGCATTTCGGAAAACTTATAAGGTTAACGATACAACAATTTTTAACAAGCAGAATGCATTTTGTATGTTTACCCTTTACTCCTCACCCAAAGGTTTAAAGCCATGCCCTAAAATTTCATTGGCATCGATAACCGTTATAAATGCATTGGGATCAACCTCTTCAATAAAATCTTTCAATATATGCACTTCTCTTCGGCTTACGTTGGTGAAGATAACCTTCTTTTCGTGCCCTTTGTACATCCCGATTCCGTTGAAAACCGTACCACTACGGTCGATGTCGTTAATCAACTTATCCCTAATTGCATCGTACTGATCGGAGATAATAAAAAGCGTTTTATCGTAGCTTACGCCCTGAATGGTGATGTCAATTACTTTCCCCGATATGTATATTACAATCCACGAGTAAAGGGGTATTTTCCAGTCCTGAAAGGCAGCAAGGGCAATTAAAACGATTGCCGAATCCACATAGATCATTAATTGCCCCAAGGGCAATCGGGTGTACTTGGCTATTATCATGGCGATGATATCGGAGCCACCGCTGGTTGCCTTGGATTTAAAGATCAATCCCAACCCAAATCCGATGAGAACTCCGCCAAAGACTGAAGAGAGCAAAGCATCGTCAACCAGCGGATCGTAACCAAACAGGTAGTGCTGCAAATCGATGAAAACCGATGCCAGAATGAAGCCAATTACCGTTTTAACGCCAAACTTAGGGCCTAAAAGTTTGATACCGATTATGGTTAATGGGATATTTAGGGCCAATCCAACTCCCCCAATGGGCAGTCCTTCTGGGGCCCAGGAAAATAGATTCTTGGTAAGGTAGTGCACAATAATGCCGATACCGTAAACACCACCCGGAGCAATTCGGTGTGGATCAATGAAAAGTACAAAGCCGGATGCCATTATGAAAGCACCGAGAACAATTAAACTCCATGCCTTGAACCATTTCTTTGAAAAAAATTTTTCTTTGGATACGTAGCTCATAACGATAGCGTATTATGTTGTCAGCAACAAATATGGCTACAAAAGTAGCTTAATCTGAAAGAATAATCATCTTTTCGGGAAGAGGCATAAAAACGTTTATAGATGAACATACAGGGCAACAGGCATCCCGTATTAATTTAGCATTAGCTGGTTCTTCCCATAATGGTTTGGGCAATGGAGAGCAATATATCCTTCCTGTCATCCTTAACGTTAATCTTATCAAAAGCCACCAAAGCCCTGTTGTGATATTCAAGTATAATGTTTTCTGTTATCTTATCAATACCCAGCTCATTGTATATATTTTTTACTCCAGCTATTTTTTTTCCTGGCTCGATATCGCGTGCATTGAAGTACCCCCTGAGTAGTTCGAGTGTATGGCCTTTTGCTACCGATAATGCTTTTATGGCTAAAAAGGTTTTTTTATTGGTCACAATATCGTTTCCGATTTGTTTTCCAAAAACATTCAAATCTCCATACGCATCCAGAAGGTCGTCCTGCAGTTGAAAGGCAATACCCAGGTTGAGTCCAAATTCGCCAAGATTGATGATGTCCTGTGCGCTACCTCCGCCAATGGTCCCGCCGATTTGTAACGAACCTTTTAAAAGCGCAGCAGTTTTCAGTTCAATCATCCTCAGGTACTCCTCCTGCGTAACGAAAGGAGCTGTTTCAAAATCCATATCCATTTGCTGACCCTCGCAAATATTGAGGGCAATACCGTTGAAAATAGGGAAAATTTTTCTTAATAAAGCCACATCGGTTTTGGCTAATTGTTGGTATGCCAAAATACATAAAGCATCGCCCGAGAGGATAGCCACATTTTGCCCCCATTGCTTGAATACCGTTGGCCTGTTGCGTCGTAAAGGCGCATTATCCATTATATCATCGTGTATAAGAGTGAAATTATGGAAAAGCTCAACGGCAAGGGCAGAAGGAATAGCATTAACTACAGAATCGGAAAAGAGATTGCATGCAGCGAGCACAAGGGCTGGGCGAATTCTTTTGCCGCCTGAATCCAAAGTATGGGTAATTGGAGTGTAGAGCAGTACAGGGCTTTCAGGTAATTTTAATCCCTTAATCTCGGCATCTATCAGTTCGATAAGTTCTTTTAAGGAGTACATAGTCAGCAGGCATTAATTAAGAACACTCAAAGCAATTCATCCCAATAAAACCGAGGGACAATGAAGTTTGCTAAATCCATTCCGTAATGTAGTCAGAGTTATGGTACAACTTTCACAAAAGTACCAAAATTCAGGACAAATTCTGATGTAAACCTTATTTACCATTTTAGTTTTAGTGATAAGAAGGTTTGAGGAATAATGTTGGTTTAACACATTATCAAACGCAGAGAGTGTATCAGGTATTAGTTCTATGCTGCGTGAGGAGTGGACGAAAAATTAGCTTTAAAATAACATTGAATATGACTTCTGGGAATTGAATTGTACCTAATTTTGAATTCATAAAAAATCAGCTTACTATGCACTATAGTTTTGGTCAGTTTCTCTCTCTCATTGGATCACTGGGTCTCTTCCTGTTCGGGATGAAATTGATGAGCGAGTCGCTGCAAAAGGTGGCAGGAGATAGAATGCGCAACATTCTGGCAGCGATGACTTCAAACCGTTTTAAGAGTATTTTGACGGGCATGCTGATTACCATGGTGATTCAATCCAGTTCGGCCACCACGGTAATGGTAGTGAGCTTCGTAAACGCTGGTCTTATCTCCCTTGTGCAATCCATAGGGGTTATAATGGGAGCCAACATTGGTACCACGGCCACAGCTTGGCTGATTTCGTTATTGGGTTTCAAGTTTTCAATTAGCGTCATTGCTCTTCCATTGGTAGGTGTTGGTTTTCCCTTTATTTTTAGCAAGAATGTCAACAGAAAGTCGTGGGGAGAGCTGATTGTAGGTTTTGCGATTCTATTTTTAGGATTGGATTATCTAAAAGATTCAGTCCCCAATATAAGCGAAAACCCGCAGTTGCTTGAATTTTTTCAAAATTACACAAGTCAGGGTTTCTTTTCTGTTCTGCTATTCATTGGCATAGGGACTATTCTTACTATGATTATTCAGTCATCAAGCGCAACCATGGCGTTAACCCTGGTGATGTGTAACAATGGCTGGATGAGTTATGAACTGGCGGCAGCCATGGTGCTTGGCGAAAATATTGGAACTACAATTACTGCCGTTCTTGCCTCTACTGTAGCCAACGTATATGCCAAAAGAGCAGCGCGTGCACACATGATATTTAATGTGTTCGGCGTTTTGTGGATGCTGTTTGTATTCCCCTACTTTATTCGAGCCATTGGATATTCAATAGTTTATTTCGGTGGCGTTTCGCCATTCGAATCGCCTCAGAGCACACCCGTTGCCCTGTCTCTGTTTCACACATCGTTCAATGTAATGAATGTTTTAGTACAGGTAATGTTTACTCCGGCCATTGTAAAAGTTGTAACGTTTATGGTACCCCATCGCAAAGAGGAGGATGAGGAGTTTAGGTTGCGGCATCTGGAAATCGGGTTGCTTTCAACTGTTGAATTATCATTGCTTCAGGCATACAAAGAGATAAACATCTATGCCACACGCACCTACAGAATGTACGGTTTTTTTAAAGAGCTCTTTACTGAAACCAACGAGAAAAAGTTTAAAGAGCTTTTCGATCGCATCGAAAAGTATGAAGAGATAAGCGATAGGGTTGAGGTTGAAATAGCCACATATTTAACCAAGGTCTCCACAAGCGAATTGAGCGAAGAGAGCTCAAAGCGAATGCAATCCATGCTGAAAATAATCAGCGATATCGAAAGCATGTCCGATAGCAACTATACCCTGGCCAAAACCATCAGGCGTAAACGTAAGGCCAATATATGGTTCAACCAGGAGATTCGCGATAATCTCAACCAAATGTTCAGCCTGGTTGATGATGCTTTTCATGTAATGTTAGGGAATCTTCAGGAGGATTATACCAAAATTAATTTGGGGCCGGCATACGAAGCGGAAGAGAAAATCAATCAGTATAGAAACAAACTCAGGAAACAGCATTTAAAGAATGTTGAGGAGGATAAATATAAGTATCAGGCAGGTGTAATTTACCACGACCTCTTTTCCGAAGCAGAAAAATTGGCCGATTTTATTATCAATATTTCTGAGGATATTGCTGAAATGAGCAAGCCCGTTAAGCAAACGGTTTGATGAAAAGGGAAGTTTAAACCGATTTCCCTTTTAGGGCCTCGGCTCCTGAAACTATTTCCAAAATCTCTTTTGTAATCGAAGCCTGACGGGCTTTATTATACTGGAGTGTCAATTCCTTAATCAGCTCGGTTGCATTATCGGTTGCCTGATGCATGGCCGTCATTCTGGCTCCATGCTCTCCCACTGAATTTTCAAGCATAATCCAATGAAAGTGAACCTTGAGATATTTTGGAATGATTGAATTCAAAATGTAATCCCTATCAGGCTCAAAAACCAGCCTGAAGTTGGCAAAACCGTTGGGTGCTACCTCAGGCACTGTAATTGGTAGATATTGAATGATAGAGGGTACCTGAACTGCAGGATTTTTATACTGGTTATAGGCAATGTAAACCGAATCGTAATGTCCGTTCAGGAATCCGTCCATTAAGCTGTTTGCGAAAGAGGAAGTGCCGCTATATGTTGGATGGTTGACAATATCATTATCAGGAGAAGGAAGAATGCTGTACTTCCTCTTCTGAAAAAAATCAGCTCCTTTTTTCCCTAAGCAGAAAAAAGATAGGTTGGTGGTTTCTGGGTAATTGGGAAAGAGCACAGGAATTTCATCGGTAACCTTTTTTATAAGGTTTTGGTTAAATCCTCCGCACATGCTGGAATTAGAAGTAATGATAACTATTGCAATATTTCTATTTCTTGCAGGAGGAGTAAACCATTTTTCCATACCGGTTTCCGTAGCTATAGATGCAATTTGTGAAAGAATGTCAAATGTTTTTGAGTAGTACGATTCAAACCGATCGATGGATTCCAGTGCCTTATGAAATTTGGCTGCGGAAACCATTTTCATGGCACTGGTAATCTTTCTTGTCGAGGTGACAGAGCTTAGACGAGTTCGTATCTCTTTTAAACCGGACATACTTTAGCCAGTATATTTTGATGATATTTGAGCAGCGGTTTGCGTTAGCACCTCTGCAATCGAATCATTAAAAATACCTTCGGTAATCGATTTAAGGTGATGAGCCTGATTTGTTCGGATTTCATTGAGGAAATCTGCCTCGAATAGTTTAATTTTCTCCACAGGAATATCTTTCAGCAACCCCATTGTCCCGCAGAAAATAATGGCAATTTGTTCGCCTATCGGCATGGGCGAATGTAAACCCTGTTTCAGAATTTCCACATTCTTCTTCCCCTTGTCTAAAACGCTGAGGGTTGAAGCATCCAAATCGGAGCCGAATTTTGCGAACGCCTCAAGCTCTCTGTACTGAGCCTGGTCCAATTTAAGTGTACCGGCCACCTTTTTCATCGAGTTAATTTGAGCTTTACCCCCCACCCTCGATACGGAAATCCCAACGTTAATGGCAGGTCTCACACCGCTATGGAAAAGGTTAGATTCAAGGAAAATTTGCCCGTCGGTAATGGAAATAACATTGGTTGGGATATATGCCGATACGTCACCGGCCTGGGTTTCAATTATGGGCAGAGCAGTTAGCGAACCTTTCCCTTTTACCAAGTGCTTGATTGAATCCGGAAGATCATTCATTTGGCGTGCAATTTCATCGGATTCAATTATTTTAGCTGCCCTTTCGAGCAAGCGGCTGTGCAGATAGAATACATCGCCCGGATATGCTTCCCTTCCCGGAGGTCTCCTGAGGAGCAGAGAAACCTCTCTGTACGAAACGGCTTGTTTCGAAAGATCGTCGTAAATAACCAAAGCATGGCGCCCTGTATCGCGGAAAAATTCCCCAATTGCCGCTCCGGCAAAGGGAGCGTAGAATTGCTGAGCGGCAGGATCTGAAGCGTTGGCAGAGACGATGACAGTATATTCCATGGCACCCTTCTCCTCCAAGGTTTTAGCTATGGAGGCCACAGTTGACCCTTTTTGGCCAATGGCCACATAGATACAGTAAACAGGATCGCCCTTTTCGAAGTTACTACGCTGGTTGATAATGGTGTCAATGGCTATTACTGTTTTTCCTGTTTGCCTGTCGCCAATAATCAGCTCTCTTTGCCCACGCCCTATGGGAATCATAGAGTCAATGGCTTTAATACCCGTTTGCAATGGCTCGCTTACCGGTTGCCTAAAAATTACGCCCGGTGCTTTTCGCTCCAACGGCATTTCATAGGTTTCTCCCGTTATGGAGCCTTTTCCATCAATGGGTTCGCCAAGGGTATTAATAACCCTGCCGAGAAGGGAATTTCCAACCATGATTGAGGCGATCCTGTTGGTTCTTTTAACCTGGTGTCCTTCCTTAACCTGTTCAGAAGAACCAAGAAGAACAACCCCAACATTATCCTCTTCGAGGTTGAGAACAATGCCCTTAATCCCGGATTGGAACTCAACAATCTCATTCGAACGCACATTGGATAAACCAAAAACTCTGGCGATTCCATCACCAACCTGCAAGACGGTTCCGATTTCCTCAAATCCTAAATTTATATCAAGTCCCGCAAGTTCTTTTTTCAGAATTTCAGATACTTCCGACGCTTTAATATCAGCCATGTCTTTGTTGTTCTTTATCAATAATTAGTTAAACTGTTTTCGCAAAAGCTCTAATTCTCCTCTAATGCTTTTATCCATAAGCCGATCATCGATGGTTAGTTTAAATCCACCAATTAAGGAAGGATCAACCATTACATCCAGTTCAATCTCCTTTTTAAGGCTGTTTGCGATGAAATGCTTAATTGAAAGCAGAGTTTCGTTGCTAAGTTCTCGGGCAATTTCAACCTGAGTCCTAACTATACCCAATTTCTTCCTGTGCAACTTTTGGTAGCAATTGAGAATGTGCTTCAAATATTTTTCCCGGCGATTTTTAATGGAAAGAGTTACCAGTGTTATCAGGTGAGGGGCGCAATCAGCCAAAATTTTTGCAGTTGAATTTGTTTTTTTGTTAATGGATAACATTGGGGTGTGTAGCAAATGAGTAAACGAGGGGTTTTCGTCAATTAATCTGACAAGACAAGCCGATTGGGCATAAACCTCATCGGCAATGCCCGATTCGCTAGCCCATTCGAGCAATGCCCGGGCATAACTCATACACACTCTTCCCTGATCCATACTAGTTTTTCGACGATAGTCCTTGGATTACCAGATTAATCTGCTCTTCGTATTTATCCTTGTCTTCGAGTTCTTTGCGCAACATACGTTCGGTTGCTTCAAGAATTATTTTCGAGGCATAGGATTTTATTTCGAGCATTGCTATTTCCTTCTCTCGCTTCACTGTTTCTCGTGCCTGGTCAAGTATCTTCTGTACGTCCTCTTTGGCCTTTGAAGTTGCCTCCTCAATGATTCTGTCTTTGGCACTTTTTGCCTCATCAAGAATGGCCTGTCTGTCCAGTTGGGCTTGTTCAATAATCATGGCACCCTGTTGTTTTATAGAGGATACTTCATTCCTGGCAACTTCAGCATCGTGTAGTGATTTTGAAATTGTATCTTCCCGATTCTTCATTTCATTGAGAATAGGCTTCCACGCAAATTTTTTAAGAATAAGCATTAGGATGCTAAATGATAGCAACATCCAAAAAAGTAAGCCGTAATCGGGAGTGATTAAGCCCATCGTTGTAATCTTTTTAGAGTAGAATAACTAATGTACAGATGATGATGGCGAAAAAAGAAACGCCTTCAATGAGAGCAGCAGCAACAACCATACTGCCTCGGATGTCTCCAGCAGCTTCGGGTTGACGGGCAATAGATTCGAGTGCGGCTGCACCAATCTTAGCAATACCGTAGGATGCAGCCAATACAATAATACCTGCAGCGAATGCAGCTCCGGTTCTGGCAATTGCTACGCCTGTAATTTCTAAAAGAGCAAGAAGTGTTGTCATGTCAAGTGATTATTTTGGTTAGTAATTAGTGATGTTCAGCTGTAGCCATGCCAAGGAATATGGCACTTAGCATGGTAAAAACGAAGGCCTGGATGAAAGCAACTAATATTTCGAGCAAGGACATAAAAACCGTTAGAAGTATTGAAACAACGCTTATTCCATATCCAAAATAGATATTTACCGCTCCAAAAATAAAAATCAAACCGAAAAGGACCATGGCGATGATATGACCAGCTAAAATGTTAGCAAAAAGTCGTATCATTAACACTAACGGTTTAATTATCCAACTGGCCATTTCAACAAACGGCATTATGGGAATAGGCAATTTCAAAAATATCGGGATACCCGGCGGGTTGAATATATCTTTCCAAAAATGCTTGTTCCCGCTGATTAGAATCAATATCAGTGTACATAATGCGAGTGCCATTGTTACGGCAATGTTACCTGTGGTATTGGCTCCTGCAGGGAATATGGGAATTAGCCCTAAGAGATTGTTAATGAGTATAAAAAAGAAAACTGTTAGCAGAAATGGCATAAATCGGTTGTAATGTCTATCGCCAATGGATGGGCGAGCAATGTCATCGCGAACAAACAGAATTACGGTTTCCATTAAACTTTGAAGACCTTTGGGTGCGGTCAGGGGGTAGTTTTCATACCTTTTGGCAACAGGGATAAAAATAAGAAGTAGTAAGGCTATTGAGAACCAAATGCCAACCACATTTTTTGTAATAGAGAAATCCATGGGAAGTTGTGCCCCCTCAATTATTTTCCCGGATTCATCAACTTCAACAATTTTCCCTTTATACTCGCCTTCAATCATTAAGGAAAAACCCTTGTAAGAGGAGTGTCCGTGATGCAGTTTGTTTGAGAAAAAAAAGAAAAGTTTGTTATGGGTACGGCTGTAAAGAATTATGGGAAGAGGGATGGAAATATGGCGATGTCCAATGGTAAATATGTGCCATTCGTGCGAATCGCCAATGTGGTCGAATATAAAATCACCCGGATTAAAATCTTTTTCAGCCTGTTGTGTTTGCTCGTCAACGTTAGAGGCTGGCGATGCTTCAGTACCACGAAAATCATTTTGCCCTCCATGTGCGCATAGGGTTGTAACTAAAATCATTACCCACAAAAGAAGTGTATTTTTCATGGTCGTTTTAAAAACACTAATCCCAAAAATATATACTTTTTTCTGAAAAGGGATACTATTTAGGATTTCTTTGATTTAATACCCTTAGAAAATTACGAACCCCTTGGATTAGAGTTGTAAAATACAGAATGATAAATATCACCAAAAAGGGAATTTGATGGGAAGGGAAAAAGTAAAGAAAGAGAAATGCAATAATTATTGAGCCGAAAAATTTTATATAGCTAAACACCATGAACTTTTTAGTAAACTGCTGAGTGGGAAGATTATGGATTTTTATTAGGAACTTGAAAGTGAAATAGCCCAATAAAAAGAAATAAAAAAAGATAAAAGGAACTGCGTTAAAATAAAATTGTGGGACTATCCAAATAAAAGTTATGGCACAAATAGTCCCAAGAATAAGGAAAATAATGATTGATTGCCTATAGAATCTTTTTAGTAAATTATTGTCAATCATGTTCCATAAGCATTAGACGTCATGGATAGGCCTTAGATCGAATTTTATTTATTTGGCTGTTTGGCTAATTTCAGAGGATGTATCCGAATCTTTTTTACTACCATTGGTCATATCGCAATATCCTGTGAATTGACTGCCCGGCTCAATGGCCAGCCTGCTCGTTGTCATATCACCCACTACCCTGGCTGTAGATTTAAGAGAAAGAAGTTCATTCACAATTATTTTCCCATCGATGAACCCCGATACATCTGCATTTTTTGAGGTAACTTCACCCTTAATCTTACCGGTTTCTCCGATAACAATTTTCCCTTTTGCTGAGATATTGCCAAAAAGTACTCCGTCAATTCTTAGGTCGCCATTACATTTAATGTCTCCATGAATTTCCGTTCCAAATCCTATAAGGTTAATATTGTTAGAATTAGTTTCTGTTTCGTTATTCTTTGCCATGTCTTAAAATTAATTTGAAAGAAAAAATATAACACATCAACTTACAAAGGTAAAAAATGATATTAATAGAATTGATCTTAATACCACATTTTAAATGTTATTTTAACGTGATAAGCGGATAAATATTTTATTAAGAAATGGTTATATGGTAGTCAGACCTGTTTCCCTCTTCTTCCTTTTCCATTTCTTCTTCCTCTTCAATTTCCCAAGAGTAAACTTTAGGCTGTGGGCCATGTTTCCTGTATGCCAGAGCGCAGGCAAAGCCTGTTAAACCGCCGAAAAGATGCCCTTCCCACGAAATCGTAGGCCAAATGGGGAAGATGCCCCAGATCATACCTCCGTATAGAAAAACAACGACAAGGGAAATGGCTGCCAGTCTTATATCTCGGCGAATGATGCCGCTGAAAAAAAGGAAAGAAGCAAGACCGTAAACAATACCGCTTGCCCCGATATGGTAAAGGGGCCTTCCGCCTATCCAAAGACATATTCCGCTTGCAATCCAAATTATTATGAAAACCTTGTAGCTTAAGGAACGATAGAAGTAAAGAATTCCAGTACCCATAACCAGCAGGGGTACAGAATTAGAGAACAAGTGCTTAAAATCTGCATGGATAAAAGGAGTGAGAAGTATTCCGGGTAGCCCTCTCAGGGTTCTTGGAAGAACGCCCCATTCGTTCAGTTCGATTCCCAAAACTTTTTCGGCAATTGCGATAAGCCAGAGCAGCACTACAAAAATCGACGGAAGGATTAAACTGTAAAAGAATATCTTCCCGTCAGGGGCCGGTTTTTTCAAAACCTCCTGTTCTTCATGAGTTTTGTTTTCAAAACCATCAGCATGGTTTGTTGGCATGGCACTATTTTTTTTCAAAATACGAGTATTCCCGACCCACAATAAATAATCCTTCGAACGAAGATACCCAAAAATTGCCCTTTGAATCGAGGAAAAATGTAATGATACGCTCTGCAGGAAGGATGCTATTACCTCCGGTTACAAGCCACTCTTTACCGTTGTAAACCGAAATGCCCTTCGCCTTTCTATGCGTTAATGATCCTCCCATCCATACATTTCCATTGGCATCTGTTGCAATGGCATCAACGCATGGCTTGGCAAGGTCGTCGGGAGAACTATATCCGATCCACTGTTTCCCATCGAACACGGATACCCCGCCGCGTGAGCGGTTGTAGCAACTCCCAACCCACATATTGCCCGTGAGATCCTGAAAAAATGTGCTTGAAGAGTTGTCAACCAAACCATGACGACCTGAAAATGTATCCCATACCTGGCCATTGTAAACGCTGATTCCTTCGGAGGCATACCTGGCACCACACCATACGTACCCCCGGTTATCGCCAAAAACTGTTGTTATGGCATTAATTATTCTTGAACCTTTTTCGGGGAGATAAAGATTGCCATCCATGAAGTAAGCCATACCGTTCTCAGTTCCAACCCATACAATACCCCTAAAATCTTGAAAAATAGAGGTTACCGAATTATCAGGGAGGCCGTCGTGAGAAGTTATCCAAGTCCAACGACCTTTGTTTGAGATGAGCAACCCGCTGGAAGTGCCAATCCAGATCTCGTTGCGGTTAATCAGTTCAATACAATTAACATGGGGATTGCTAAGTTCGAAGGGAATTTGTATGGTATCGATTCCCATCGAAGAGATCCAAACTAGCAAGGGGCGCCCCGTTTCGTTGATAATATTGCCGCAGAACATCATGCTTCCATCGGGTAGCCTGGTTGAAACGTGATATGATCCGGAAGGGAGCCCTTCTTTATTCGATTCAAGCGAAAAACTGCCGTTTCGATAGACGCCCAGCCCCCCCAGGTTGCTTCCGTCGCTCAGCCCAACCCAGATTTCGCCGTTTTTCGCCTCTTGGAATGTAAATGCAAAAAAACGTTGAGGAAGTTCAACCTGCGATACCTGAGAACTAACACGATAAGCCGAGAAAATAGTAAAAAGGAGAAATGTAAAAATGCATAAGCGCATGGCTTTTAAACCTTTGTTCCTAAAACTATAACATCGTCAATTTGTTCATTGGTACCTTTCCATTGGCTAAAGACATTTGACAATTCGGAAAGTTGGACATTCCCGTCAAATTGGCTTAAGGTGATAAGGGTTTTTTGGAACTGACTTCGCATGTACTTCTTCTTTTTATCCCCGCCAATTTGGTCCATAAAGCCATCGGAATACAAGTAAATCCAATCACCCGCCTCAACTTCGATAACGTGTTGGGTAAACGATTTGACCGAATGTTTTGTTGGCGAGCCTATGGATGAATAGTTGGGCTTGATGTAAACCAGGTTTTGATTACGAACAAGCGAAAAAGGAATAAGAGCGCCGCTATATATAAGTTGGTTTTTCTGTCGATTAATTGAGCAAACAGCAATATCGATGCTATCCTTTAAAACGATCTCATTGCTTTCCTGTTTTAGTTTATTTGGAAGTTCATTGTTAATAAATTCAAGCACTTGAGACGGTTCCTGTATTTGCTTTTGATTGACAGCCTGATTTAGCAGGTCAATGCCAATGATGCTCATAAAGGCCCCGGGCACTCCATGACCGGTACAATCGCCGACGGCAAATATTAAATTGTCGTGTTGGTTAGAAATCCAGAAAAAATCGCCGCTTACAAAATCTTTGGGTTTGTAAAAGCAGAATGCATCAGAAAAGAAGGATCGAAAAATTGAAAGAGATGGCAGTATGGTCTTTTGAATCTGCTCGGCATAGCGTATGCTATCGGTTATTTTTCCCACATATCCTTCAATAACCAAATAGGCATCCTCAAGGTTTCTATTCTTTTGCTCAATGCTTAAGCGCTGGCTATTAATTTCAATATTTTGCTTTTCGAGGAGGATGCTTTTGGTATGCCTGTAATGTAATAGGAACAGAGTAAAAACAAACAGGATGCCAATAAGGGAAATTATAATGGAAAGGGTTATGATAGAGTTTTTGGCACGCGATAATTTCAACTCGTTGATGGTGTTGTCCCTGTTAAGGACTTCAATCCTGCTTTCCTTAATCTCATTTTCCAGTTGATATTCTAAAAAGAATAATTTTTCAGCCAGCTGTTGTCCAAACAGAGTGTCATTGTATTGGATGACCGATTGAAGGTAATTTGAAGCCTTCTTATAGTCCCCTTGTAACATGTATAATTCTGCAAGAATTTCAGAAGCATCCCTGATTATTAATCTGGCCCCAATTTCTTGACCTATGGCTTTCCCTTTGGTGGCATATTTCAACGAGGTATTCAAGTTGTTTTTCTTGAGTTCGATTAGGGACATTTTTAACAGGATGTTGGCATATAGATCAATGTCATTCTCCTTGTTCACTACTTCCAGGGATCTATTGTAATTCTCGGAAGCCAGCCGAAAATTCCCCTTAAGAAAGTAGATGTCTGCCATGTATTTATAGCACACAGCTTGCTGGGGGAGTTGGTTAATCTGTTTTCGAATGTCAAGGGCTTTACCGAAAAACCAAAGTGCGCTGTCGAGCTCGTTATTCAATAGTTTTGCCCTTCCAAAATTGGCAAAGACGTATGCCAGCATCGATTGGTTATTCGTTTCGTTAGCAATTACCAGCGCTTTACTAAGATTTTCATTAGCCTTGGTGTAGTGACCCTGATAAACGTGCAAGTTGGCAAGGTTAATATACGCATACCCCTCTTGTTCTTTTATCCCATGACGGTTTGCAATATCCAGTCCGGTGAAGTAATGATCGATTGCCTCTGAGTAATTCCCCAATATCCTATAGGCTACTCCAACAAAGCTGTGGGCGTTGGCACATCCCTCATAGTCTTTATATTTGTCGGCCAAGTTAATTGCCTCTAATCCATACTGTAATGATAGTTCCGGGTTAAAATTCCGGTACTCCCAGCTAAGTTGCAGCAGTATTTTGATTTTCAATGAATCGTCGCTATGCTCCAGTTGTGTTTTAAGGCTATCAACCAGCTGTTGGTGGTTTGCAACAGCTAAACAGGAAACAGATAACAACGAAAACAGAATCAATATCTTTAGGTTTCGCATGGTATAATAAATAGAACTTAGCCAGAGTTAACTTTATGCAAATTTAATCTTTTTTAAATAACGATTGAAAAGATATTCTTCAAACAAATAATATACGGAGTTAAAATACAATTTTACAAACTTCTTAATGTGCAACTCTTATTTAGGGGGATTTAAAAATGCTTCCTGTTGCAAGAGTAAAACTTTAAGTATATGTAATCGTAGATAAAAATCGCAAATAGAAAACAAGTTAGTTAGCAAAATAGCGTTTTATGGCACACACACGCCCTGATTATTAACAATGATGACTATGATATTGGGTATTGAAGCGTTTTGTGAGTTGAGAGGCTTTTTGAGGCGATCCCTGACTTGTGGCAATGGAGTTTGTAGCATATAAATTATAAATTAATTATTAACAAACAGATATTTAGTGAGTTTCATGCAATAAAAAATTTTTTTATAAACTTTTATGACAGAGGTTTTTATTATAAGTTTGTCGAACTTAAAAGGATTGTAAATCCAAAACATTATAGTACTATTTTTTTACACAACTGTGTTAAGCTGTTGATGAATAAGGCTCTAAAAATATTGCTCTACCTGCTGATTTTCATTTTATTAATCCTGTCGGTTTTGGGTGTGGTGGGGATGCTTTTTGAGGAGAAATTGACCGGAATGGCATTTGAACAGCTTAATAAACGTATAAATGCCAGGGTACAAGTACAGGACGTAAAAGTATCCCTTATCAGAGGTTTTCCCTTTGCAACCATTATCATGAAGGGAGTTGAGATTACCGAGGGGAGTTTGGAAACTCCACAGGAATTCGAATCGGGACTTCTTTCGATGCAGGAGGTAATGCTTAAGATAGGATTGCTGGGATTGATAAAAAATGAGTACGATATAGAAGAGTTAGTATTGCAGAATGGGTGGCTAAACCTCTATTTCGACCAAAAGGGGAATGGAAACTTTGAAATATTCAACGATGCCAATGCTGAAAAAGGAAATTGGTTGCTGAACCTTAGCAAGTTGAGTATTAACAATATTACCTTAAGCTATATTGATCCCAATACCGGATGGTTCTTGAAAGGGTTAGTCGAATATGCCGATTTCAGAGGTCATCTTTCTCCGGGCGGCTTGCTAATGGAAGTTAAATCTAAGTTTAAAGTAGGCACTCTTAGGCAGGGCAATTTTTATTATATGCGGAACAGGGGGGTAAATTTTAAAACGGTGCTACTGGTAACCGATAATTCAATTGATTTCGAAACCGAGCAGGTAAATATTGAAAAGGCTAAAATGGCCGCAAAGGCCAGTTTTGGTAGAGGAATAGGCTCTCCAGTCAGCATGTCTATTAGCAGCAAGAATATGGATATCAATATGTTGGTGTCATTGCTTTCGCAGTATAATATTTCTTTACCTTCGAAAACAGTAACAAGAGGACGAGTTGAATTAGCCATAAACCTTAAGGGATACAACAAGTTAGATGAGCCTTTTGATTTCGAAATGGGCTTCAATTCAGAAAACCTCGAAATTAAATTACCCGATAAACCAACCTTGGTCATTAAGGACGTGTCGGGGGTATTTACAAATGGTGCTCAAAGCAAACCCGAGACATCTGAAATTTATATTTCAAAAATGGTTTTGTCTTCGGGCGAGTCAACGGCAAATGGCTCCTTGAGGATTAAAAATGTTTTGACGCCTTTATACCATTTGAAAATCAACCATGCCATTAATTTAAGCGATTTCAAACAGTGGGGAGTAGATATTGCCCCTATCGGAACAGGACTTTTAACGGGCAATTTTGAAGCACTGGGCACGTTAAAGGGAGTGGAAAACCTTACTATTTCAGATTTTAGCCAATCGAAATTCAACGCCAAAATCGATTTTGAGAATCTTTCAATTGTTGATCCAAGCGTTGGAGTGAAAGCTGAAAACATGGTTGGTGAGTTTGAACTTTTCAACCATGATATCACTAGGGCAAGTGCTAAAGGGCTTTTAAACGATTCCTATTTTGGGGTTGAGTTCAATGTGTCCAATGCAACAGCTTTGCTGTTTGACAAGGGGAAAGTAACGGTGAATGCCAATATTATAATAGATACTTTTGATACGAATAAAATTGTTGCCAAGGAAAGCGAGCAGGAAAACTCCAGCGAAAGAACCTCACCAATGCATCGGATAAACGCCATTAAGGGTAATTTGCTTGTTAATACTTTTACCCATGGGAAGTTTACCTGTAAGCCGCTGAAAACAAATTTTTACCTTTCTCAAAACCAACTATCAACCGAAAGTTTTACCGCCCTCTCGTGCAACGGAACCTTTTCCGGAAATTTTAAATGGACCAATCCCTTCGGCAATGAAGGAACGCTTTCGACAGAGATTAATGTTAAAGGGGCTGATATTGCCGAACTCTTTAATTCGTTCGACAGCTTTGGGCAATCTGTGGTTTTGCCATCTAATATATCGGGGAAACTCGATGGAGTTGCACTTTTCAGCTCCCCAATCGTAGATGCACGGTTGAACAGAAAAAGAATGGCTGCTGAGGGTCACTTTAAAATATTCAACGGACGGCTACAAGGCGTTAAAGAGTTGGAGAGGCTATCCCGTTTCGTGTCGTTGGAAGAGCTTAAGGATATCCATTTTGAAACATTGGAGAACAGTATATCTGTTGAAAACGAAGAGGTGATTATTCCCAGAATGAATATTCAATCCACCGCTTTAAATCTATCTCTATCGGGGAAACACTCATTTTCCGGTTCTTATATTTACCGTACTGAGGTGTTGCTCTCCGATGTTCTTTTTAGTAAAGCCACGCGAAACAAGGCTGAGAACAGCGAATTTGGCGAGGTAGAGGATGATGGCAGCGGCAAGGCCAGGCTGTTTTTAAAGTTGGAAGGCAATGAGAATGACTTTAAAGTATCATATGACGGGGCAAGCGCAATGAATGCTTTTCGTGAAAACTTAAGGAATGAAAGGCAAACGCTGATCAATATTTTTCGCGAAGAATTTGGATTTGCTAAGAAAGGAGGAGATCCTTTAAATCAAACCGATAGCCTGAGTATTAACAACAAAGGAAAAGATTCTCTCATTAATCGGAAAAACAAGCCAAAGAATATAAAAAACAATACGGAGACCACACAGTTTAAAGTGGAATGGGATGATGAGTAGCCTTACGCCACGGTATAATATTTGATAAATTAAAACGTTTTTATTTTCATAACTAACAAAGGAGCGTATTGTGGAAGTTTACCGTGCTAAGCAGCAATGGAAAATTATACTGCTGTTCGTTGCAATCCTGATAGGATTCACATCGCTGTTCATTACCAATAGGTTGGTTAAAGAACTGTCGCAGGAGGAGCGAAAGAAAATACTTTTATGGTCAGAAGCTATTAAAGAGCTTTCGCAGCTCACAAATATTAACGATACCACACAGAATTTTACCATCATATCTGAGGTTCTGGGCAATAATACTACCGTTCCGGTAATTCTTACCGACGAGGAGAATAACATATTGTCCTACAGGAATATTCCCGATAAAAAAATGGATACCAGGGAAGAGGCTGATAGGATGATTCTCTCCATGAAAGCATCAAAAGAGCCCATCGTGGTTACACTGCTTGACGGTAGTAAAAACTATGTGTACTATAATGATAGTACAACCCTTACCAAGCTCATTTACTACCCCTATATACAGCTAATTATCATCGTTTTTTTTCTGTTGGCCTCTTATTATGCTTTCAGCCAGTCGAGGAAATCGGAGCAGAATAAGGTTTGGGTGGGTATGGCCAAAGAAACTGCACATCAACTCGGGACGCCCACATCCTCATTTCTGGCCTGGGTGGAGATACTTAAAGGGACTAACCTGTCGTCGGATCTAATCTCGGAATTTGAAAAGGATGTGGCAAGGCTTGAAAAGGTGGTAGATCGTTTTTCGAAGATTGGCTCTGTTCCTGCCTTGAAACCTACCGATTTGGTTGAACTTATCAATGACACCATAAGTTATTTGAGCAACAGGACTTCCAGTAAGATTTCCTTTGTTAAGAAATATGATGAAAGAGAGCATATTCTGGTTCCGCTTAACGTCACGCTGTTTGAATGGGTTATTGAGAGTATTATAAAAAATGCTGTTGATGCCATCCATATTACTGGTGAAGTGGCTGTTTCCATAACCGACAATACACAAGTGGTTTATATCGATATCTCCGATACCGGAAAGGGTATTCCCCGTTCGCAATACAAAACAATTTTTCAACCTGGATTTACCACAAAAACAAGGGGTTGGGGACTAGGATTAACCCTTTCGAAGCGGATAGTGGAGGAGTACCACGACGGAAAGATATTCGTTAACCATTCGGAAATGGACAAGGGTAGTTCTATCAGAATTGTGGTTAAAAAGACTCCCTAAGACTCATTTGACAGATGGTGTTTTATATCCCGCAGCAATTTACATCTCCGCTCCAACTTTTTCTTCGGTACTACTTGCAGAAAGAATATTGGAATATTGGTTCGGATCGCCTAAAACACCCAACGATATTTGAATAATCTCGTCGTTAACAATTGCGCATTGTACTCTGCCTTTCTGGAAGTAATAACGTCCCACAATTTCTTCCTCCAGCAGTTTTTTTATTTCGGAACGCTTGGCATATATGGCTTTCAAACTGTTGTTGTCGATCACTGTTTGGATGCTATCGGCAAACCTCTGAAAAAGAGGAAGAAGTTCTTCCTGTTGCGATGCCTTTATAAATTCCTTGTATTGGTACTCTGCCTGGCTTTGGTATGAAAAATTGATCTCCTTCAGATATTCGTAAAAATCATCAATTTCTCTATCAGTTAAGCTGAATAAATTGGGCTGTTCGATCTGTTTATGGGCATGATGATACCGAGTGGCATAATCGAACAGGATGTTCCGTCCGTAAAGGATGGATGCAGCATGGCTATACATCGGCTGTTTATATTGAATATCCGGAACTATACCTCCCCCGTCGCGAACCGAACGCCCATTCCTGGTTTTAAATTCCGAGGACAGTGAGTCGGGAATGTTTCCCACATTCCCGTTTTCATCGCGCAGCGTGTAGTCAACAGCCTGAATACATCTGCCGCTTGGGATGTAGTACTTGGCCGTTGTAAGTTTAAGCTGGGTATTATATGGCAGTGATCGTGTGGCCTGCACCAACCCCTTTCCAAATGTTCGTTCACCCACTATTACGGCTCTGTCCAGATCTTGAAATGCTCCGGCAACAATTTCCGAAGCGGAGGCTGAGGCCCTATCCACAAGGACGATAAGCGGCATTTCGGTATCGGCAGGTCGCGATGTGGTTTTGTACTCCTGGTCAAACTCTTTGATTTTCCCCTTGGTATAAACCACAAGCTCATTCTTTTGGACGAATAGGTTAACAATCTTTACTGCTTCTTGGAGCAAGCCTCCTGGATTCCCCCTGAAATCAAGAATTAAACCGGTTATCTTATCTTTTGATTTTAAATTCTTAAATGCGCTTTCCACCTCTTTGCTACAGTCGGCCGTAAAATTGGCAACCCTTATGTAGCCCGTGTTTTTCGAAACCATTCCGAAGTACGGAACGCTCGAAACATGTATCTTTTCGCGTTTAAATGAGTATTGCAGGGAGTCTGAACTGCCGTATCGCTTTACTGTGATTGAAAGGTTGCTTTTGGGAACTCCTTTTAGGAGCCTGCTAACGTGATCAACTGCCAAGCCCTTTACGCTCAGTGTATCAACCCTAAGAATAATATCGCCGGTCATCAATCCGGCTTTATGGGCCGGGCTATTCTCATACACCTCAGCAATCGTGGGGTAGTCTTTGCCCTGTCTGATTATTGCACCCATTCCGCCATACTCTCCTGTAGTTTGGAATTCGAGGGTTTCGATATTCTCTTCGGGAATGAATTCGTTGTAAGGGTCAAGCGATTCGAGCATGGCGTCGATACCCACTTTAACAAGTTGCTCCGAGTCTGTATCGTCAACATAAAAAATGTTTAATTCCCGGAAAAAGGCGAAAAAGATTTCAAGGCTTTTCGACGTTTTAAAATCTACAATTCTAAAAGCGAATAGCGAACAAATCAACAACAGGGCAGGAATGGACAAAAGAAGGAATTTTCTGTTTTTCATCAGTACCAATTTAAAGCATCCGGGTGCAGTTTATATGCCATTATTAGAAGTTAAGCAAAGTAAACAAAAATAAGTTCAAAACGTAGTACCCCTTTCCAATTATTTAAATTGCCATGCGAAACCCATATCCATGAACAGGGTTTAGGGAACCGGATCGTAACCATGTCCTCCCCAGGGATTGCATCGGATAATCCGTTTTACCGATAGCCATAGGCCTTTAAAAGGGCCATGCTTTTTGAATGCTTCTATGCTGTATGCCGAACATGTTGGGGTGTATCTGCATGAAGGGGGAATCAGCGGGCTGATTAAAAGTTGATAAGCCTTAATCGGGATTATAAAAATCAGTGAAAGTACTTTTAGAACTTTTTTCATAATTCAAATGCCCGATGAGGATAGATTTTTGGCAATATCTTTAAGTATTTTAAGCGTAGCTGTGGTAATTGTATCGAATTTTGCCACGTCGGTTGATGCAAAAACAAAGACAACGCTAACTTGTTTACCCCGCATTTTACATCCTTCTATCAGCGAGTGTTTGTTAAGCCGAAAAGCTTCTCTCATCCGCCTGCGCATTAGGTTGCGGGTTACAGCCTTGCGTATTTTCTTTTTGGGTACAACAAACATAGCACTTATGGTCGATTGCCCATCAAGGATTTCATCAACGGTGTAAATGGCTTTTAGCGGAAAAGCAAAGAAATTTTTTCCAGATGAAAAAATGCTCTCAATTTTCTTTTTGCCTTTGAGCCGTTGATTTTTTGGAAAGCTGAACAATGTCATACCATAATAGATGGAAATGAATTCGGAACGGGAAGCACAAAAAACTGTTGAAAAGCGAAATGCGTTGAAATATCGAAATTACTACTTGCTCTCCTTGTTGTTCTTTTTAATAAATTCATTTAGCGCCTGAACCATGCTGGGGCATGAAGGCGTAGGTGCTTCTACATCGAGCCTCAATCCGTGATCCCTTGCCGCTTTGGCTGTAGTAGGACCAAAGGCTCCAATTTTAATGTCACCCTGTTTAAAATCGGGGAAATTGACAAATAGCGATTTTATCCCACTTGGGCTAAAGAAAACCAACATGTCGTAATCCATCCCGTTTAAGTCGGAAAGGTTGCTTGTAACCGTTTTGTATAAAATGGCTTTCGAGTAGTTGATCTTAGCCTTGTCCAATGTCTTGGGAATTTCGGGCTTATGTACATCAGAGAGAGGGACAAGAAATCGTTCAGTTTTGTGCTTGTTGATGATATCCATTAGCTGAGGGAAGGTCCCCTCGCCATAAAAAATTTTCCTTTTTCGGTAAACAATATACTTCTGAAGGTAAAGAGCAATGGATTCGCTGATGCAGAAATATTTCATGGTTTCGGGAACCGTTATTCGCATCTCTTCGCAAATCCGAAAAAAATGATCAACCGCTGTTCGGCTGGTGATAATCAGTGCAGAGTGCTGCAGAATGTCAACTTTTTGCTGACGAAAATCCTTGCATGGAACCCCTTCAACATGAATGAACGGGCGAAAATCAATTTTTAAATTATTCTTTTGAGCAAGTTCAAGGTAAGGGGATTTTTCACTTATGGGCTCAGGCTGCGAAACAATAATCCTTTTGATTTTCAATTTCGTAAAATTTTGTTCAACAACACTTTATACTCCAAGTATCTCCTTAAAAACAATCAGGACAGGAATAATTTCAAGGGCACAAAGGTACAAAATGAAATAGAAAATTGAAAATCCTTTGTTGAGAAATACCTTTAATGAGCGAAAAAACCTTAGAATTAGCATAATGATGAATAACGATGCTAATGCATAAAAACTTATGGATTGCGGAATGCCTTTGCCATAAGCCATGATAAAAACGAAGGGAACCGCAACAACACCAAACACCCGGGTAAATACTAATCGATGAAAAAAAAGTTCGTCAAGATGGGAACTGCTATTGGATAGATAACCAATTATTTTGTTGGCAATTATTTGAAATAAACGGAACGACAGTACTCCTCCAAAAACGATAACCGCCAGAAGCATTGGGGTTAATCCGCCATACGAAAATCCGGGAATGATATTGAAAGCAATGACTACTCCAATGGATATGGCTATAAAATAGGTAAAATCAAGAATGGCAAAAATTCTTCGGGCATTCAAAAAACTTTCCTTGTTCTGTTTGGTGGCAGAGTAATAGAAAGTGAAACTTTTAAAAATATTGTCGAGGTGCTTATTGTAAAAATGCTTTATCAGTACAGAGATTATTAGCAGCAATAGAAGCGGAAACAAAATCCAGTCTAATGGGGCGGTAGTGTTGACCCTTGGTTTTGGTGAAATGTTTTTAACCTCCTTGTGGTTGCTGTTTGGCACTGTTTCTATAAAAACCAGTGTGGGTTTTGCAATTTCCCTTTCGTAAAAAAGTTTATTGTAAAGGAGTGGCTCAAAGAATGCAGTTTCGTTTTCAAGAGATAGCTGTAAAAGGTTGGTGTTTAGGGTCGTACTCTCGGCAATACACCAGTTGCAAGTAGTGTCAACCGTAATTTCGGTTGCTTTTACTGTTTTTCTCTTTGTACTCAGTAAATATTTTTGTTTGTATTCTTCTACTTCTTGAGCCTTGCGTTCAATTTGAAGAAAAATAGGATTTATTCCAAGGGTGTTCACCTGGCTCGTATCCTGTAACGAAACTTGCTGAGTAGTATCCTGCTGGAAAAACAGGGGCATCATATGGTTTGGGCAACCGGTCATCTACTTTCCTTTTCCGGAGTTTGTTTATCCTTTCATGAGCGTGCTTTTGCGTAGCAAATATAGGAATGATTTTGTATTCGATGCCTACACAATATTGTTTGTAAGCAAACTATAGCCCGTTATGTAAACGCTCTTCCAACTTGCAGGATAGCAAGCAATAAGCATTTTTGCAGATGCGAACAGATGGCTACATTAAGGAAAAAATCTATTTCGCAAACATTCATTAAGATTATTGGAGAAATTAGTTACAAAAAGAAAGTTAAGGCTAATTCGTTTTGCTACGACTTTTTCAGAATGCTTCATTGTGATTAATACTTGCTTATCTTTGGAGTATAAAATAGGCTGTATCTATGCGAGTGGTAATTCAAAGGGTAAATCGTGCCGCCGTTCGGGTCAATGGTCAGGAAACAGGCAGTATTGACAAGGGATTGCTGGTATTGGCGGGTTTCGAAGAAGCCGATACGGCTGAAGATGTTGAATGGATGGTGGGAAAAATTGTAAGGCTCCGGATATTCGACGACAGTGAGGGAGTAATGAACCTCTCGGTAACCGATGTGGATGGCCAAATACTGGTGGTGAGCCAGTTTACACTGCATGCCAGAACGAAAAAGGGCAACAGGCCTTCGTACATCATGGCTGCAAAGCCCGACATTGCCATTCCGCTGTATAATCAGTTCATCGTCCGATTGGAAGCAGAAACAAACAAGTCAGTTCCCTCGGGAATATTTGGTGCCATGATGAGGGTCTCCCTTGAGAACGACGGGCCCGTAACCATAATAATCGACACCAAAAACAGGGAATAGTCAGGTGACAGATAAGCAATTAATAAAATTACGGTTAGATCTCAACTAATCCATGTGTTATGACTAAAATAAGGTTGACCAAGGAGTTCAATTTTGAAATGGCTCACGTGCTCGAAGGGTACGACGGACCCTGCCGAAACGTACACGGACATTCGTACCGATTGGGGATTACGGTTATTGGAATACCTATAGACGATATGAACAGCCCCAAATACGGTATGGTCATGGATTTTGGCGAGCTCAAAGCGATAGTAAAAAACAAGGTGATAGACCGATTCGACCACGTATTGTTGGTACGAACCGATAGTCAGCTTGCCGAGGAGAGCAGCAGGCTTTGCCTTGGGAAAATCGAGTTGGTGGATTACCAGCCCACATGCGAGAACATTCTCAATCATATCGTCCATATTATTTCCAAGGAGTTGCCACCAAATGTTAAGTTAATGAGTGTGAGGTTACACGAGACAGCCAGTAGTTACGCTGAGTGGCATAGTGAGGATAATTAAGGCCATTGAGCCATTTTCAAAAAGTCCTGCGTAGATTATACCCCTAAGGTGAAATAGTTTTACCTTTGAAATCAGGTTTTGTTATTTCTAATTCTATAGATTAAGCATTTATACTTCATACTATTATGGCAAAAAAAATACTGGTTCTCGATGCCTACGCGCTAATTTACAGGGCTTATTTCGCCTTTATAAATCGCCCCATAAAAACCAGTAAGGGGCAAAATACTTCGGCCATTTACGGATTTGTAAAATCGCTTCTCGATGCGCTCAAGCGGTTCGAGCCTACCCATATTGCCGTGGCTTTCGATGTTTCAGGAAAAACTTTTCGAACCGAAATTTTTCCTGAGTATAAGGCCAATCGTCAGGAAACACCCGAAGATATTAGGAGTGCCGTTCCCGTTATTAAGGATATTATCCGGGCCATGAATATAACCATCCTCGAAAAGCAGGGTTTCGAGGCCGATGATATAGTTGGCACCTTAGCCAAAAAAGCCGACCCACTGGGGTTTGAGGTGCTGATGATGACTCCTGACAAGGATTACGGACAGCTGCTCACCGACAGGGTTATCATGGTGAAACCATCGCGGAGCGGAGCCGATATGGAAACGGTAACCGCCAAGGACTTTTGTGAGGGATATGGCATCGAAAGGCCTGAGCAATTTAAGGATATTCTTGCCCTGTGGGGCGATTCGTCGGATAATATTCCCGGGGTTCCGGGAATTGGTGAGAAAACAGCTGCTAGGCTGATTGCTCAGTTCGGCACCATTGAAGGGATTTTCGAAAATATTGATAAGCTGTCGGGGGTCCAAAGGGAAAAGTTGATTGAAAACCGAAAGCAGCTGGAGATGGCACGGGTGCTGGTTGAGATTAAGACGGATGTGCCGGTGGAAATAGACTTCGGTGCCCTTGAACGCACACAACCGAATGCCGATGCACTGAAAAAGCTTTTCGATGATTTGGAGTTCAGGTCACTATCCAAAGAGCTGTTTGGCGATACGAAGCAGCAGGAGAAACCAAAGGCCGTACAAACATCATTGTTTGGCGATGAGCAGTTTGCCGGCCCAACTCAAACCCCATTCAAAACCATCAACGATGTTGACCATGAGTATATTCCCATAGGGAGCAACGAGGAGTTAGATATGCTGGTAAAAGCACTGTCCGCAGCATCAGAGTTCTGTTTTGATACCGAAACCACAGGATTAGACTATCATACCTCAAAGCTGGTGGGACTTTCATTTGCTATTGAACCCCACAGGGCATGGTTTGTACCCGTTCCCGATGATGATGAAGAGGCAAGGCGATTGATGGCTAAGTTGAAGCCGGTTTTTGAGAATGACGGCATAGCCAAAGTGGGCCAAAACATTAAGTTTGACCTGTTGATGTTGAAAAGCTATGGAGTAGAACTCAGGGGAAAGTTGAACGACACCATGCTGGGACACTACTTACTGGAGCCCGATATGCGCCATAACCTCAACATACTTTCGGAAAATCTTTTGGGCTACAAGCCCATCGACATTGAGGAGCTGATTGGTAAGAAAGGGCCCGGGCAGCGCAACATGCGCAGTGTGGATTTGCAAAAAGTGGCCGCCTATGCCGGCGAGGATGCCGATATTGCTTTGCAGCTGAAGCATATCCTGTGGGAGCGGTTAAAAAATGAGAGCCTTACGGAGCTATACTACAAGCTTGAAGAACCGCTCATAAAGGTGCTTGGCGAGATGGAGTTCACCGGTGTCCGTTTAAATCCCTCCACGCTGAACGAGTTGGCTGTAGAGTTAAATAGAGAGTTGGCCGAATTAGACGACGAGATAAAGGGGATGGCCGGCATGCCTGACCTCAATATTTCGTCGCCAAAGCAGCTGGGCGAGGTGCTATTTGAAAAGATGAAAATTGCATCGGATGCCAAGCTCACAAAGACAAAACAATACTCCACCAGCGAGGAGGAGCTGATGAAATACCTGGATAAACATCCCATTGTGGCCAAAATCCTCGATTTCCGATCGGTGAAAAAACTTCTTTCCACATACGTTGAGGTATTGCCAACCCTTATCAATGGCAAAACAGGGCGTATCCACACATCGTTCAATCAGGCGGTGGCATCAACGGGGCGATTGAGCTCAAACAATCCCAACCTCCAGAATATCCCCATTCGCGAGGAGAGAGGAAGAGAAATACGCAGGGCCTTTGTACCCACCGGCTATGATTACACTTTGCTCTCGGCCGACTACTCACAAATTGAGCTGCGCCTCATGGCGCACATGAGCAAAGACGCATCGATGCTGGAGGCTTTTCGAAACGATGAGGATATTCATGCGGCCACGGCGTCGAAAATTTTCAAAGTACCCCTTTCACAGGTTAGCCGAGAACAGCGTAGCCGGGCCAAGACGGCCAATTTCGGGATGATTTATGGCATATCCGCCTTTGGGCTTTCGCAGCGTTTGGGCATTAACCGTACCGAGGCAAAGGACCTAATGGATGGATATTTTGACACCTACCGAGGGGTGAAGGCCTATATGGAGAGCTGTGTGGAGCAGGCGCGTAAGAGCGGATTTGTTGAGACAATTTTCGGGCGTAAACGTTACCTCCCCGATATAAACTCAAACAACCAGACCGTGAGGGGTTTGGCCGAGCGCAACGCCATCAATGCGCCCATACAGGGCTCAGCTGCCGATATCATAAAGGTAGCCATGATTTCCATCCACAACAGGATATTGGAGAAAAGGCTTAAGAGCAGGATGATAATTCAGGTACACGACGAGTTGGTATTCGATATTTTCAAGCCCGAGTTGGCCGAAATGAAGGAGTTGATAAAGGACAGTATGGAGAATGCCATTAAACTATTGGTACCCCTTATAGTGGATATGGGTACGGGTGATAATTGGCTGGATGCACACTAAAACCCCATACTCCGCAAGCGTCTATACATGTAGCCAATCCAGAAACAGGTAGATGATGGGCAGGGTAAAAATGCTCAGGATGGTTGATACAAACAGGTTTGAACCGGCCAAGGGGTAGTCGCTGTTGTATCGGTGCGATAACACCACGATAATGGTTTGGCAGGGCATGGCAGCCTGTAAAATCAGCACGTAGAATGCTGTTTTCGATATTTCAATACCCAGCAATTTCAATCCAAAGAAATAAGCCGTGGCAAGGACCACGGGCCCAAGAAGGAGTTTGTTGAAGCTGAGCAGGTAAACTGAGGAATTGGTAATGGCCTTGCGGATATTCAGTCCTGCCAGCATGGCACCGATGTAAACCATGGATAAGGGACCTGTGCATTTTCCCAAACCCTCAAATGCAATCATCATCGGCTGAGGCATTTTTACATTGGTAATCAGTACAATTGTACCAAGTACAAGGGCAATGAAATTTGCGTTGAACAAGCTTCTCCATCCCGATTTTTGGGTGCCGGCACTTAGCTTTATCAGGCCATACGTGAAGGTTACACTGTTGGAGGCCAACTGGTAAATGGCGCCATAAAAAATACCCATTCCTCCCGGGAATAGGGCATCCAGCAACGGGAATGCCAGGAACACTATATTGCCAAACATGGTATGCAGTGTGTGCACTACTTTCTGTGCACCCTTCAGACCGATGATTCGAGAAGACAAACTCCCCAGCAGGTAAAGGAAAAACAGGTTAACATAGGCAAGAACAAAAATCAACAGGCTGTTTCTAAGCAGTTCCCCGCTCATGCTTGTGTTTGCAAATGTGCTGAATATCAAAAAAGGAAGGGTTATGTCAATGACAATACGTGAGAGGTTATCCCTAAGCTCCGGGGTAATAATCTTCCGCCACGATGCCAGCGAACCGATAACAACCAGAATTCCAAAAATTAAAAGCTGGTTTAGAATAATGCTTGTAGCCATGATTTAAGATTCAATTACTATTGACCCGTGGGGATGCGTTTGGTTTAGAGGGATGAGAAAGGATTAGGATAAACGGCTAAGTATCTGGACAAAAACAATGAGAATGACCATGGCAATTGGGTAAACGGCTGCATAAGCCTTTCCCGGGGCATTGCTCCTTGTCAGGGAGTCGCAGGCTGCAAGACCCGGAGTGCTGGTCATCCCGCCTGAGATTGCGCCTAAAAACTCGAATAGGTCTAACTTAAAGAAGAACTTATTGAGCAATGCCGTGATAATCATTGGAATGAGTGTGATGGCTATTCCAATGGTAAAGAGGGTAGCACCTGAATTCGTTAGTGTTTCAACCAGATGAACACCGGCATGGGTACCCACTCCGGCCAGAAAGAAAAGGAGTCCCAGCTGCCTAAGCAGCTGATTGGCTGCTCCACTCATGCTCCACATGATGGGCCCCGTTTTTCCAATGCCGCCCAGCACAATGGCCATAATGAGAATACCTCCGCTGAGCCCAAATCCAAATGTGAAGCTGTTGGCTACAGAAATTTGCAGTTGACCCAGCAGTATGCCCAGCGTAATGCCCAATGCAATGGGGAAAAAATCGGTATCGGAAAGAATCTTATCATTATTGCCCATAAAGGTGCTGAGGGCTTTCAAATCGTTTTTGGGGCAGGCAACGGTAAGCTTATCGCCGAAGAGTATGGGTAGGTCGGGCGAGGGAGAGATATCTATTCCGCTTCGCCTGATACGGGTAATAACAGCATTGTAGTTTTGCAGCAAGGATAATGTGGCCAACTTTTTATTAACCAACTTTTTATTTGTTACGAGGATTTGTTCAACGGTATAATCCTCACCAAACTGTATTTCTGTGTTAACCTCTGCGCCAATTAACACCCTCACTTTTTCCAAAGCCTCGTGGGTGCCCACAGCTTTAATTATATCACCCTCGTGCAGAATGGTATCGGGTGTGGGTATTTTGCATATATCGCCATGCTGGATCCGGGAGATGGTAGCTTCTGTCATCGCCCGAATTTTCAACTCGCTTAGCGATTTTCCGAAAACGGATGCGTTGTCAACCCTGAAATGGGCGTTGCCGATGGTTGCATGGGAGCCCCGCTCCAATTGCTCAACTTTTTCGTTTTCAATCTCCAGGTTAAAACGGCCAATTTTCGGGAATAGCTTCACAAACAGAATCACCCCTATAACTCCAAACGGGTATGCAATGCCGTATCCTATTGAGGCCAGTGGAGAGCTGGTAACATCGATGGCAACGGATAGACCGGGCGTGCTGGTGAGGGCACCGCATAGAAGGCCTATGGCAACGGGTGGTTCTAAGCGAAAAATGAGAAGAGCACCATAGGTTATGATGAAGGCGCTGAGCACAATAACAAGCGCAATTAATGCCAGCATACGCCCGTGGGTGCGAAACGAATCGAGGAAGCCGGGTCCGGCTTGTATCCCAACGGTGAATATGAATAGCACCATGCCCATTCGTTCAATTTCGGGGGGGATGGTTACCCCAAAATGACCAAAAATCAGCGCTACGAAAATCACTGCAGACACATCAAACGAAACACCTTTGATGCGTATGTTGCCCACCATAAAACCTAAGGTAATTATGACGAAAAGGGCAAAAATGGGGTTGGAAATAATATCCATAGGATGAGGGAATGAATTTGAAACAAAAATAGCAAAACAATGGCTTGAAGATTAACAATTATCATTTTTACAAAGCGTTAAAAAATTTCACCCTGAAATACTGTATTTTCAATTGCGTCAATCCTTCATAACTCGTAATTTCTCTCTTTGTCACGTTCAGGGCATAGCATTGTTCATTGACGGAATAAACAAAATATAGCTAAATTGAACAGGTCAAAAAATGATAATTATTTTTTCAAAATCTCTTGACATTTTTTTGTGGATGTGTTATTTTAACAAAGTTTTTGTTTGAAAAAATTGCGAATGCTAAAAATATTACCGGCATCAACAGCACAAATTGAAAAATGTACTATAATTGCACAAAAAACAATTTTATCTAACTTCTATAGGTATTTCTAACATAGGAAATTAACCCTGATTTTTTTTAAGCGTAATAATTAATTGGCTTGTCATGAAATCACGACATGAATTGAAGAAGCATGCAAAGGATAGTTTTGATTCTTCGGATGACATGAAAAAAACGCGCAAGTTAAAGCCCCTAAAGAAAGAAAAGAACATTAAACGCGCATTATTCGACGAGATTGATGAAATGGAAGACATGGAATTGGACTATTCGTTTGACGATGATTCTGATAATTATGACGATAACATCGACGATGAATAGTGAGTAATGCTTCCCATACGAAGGGAAATACAAGCCCGCTTCGTATCATAGCAACGAAAGTTTAAGTTTCCTGTTGACACCCATAAAAAAAATGCATATTTTTATGGCCTAACAGTTTATTATGGCCTCATTGAGATTTCGTTTCATTATCCTATTTGCCATTGGCGTATTTCTCACAATATCACCAATTGCTAAGCCCAATGTCGTGCCTGCCAATTCCAAACCGGATACCATAAAACAGCTGTTGGATGCAAAGGAGGATGAGAAGGCCGTTGAACTTTTACTTCAGAACTCAGAGAGCAATATTCGCATTAACCTTAAGAAAGCAAGTGAGTATGCCCAAAGGGCTGTTGATATTGCATTAAAAAACCGGAACTATGGACAGGTTGCACAAGGGCATCTCCTGCTTGCCAAAGCCCATTCCTTGGCCGGTAATTATAAACTTGCCATTGAGCTGGTCGATTCTACTAACAGGTACTTCAAATCACAACACGATAGCCTTGGCATAGCAAGTGCTTACCACCTATTGGGGCAAATCTATACAAGGGTCGGAGAGTTTAAGAAAGCTATGGATAATGCCCAGGAGGCCATGGTTATATACAATTTGTTGAATAATCAGGAAAAAATCGCCGAAATGTATAAGGAGACAGGTAATATCTACTTTTATTTCGGCGAAAGCGCCATAGCGTTGGATTTTTACCAAAAAAGTCTTTTGTTATCACAGCAATTAAAAGATAAAGAAGGCATTGCCAAAACCTCGAACAATATGGGGCGCTTGTATTCCGAACTTGGTGATTATAAGTTGGCGCTTGAATACCTTAACAAATCGCTTTCATACAAAGGTAGTGAAGAGGACGAAGTTAGCCATGCCAATACTTTGCTCAACATCGGTACGGTTTACCAAAAAATGGGCGATTTTCAACAATCGCTGAAATATTTTGAGCAGTCAAAGAAACTATACCTATCCGTTGGTTATTCCGAAGGGATTGCCAATGCTCTTTTCAACCTCGGGAAAACTTACTTCCAATTGAAGCGGTTTAATCAAGCTCTTGCAATGTACGAGGAAGCAAGGGCTATTGCCAAAGAAACCGATTCAAACCGGATTCTACTGCTCATAAGCAAAGAAATAGCGGAAACCTTTTCGACCTTAGGAGATTATAGGCGTTCCTACCAATTTTTTAAGGAATATGATGAGCTGCGTGAGATAGTTCATCGGGAGGATAAAGGGAAACTTCTACTGGAGTTGGAAGCGCGTTATCAAATAGATGCGAAGCAAAAGGAGATAGAGTTGCTTTCGAAGGAAAAGGAGTTAAGTGTAAGCGAAAAGAAAAAGGTAAAAATACTTTTTGCATTTGCAGCCATATTGGTTCTTTTTCTCATGAGCCTTATATACTTTGTTTACAGTCGTTTTAGGTTTAAAAGCAAGATCAACCAGGAACTGGTTAAAGAGATAAATCATAGGAAAAAGGTTGAAGCAACGCTGCAGGAGTATCAGGACGATCTTGAGGTACTTGTAGTAGAAAGAACCAGGGAGTTAAATGCGGCTAAAGAAAAAGCAGAGGAATCGGATAAGTTAAAAACGGCTTTTCTTGCCAATATGTCGCATGAAATTAGAACCCCGATGAATGCCATTGTGGGCTTTTCATACCTGTTAACCGATCCCGAACTAACCGATGATTTAAAATTCGAATACATAAAGATAATCAAAAGCAATGGTGAGGTACTCATGAATCTCATTAACGATATTCTTGATATCTCCATGATTGAATCGGGTCAGCTTAAAACTAAGCGAAATCCCTGTGCCGTAACAAACCTGCTGGATGAGTTGAAACCCTTTTACGACAAGGAAAAGGAAAGGTATAAGAAACAGCATTTGGAAATAATTCAGGATTATGAGAAGGGGGTGGAAAACCTGATTATAAATACAGATAAGAGTAGGTTCCGACAGATAATGACGAATCTGTTATCCAATGCCATTAAATTTACGGATAAAGGGTCTATTGCATATGGTTATCGGGTGGCCGATTCGGAAAAAGTGATGTTTTTTGTCAGGGATACAGGCAAAGGTATTCCTACCGATAAACATCACGTAATATTTGATCGCTTTAGTAAATTTGGCGATGTAAACGAAACCAAACTTTACTCTGGAACGGGACTTGGTTTAGCCATTTGCTATGAACTGGTTAACCTGCTGGGTGGGAAAATCTGGCTCGACTCATGCCCTGGCCGAGGATCAACCTTCTATTTTACGTTTCCGTATGATTTATCGAACGACGAATCGTTGTTTTTGAAGCAGAAAGGAATATCGTTTGATATCGATAAGTTTAAAGGGAAAACAATCCTTATAGCAGAGGATGTTCTTAGCAACTACCAACTGCTGTGTGCATTTTTGGATAAATTGGATATTAACATCATATGGGCTCAAAACGGGCTCGAAGCCGTTAACATTTTTAAATCCAACCGTGATATTGACCTAATTCTTATGGATGTACAAATGCCCATGCTGGACGGGATAAAGGCCATGGAAATGATTAGGAAGTTGGATTCTAATGTCCCGATAATAATTATTACCGCATTCTATCTGGCCGACGAGATGGAGAGAAGTTACTCGGCCGGATGCTCCGACTACATTGTGAAACCTATGAGGAAAGAGGACTTGCTGAATAAAATATATCGCTACTTCGATTGAATGGTATTCAGCGGAAGCATTATCCTTTTTGCGGCTTTATCAGCGATTTATCCTTAACGTAAACCTGTCTTTCGAATGCCTGATCGAGCGAAATAAATGTTTCGGTATTTAAAACCCCTGGAATATTCTGGATGGTGTTCACCAATACTTCCATCAGGTGTTCGTTATTTTTACAATAAATTTTTATCAGCAGGGCATAGGCACCCGTTATAAAATGGCATTCCACCACCTCTTGCATATTTTTTAATGCTTCCACAACGCCTTCATACTGATTGGCTGACGAAAATTGCACCCCAACGAATGCACACACATCGTAGCCCAATGCCTTTGGTTTGATGATCATCCCCGATCCTTCGATTATTCCTGCTTCCTCCATCTTTTTAACCCTTTGATGGATGGCAGCACCTGAAATTCCACACTCGCGTGCAATCTCTAGAAAAGGCATTCTGGCGTTCTTAACTAAATACGCCAAAATCTTTTGATCAATAGCATCAACTTGATATTTATCCGCCATATTGTTACAGATTCATGTTTTTGGGACAATAAAAGTAATAAAATGTAATGTAAAACAACCCAATTTTTAAAAAAACATTGTTTTTAATGCGAATAAATGCTTTGCGAAAGGAGTTTCGGAGAATGTTCTATGCGAAAAAGATTTTTAAATAAGTGAAGGGCTGAAAAGACAAGGGGATTTAATCCGAAAATCCCCTTGTCTTTATCTTGCAGTTTAATAATTACCATCGGGATACATTTCCTTCCACCACCCTTCCTCGTCTTTCAAATACTTGGCAAACCATGCCAAAATGGTATTAGTCCATTTAACCCTTTGTCCATACTTAAGAATATGGTGGTCGGCGCCTTCAATCTGAATAAGATCAACGGGTTTTCCCAACAGCTTAAGAGCTGTGTACATTTGGATACTCTCACCCACAGGCACGTTGGTATCATCGGAGCCGTGGAGTAGAAGAAGAGGGGTGGAGATTTTATCGGCACTGAAAAGTGGGCTCTGATTCACGTAGAGATCGCGGTTATTCCATGGGAAACTGTTGGCACTGGCTGCTGCACTGTATGAATATCCCCAGTAGCCCTCGCCCCAGTAGCTGGCAATGGAGCTGATTCCGGCATGCGAAATGGCAGCAGCAAAAATATCGGTTTGGGTTAAAAGGTACATGGTCATAAAACCACCATACGATGCCCCTATACACCCAATCTTACTCTCATTGACAAACGGGTGCTGCGCTACGAATTGTTTGGTTCCCTCAATAATTTCATCAGCGGTAACTTTCCCCCATGCATTGACATGAGCAGCCGAAAAATCCTGACCGAATCCAACAGTTCCGCTGGGCTGCAGAACCAGCACAACAAAGCCATTGGCAGCATAAAGCTGTTTGGGATATCTGCCTCCGAAATCCCGCCCAACGGGCGTGGTTCCACCATAGTAGTAAACAATCATGGGATACTTTTTATCGGCAGAGAAATTGGGAGGTAAATAGTAGCGGGTAAGTACCTTTTGACCCCTGCTTGATGTAAACCACCACTCCTTAACATCGCCAAAAACAACTTGCGAGTAGTTTTTGGTTTCAACATCTTCGATTAGGGTAGATTTTTTGGCTTTAAAATCGTAGCTATAGGCTTTTGGCCATGATTTTACCCCCGATCCATAGTAAACAGCCAATGGCTTACTGCGGGCAAAGTCGATGCCGTTTATCATCTCCTCGTTCAACGCAATGCTTGCGAAGGACTTTTTCTGAGGGTTAAACTCGTAAAGCGTATTCCTGTCCTCATCGGTGGTGGTGAAATATATTCTGTTGGAAATAGGACACCAATACGCCCGATCGATGGATGGATTGAAATCACGAGTAATGGCTTCAACATTGCCTGTGGCAATATCATAAATGTATGCCTGAGTATCGTAAATATTGGGGGTTTTGCCCGGGCTAACGTTAACCCCAAGATCACCAAATGCCAAAGATGACCCTGTGGCTAAGAGTTTCGCCCCATCCGGCGAGAAAGAAACGCTAACGCTAAAGAGCTTGTCTGTCCATAGTGTATCTACTTTCAAGTTGGATAAATCCATGCGATACAGGCTTTGCCTGCTGTATGGGCGCTCCAGATAATCCTCTTGGGAAGTACTGAAAATAATGCTTTTGCCGTCGGGAGAGATGTCCTGAAGATGGGTTGATTTATTCCCCCAGGTAAGGCGCTCATGAATTCCGGTAGCGATGTGGCCAATGTATAGGAAACTACGGCTACGCCAGAAAGGCTGTCGGTCTTCAGGTGATAAAATCCGCCTGAAATCATCTTTCTTCCCCTCATCTTTTTCGAAAACCGAGTAAATTACAAACTCCTCATTGGGGCTCCAGGTATAGCTCGATATCTCGTTGATGCCCTTTAGGAGCTCTGTTTCACTTCCTCTATCCAAATCCAGTACCCAAACATTACCCGACGAAAGGTATGAAAGCTTATTCCCGACGGGCATCCACTTCAGCTGCGATACTCCCGTCTGCCTAAATGATGCCATTAACCTTTTATCGCTGAGGCGGATTACACGACGGAGGTATGAGCTCTTTTCCGTTTTCGGGTCGATTTCGGAGGTTGTTATCAGCACCATGTCGCCTGCTGCCGAAATGCTTATTCCCGATAATTTAGGACCCTCGAGAAGATGGCCTAACGTTTTGGTCTCCCTCGGGTTTAACGATACATAAATCCCTTCGAGAAGGAAATCGCCTGCGGGCTTAAGGTATGCTTTCAATCGTGAGGGGGAGGTGAGCGTATCGGGTAGTAACACTTTTAGTATGAGTTTGTGCTTTCCGGGCATCACTGTAATATCCTTTGAAATAGCCGCTCCGTCAGCACTGGTAGAGTATCTGTCAGCTGTTTTCACTCCATCCCAGTATGCTTCGAACGCCGCGGTGGATTCAATGGCCAATTTTCCTTTCCAAAAACTTTCCGTTGCAATGTATGTGGCCAAAAAACCAATCCGATTGCCACCCTCTTGAAAGGAGTAATAAAGAGAGCTGTCGCTTCCAGCCTTTTGAATAGTCCAAGCCGTTTTGGTATCGAGGAAAGGTGCCCCATCCTTTGGGGTAAGGCTCGTCAGGTCGATAATGGGCATTTTCAGCAGATCCGACGATTTGAATTTGTCGCCCTTGACATTTTCCTTCTGAGCAAAGGCGGGGTTTTCAACCCCAATACTTCCGGCCTTAAGCCATTCATTAATCAATATTTCCTGAGCAACCGCAAAAAGGTGAGACCCAAGAAATACAACAATCAGTACTGTTGTTTTTAAACGATTCATATTTAGCATTTTAGAATGATTTGTTAGAATAATTAAAATTTAATACGTTACCGTTACGGCGTTTCATAATGCACATGGAATATACACCAACCAATTGGACTACGCAGATTGTAAAAAGTCAAAAACCAAGGGCAAGGAAAATAAAATTTGCCGAAAAACCAAAAAAGTGCTACTTTTGCCGACTGAAAAAATGGCCCTATAGTTCAATGGATAGAACGAAGGTTTCCTAAACCTTAAATCCAGGTTCGATTCCTGGTGGGGCTACATGGGGTGATCTGTTCACCCCTTTTTTTATGGTTTGAAATACATCCGAAGAGCACCCGAGCCATCGTGATAGTAGTTTGGCTTATGGCCAAACAGAATAAAGCCGGTTTTATGGTATAGGTTTATGGCAGGTGCATTATTCTCGTTCACCTCCAGCGTTAACTTTCGAAACTTACCCTTGCTGACTAACACTTTAGAAATGTCAATCAACATATTGGCTATCCCCATGCCTCTTGCAGCTGCATCTATGGCTATAGAATAAATCCTAAGGGTTTTGCTCCCTTTCCTTTTTAAAAGGATGATGTATCCAATGGGTTTTTTATTGAGGATGGCTGTGTAAAAAAAAGAGTTGGGGCTTTTTAGAAGATATTTTAATTGGCGCGGCGAAAAGGCATCTTTGCCAAACGAATCGTTTTCAATGGATATGATGTTTGGCAAATCGGACTGTTTAGCCCTGCGTATGGCAACTCCTTTTTTTCCCAAGGATTAATGGTGTTTATTCTCCAATTTTCTAACGAAGTCGTTGATAATCCTGTAGTAAAGTTCATCGCCCAGAATGGCATCTTCCACGCCATAGTCAATGCTGGGATTGTCGTTTATCTCGATAACCACGCCCTTTTCGCCTATCATTTTTAGGTCAACTCCATACAGCCCTTTGCCGATGAGCGATGTGGCCTTAATGGCATTTTTCAGTATGGCCTTGGGTACCTTGTACATGGGGACGGCTTCGGCCATACCGCTACGGCTTTTTCCTGAGTTTTGGTGATAGTAAATCTGCCAGTGCCCCTTGGCCATAAAGTACTTACAGGCATAGAGGGGTTCACCGTTCAGCACGCCTATTCGCCAATCGAAATCAGTTGGCAGATACTCCTGGGCAAGCACAATGGCCGATCGGCCAAAAAAGTCGTTTAAGGTTTGTGAATATTCCGCTTCATTCTCTACCTTTTTCACACCGTTTGAGAACGATCCATCCGGAATTTTGAGAATAAAAGGCGCTCCGAGGCTATCGGCTACTTGAACGAAAGAGTAAGGATTTGACTTAAAAATTAGCCTCGACTTGGGAGCAGGAATACCTTCCCTAACCAGGAGTTCGTTGAGATAAACTTTATTTGTGCACCGGATTATTGAGAGCGGATCGTCGATAACAACCATATCGGCTTGCTTTGCCTTTAGGGCAACCTGATAGGTAATGTGGTTCAGGGCAGTGGTTTGCCTAATGAAGAGCGCATCGAATTCCATCAGTCGAAGCAGATCATCCTCGGTAATCAGCTCGGCGTTGATATTCATCTTTTTGGAAAGGTCCACAAATTTGGCCAAAGCTTTTCGGTTACTGGGCGGAAAGGGTTCATTGGGATTGTGAAAGATGGCCAAATCGTAACGGGGCGTTTTTTTTAGGCGTGGATTGCGCCATACCTTTCGGTTGAACCTGTCCAACGCTTCGGCAAAATGGGTTTGCTGCTCCTCTGTAAGCTCCGAAAATTTTAACGGCTTTATTGATTCAATTTGATTACGCGCCTTGTTGTTGAGGGTAACCCGAAGGATGGGATAAGGGTAGTTGTCGAAAATAAACCTTGCGATACGTTCCAATCCCTGTTCAACGCAGGATCCGAAGAACACGTCGAGATACCACAATTCGCTGGTTATGCTGTTCTTTTCAATCCAGCTATGGCAAATTTTATGAAGGCTGCTATCCATTCGTATCCCTGTGTCGGACTCGAGCTTATTAAGCACTTCGGCATTTGGTATAACCCTATGTCCGCGCGCAGTTGCAAGTAATGAGCAGTAGTACCCTTCGGAATTGTAGGTAATTTCACTGCATAGATTGATGACCAGCTTTGGGTCTTCAAATGACTCCTTGCGGAGGTAGTCAGAAGCGGATATTACACTCTCCGAAGGATAGTAGGGTTTCCACAACGAAATATCATCGAGCAGAATGAGCACTTTTTGCATAATGCCTTAGGGTAAGTTAATTAAGTAATAGATATACAGCAGGTTCTGTTTTGCTTTTTATTGTAACCCTATTTTGCAAAGGTTATCACAAAATCGGTATAAAAATCTTAAAAGGTAAAAAATATTTTTAACCTAATATGGTTGTTAGGTTGTTGAATATCAGTACAATATTTTGTTGTTGAAAAAAATGTTCAAATTAAAAGCCGCTTTTCTCCGTTTGGCGGTGGTTGTACTGCCGTTGGTCTATAATAAGCAGGCTGTGCCTATTGGCTAAACCAAGAAAGATAGCTTCAATTGAGGCTGGAGTCTCTGCAGAACGGGGAGGGAAGGAAAAAGGGGAAAGTGAAACGAGGTTCGGGGTTTTAAGTTTGACGTTCGGGGTTTCAAGTTTGACGTTCGGGGTTCAACGTTCGGGGTTCATCGTTGGGGTTCGGGGTTCGACGTTTGGGGTTCGACGTTCGGGGTTCGGGGTTCGGGGTTTGGCGTTCAACGTTTGAGGGTCTTGGTTCTCAGTTTCTTTGTGTCCTCTGCGTCTGCTTGGCGTTCTTTGCAGTAGAATTCGTGAAACGTGCCCTTCAACTTCGCTTAGGGCTCAGGGACCGTGAAATGAGTGCAGGGAAACAAGGGGTTAGACCCCCGGCCCCCAAAGGAGGAGTTGGGGAAAGGGTGAAAGGAAAAAGCATTTTCCATCGTCCGCAGGACATGGAAACGTGCGGGGAACGGGTAGCATATCATCGACTTTCAGCCTAAGCAGTAAAATATTTGATGGTACTGCCCACAATATCGGAAAGCAGATTATCAGCCAAGCGACTGGCCCCCAGCCTTAGCCATTGGTTATTCAACCATTTTTCGCCCAATGTTTCTTGAACTATTTTGTAGTACAGAACTGCATCGGCAGAGGTAACCATGCCTCCGGCAGGTTTTATGCCCACCATGCGGCCCGTGGTCCGGTGATACTCCTTAATGGCTTCGCACATAACATAAACCGTTTCGGGAGTAGCCGAAATATCCATCTTGCCCGTTGAGGTTTTAATAAAATCGGCACCGGCCTCCATGGCCAAAAACGATGCCCGACGCACAAGGCTCAACGAGGGAAGTGCACCGGTTTCTAAAATAACTTTCACATGGGCATCGCCGGCAACCTCTTTAATCTGCTGCAATTCGGAAAAAACGGTGAAGTAATCGCCTGAGAGAAAGGCCCCCAGTGAGATGACCACGTCCAACTCGTCGGCACCCATCTCGAGACACATCTCGCACTCCGAGAGCTTAATGTTGATAAAAGTTTGTGATGAAGGAAATCCGGCAGCAACAGAGGCTATTTTCACATTATTGGCTGTGAGTGATTGCCTCACAGAGGCAACAAGCGAAGGGTAAACGCAGATAGCGGCAACGTTTGGCAACCCCGGAAATTTCTCCGAAAAATCGCTAACGCGCTGTGCAAATAGTTTTCCCCGCTCAATGCTGTCGGTGGAGTTAAGCGTTGTCAGATCGATAAGGCTGAAACATGTTGCCAGCAATGCCTTGTCGGATACACCGCTGTTGAGTTGCCCTTTAATTTTTTCAACCGTTTTGACAACGGCATTTTCATCCACAGCAAGATTGTATTTGTTTTCAAAATCCATATGGCAGAATAGTTTTTTTCAAATTTAGCAACCGGATACAAAAAAGACAACCCAAAAATTGGTTTTTAACAACTCGCATTGTCATCCTGCACAAACAATATGGAATATAAATCTTAATTCATTTGCCCATGTTTGGCTTTCAGAGGGATAGCATATCGAAGAGAAAAATCGAAAAAATCGGAAGGGGCAAATCAAACTTTACATTTATTGATGCACTCCAATATTTTGGATAGATTTTGCTCACGAAGAAAGTAGTAGGTGTTTTTTCCTTCCCTTTTGGAGGCAAGTACACCCTTGTCTTTTAGTATTCCCAGGTGGTGCGACGTTGTGGATTGTTCAATTTTCAGCTTTTCATGAATCTCGGTGACCGACATACGCTTGCCATCTTCCAGATGACTCAGAATGGCAATACGCATGGGATGAGCAATGGCTTTAAGCATATTGGCTGCTCTTTCCAGTTGTTCAATCTTAAGATCATTTACTTTAGGCATGACGAAAACAAATTTAAATGCCACAAATATAGAAACATTTGTTGATTCACAAGGGTTGGGTTAAAATACTTCGTATTTGCTTGTTGCTAAAAATGAAGGGGAAAGAAATTTTTAAGAAAAAAGTAGTTAATTTGTCATCGTTTTAATCCAACGGAATTGACAACCCTTGATGCGATAAAATACCCTGTAAGGAGGGAACTGGAAGAATTTGAGGCCTATTTTCAAAAGGCAATGAAGTCAAAAGTCCCCCTGCTGGGCATAATTACAAACTACATATACCGAAGGAAAGGGAAACAGCTACGCCCGCTTTTAGTTTTCCTCACAGCCGGAATGACCGGAAGCATTAACCCATCTACTTATATTGCCGCAGGCATGATTGAATTGCTGCACACAGCCACTCTTATTCATGATGACGTGGTGGACGAAGCCTACGAGCGGAGAGGATCATATTCAATCAATGCGCTTTGGCGATCGAAGGTTGCCGTGCTGGTGGGCGATTTTCTGCTTTCTAAGGGGTTGCTTCTGGCCATTGAATCGGAGGAATACGAGCTGCTTCGTAATATGAGCGAGGCGGTAAGGGAGATGAGCGAAGGCGAATTGATTCAGATTGAGCGCTCCAGGAGGATTGACACGGATGAGCCCACTTATTTCGATATCATCAGAAAAAAAACGGCAGCGCTAATATCTTCCTGTACAGTGAATGGAGCTATTTCGGCGGGCGCACCGGCTGAGGATATATCGAGGGTAAAAGAAATTGGGCTTAACCTGGGAATGTCCTTTCAGATAAAAGACGACCTGTTCGATTACCAGTCAAAGGGTATTCTGGGGAAACCCATAGGGAATGATGTGAAAGAAAAGAAGCTTACCCTGCCATTGATTCATGCCTTGGAGCAAACCAATGGCACTACACGTCATCATATCCTGAAACAAGTGAGGAGAAGCCGCAATAATGCTGATGCGCTAAGGGAGGTTATTGATTTTGTGCATGCTTCGGGGGGGATTGAGTATGCCCACAGGAAGATGATGGAATACAAGGAGAACGCCATTGACACCCTTAAGTCATTCCCTGATAACGAGTATAAAAAATCGTTACTACAATTGGCCGATTATATAGTTGAACGCAATCATTGATTTGTAACACTTTTAACATATGGGCATAATTGATTTAGTTATCCTTGCGATTCTCGTTTTTGCAGGGTTTGGAGGGTTAAGAAAGGGATTGATCAGACAAGTTGCCGCACTGGCAGGATTACTGTTTGGGATTTGGGGGGCAATCCATTTCTCCGAATTTACAGCCAATTTTCTAACCCAAAAGTTTGCATTAACCACCCAATACCTTTCATTGATAGCGTTTGCCGTAACCTTTTTGGTCATTCTGGTGGGCATTCATTTTCTAGGAACACTTGTGGAGGGTGTTTTCAAAATGGCAGCGCTGGGATTTGTTAATAAAATTCTTGGGGCATTCGTTTCGATTATAAAAACGGTGCTGATACTCAGCATTATCTTTTTACTAATCGGTAAAATAAACCATAGCCTACGCATTCTCCCCGATGACTTTGGTGAAAAATCACTGCTATATAAACCGATTGAAAAATTGGCTCCCCGACTTTTCCCCTATTTGCATTTCGATGAAATTAAAGATAGCATCGGGAAAGCGGTGAAATCGGAACCCTAAACCCTTTTGCTATGCATTTTGACTTGTTGTAATTGAGTTTTTACCCTCATATTTCTTTGGCTAATCATTATCTTTGCCGAAATTTTTTTTGAATATGAACTTTGTTGAAGAACTTCGCTGGAGGGGCATGATCCACGATATCATGCCGGGAACGGAAGAGCTGTTGAGCAAAGAGATGACAACAGCTTACGTAGGAATCGATCCCACCGCATCATCAATCCATATCGGCCATTTGGTTTCGATGATGATGCTAAAGCATTTTCAGCGATGCGGACATCGCCCCGTTGTGCTGGTTGGCGGAGCCACGGGAATGATTGGCGACCCTTCGGGCAAATCGCAGGAGCGTAACCTGCTCGATGAGCCAACCCTTAGGCACAATCAGGAATGCATTAAAAAACAGCTGGCCCGATTTCTCGATTTCAGTACCGATAAGCCCAATGCTGCCTTGATGGTAAATAACTACGACTGGATGAAAGAATACTCTTTTCTGGGTTTTATACGGGACATTGGCAAGCACATCACCGTGAACTATATGATGAGCAAAGATTCGGTAAAGAAAAGGCTTAGCGGCGATGCCGGTTCGGGTCTATCGTTCACCGAGTTTTCGTACCAGTTGGTACAGGGAACAGATTTTCTTCACCTTTACCAAACATTGAATTGCAAACTGCAGATGGGCGGTTCGGACCAGTGGGGTAATATCGTTACGGGAACTGAGCTAATACGCAGAAAATTGGGGGGTGAGGCATATGCCCTGACTTGCCCGCTAATGACAAAATCGGATGGGGGGAAGTTTGGGAAAACCGAGGAGGGAAACGTTTGGCTTGATCCAAATCTGACTTCGCCATACAAGTTCTACCAGTTCTGGATTAATGCCTCCGACGAGGATGCCGAGAAATACATCAAAATTTTCACTACTCTCGACAGGGACACCATCGAAAGTCTGATAAAAGAACATAAAGAGGCGCCCCATTTACGAAAGCTTCAAAAAGTTTTGGCCCGCGAAGTAACAATAATGGTTCACTCCGAGGCTGATTACCGTACGGCGGTGGATGCTTCCGAAATCCTGTTTGGAAATTCCACTTCTGAAACCTTGCGCAGAATAGACGAAAATACCTTTCTTTCCGTTTTTGAAGGTGTGCCACTGTTTGATATAGAGGCCGAAATTCTGGTGAAAGGGGTACCCTTTTCTGAATTGGCCACCGAAAATTGCGGGATTTTTCACTCAAAAGGCGATTTGCGAAGGACAGTTCAGGGGGGAGGAGTAAGCGTTAATAAGGAAAAGGTAAGCAATGCCGAAATGCTTATTGATTCTTCGTCTCTGATTAACGGAAAGTATATCATCGTGCAAAAAGGCAAAAAGAATTATAGTTTGATAAGAGTTAAGCAATAAAAATCTGAATAGTATGAAAAAAACAGTTGCCGACTTCAACCTTAACGGGACAAAGCTGGTTATGATGGTTTGGAGCAGAAAGCGATTCTTTCTTCTTGTGGGTATCATCGCTTTTATATCCTCTTTAGCAGTTTCTTTTCTTATACATCCCAAATTCCAGTCAACGGCAGTTCTGCTTCCGGCAATATCAACCCAGCCTTCCAAGGATATAGTGGTACCCAATCGGGTAAAGGGCTTTATCATGTTTGGTGAAGACGAGGAGGTGGAGCATTTATTACAGGTGCTATCCTCTGAAACCCTTATGAGAACCATAGTGGAAAAGCACAACCTGTTTGTTCACTACAGCATTGAACGCGATAGTAAACATGCCTGGAGTAAGGTAGCAACAGTCTATTCAAAGAATATCTCATTCAGTCCAACCAAGTTTAGAAGCGTTAAAATTCAGGTATTGGATACCGATCCTGAGTATGCCGCTTTACTTGCCAACTCCATTGTTGAAATTGCCGACAGCCTGATGCGTAAGACAAAGCAGGATATGGCCCTGCGTGCACTACCCCTATTTGAGGAACAATACCGATTCGCTTTATCTGAAATTCAACGGGTTGAAGACAGCCTTTCGGCCGTAATGAAAAGGGGAGTTTTAGATTTACCCTACCAGGCAAAGGAGTTGACCGGCGCATACGCTGCTGCGCTCACTTCAGGCAATAGCGCATCGGCGCAGAGGATTAAAAAGGAGATGGAAAGTTTAGGCGTAAGCGGTGGGGCATTTACCCGCTATTTACAGGAAATGTTGCATGTATCGCAACAGATGAAGGACGTTAAGGAGGCACTATTCATTATGCGAATAGAGGCTGCCGGCGAAATTCCATCCCAATTCGTAATCGATAGGGCCGTACCCGCCGACAAGAAGGCAAAGCCTAAAAGGATGACAATTGCCCTTATATCAACCCTATCGGCACTATTTTTTACATTCTTTCTGCTCATCCTGATTGACTTTTTTAATACGATGATTGACCCGGAGAAAGGTGAGGAATAGGCGCGAAATCTTTTTTATTGTTATCTGCAGTCTGCTGTTCATTGCGGCCAACACTTACTATATGTACAAGGAAAGTTGGCTGCTTAGCGTTATACCCTTTGTTTTTCTGGTTGGTTTTTGGTTACTTTTTTCGCCTCAAAAGCTTTTCTTTACACTGGTATTCCTTGCCCCTTTATCAATAGCCCTAAGGCGAATTGTGCCGGGGTTGGATTTCGATTTCTGGTTTCCAACTGAACCCATTTTGGTCATACTACTCGGCCTGCTTATTGTCAGGTCGATTCAGGAGCGTTTTTTTGCCAAAGAGTTACGGAATCATCCCGTTTTCATTGCCATACTTTTCTTTTTAGGATGGTTAATTATCGCAATTGTTCCCAGCGAATTGCCTGTGGTTTCCATTAAATATTTTTTAGTCCGTTTTTGGTTCATTGGCATCTTCTTTTACTTGTCGTATATTATGTTCATGCGCGATAAAAAGAACATAAAAAAGTACCTCTGGGCATACATTTCAGGGATGTTTATCGTTGCGGTTTTCTCATTGCTAAAGCATGCATCGAAAGGTTTGCTCAACCATTATGCTGCCCATCAGGCGTGTGCGCCTTTTTTTATCGATCATACATCCTACGGTGCGGCATTGGCATTTGTCATTCCGGTTACTATGGCTCTTGCTTTCAGCAGCCAATCGAGAACAGTCAAATTTATTAGCTGGTTCTTTTCCTTTTTCTTTCTCGTTGCATTGGTTTTTTCGTACTCCAGGGCGGCTTGGGTAAGTTTGGTTTTTGGTGCTTCTATTTGGCTTCTTATTCATTTTAAAATAAAATTCCGAACTATCCTCATTGCAGTATCAATGGTCATTGGCCTCTACTTTCTTTTCAGCCAAGAAATTTTATGGCGGTTACAACGCAACACAACCGATTCAAGCGGCGATTTTGCCGAACATATACAGTCAATAATCAATATTAAAACCGATGCCTCCAATCTGGAGAGGCTAAACAGGTGGGATGCCGCCATGAGCATGTTTGAGGAGCGCCCTGTTTTTGGCTGGGGGCCCGGAACCTATCAGTTTCTTTATGCACCCTTTCAAAAGAGCTACAACAAAACAGTGATTAGCACCAACTTTGGGACCCTGGGCAATGCCCATAGCGAATATCTTGGGTTGATGTCCGAGGCAGGTTTTTTGGCTATGCTGGGATATGTTTTCATCCTGTTGTTTGCGCTGTACAGAGGTATAGTTTTAATTGGAAAGGTTACGGATAAAGAGTATAGAAACTTTCTTGTGGCCTGTATCATTGGTTTGTTAACCTATGTTTTCCATGGTTTTCTGAATAACTTTTTGGATGCCGATAAGATTGCTGCCCTTTTCTGGGGCTATATTGCCGTGATAGTTGCTTTGGATATGCGCTACTCAGGAAAAATAGTTGTTGACACAGCTGGTGAAGTCCATAGATTCCCATTAGGAGAACTCAAAGCCCAGCATTGAAATATCGTCGAATATTCCAAACCCTTCAAACTGCTCTTTATCCTTACGGGCCTTAAAAATATCCTGAACATTTTTGCTTATGGGGTCGTTGTTGGACAGGTTTTGTTCAATAATCTTGGTGCTGAGTTCAACCTTGTTGTTGTTTATGTACTCCACAAGGCCGTCTGTATAGCATAGGAGTTTTGATTTTTCGGAGATGCGTATTGACCCCACTGAGATGAATGGAATATCTTCAACCATGCCCAAACCGACACAGCCTTCGTTTAGCAGCGAGATATGATTGCTTGCCATACTGTATAGCACCGGAGGGTTATGACCCGCATTGACATACTCAAGTTGCCTTCGGGTTCTATTGTAACGGCCAATGAAAATGGTGATAAAACGTTCACCCTTGGCCGTACTCATTATCCTTTCGTTCAACTTCTCAACAAGCCCGGTTAATGTAATGTCGTGAGTGAAAAGAGCCCTCAGGTTAGCTTGAAAATTCGACATCAGCAGGGCGGCAGCCATCCCTTTCCCCGAAACATCAGCAATACAAAATCCAACTTCGTCTTTCCCAAGTTCGATGACATCGTAAAAATCGCCACCCACCTCGGAATGGGGGTGGTAAAATGCGTGAATTTTAACCTCCTTGGTTTGCGGAATTGAGTCATTATCGGGAACCAGCAAATTCTGCATTTGCGATGCCAGTTCCAACTCCTTTTTCATGGCCTCCTGTTCAAGGGTTTTGTGAAAAAGCCTAAGATTTTCTATGGCCACAAAAATTATAATGGAAAGGGTTTGCACGAAGTTCAAGTGCTTAATGGTGGCACTAACCCCTTTGGCCTCCTCTTTGGTATCGGCTATTAGTACATAGGCAAGGGGGGCATTATTTTGAACAACGGGTATCACTGCATCGAATGCATGAAGCGTTCGTTCATGGGATGAGCTGATAAAAGCAATGTCGGTAATGGAACTTAAATCGCGCTCTACATCAATTTGATTGGTTAAATCGGCAGAACAGTTGGTGGCTAAGATAAGTTCCCATGTTTTTTCGAATTTGTAAAAGGCTACCCTATCAATTTCCAAATCGTTGTTCAGAATAATGCGAAACCTCTCCAGCAGGTCTTCGGTTTTCATATCGCTGCTAATGGCCTGTGCCATGCTTAACAGCGCATTAAGTTTAAATGTACTTAATTTAAGCCTCTTAGATGAAACGCCGAATGACATGTTGAAAAGTGGCTAAAATATTTGGGAATAAGATACAAAAAAACAATTAACCCTACCCCTTTTTTTTAAGAAAAGAGTAAAAAATAATAAAAAATTGAACGAACAACCTTTATTTTACCCTTTCGGAGTATTCACGCGTTCTGGTATCAACAGATATTACCTCTCCGATATTGATAAACAGAGGCACACTGATAGTAGCACCGGTTTCCAATGTTGCGGGTTTTAGAGCGGTTGAAGAGGCTGTGTCGCCACGTAAACCCGGTTCGGTATAGGTAACCTGAAGTTCAACGAATGGGGGCAATTCACATGTAAGTACAGTTTCTTTTTCTGCATGTACCATCATTTCAACACGCTGGCCCTCCTTCATCAAATCGCTGTTATCAACCAGCTCTTTAGCCAATGAAATCTGCTCGTAGGTTTCCTGATGCATAAAATGGAAACCAAGGTCATCTTCATACAGGTACTGGTAGGGGTGCCTCTCTATTCTCACCGTGTTAATTTTTACCCCCGCCGTGAAGGTATTTTCAATTACTTTCCCATTTTCAAGGTTTTTGAGCTTGGTACGAACAAAAGCTCCGCCTTTTCCGGGTTTGACATGTTGAAATTGGACAATGGTGTATAGTTTGTCGTTAAATTCGATGCACAAACCATTCCTAAAATCAGCAGTTGTAGCCATATATAAATTTTTTATTCACGGGGCAAAAATAGCAATTCATTGGTTTTTTTGTTGAATTTTAAGCAGTCATTTTTACAAATATACGCTAATGATGCTTTAATCCCTTAAAACTGTGGCGAAAAGCCTACAGTTGCTACTTTTTTGAAGGTTCAAATGCATGGAGTAGCCCCTTGTACTCGATTAAATCGCAGAAAACTGCTCCAACGAAGAGGTTGAACCGGATACGGATGGGGAGAAAATTTTTATCTTTTGAGAACCAAACAATCATATCATCGGGGTTTTTAAATACCCGACCGGTGATAACAATGGGTATTAGTTTCATACACTCAACTTTACCTACCTTTGTTTTAATCGTTTCGTAACCCATAAAGCGAACCCTGAGGGTGTACTGCTCGTCGTCGAAATAGGTTTCTACCAACAGCGTATCGCCCACGGTTAACGGGTTCGAAAGCAAATGATTCCTAATGTAGTAGAATGCTGAGAGTATATCGTGGCTGTTTTTAGGAACAACTACCTCACCGGTGGATGTGCTCTGCACAATGGAAGAATCAGCCCGCGACCAGTGATCAAAGGTTTGCACAGTGTACTTTGTATAACGTCCTTCGTTAATATCGCGAATGGCCTCATAGGGGAGATCGGTTTGTACGTTTGTAAAGCTTTGGTAAATGTCGTTAACGTTATACAATGCGTTTGCCACTCCAACGGTCTTTCCGTTTAAGTGAAGATGGTTTACCGGACTGCCTTTGTATATGCCCCGTTTAACCTCCATTACCGCCTCTCCTCCCCGGATAGGGCCATAGTATATGGAGTATTTCAGGTATTCGCCCGCTTTAAATGCCGGGAGATTTTGGGAGTATGAGGGGAAATTGGCAAACAAAAGGAAAAGCCACAAAAGCAGATTGCCCGAGAAAACTTGCCTTAAATATTCAAGGATTGCCGGACGTCTTGTTTTTGGGAACAGTGGCAATAAAATCTTTAAGATATAAGGGTTCGAAATAGGCAACATCTTCAAATTTTGCATTTAGATAATAATTCCATGCAATGGGTATCATAAATCGTGCCGATGGTTTAAAATCGTCGTAAAACAGTGCATTCGAGTGGGTTAACACGGATTTTGCTTTGGATGACCCATTTCCAAAAAACATTATCCGCCGGGTGTCAAGGAATTCCATGAAGCTGGAACTATCTAAAATCTTGGCCTCAACGCCGGTAACTGCATTGAGTTTGATATCGAACACCTGTGTATAAACCTCCATTCTTCTGGCGTCAATCATTGGGCAGAGCAAATCGGGCAATGGGGCTTTAGATTGATTCATCTCCTGAAGTAGGCCTGAAGACATCACCAGAAGGCTTTCGGGTGCGATCAGTGGGATATTTAAGGCATAGCACATCCCCTTTGCAACCGAAACCCCTATCCTCAATCCGGTGTACGATCCGGGCCCCTTGCTAACGGCTATAGCCTCCAGTTGCCCGGTGTCCGTCCCTGTGTTTTTCAGAATGGCTTCGATGAATTGGGTTAACTGCTTGGCGTGATTATATTCCTGATCGTGCGATTCAATGCAATCAATCAACTTTTCGCCATTGCTTAGCGCAACCGAACAAGTATTGGTCCCCGACTCGATGGACAGAATCAGGCTCATGCCTATTTTTTCGTTTTTAGCAGTTTATCCCTTTCGACGCGTGTTATATGTTTGCCCTGATCCAGCCTTCGTGAAATGGCGCTAAAGGGGGCTACAATCACATCCTCGTCTCCATTGAGCCCCCCGGTAATCTCTATGTAACGATTGTCCTGAATGCCGGTTTCCACCACAACCATTCTTGCGGTATCGCCCGCAGCAACAAAAACTACCTGGTTGATTTTTTGTTTGGCCTGATTGATCATTTCGTTGCTTGTTTTCGAATCATCAACAGCCTTTTCCTTTACGTTGGCAGAATCGGCCCGTGTGGTGACCGATTGGATGGGTATGGTAAGGATATTATTCTTAGTGTTGGTTTGAATTTCAACGTTGGTTGACATACCCGGACGGAATGGGTTTGGCTTTGATGCCGATATGAGATGTTTGTATGAGTTTTCAAGAAAAAAGATACGCACTTCGAAGGTTGTTACCTGATCGGTTGATATTCCCGTGGTGCTTGCAGAATTGGCAATTTGGGTAACCGTACCTTTGAATATCTCGTCGGGGTATGCGTCAACGTAAATCAGTGATGTGTCGTTAAGTTTAACCCTAACAATATCATTTTCGTTAACATTTACCCGTGTTTCCATTCTTGCCAGATCGGCAATCCGAAGGATTTCGGTACCTGCCATTTGAGCAGTTCCCACCACCCTCTCGCCCAGCTCCACGCTTAGCTTTGAGATAGTGCCACTCATGGGAGCGTAAATGGTGGTCTTTTTGAGGTTCTCATTGGCCTCTTTGAGCGATGCCTCGGCGCTCTCCACGTTGAAAAGGGCAGCTTTAACATCGGCTTGTGCTACCTGATAATTGGTTTTGGCAGTCTCAAAGTCCGACTCCGATATAGCCTTCTGCTCGAAGAGCTGTTTATTCCTGTTGAAAGTCAATTCGGCCTGCACAAGGCTTGCTTCGGCCTGTGTCAGCCTGGCCTTTGCCGAGTTAACGGCGGCCACCGTTCTCTCTTTTATCGATACATACGTGTCGGGTTTAATACGGCAAAGCAACTGACCCTGTTTTACCCTATCCCCTTCCTTCACGGTAAGTTCAATGATTTCGCCCGAAACCTCAGGGCTAATTTTAACCTCAACCTCCGGTTGAATTTTCCCGTTTGCCGAAATGCTTTCCGTAATGGTGCGAAATACAGGCTTTTCAACGGAAACCTCAATGGTATCGGGTTTGCCAAACCAGCCTTTCTTTTTGCCTATAACGGCGATGATGAGTAGCAATACAACGGCTGCAATGAGATAACGTAGAATACTTTTTCGTTTCATGGTAGATGTCAATTACAGGCTAATGGGATTACCCTTGTAAAAATCAAGAATTTTCGTTTTAAAAATAAATTCATACTTGGCACTTAGCAAATCGGCCTGTGCTTTTGTCAAACGCGTTTTGGCCGTGGTATATTCCAACGAGTTTACCAGCCCAACGTTGAATCGTTCCGTTGAGTACCGGAAGGCCTCCTGAAGTGCATCAACATTCTTTTCTGTTGCTTTGTACTTTTTCAGCGATCCAACAGCATCGGCATAGGCTTGCTGAATATCCTTAAAAAGGAGGTTCTTCTCCTGCTCAAGGATCAGCTTGGCATTTTCAAGGGAGATGTATGAATTTGATATGGAAGTTTTAACTTGGAGCCCATTGAAAATGGGCACAGACATGCTTAGGCCGATATTAAAACTTGCGTTGGCACGCATCTGGTCCATAAACGGGTCGTTTGAAAACCCAAACGGGGGTGTTCCCAAATACCTCCTGCTTCCTGAACTATAGCTCGAACCAAGTGACAACCTGGGGCTGCGTGCACCCTTGGCGACAAGCATACCTTTTTCGGCACTCGATACTTTTAGCAATGCACTTTTTATTTGGGGCATTACATTTTGCGCATGGCTGAATATATCCATCGGCGAATCAACGGGAAATGTCTCTTCGAAGTTGGAAAGATTGGGCTGAAGAATTGAAAACCCTTCGGTTGATTTGAGATCCAGCAGTTGAGTTAGCGTAAGATAAGCGAGGTCGAGCTGGTTTTGCGCATTCACCACCTGCAGTTCGTCCGATGCAAGTTGGGCCTCAATGTCGAAGAGGTTTCCCTGAGGAAGGCTTCCGGCGTTGACAAATTGCTGTGTCTTTTCCAGCTGTAGTTCTGTCAGTGTCTTTTGCGATTTTGCAACTTCCAAAAGCTCGCGGCTATACAAAATTTGCAGATAGGCTGCGGCAATGTTAAGGGATACGCTATTTTTCAACTTTTCTACGTCGCTTGTGGAGGCCAACAGGTTTAGCTCTTCCTGTTTTCTCGTATTGGTAATTTGAAATCCTCCGAAAAGGGTAACTGTTGAGTTGACGGAAAAGCTGGTTGCCTCCATATCCTGCGAAACGGTGTTGGTTCCGTAGTCAATGGCCCGGCCAAAGCTGTAGTTGTGGTTTGCTGAGGCATTTAGGTTTGGAAAAGCGTTAAATCTGGCACGCTGAAGCTGATTGCGGCTTACCTCCACATTCAGTTTCTGCTGTTTGATATTAATGTTATTGTCGAGGGCATATTCAATGCACTGCTCCAGACTCCAGGGCTCCTGACCCAATAGGGAAGAGGCGGTGAGGACAAAAACAAACGCAAAAGGAAGCTTTGTTAAAAAGAATCTAAGCATGGCCATAGTGGTGAAAAGAGTTCACGAAGTTAGATAAAAAGATTGTTTTCGGGTTTAAATCCAAATATTTTAAACAGAATTAAAAGCTAAAGGATGCTAAAAGGATTATTGGTAAGATGAAATTGAGAGCGGATAGTTGGTGAAAGATAATAAAAAAAACTCATGCAAGTATTTGTAACACGAGAAATTATTTACAACAACTGTCTGTTTTCTGTTTTATTTCATTAACGTTTTGGCAGCTTGGCGAAGGCACGGTTTTGAAATACTAAAGTTCAAATTTAGCACTAATGTTGATAGTAGCACAAATGTTGAATTAACCACGTCTGCCGTGCTTTTGCCAAACTGCTTGTTATAGCCAGTGGTTCTTGTCCATTGTGCTTGTAAACCATTGTCATTTTTGAGTTTTACAGTCTTTGTCGTGCCGGCTTGTGTGTCGGGTGTTTTAATTTTTTTTGAAGGGTAGGAAAAAATATTTTGAATTTTGTCTTGCGTTGGGGCAGGCATACTCTTTGGCAAGCTATGGTCTGAGATTGGGCTTGTGCGGCTTGCCAATGTGTATGACTGCTGTGCGTTGGCTGTATGTGTTTGTTGTCCTGTCATTACGCTACTTTCTGTTTGTAAAGATGTTCCTGGAATTCTATAAACAGTCTGCTGATGTTTGCCACGTCTCCCAAAATTTCTTTTGCATCTTCTAATGATTGATACTTGTTTGTCAGCAAGATGGGTAGTTTTTCTTGGTCGAGTTCGTCCACACCTGTTTCAATGTATTTACTCAAAACGAAACTAATAAACTCCTTTTGTTTGTCGTTGAGTAAAGCAAAAATTGTCGCTTCGGCTGCTTTTGCTCTGGCTTCTCTTGTCATTGCGATATAGTCGCCATTGAAAACGTATTCCAACACATCATACAAGTCGCTTTTTTCCATATCTACCAACTTTTGCAAAGTCAATAAGTCGCCTTTTGGAAAACCTGCTGCATCTAAATTCTCCAACAAAATTTTTCTTGTTAGTGGATTGCTCCAAAGTTTCCGCAATTCTTCTTCGTCTTTGAAAAGTTTGGGTAACTCGCCAAACAGATTATTCAAAAATTCTTCGGCTGAAATTGGTTTGCCGTCTGCACTCCAAAAAGAAGTTGAAATCATATGTTTGATTTCTCTTTCCTTTCCGTTTTTCAGTTTGATTTTTACTTTCTTCTTGCACACACAAGGTCGTTGCCCACATTTCTCACAAGGTTGTGGCGGTTGTTTTTCACAAATGCAAGGTCTTTCGCCACAAACAGGACAAGGTTTTGGTGGTACATATTCACACTCACACGGATTTTGTCCGCAAACTTTGCAAGGTTCTTCTTCTAAAGGTTCACCGTCCCATTCGGGGTCGCTGAAATGTTTGTAAGCATCTACAAAGTCGTAAATGGTAAAAAACTCTTTGCCGTCAAACAATCGTGTGCCACGACCAACGATTTGTTTAAACTCAATCATTGAATTGACCGGGCGAAGCAAAACAATATTCCGAATGTTCCTTGCATCAACACCTGTAGAAAGTTTTTGTGAAGTTGTCAGAATGGTAGGAATTGTTTTTTCATTGTCCTGAAATTCTCTCAACAGTCTTTCGCCTTCTTCTCCATCATTGGCAGTTACACGAACGCAATAAAATGGGTCTTTGCTTTTGGCGTTTTGGTTTACCAAATCTCGTATCAATGCTGCGTGTGCTTGATTGGCACAAAAAATAATTGCTTTCTCGTTTTGGTTGGCTTCATCTAAAAAGATGTTAACCCGTTTTGCTTCTCGTTCTACAATTTCAATCGTTCGGTTAAAGTCCTTTTCTTCATAGAGTTTGCCTTCTTCAATTTCTCCTTCTACAATCGTGTCGTCCGAAGTGTAGCGGTAATCATCTAAAGTAGTTTTAATGCGTTTTACTTTGAATGGCGTTAAGAAACCGTCATTGATACCTTCTTTCAGCGAATAGATATAAACAGGTTCACCAAAATATTTATAAGTGTCCACATTGTCTTTTCGCTTTGGTGTGGCTGTTAAACCCAATTGAACAGCTGGACTGAAATATTCTAAAATGCCCCGCCAATTGCTTTCGTCATTTGCTCCGCCACGGTGGCACTCGTCAATGATGATAAAATCAAAATAATCTTTTGGATATTCGCCAAAATAGGGTGCAGGTTTTCCTTCTGTATCCGTGCCACTCATAAAGGTTTGAAAAATGGTAAAGAAAATGCTGCCGTTGGTTGGCACTTTTCCGCTTTTCTTTATTTCATTAGGTTTTATCCGCACCAACGCATCTTCTGGAAATGCCGAAAATGAATTATAGGCTTGGTCTGCTAAAATGTTTCTGTCCGCTAAAAATAAAATTCTTGGTCTGCGGCTGCCGTCTCGTTTTAAATTCCAACGGGTTTGAAAGAGTTTCCACGCAATTTGAAAAGCTATTGCCGTCTTTCCTGTGCCTGTGGCAAGAGTGAGCAAAATTCTGTCTTTGCTTTGTGCAATGGCTTCAACGGTTCGCTGAACGGCTATTTCCTGATAATATCTTAACTGCCAACTTCCACTTTTATCTTCAAACGGCACATTGGCAAATTGCTCACGCCACACTTCGACAAGCTCAGTGTGACGGTCTTTTGGGAATGTTTTGTTCCAAAGTTCATCTGGGCTTAAAAAGTCTGTTACCAAACCTTCTTCGCCTGTTTTCATACATATTTGGTAAATATCTTTTCCGTTGGTGCTGTAGGTGGTTTCTAATTGAAGTTTCTGTGCGTATTTTTTGGCTTGCATTACGCCTTCGCCAACTTCCTGTTCATCACTTTTGGCTTCTACAATTGCTAACTTGATGCCTTTGTAAACCAACACATAATCGGCAATTTCTTTTTTGCCACGACCACCGCCTGTTTGTATTTTTCCTTGCGTAATGTGGTATTCACGAAGGACTTTAGAGCCTTCCACAACGCCCCAACCACAAGCTTTTAGCTTTGGGTCTATGAGTTCGGCTCGGGTTTCTGCTTCGTTCATTTTCTTAATATTTTAGCTTCCAAGCCAACCGATTATTGGTTTAACAAAATCAGGGATTGGAATTGTTTCTTCCTGTGCCATCAGTCTGGCTCTTAAAGTTTTATTTCTGCCAAAATTTTGGCAATGCTCTTGGTATATTTTTTCGGTATAGAATTTTTTACATTCATCTTCATAGTTCTTTTCAAATACAAAAACCTGAACACCCTTTGCTGCATATGAATTTAGAAGCTCGTTATATTTTGCTTCTTCGTCTTTTTCATCTTTTTTGAAGTCTGAACTATCTGTATCGTAAACTAAGCCGACTGGTATTTCAAAAGAAATGGCTAACTCAATAAAGTCAATCAAATTTCTTTTTCCACCAACTTCAATGATTGTGCTACCAACACCATCAAAATCAATTCCCATTCGTTTTGCAAATTCTGGGAAAGCCATTTTTTCTGTATCGCCTTCAACTATAAGAAGTTTTCTTGCAAAGAACATTTCATTCCGTTCAGGGTCTAATTCTTTTCTAAACTTATTCCTAAGAGCATCACTTGTTTTAAAAGTTGATTTTTTTATGTGTGTACCATTATTGTTTTTTGAAACAATTACAATTTCATTGAACTCGGGAATTGTAACAAAATGTGGTGAATGAGTAATGTAAATTACTTGGTTGGTTTCACCAATTTGTCTGATAGTTTTATAAAGAGAGCGTTGCATTTGCGGATGCAAATACATTTCAGGTTCTTCGATTAAAAATAATGCACCTTGCTTTTTTCTGTCTTCAAATGCTTTAAGAATAGCCAATACTATTGCATTTTGAAAACCTGCTCCTAATTCTGTTGCATTAATGTTGTATTCGTGCTCCTTAACGTAAATTTCTAACGACTTGTAAAATTCAAGTGAACTTAATGGATTAAAGTATAAATCGAGTTTGTCTGTTTCGGTTTCAGGATTAAATCCGAGTTGTTTAAGGGCATTATCTTTTATTGCTTTTTCAAGAGCAAGAAATTCATCTGTTCTTAAAGTTCTTATTGCTTCATCAATGGCTTGCTTGAATCTTTCAATACGTGGTAACATTTTCCCGCTTCCTTCCTTTCCAACTTCAATAAGGTTTTCGGGATTTTCAAAATCTGTATTTATATCTTTCATCAATGTGCCAAGTATAGAATTTCTGCTACTCGGAAGTTGATTTTTTAAATTTCTATCAGTGCCAATAAAAATAACTGGAAATGCTTCTTGGATTTCTTGCGGAATTGTTGTTAAGGGAACCATTTGTGGCTGTTCACCTTTTTTTGGTCTTGATTTAAAACCGAATACTGGTTTGTCATTGAGTTGCAAACATTGTTTCTCTAATCTTCTCTCTCCTGAATTTTCACCCTTCTTGTATCGGGTATAAAAAAATCTGACCTTGGGGATTTCAACAGGAATACCAACGAATTGCTCATATTGAAATGGTTCATCAAACTCAAAATCAATAACAATATCTGTGTCGTAGTCTTCATTATAAACATCATTTTCAAAGAAGGTGTTTTTGGTTACCCAATCTCTGCCAAGAACTCTATAAATAGCACTCAGTATGTTACTTTTACCACAGTTGTTAGCACCAATCAAGGCATTAACCTGTTCAAGATTTAACTCCAAAGGTTCTTTTATTGAACGAAAACCTTGTATGCAAACTTTTCTAATTCTCATACTGCCAATGCTTTTTCAGTTTTCAATTCTCCCGCAAATGCCTTTTGCAAGATTGATTTTTTGAGTTCTTCCAAATCTTCTAATTTCTTTTGATACACCGCTTCCAACTTTTGTGTTTCGGCTCGCAGGGCATCTAATTGGCGGACGATGGTTTGTTGTTCTGTTTTTGATTTTGGAAATGAGATTTGATATTTATTAAGTTTTTCGATGGTTAATGCACTATATGCCGCCCCAATTGCAAGGCTTTTTATTTTTTCAACAAATGCAGTTAGTGCATATTTTAAGTAGTTAGTATCTAAACTATCAAAATTCTTAAACCAAACAATATTTCCGTCTTTAAAATAAAATTCATCTTCATTTTCAATTACCATTATTTCACCAATAGTTCCTACTGCTGACATTAATAAATCTCCAATTTTTGGAACGCCAAAAGATTGTTTGATTTCCTCGTATCTTTGTCTTGAAATAAATAATTCAAGAGTTATTGGTTTCCCGTTGGATAATTCTTTAATTTCTTTTGTTCTGTAAAACGGAACACCCTCTTTTACATACTCGCTTTTATATATCCGCTTACTTGATGTAATAGTGCCTAATTCATCTAAGCAATTTACTTCCCAATTTTCATTCCCACTCTCGAACACCCCCTGCAAATAGCTTTCAAAAAGTTCTTTGGCGTTTCTAAGGTTTTGTTCTGCATTGGCTTTGGCTTTATCAATAGCCGAAAATGCACGGTCTAAAATGGAAACTATGCGTTGTTGTTCTTCGAGGGATTTTGGATAAGAAATTTCTATTGGAATTAACGCTTGTCTTGTAATTTGTGGTTGTGCAGCTCCCGTAATTACTTTTGATAAATCAATTCCTCCACGAAACAAATACTCTAAAAAACGAAAATCAATAGAATTGTCTTTTGAACGAACAACCATTGCATTTCCATTTATCCACGATTTTGGTTCTGAAATATTTACCGAACCGCAAGTTGCACCACGACAAGTAATCAATAATTGTGGTTCTTCGTGATTGTATTTATCATATTTTCCAATAATCCCATTTGCACCAAATACAGGATGCGCACCATTTTCAACCATTTCTTTTGTTGAAATTGTTTTTGGTTGATACATTTCACAAACTTCCCCTAACTTTTTTATTTGCCAACCCTGCTTCATATCAATTCCGAGATTGCGTTTAAGATTTCAGCACTTTCCTCGTCCAATGTTTTTATTTCTTCCAAAATGGCTTGCGGTTGGCGTAGTGCGGTTTCTTCTTTTTTGTTTGGGTTTTTAACGCTCAAATCAAAAGTATTTTGGTCAATATCTTTTACATTTATTGTCCACGAATTTTCGCTATCTGCAAAGGTTTTTTGCAATGCTACAAACTCTGCCAAATCATTTTCATTAAGCGGATTGGTTTTGCCCAAATTGCGGTCAAGGTTTAGTTGATAATACCAAATGTTTTGCGTGGGTTTTCCTTTCTCAAAAAATAGCACAACGGTTTTCACACCTGCACCTGTAAAAGTTCCGCCTGGCAAATCCAATACAGTATGCAGGTTACAACTTTCCAATAAAGTTTTGCGTATGGCAACGGTGGCATTGTCGGTATTGCTCAAAAAAGTGTTTTTAATAACTACACCTGCCTTGCCACCTGCTTTCAGAATTTTAATAAAGTGCTGCAAAAAAAGTGAAGCGGTTTCGCCTGTTTTAATCGGGAAGTTTTGCTGCACTTCGGCTCTTTCCTTTCCACCAAAAGGCGGATTGGCAAGCACTACATCATAGCGGTCTTTTTCCTGTATGTCGGCAAGGTTTTCAGCAAGCGTATTGGTATGTATAATGTTTGGAGCTTCCACACCGTGCAAAATCATATTCATAATGCCAATGATATACGCCAATGATTTTTTCTCTTTTCCGTAAAAGGTGCGTTTTTGCAGTATCTCGGTTTCTTTGGTAGAAAGGGACTTGGAATTTTTCAGATAATTAAAGGCTTCGCATAAGAAACCTGCACTACCACAAGCACCGTCATAAATTTTATCGCCAATTTTTGGTGCAACCACTTTTACAATGGTTGTAATGAGCGGTCGGGGCGTATAGTATTCGCCACCATTTCGCCCTGCGTTGCCCATATTTTTGATTTTATCTTCATACAGATGGCTCATTTCGTGCTTCTCTGCGTGAGTGCGGAAACGCAACTCGTCAATGCGGTTAATCACTTCACGCAAATTGTAGCCGCTTTGTATGCGGTTTTTTAGTTCGCTGAAAATTTCGCCAATTTTATATTCAATCGTGTCAGCACTTTCAGCACTAGTTTTAAACTTTTTGAGGTAAGGAAAGAGTTTGTTGTTTACAAAGTCGGTGAGGTCATCACCAGTCAGGGCGTTGTGGTGATCGAGTTTACCGTCCTTGCCTTTTGGCATTGCCCAAACTGTCCATTGATAATCTTTGTCAATAATGGGTGTGTAGGTTTTGCCTGTTAGTTCGGCTGCTGTGGCTCGGTCGCGTTCCAAGTCATCCAGATATTTGAGGAACAAAATCCAAGAAGTTTGCTCCACATAGTCCAATTCACTTCCGCAACCTGCGTCTTTGTGAAGTATATCGTCAATATTTTTAAAAGTCTGTTCGAACATTATTTATTTCTGTTTTTATCAATTCGTAAAGTTATCATTTTTGTCGGTGCGTTGGCAAAAAATGGCTCTTTTGGTTTTTTGGGCGTTGGCTTGTGTGTCGGAAAAAACCAAATGTGCCATTTGTGCGGTGGCATTAAAATTTAAAATATTTTGTGCGGTGGGAAAAAAATTAAAACACAGAAGGGTAGGCAATGAGTGTCGGCTTACTCGTTGTCCGATTGTTGTATCGTTTTTATGTCTGTGTTCACCTGTCAAAATGGTTTACTCTCTGTTTAAGTTTTGGTTGTTTGTTCGTTCTTTGCACGGTCGTCCTACCATTGGCTATAACTCGTTTATACCCGCTACTTCATTGCCCCAATACACCCCAAGCGGACGGATAGGCGCAACCGGGTTGCATACTATTTCTCAATAGTATGGTTAAAGATATAAAACATATTAATTTTAAATAGCCAAAACCATAAACTATAAACTGTCAAAAGGATTTTTAATACACTGAATGCTTTTAGTGGTTACATGGGTATATATTTCGGTGGTTTTGCTGCTTTAATGCCCTAAAAGTTCTTGGATGCAGCGCAAATCGGCACTCACCTTAAGTAAATGCGATGGGGAATTGAGAACGGATTGTTGGTGAAGGGCAAACAAAAAACCCTACGCAAGCATTTGTAGCGCAGGGTGTGGTTGACCTACCAGGACTCGAACCTAGACTAACAGAACCAAAATCTGCTGTGCTGCCATTACACCATAGGTCAATCCAAATAAATTTTGGCGGTGCAAATATAGATTCTTTTTTTTGAGTAACAAAAAACCCTACAATTATTCTCTATTGCTCTACCAGCTCATCATCTTTCATAACCCATGTTTTGCCAACCAATTCATCGGGCCATTTAAATGTGTAGTCTTGATCGGAACTTATGAGCATTTCAACACTTTTGTCTAAATAAATGGCTTTCCCTTCAGGGATATTTATGGTTATGGATACTTCCTGAGCCCGCCATTTATCGCCCTTCGACAGGAAAAAGTAAGGGTATAGATTAAGCGTTGAGCCTTCCAGCTCATATTTTAAAGATATCCTCTTGGCGCTGTTCCGGGCCGACAGCTTTGTTCCCCCCCTCGATATTTTTACCACAACCAATTCAAATTTTTCGCCTGATGCTTTGCCAAAGTACAACTTGGGTTTTCCAACAACGGAAGTGGTTTCGTTATCGATTGCCACGGTATAGTGATCAAATCGTATGGGTTTTTCAGGAATTACAAGAGTAGAATCAAGGGGCTGGGTTGTTAAAGTAAGCGTTTTGATTTCCGTTTCAGAAGTGATAAGTTCAGTTTGCTCTTTAACACTTTCACGTATGGTAAAACTTCGGGCTTGCATGAATACCACAAAAGCCAGTACCAAAAACGAGACAATCCAGGCCGATGCAGATAAAACGAAAAATACACTATCCCGCACCTTAAAACGTAAAACCATTCGAAGTCCCACATAAATAATGGCAAGAAGTGGTATGGCCACTATAAGAAAAACGGGAATGGAAACCCACAGCATGGATCCCAGATCGAATGTTGATCTTAAGAATTCACTCAATGCCAATTCGGTATAGCTGGGCGAAAACTCAGAAATTACAACCCCTCCAAAAAATATTGAGCCAATGGCTGCAGTAATACCAAGCAGGCCGACGCAGATAAAAGTTATGGCAAGGATTACCCCAATGGCCTTGAAAAGACCCGCCAAAGCAACGCCCAGGGCGATGAATATTTTTCCAAAAAATGAAAATATCTTTTCAAAAAAGGTTGACACATTCCGTTTGTTCAGGTTCTCTTTCACCTGCTGATACTCTCTCTTTATGTTCTTTTCAAGGTTATCGAAATTAATCGCTTCACCGCGCATTTCCATTCGCTGGCGAGTGGTTTCGGCCTTAGGCAGGGATATCCAGAAGATAATATAGGCCAAAAGCCCAAATCCATTGGCAAAGGTTAGTATGATGAACAGGATACGGAACACCAATGGATCAATACCGAAATAGGCTCCAAGTCCGGCCCCGATACCGGCAATGGCAGCATTATCGGGATCCCTGTAGAGCCGTTTTTTGGTATCGCTTTTATAGGTACTGCTATCGCTTTGGCTTGTGGTTTCACCCTCGTCGCTGACAATTTGTTCGGGTTCGCCCAAAATGGCTATCACCCGGTTCACCATATCTAAAGTTATTACTTGGGTACGACCAAGCATCTCGGTCAATAGTTCGCCTGCCCTTTCTTCAATGTCATTCACTATTTCATCGGTTTCGGGCGAATTGCCAAGGTGATTTTTCAGGGATTTGATATACCCGTCCAAAGCGTCAAATGCGTCCTCTTCAATGTCGAAGGCTACTCCACCAAGGCTTATTTTCACTGTTTTCTTCATGTTGTCGTTTGTTATAGGTTGTTTCTAATGGCATTCACGGTTTCTACCAGCGTATCCCACCCCGATTCCAACTCGGCCAGAAATTCTTTCCCCTTTTCGGTAATGGAATAGTATTTACGAGGAGGGCCCTGAGGCGATTCCTCCCACCGGTAGCTCAGCAACCCGGCATTCTTCTGCCGGTTCAACAGGGGGTACAATGTCCCTTCTACCACTATCATTTGCGACTCTTTGAGCTTATTAATCAAATCGGTGGTGTAGGCATCCCCACGCGAAAGCAAGGATAGTATGCATAGTTCAAGTACCCCTTTACGCATTTGAGCGTTGGCATTTTCAACTTTCATTGCAGTATGATTTTATGTTTTTATTCGTCCTGGAAAGATCTTCCTATGTTCTCAGCATTTACCGGCTCTCCCTTCATTTCAAGTTTTTCGGCCACTGTTAATGCCTTTGGTATTGCTATCCAAAGTATTATGTAAATAAGCAGTCCTCCTCCTCCCCAAAAGAAGATAATGATAAACAGAACCCTGATTAATGCTACCTCAATATTCCAGTAATATCCTAATCCGGAACAGACGCCGGCAATTACTGAGCCGTCAGGATCCCTGTAAAGCCGTTTTTTGACCCTTTCGCCACTGTAGAACGATCCTGTGGTGTTTGTGTCATCGTTGCTCTCCATGTCTGATGGCTCCCCCATTATCTCGATTACACGGTTTACCTCGCTTAGGGTAATAACCATATCGGGTGAGGTTAGCCTTTCTTTAAAATGTTCGGCCATCCTGCTCTCAATATCTGCCATAATTTCTCTGCGATCCTTATCCGAACGGAAATGGATTTCGAGTTTATTAATGTAGGCGGACAAGCGGTGGTAGGCATCTTCTGCAAGGTGGAAGACCATACCCCCAAGACTCACGGAAATGTTTCTTTTCATTTTTATTATACTTTGTTAAGGATAGTAATATTTTTCTGCAAATATAAATAGTAAATTAATACCATGCAATACATAGTATATGTTTTTTAAAAATATTTATTTTTTTTAAGTAAAAGAATATCTATTAATTACAGTCATGCGGAATTTGTTGTAGGTGTTGTCTCTTAAAAATCCTATCTTTATAGTGATAAAAAATGCATGTTATGAACAGTAAAGGCATACTGAATAAAATGACCTTTGTGAATAAAGGGAGTGAGTTCAATATAATTCCGAGCTATGAGTTGGAAATGGGCTCAACAAAGCTTGATTTATCGGATATTATAGGCAAATCTATAAATCTAAGATTTTTAAACAGAATTACTTGCATTAGCTGCGGTAGGGACACTAAAAAATCGTACGGCCAGGGGTATTGTTACCCCTGTTTTATATCAGTACCACAAACGGAAGAGTGTGTTTTCCGCCCTGAGCTTTGCAGAGCGCATGAGGGGGAGGCGCGCGACATGAAATATGCAGAACAGAACTGCTTAGTTGACCAGTACGTTTACCTGGCGTTATCGGGAGGGCTTAAGGTAGGAGTCACACGGTATCATCAGGTACCCATTCGATGGGTAGATCAGGGTGCGGTAAGGGCCATTAAGGTAGCCATAGCCCAAAACAGGTACCTGGCCGGTTTGATAGAGGTTGAACTGAAAAAAATATATGCCGATAAAACCAATTGGCGCAAAATGCTGATGGGCAATGATCCCTGGCAGGATTTGACCGAAAAGAAGCGGATTGCTATAGAATATATTGAAAGGCAAGGCCTTAGTTTTCGCATGGCTGATGATAATGAATATTCAATTCAGTATCCTGTTAAATCATTCCCCTCAAAGATTATCTCCCTTAATCTTGATACCGACACTCAAGTCAGCGGAGAGGTTGTTGGGATTAAGGGGCAATACCTGATCTTTGCAACAGGTCATGTGCTAAACATCCGAAAATTTTCAGGCTACCACGTGGAAATCAGCTATTAGACGTTTTTCTTTATGCAATGTGTTACAACCGATGCAAAGTGCTAAGCATTATCGGTGTGTGCAGTAATGTCGTTGGATAGTTTCAGAATTTTGTAAACCTCACCGTTGGCATCGTGAATAGGAGTATACGTTTCATGGAAAGTGTAATTCTTCCCGGCAATGGTAAAGCAGGTAGTTTGCTTTTGGATATGGCCATTGCGGAGGTTGGCCCAAAATTCATTGTAGCTGCTCCTTTGCTGATCGCTCATCACCAGATTTTCTGAATGATGCCGCCCAATGGCATCTTCGCGCTTAATCCCCTGTAAATCCAGATAAGCTTTATTCATGTTGATAACATAACCATTGGTGTCATATTCAGCCACATAAGAAGAGGCGTTGATGGCCTCAACAAGCCCTTCCATCTCAGACGCTTTTCTTGCCGATTCTTCCTGAGTAGCCTGCAATTCCTCCATATTCTGTCGCATCTCTTCCTCCTGTGCTTTCAATATCTCCGATTGCTCCTGAGACACTCTGAGTAGCTCGGCAGTTTTCTGATTTATTCTCACTGTTCGCAGGGCCGACGCTATGCTTTCGGCTATTTTTTCCATAAACTCTATCTCATGGGGAAGAAATTTTTTGAGGGAGGCCAGTTCGATGACACCAAGCACGTCCTCATCGATTTTAAGAGGTATAAGAAGGACTGAATTGGGGCGGGCTCCGCCAAGCCCGGAGGTGATTTCTATATAGTTATCGGGTACTTCCAAAAGGTAAATGGTTTCTTTCTCCACAGCACACGAGCCCACAAGACCTTCACCCTCTTGAAAACTTCTTTCGATATACCTTATCCTGTCGTAGGCGAATGCCGAAACCAAATCGTAAGTTACTTCTCCTTGGTTTTCGTTGGCAATAAATAATCCCCCAAGATTTGCTTTTAAATACCAAACTATATTCTTTATCAGCTCATCCCCTAATTTTACCAGGTCGTCGTTATTCTGCCTAAGAATTTCAGCAAATTTGGCTAATCCTTCGTTTATCCACGATCTCTTTTCTTCTTCTTCCTTCCGGTTTCTCTCCTCTTCACGGGCTTTCTTCAGGCTGTCTCGCATTTCGATAAGCGATTTTCCTAAAACATCATCCTCGTCGAGGAGATCCAAATCCTTATCCAGTTCTCCCTTGCCAATGCTTTTGGCAAATTCTGTTTTAACCAGTAGCCCATCAATTGACAATGAGAGTGCTTTTGCCATTACCGATATTTCGTCACCGGAGTTAATGTCGAAATAAAATGAGTTATCAATTTTGCCTCTGGCCAACTGAGAGAGCATTTCGGTAACTTGTTTAATGGGCTTGGTTATATTATTGGCAAGGTAAAAAATAATGAGTATCAGAATAAGCAAGCCACCAACACCCACTAAAATCCCAATGTTGAGATTACGATTGGCTTCGGCCAGGATAATATTTTCCGGGACCATAATGCCCAGCGACCAGGGAGTTTGAGTTCTGCCAATGACTATTGGAGAGAATGAGTAGTACATTTTTTCTCCATCGCCATTGGAAGATGTGAAGTTAAAATTTTCACCCTTTTTTATTTTTTCCAATATTCGGTATTGAGAATTGAGCTGCGGGTAAACCTCTGCAATGTTTTTACTAAATATAGTGGAATCGGGATGGGCAACGAACGTTCCATTGTATGAAATCAGAAAGGCATCGCATTGAGGATAAGGTTTAATATCGCAAATTAAATTTTGAAAACGTCCAAGAAATAGATCGATACCAACAAGCCCAATGAATCGCCCGTTTACAAACATTGGAGTTGCCAGCGAAGTCATCAGCCCTCCCTTTTGCAATGCCGACAGGTATGGTTCAAGAATGGTTTCCTTTCCCGCATTTTTCAATATGGCATATGTTTCGGGGTCGCCGTCTAGGCTGCGCTTTTCGTATTTCGATAATAGCTTGCCATTTTCATGGTAAAAAATATGAATCCATCTTCCGTAGGGTTTATCCCAATCGGGGTATAGGTATGTAAATTCCCAGCTATCCCAGATGGCATCAATATGCTTATTGTCAGTTATTATTTGCTTATACATTCCCATGATTAGCTCTCTCCACTTATCGAAATCCATCCTTTTATGCTCCAGGAATGATCGAGCAAGAGTTCGGGTAATGGTTAAGTCGCTGTTCAGCCAATTTTCTACAACGGCCGAATAGTTGTCGGTATATGAATTGGTCAGTTTAATAGCGCTGTTATACAAATTCTTTTTACCCGACAGGCTGAAATAACCAATGGTAAGCGAGAATAATAATACCGATGTGCCCAGAATCAATACTAAAATTTTCTGGCTAATTGAGAGCTTAACTTTCATTGCCGTTGTTCTATGGATAAACAGGGTTTAAGGCCATAAACATAGTAAAAAAAATCATACTTAATTCTTCGCGCCTTATTGATTTGCTAAATATGACCTGCAAAGTGGGACAAATCTAATTATATCGTTATGATAATTGATAGAATATTGATAAATTTGACCCCTTCAAATTTGTGGCATCTACACTGAATAGTATGGTAACCAACGATAGGAGCGATAGGGTTAAGATATTAAAATCCATCCAGCTGTTTAGCGCTATGGATAACGCTATGCTGTTGGAAATTTCCAAGTCTCTGACTACTGTTAATCTTAATAAAGGGGAAATTTTATTTAAAAATGGAGATCTTGATTACGCTCTTTACCTCATCGAGAAAGGAAAGGTAAAAGTGCACGTTGGAACCCATATTTATGCTTACTTTGGGAAGAATCAGTATATCGGAGAGTATTCGCTTTTAGACTCATCTCCCCGTAGCGCTTCGGTAACAGCAGTTGATAACTCCCAGCTGTTACGTTTCGATCAGAAGGATTTTTTAAAGTTAATTGACAAGCAGCCTGAAATTTCCCGTTCTCTACTCAAAGGATTGGTACACAGGTTAAGGGATTACAACACCATAGAGGTTGAGCTTACCAAAAAGAATATCGAAATTGAGAAACAGAGAAAAGAGTTGGAGAGGCAGCGCATGGAATTGGAATCGCTCAACTCTACAAAGGATAAATTTTTTGCCATCATTGCGCACGATTTAAAAAATCCATTCAGCACAGTTCTGGGCATTAGCGAATTGCTTGCCCGTGAGTTTGAATCGTTTGATCCGGATAGCCTTAAAAATTTTATAACTCAGATTTATAAGTATTCAAACAACACATACAACCTGTTGGAGAACCTGCTGCAGTGGTCGATGCTGCAAACCGGTCGCATGCCTTTGCGTCCGTCCATTGTCAATGTAATGGATATAGTTCAGGAGAATGTTGAATTGCTTTCCGGGAATGCTAAGCAAAAAAATATTCGAATTACCATTTCCAAGAGTAGCGACTGCTATGCTTATGTCGATGTAAACCAGATTACTACCGTCGTTAGAAACCTGCTTTCAAATGCCATTAAGTTCACAGAGATCAATGGAAAGATTAATATCAAAGTGAAATCTAAAAACGGGTTCTGGGTTGTATCGGTTGAGGACAATGGCATAGGCATTGCCGAAAAAGACATGAATCGTTTATTCCTGCTGGACTCCAACCCCACCACCATCGGGACTTCACAGGAAAAGGGAACGGGACTGGGTTTAATTCTCTCCAGGGAGTTCGTTGAGCGAAACGGGGGAAAAATTTGGGTGCAAAGCCAGATTGGCGTTGGAACAACTTTTTCTTTCTGCGTGCCCAAAGGGCAAATGGAGCATACAGAGTAACCCTTTTTTTACATTTGAAAAATAGCAAATAACCACTGGGAGTTATATTTTAATGCCCAGAATGGTTACATCATCAACCTGAAACGAACTTCCCATCCAGCTGTCGAAGGCATTATGTAATATCTCCTGTTGCTCCGCAAAGGGTTTCATGCTGTTTGAAATAATACCTTTTTTCAGCTTCACGGATCCATATTTGCTGTGTTTACTTCCTCCAAGTTGATCGGCAAAGCCATCGGTTGCAAGGTAAATGGTGGCTTTGGTATTTTTCAGCGAGAGGCTGTGGTTTGTGAAAGCGCTCATTCGGGGCGAATGCCCAACGGGCATTATATCGCCGTTGATTTCGTATAAAACCCTGCCATTTTCAGAAATTTGCTTTGCAGAGTCTTTTATCTTGTCAAGCGTAGTTTCATCGTCCGATACAATCCATAACGGAATTTTTGCTCCGGCATACTGAAGTTCGCGTGTTTTCAAATTGAAGGAACACAACGCTATATCCAATCCATCCTTATGCAGATGCTCAACATCGTTCTGGCTAAGCGATTCGATAACACTTGAGCGTAGGTGCCCAAGAATTTCTCCGGGTTTCGTTATTCTGTGCCTGACAACAATGTCGTTCAGCGCGGTGATCCCCAAAATACTCATAAATGCTCCCGGCACCCCGTGTCCGGTACAATCGGCCACGCAAAGAATCTGATGTTCATCAAAGCAGGTAGCCCAGTAAAAATCACCGCTGACCAATTCGCAGGGTTTCATTAGCACAAAATAATTGGGGCTGATTTGCCTAAGCACTTTCTCGGACGGAAGAATGGCTGCCTGTATGCTTTGGGCATAGCGAAGGCTATGGGTTGTATTTTCGTGGAATCGCTCCAGCAAATAATTCTGGTCCTGAAGCATGTCACGCTGATTTTCAATCTCATCTCGCTGGGTAATAATCTCTTCCTTTTGTTGATTGATTTCAGCATTCTGCCGTGTAAGGAGTTGATTTAGCCTTTTTCTCCTGATATTGTTCAAGTAGAGTAACACTGTGAATATCAGCATCAATAAAAGCCCTATGAGTGTAATGTGCTGCACAAAGGATTTTCGCCTTAGCTCAAGCCGGTTGATCTCTTCGGATTGTTTTAGCAGCTCAATCTCTTTCTCTTTTCGTTCCGTTTCGAATTGGGTTAAAAGTTTATCAATGTTCTCCTGTCGGGAAACATTGCCTATGGAATCTTTTATAACGGAATACTTGTTAAGCCATTCGTAGGCATTACTACAATCGCCCAGCTTATCATAATATTTCCAAAGGAGTCGATAACCGGTTTCGATAAGCCGGTCGTAGCCATTCTTTTTGGAAATTTCAAGGCATTTGTCAATGCGGTTTTTGGCTAGCGAGGGTTTGTCGAGCATGAGGTAAAGATAGGCTATATCACTATTAACCTGTGCAATGGAGTACAGATTTTGAGTGGAGTTGAAAAGAGAATCGGCATTAAGAAGGTACTTTAAAGCTTTGTCGGTTTGCAATAGTTCGGCATGTATATTTCCTAAATTTGCCAAACACTGCGCTTCGTTGAACTGCATATTCCCTATGGCTTTATACTGTTTTAGGGCTTTGTTGTAATAAAATATGGCCGAATCAGGAACTTGCAGCTGTTTATAGCAGTTACCGATGTTCATACTTGAAATGGCCTCTCCTGATCGCCTCTCAAGCGCAATGAACAGCCTGCTTGCTTTTTTGTAGAAAACAATACCCTCATTATAGTTTTTATTCTGGTAGTAAAGATTTCCCAAGCGGCCATAAAGCACTGCCATTTCAGATACGTTTTTATTCTCATCCAGATAGCTGATGGCCCTGGTGTAATTTTCAATGGCCTTACTTAAATCGCCTTTTTGAGCGTAGCAATTGCCAATATTACTGATAATCCTTGCGACGATAACCGGATCTGTTTTTTCATTTGTATTTTGTAGTGTAGTTTGCATGGTGTGCAGCGCTTCTTCGAAATGCCCAAGGTCAAATGAGAGATTGCTGCGGATAATTTGATTGTTTAAATAATCATCATTTACCTTGGTTTTCGTAATCAGCCCGTCGGCCTTATCGATATGGAAAAAGGCCGAATCGGGATTGGAAGTCCAAAACAGTTTTGCAATTTCAATATGGGTTTTAGCCAGAACATGAATGTCGTTGGTTTGCCTCAAAATGGTGTAAAGGCTATCGAGTTGACGATCTGTGGCACGTGTGCAAATCGGATTGCACAGGTATAATGCAAACAGAAATAAAAATACTTTTATTGATGAATGGCTGTTAAAGGCTTGCGACAGAATGGTTTTCATATGCACTATGGCGTAAGGGGTTAATGGTAATTATTTACGATACAGCAACCAGTTAAAATGGGCACAGGAACGATTGTTTCACGAAAAAAGCCAGAGCAATTTACTGCAAAAAATTGAATTAATTGAAAAGGTTAAGATTCAATAGTGAAAAAAACTATTCCGTAAGGAAATCTGCTATTACCCCATCGGAAACGATAAACTTTTTCGGTTTAATTCTATAATTAGAATCGCATTTTTCCAGTATTTCCAGCTGCATGTATTTATTGGCAACCCTTTCTATTCTGTTGGCCTGATCAATGCCAAATGTTCCGGCTATGTAGCCATTATCTATCCCCCATATGGTTCTGAGGGAGGTTAGCAGATACTCATTAAGTATATCCTTCTCTGATAACAGCTCGTTTTCAGCCTCAATGCTACCTTTTTTTATGGCATTTATCCAAGCATCAACCGACCTTGGGTTCCACGCTCTTGAGGTTTTGTTGTATGAATGTGCCGAGGGGCCTAATCCAAGGTAGGGAATCTGTTTCCAGTAGGCTGTGTTGTGCCTTGAGAAATAGCCCTCTTTCCCCAGGTTTGAAATTTCATAATGGATAAACCCATTTTGAGAGGCCAAATCGTGGAGCAGATCAAACTGCTCAACGCTCACCGCTTCGTCAACGGGGGTTACCCGACCCATGAATACCTTTCGTTGGAGTGGCGTTCCCTCTTCGTATATGATGTGATAGCACGAAAGGTGCTGTATGGGCAGCCTGAATGCCTTTCTTAGGTTCGATTCCCAAACGTTTGTGCTGGAATAGGGTAGCCCATAAATCAAATCGATGCTGATATTGTTGAAGCCCAGTTGGCTTGCCATATCCACGGCATTCGTTGCCTGTTTCGCGTTGTGCCTTCGGCCAAGCTGTTGCAGGTCGTTATCGTCGAAGGATTGAACCCCGAGGCTGAGCCTGTTGAAGCCTATGTCCAGCAGCGACCTTATGTACCCGGGATTGAGGTCGTCGGGATTTGCCTCCAGGGTTATCTCCGGCAACGGGGAGATGGAAAAGGTTTTTGCAATGCCATTCAGCATGGTAGCAATACGGTCGGCCGTCAGCAACGACGGGGTACCGCCCCCAAAATAGACCGTTTCGATGGGTTCGGTTGGCAAATAGTCTTTTCGCAACCGCAACTCCTCAAGAATCAGGTTTGCAAATTCATTCATGCCCCGGGCATCTTCCACGGAGAAAAAATCGCAGTAGTGGCATTTGCGCTTGCAGTACGGAACATGAATGTATATACCCGACATTATTTGCCTTCTAAGCCTTTTTCAATGGTAAAGCGGTTATCTTTGCAAAAATAGCTGAATATTATGAAACACCCATGATAGTGCATAAGCACAAACACGGATGAAAATTGAGTCGCGAACTGTGTACCTTTGAACAAAAAAGGACATGGCAAAACGAACAGTTGAATTTGAACAGGTCATTGAGAGAGGT